>Ga0310810_10010720_pt1 | contig 10686 bp, 9 predicted proteins | sample NCmetagenome_FD_207641 | JGI IMG/M metagenome (GOLD analysis project Ga0310810, IMG submission 207641) | Soil microbial communities from experimental microcosm in Duke University, North Carolina, United States - NC | ecosystem: Engineered > Artificial ecosystem > Soil microcosm > Unclassified ... | reverse complement strand
ACCTATTCCACCGACCACCGACCACTGACCACTGACTACTGACCACTGACTATCCGCCGTACCAAACTCAAACAGGACATTCCCAAAGTGTTTTGATTACCACTGACTTCGCCACAAGAACTCCAGCAAAATCGATACTTCAAACAGGCACAATGGTTGCCATTTCAATTCCAGAGCAAACTCTGTTTGTTGGGGAGGAAATTGTATGGCTAAGGCGAGATTAGTGACAGGACTTTTTAAGAGTAAGGTTGCAGCTGAGGCAGCGGTGGACGCCATCATCAAGAACGGGTTCAGCCGCGACGACATTAGCGTGTTGATGTCTGACTCGACGCGGAACAAAGAGTTCGCGTTGCAAACTAGAAGTCACGCGGCAGATGGACTGGGCATTGGTGGCGCGATCGGTGGTGCGGTGGGCGCAGTGCTGGCGGCGATCGTTGCGGTTGGCACTACTATTTTTCTGCCAGGCATCAATCTTGTCATCGCGGGGCCGATTGCAGCGGCGCTGGCGGGAGCTGGTGCTGGTGGAGCAACTGGCGGACTAATTGGAGCGTTGATTGGCGCGGGTATTCCCGAGTATCGCGCGAAGGTTTACGACGCAGAAATTCGAGGCGGCGGTATTTTAATCGGAGTCGAAGCTCCGACAGATGAAGACGTCGATCGGCTTGAACAACTGCTATCAGATTTAGGAGCGCAACACGTTCGGACTGAATAGCGCGAGTTTTTGAAGAGAGTGGTCAGCAGTATAGACCCAAGATTGGACCTGTACCACTGACCACCATGCTGGGGTGATCTAAAATCAGCGCTTTACAGCGTCTCCGACATCTTCTATTGCTTCACCCACTTTGCGCCGAGCTTTACCGAAGCCTTCTTGTACTTTGCCTCCGGTGTGCTCCGCGGCACCCTCGTTCTCCATCTCACGATCGTCAATAGCTCTGCCCACAGTTTCTTTTGCTTTACCTTTTGCTTGATCGAATTTGCCTTCTACTTCGTCTCTGTTTGGTAAACCCATTTCTAACCTCCTCGTCGTTGATGTTCATCGCCTAAGGTTGATGCAGTCAGTAGTCAGTGGTCAGTTGTCAGTTGTATAGAACCTATTCCACTGACTATTGACAACTAACCACTGACCACTGACTGCATCAACCTCAGAGCCTACTCAGGTGGGAAAGCTGCAAGCAGCATTCCCTATAAGGAGAGCGTAATTAAACGTGCAAGATCAATTGGGATGTACTCTTTCGGACAGGAAGTGAGCGGGTTTAGAACGCGCCAGGATCAGAAGTTCACGCCGAAAGCAGCTAACACCGCGAGAACAACGGCAAGGATCGCTTCGCCGCAGATTAGTCCAGACGCAAGTGGTATTCGAAGGTCTTCCTCCGACTTCGGTGAAGTCCTGGCCCAAATGAGTTGACCAACACCACCTGCGATGAAAGTCATTAACACCGAGGCGGGTATTAACATCCCAATCCCAATCGCGGCTGGTGAAGGAGTCTTCTCGCTGAGGTATTCAGCAAGCAGTGTCAGGATTATTCCCACGACGATTCCTATAGCTAGACCTACCAAACATCCCGGAGGCAATGCACCAAAGCCTTTGGTCAGCAGCTCCGCAAACCCTGCCCACTTAACGCTGATAGGTGAAGACAATCCCTGTGGCCCAATTCCAAACTTATTTCGAAGCACTGGGTAAACAATCGCAGTCGCCATCGAGCCAACGGGGGCGGCGATTAACTGAGCGATAGTCAAGTTTCGCGGATTTGATTTAACCAACTGACCAGCCTTGAAGTCCTGCATCAATGCTTCAGATGTGACGGCGATGGTTCCCGTCAGTCCACTTGAAGACATATTTACCGGAACGTTGCCGGGAGAGATGAAGGCGAACACCGCTTGCATCATGTTTGACATTGCGCTTATCGGACCCCAATTCGTTTCACCCAGCACCCGCAACCCGACGAGCATTAAAGGCAGGGTCAAAAGAATGGCGATGAACGACAGCCAAACAGGAATTCCCATGCTGATGAATTGAACGACGCAGATGATCACAGTCATCACGATCGATCCAATCAACACCCACCGCATCGGAATATCGCGTCCTTCAAGCTTACTTGCGCTCAGCCCGCGAAAGGTCTTCACAATCAGGTTCCATTTGAGTGCCAGCGATGTTAGGCCACCCGCCACCATCAATCCCGTTGCCGGCCACATCACCCAACGAAGCGTCATCGGATAAGTTTGTTCGGGAATCATTCCATGGGCCAAAAGGTAGTGAGGCAACAGGAACCAACTCACAAATGTTCCGATGGCCATTGCGAGACATATGCGAAATCCAACGAGAAGCCCTGATCCAAACGACAACAAACTCCAGTTGAAGCCGATATTCATTGGTTGCATACCTGGCAACAACCACGTATCGGGAAACAGTTTCAGGAAACTCGTCAACACCATTAAGAGACCTGAAGCCAGGCTGCCAAAGGCGAGTGCTTTAACTGGTTTTGCCGATGCACCCTTGTCCTTGCCCTCGTGTAAAACTTTGATTGTTTCGCCGGCTGCCATCCCGTCCGCGTAGGTCAGGTTTTCCTCGTCGATGTAGTGCCGCCTCATCGGCACAGCGAGGAGAATTCCCAGCAGACTTGCGCTGCAAAGCCAGAAAAAGATTTGAAACGTTCCAAGATGAATCGGGGGATTAAGAACTTGTTTGCTATTGAGCAGATCGAATGCGGCAAGCAGCACACACATGAAAGCAGTTTGTCCGGCGCTGGTGCCCATCGTCTGCACGATGTTGTTCTCGCGAGCATTCGTGCCGGTGGCGCGGAGAATCAACACGAGAGCGATGAATCCAAAGAAGGCTGAAACAACAGAAAGGTTCGGACCGAAGCCGAGCTTTAAGACGCAGTACGGGTAGGCGCTGCCAATGATTGCGGCGACGACAAGTCCAACCAGGATTGAGCGGAGAGTTAGTTCTGGGCCAGGCCGAACGGCATCATCAGTCATCGTGAGGACATTATTGCAGAGAAAAGCTCTTTTAGTCAGTGGTCAGTGGTCAGCAGTCAGTTGTATTGGTCCAATAGGTCCTGTAGGTCCTATACAACTGACCACTGACTACTGACCACTGACTTAGGCAGCAAGCCTCTCCCGAGCGAGCTTGTCCCACTTGCGCTGTTCACGATAACGATATGAGGGCATCGTCTTAACCGCTTCTATGCACCGATCGAAAACTTCCCGAGCGGCGACTCGCTCGCCCAGTTCCTCGAGCGTCTTACCGTAATAGTAAAGTCCTTCGGGATCATATTCCCGGCGCGATGTAAATGTCTCCAGGGCATCTCTTGCTTCATTGAACATGGAAGCGGCGAGATAGGTGGCCCCAATTTCACGCCAGATTTCACTGTGTGAATGCTTCTCGTCTTGTTCGAGAACCACGCCGAAATGATTGATTGCGTCTTGAAGTCTGCCTTGTTCGCGGGCAATGCGACCAAGCTGAAAGTGAGCATCCGTTTCGTCGTTATCGATCTCGATCGCATGTTGAAAACGAGAGATCGCTTCCGTGTATTGTCGTCTGTACTGGTAGATCAATCCGAGCTGATAATGTGCGCTGGCATCGCGAGGATTGATCGTCGCCGCTTCCATCGAGCGTCTGAAGCCCTGCCTTTGCCTGAACGAAAGACCAATGTCGCCAATGTCACCACGAAACATGCTGAATGCATAAAAGAGGAGAAACGGCGAGAAGAGAAAGGGCGACACCGAAGCGAAGAGTTTGGATTGCACGGAAAACGCCAACGCTCCGACAGCGACGAGCAGCAGAGCCTTTTGATATTGAGTGCCAAACAACATGCGTAATCCAACAGCCATCAACAATCCAAAGCACAATGCGCTTGCTGCCCAGATTGCCAGCGACGTTCTGGCGCCCACACCGACAGATCCGAGGACTATTCCGACTACAGCAAACGGGAGGTGTGACGCAGCCCATGCCATAAGTGCGCAAGTGAGCAATGGGCCATAGTCTCGTCGTAGCATTACGCCGAAGCTTGCATTGGTGCCCGCCATCGTCACCAGGAGGATCAGAAACGGAACGTAAAGCACCGCAATGCCCATGACGACAGTGGCGAAACTTGGTGCTTCGAATGAAACAAACCACCAGCCGTGATTGCCTACGAGTGGTAGCGGAAGTCTGTCGTAAGTGAAGTGAGGAGTTGGCGGCGCTTGCTCAAACTCTTCATCCTCATAAGGGACAGGAGGATGTGTGGCTAAGGTTGTGGGTGGTGGTGTTGCCGGCAATTCTCTATAAACTGCCTGGTAACTATTGTAGATATGAGAAGTGATCGCTGAGTGAAAGATCATTGAGAGAGCAGCAACCACAATTGCTGCGTAAAGCCAGTGACCTTCATCAACAATTCTGCCCATCGCCGAGACGGGTCGGTACAGAAGGCCGAGGAGGAGTTTGGTGTTATCGAAAATCATACTGAGCCGGGTTAAAAGATATGAGGAAGGTGGCCAGACGCTCGAACAGCGTCATAGGCAAGATTAGTTAGCGGTTCGCGAGGTTGTCAAGAACTAATCCACAGATTACGCGGTACCCCGCAAGGCTTTGGTCTTAGGTCCTTGGCCTTACCCATCCCACGTAACTACTGCGATTCAAAGCAGTCGCAATCCGAAGGCAAGAGCGAAGACCCAAAACCAAAAGCCAAAGGCCAATCCGTGTAATCTGCGGATTGCTCTCTGCGCTTGCCAATAGAGCCAGTCTCAGTCAAGATCCAACTAACAAGTCATGTCTCAACAATCCCCTGAACCGACTGCAAAGACAAGAACAGAAACTGACTCGATGGGTTCAATCGAAGTGTCTGCCAATCATTACTGGGGGGCCCAGACGGAACGATCTCTACACCACTTCAACATCGGCGACGACCGTATGCCACGCGAAATGATCCGCGCACTTGGCATTCTCAAAAAGGCTGCGGCTCTCGTTAATGAAGAGCTGGGAAAGTTGTCACCAGATAAGTGTCGTTTGATCGTTCAGGCGTGCGACGAAGTCATTGAGGGAAAACTTGACCAGCATTTCCCGTTACGAGTATGGCAAACCGGCAGCGGCACGCAGACTAACATGAACGCCAATGAAGTCATTTCGAATCGCGCGATCGAAATTGCCGGTGGCGTCATGGGAAGTAAGAAACCAATTCATCCGAACGATGATGTCAACATGTCGCAGTCGTCAAACGACACTTTCCCAACTGCGATGTACATCGCAGGTGCCGAACAGTTGAATAAACTCATCCCTCGGATTCAGGAACTTCATGATGCAATCGATGCCAAGGCTGCTAAGTTCGCCGACGTTGTAAAGATTGGTCGCACGCACCTTCAGGATGCGACACCTTTGACGGTTGGTCAGGAAATGAGCGGTTGGGCCAGTTTATTAGAGGCTGACATCGACCGTCTTAAATCCGTGCTTCCTGGTTTGTTGAATCTGGCGATTGGAGGAACGGCGGTCGGAACCGGCCTGAATTCTCATCCGGAGTTTGGAGAACGGGCGGCAAGAAAGATTGCCGAGCTGACGAGATTGCCCTTCAAGTCGCATCCAAACAAGTTTGCTGCTTTATCTGCGCACGATGAGCTGGTGTTTGCGAGTGGAGCGATCAAGACGCTTGCCGCTTCATTGATGAAGATCGCGAACGATGTTCGGTGGCTCGCGTCCGGGCCGCGCGGTGGATTGGGAGAGCTCGTTCTACCTGAGAACGAGCCGGGATCATCGATCATGCCGGGAAAAGTAAATCCGACGCAGAGCGAAGCGATGACAATGGTGGCGGTGCAGGTATTCGGAAACGATCTGGCAACCAGCTTTGGCGGATCGCAGGGAAATTTTGAGTTGAATGTTTTCAAGCCGGTAATGATTCATAATTTTCTCCACTCGATTCGATTGTTACACGATGCCACTCGGAACTTCGTGGAGTTCTGTATCTCGGGTCTCGAAATCAATCGAACGAAGATAGACGAACACCTAAAACACTCGTTGATGCTTGTTACAGCTTTGAATCCACATATTGGTTACGACAAGGCGGCGCAGGTTGCAAAGAATGCACACAAGAAGAATATTAGTTTGCGAGAGTCTGTTATCGAGCTCGGATTTTTGAGCGGTGAAGACTTTGACAGGTTAGTGAAACCTGAAGAGATGACACACCCCTGAAAATTTCAGATTTCAAATTTCAGATTTTAGATTAGAAGGAGCTCGGGCCTTACTTACCTCCGAACTTCTTAGAACGACTTGCCTGATAAGAACGACAAAGTAAAAGAGAACGTTTGCGGTAATTATTACGTCGACTCTTCGTGTATCGACTGCGATGTGTGTCGCGACACAGCTCCTGAAAACTTCAAGCGGTCAGACGAAAACAATTATTCATTTGTCTACAAACAGCCTGAGACGCCGGAAGAGAAAACGCTTTGTGATGAAGCAATGACCTGCTGCCCGGTTGAAGCGATCGGAAATGATGGATAGCCGGCAAGATCTATTTGTCATTGGTCATTTTCCATTTTTTATTTTCCATTTCTAACGGCCATACCTCTCGTAGGTGTTGAACCTGGCTGGGAATCTTCTCTAAAAAATGGAAAATGAAAAATGGAAAATGAGCAATGACAAATAGGCTTTAACCTACTACAAAAATCATTCCGTCGATCACTCTCACCCCAAACGTTTTGATCTTCTCAGTCACCGTTAAGCATTCGCCGGTTCGAACATCAAATTGCCATCCATGCAAGCTACACTCAACGGTGTGGCCAATCACAGCGCCGTCTGATAGAGCTGCTCCGCGATGTGGGCAAATGTTGTCGGTGGCATAGTATTCGCCATCGATATTATAGAGCGCGAGTTCGCTGCCGTTGGAAAGAGTGAGTCTGCGGAGCGTACCTTGCGGCAAAGCATCTACAGGACAGACGGGGACAAGAGTTTCCGGTTCTGAAGGCTGTGTGTCGTGTGGACTAGTATCGAATGATTGCATTGATGGATGGTAACAAAACACAACAGTCCGACGAACTTTAGTTTGTCGTTTGGTTCGAATAGAAACCCGGCCTTTTTCGACAGAGACGACAAACTAGAGTTCGTCGGACCTTTGGCAAGATTTTGAATCTCGACCGTTCCTATCTCGGCGGCGGTTAACGTACTCTTCCCCGCTGAAGCCACTAATTTGTTTAGCAGGAACGAGGAGAGAAGATGAAACAGCTCAAATTAATGACAGGAATTGTTGCACTAATGCTGGCCCTCAGCATCGGGGTGACGGCTCAACAGACAACTACAAAAACAGACGATTCGAGAAAAGTTACACGTGTATCGGTTTCCGGCGATTCTACAGTTCAAGCACAACCTGACACTGCCATCGTTACCATATCGGTAGTAAACCAGGCTACACAAGCGTCAGAAGCGCAGCAACAAAATGCTGCCCAAACCGATGCTGTGGTGAAAGCGCTGAAGGCTGCGGTTGGCACTGGTTCCGAAGTGAAGACAAGTGGTTATAGTCTGCAGCCACAACGTATCTATAAGGAAGGTCAGCCTCCAACGATAACCGGCTATGAAGCTCGAAACTCAGTGACAGTAACTCTGAGCGATCTTAAAAAGGTCGGCGCAGTGATCGATGCCGCAGGTCAGGCAGGCGCGAATGACATCAACGGAATCTTATTCACTCTGAAACAAGATCGACCTGCAATGGATCGGGCTTTGAGTGAAGCTACGAAGGAAGCCGTCAGCAAAGCTCAGCTGATTGCGCAGGCGTTAGGCGGAAGAGTTTCCCGCATCGTCGAGGTGCAGGAGGATGGTTTTCAGCGGCCTCAACCGATTTATCAAGGTGCACAAGTTGGCATGATGCGGACCGCTTCTGCTGTAAGTACCCCCATTGAGGTTGGTTCATTGGATGTTCATTCTCGAGTTCAGCTGATTGCTGAGATCGAGATTGGATGAACTTTAAGGATGAAAGGATCTCAGATCTCAGATCTCAGATCCCAGATTGAACTCCTGGAACCATCATATTTGGGATCTGAGATCTGAGATCTGAGATCTGGGATCTGGGATCTGAGATCTGAAACCTGAGATCTGAGATCCTTTCATCCTTCATCCTTCTGAAGATGCCCCCGCAACAATTTGTTTTTTTGTCGAGCGCAAACTCGACATCGCAATTCCTTGCAAGGAGAAAAGAAATGGCGAGATATAGAGGCGAACTGGATGAGGAGCGCGAGAGGAACCTTTACGGGCGTGAGAGTCGTTTAAGACGCGAGTCCCTTGGCGCAAACGACGAACCCTATTCGGGCAGCCGCGCGTTTGAGAACGAGCGACGTCCGAACTACAACCGATATGGCGAACGCGCCGCGTACGAGTATGACGAACCACGGTATCGTGGAACGCGCGACCGTTTTGACGAAGACACCGGAAGACGCAGTGAGAGATACGATCGAGGAGATTTTTCTTCAGGTTATTCCACACGAACAGCCGCAGGACGCTCCCGACTACGTTGTCGCGACATCATGACGCGTGATCTGGCTGTGGCAACACGCGACTCGTCGCTGCGCGAAGTGGCACTCATGATGAAACAGGAAGATACCGGTGTCATTCCGGTAGTGGATTATGACGCAGATGGAAACGGCAAAATCAGAAATGACGAACGGAACTACGAGTCGCGTCATTATGCACGTGGGAAGCTTGTAGGCTTAATAACTGATCGAGACGTCGCGATACGTGCAGTCTCCGAGGGTAAAGACTGCGGTATCACTCGCGCTGAGGAGATCATGTCCACGGACATTCACACGGCAAGACCAAATGATCGAGTGGTGGACGTAATTCGGAAGATGGGTGACAAACAAGTGCGTCGCATACCAGTAACTAATGAGAATGGATACCTCGTGGGAATGATTTCAATGGCTGATATCGCCGTTGAAACGCACGAGGATTTCGAACTAGCCGAGGCCATCGAAGATATATCCAAAGGCTCTTCGTTCTGGAGCCGGATATTTAGTTAGACGGTCTTAGCGGGGGTCTGGGGGCAATTTCAGATTAAAGATTTCAGATTTCATATTTGGTCAGGATCAGTAGTCAGTTGGCAGAAGCTAATAGGAACTACATGACCTATTGGACCGATAACCTGCTGTCCCAATCTTAAATCTGAAATCTTAAATCTGAAATCGCCCCAGACCCCCGCTGGCAATCAGCAATCAGTTCAATTATTCTTTTGACATGCCACAGCCAAAGCCTGATTTCTCTCTAATCATGGGTCGTCGACCGACGCCTTCCGGTCGTTTGTGGAACCCGTCGGCTGATGTCTATCGATCACCTGAAGGGTGGATTGTGAAGGTGGATCTGGCCGGTGTTTGTTCGAACGATTTGGAGATTGAGTTGCACGACTCCTTATTAACTATACGCGGTTGCCGCAAAGATACTCATTACTCTGAAGGATTTGTCTATCATCAAATGGAGATCACATACAGTCGGTTTGAGAAACAGATTCAGTTTCCCGACAGAATTGAAGGAGCCAGCGTCGCTCACGATTACAACGACGGTTTCTTTATCATCAAATTGCGAAGTGAAAACTCATCAAACTGAACCATCATGTCCCAGCCTCCTGAAACATTGCCAGCCGCGGAGATCTCCACGCCCACAGCCGCATTGCCGGTTAGTGATCCCGGTGCAAAAGCAGGCCAGCCATTTGAAATCGCAGTCCTGGCATTACAGAACCTGACAATTTTCCCCGAAACAGTAATTCCGCTAGCTGTGGGTCGGCCAAGGTCGATTGCAGCCGTGGAAGCAGCACTGGCGACACAGGAGAAACTACTCGGCTGCATTACTGTACGTCCGGATCGGTCTGACGATACTGATGCTAAGACTGCCGATCTTTACGACATCGGCACGTTGGTAATGATCAAGCGGATGGAGCGCGTTGGCGACGCGATGCGCATAGTTGTTCAGGGAACAGAGCGAATCAAGGTCGTCGAATGGAAACAACAGGACCCCCACATGAAGGCTGTTGTTCAGATACTTCCTGAACCGCACGTCATCGATGCTGAGGAAGTTGAAGCCGCCCGAAGAAATCTGCAGGAGATGATTCAGCAGGCGATGTCGCTGCTGCCAAATATTCCGCCTGAGGTTCGTGTTGCAGTTCTGGGGTCAGTCGATGCAGTACGGTTGGCTTACTTTCTCGCGTCAGTTTTAACTTTGGGCGTTGAAGAAGAGCAGAAGATGCTCGAGGCAAGTACTGCTGACGAGTTGCTTCATCTTGCACACCAAAATCTTGCGCGCGAACTCGAGATTCTGCAGCTGCGGTCGAAGATTGCTTCGGAAGCACAATCCGAAATGGATAAGGCACAACGCGATTATGTGTTGCGCCAACAGATGCGCGCGATTCAAAAGGAGCTCGGCGAAGACGAAAGTGGAGAGGCGGCAGAAGCTCAGATGCTGCGCGAACGGCTGGAGAAGACCGAGTTGCCCGAGGACGTACGGGCCGAAGCAGAACGAGAGTTGAAACGACTGGAGCGTTTGCCATCGGCAGCACCTGACTATCAAGTAATTCGTACGTATCTGGATTACGTTCTGGAACTCCCATGGATGAAGTCTTCGGCGGACAAGTTGGATTTGGCCGAGGCGCGCAAAATTCTCGATGAAGATCACTATGGACTTGAGGACGTAAAGGAACGCATTCTCGAGTTTCTCGCGGTAATCAAACTTCGTCCTGATACTAA
>Ga0310810_10010719_pt1 | contig 10688 bp, 9 predicted proteins | sample NCmetagenome_FD_207641 | JGI IMG/M metagenome (GOLD analysis project Ga0310810, IMG submission 207641) | Soil microbial communities from experimental microcosm in Duke University, North Carolina, United States - NC | ecosystem: Engineered > Artificial ecosystem > Soil microcosm > Unclassified ... | reverse complement strand
CGCGGTGGCTCCACGGCCGGCACGACCGGCCAGGCGGGAACGGGCGTGGCCGGAACCACCGGCGGAGGTGGAACCGGCGGCGGCACCACCGACGGCGCGGTCACGACAAACCGCTACGACAACGTCCGCAGCGGCGCGAACCTCGGCGAGACCGCGCTGACCGTCGCCAGCGTCGGCGGCGGGAAATTCGGCCTGCTGTTTTCGCGCATGGTCGACGGCCACATGTACGCGCAGCCGCTTTACCTGCCCAACCTCACGATCAACGGCGCGAAACACAACGTCGTGTTCGTCGCGACCGAGGCGAACACCGTGTTCGCCTACGACGCCGACAGCACGACGGCGACGCAGCCGTTGTGGATGAAGTCGCTGGGGACGCCGATGCGCACGTACCCCGGCATCGAGAACCAGCCGGTCATGCCGCCCAACACGGTCTCGTGCCGCGACATGTACCCGCAGACCGGCGTCACGTCGACGCCCGTGATCGATCGCGCCGCGGGCAAGATGTACGTCGTCAGCAAGAACTTCGAGGGCAACGTCTACAGTCAGCGCCTGCACGTGCTCGACGTGCTGACGGGCGCCGAAATGTCGGGCAGCCCGGTCAACATCGCGGGATCCGTGCCGGGCATTGCGCTCGACGGCAACGGCACGACGGTGCCGTTCGATCCGTATCACCATCTCAACCGGCCCGGCCTTCTGCTGACCGGCGGCACGGTCTACATCGCCTTCGCCAGCCACTGCGACGACGAGCCGTACCACGGCTGGATCTTCGCGTACGACGCCGCGACGCTGGCGCAGAAGGCCATCTTCTGCACGACGCCGAACGGCGGCACCTCGATGAGCGGCGCGGCCAACGCGGGCCTCGGCGGCATCTGGCAGTCGGGCATGGGCCTCGTCGCCGACGGCAGCGACATCTACTTCGCGTCCGGTAACGGCGCGTACGACACCACCAACAAGGGCGCGCAGCTGGGGATCAGCCTGGGCCGGCTACAGCTGACGTCGACGGGCTTCAAGGTGATGGACTGGTTCACACCGTCGGCGGCGAAGTCGATGAACGACCAGGATCTCGATTACACGACGGCGCCCGTGCTGCTGCCGAATCCGCGCGTGATCCTGATGGGCGGCAAGGACCAGTACCTGAACGTGTTCGATCCCGCCAACCTCGGGAAGTACGCCGCCGGCGGCGACGTCAACATTCAGAAGCTCACCGTCAGCGGTCACAGCCACGGCGGTCCGGTCTACTGGAACGGTCCTTCGGGTCCGACGGTCTACCTGTGGCCCGAGACCGCGAACCTTCGCGCGTACCGCTTCACCGGAAATCGAATCAACACGACGGCGGTCTCGCAGTACACGACGGATTCGCCGACGCACCCGGGTGGAACGTTGAGCCTGTCCGCCAACGGTTCGACGGCGGGCAGCGGCGTGCTGTGGGCGACGTTCACGTCGACGCGGCTCGACACCACGTCGGGACACCAGGGCGACGCGTGGCATTACCTGGTGCCCGGCGCGTTCTACGCGTTCGACGCCGCCAACCTGACGACGCCGATCTGGACGAGCACCGCGAACAAGGCGCGCGACGATCTCGGTGTGCTCGCGAAGTTCAACGCGCCCACCGTCGCAAACGGCAAGGTCTACGTCGCGACCCAGGTCGCGCCGATGTCGGACACGTCGTCGACGGCCGCCGGCAAGCTGCAGGTCTACGGTCTGTTGCCGTAAGCCGCCCGTAAGCCGGCGGCGCAATCAGTCGATGACTGACCCCGCGGTTGATTGACGAACGCGCGCGCGATCCGCAAATCGGATCGCGCGCCGATGAGTCGTAAACGTATCGCGATCGCCTGCCAGGGCGGCGGAAGTCAGTGCGCGTTCGTCGCGGGCGCGCTGGACGCGCTGTTCGTGCACGGGATCCAGGATCAGTACGAGATCGTCGGGTTGAGCGGAACGTCGGGTGGCGCGATCACCGCCGCGCTGGCGTGGCTCGGCCTGCTCAAGCGCGCGCAGGGCGATCAGACGCCGATCGGCGATCGCATCATCGCGTGCTGGAAGGATCTTTCCGCGCGTACGCCGCAGGAGATCATGTTCGACAAGGTCTGCATCGACCTGCTGCGTCTCACCGAGCACGGCTATCTACCCAGCGTCGCCCGGAGTCCGTCATCGTTGATGTTCCAGTTCTGGTCGCGCGTGACGGCCGCGATGATCGGACGGCCCGAGTTCACGGATCTCCGGGCGCTGCTGCTGAAGCACATCGACTTCGAGGGGCTGCGGGCGCTGGTCCGGCCCGACAGCCCGGTGCTGCTGGTAGGGGCGGGCGACGTGCTGCAGGGCAACTTCAAGATCTTCAGCTCCGCGAAGAATGAGATCTCCGTCGATTCGGTGCTGGCTTCGGCGGCGATCCCGACGCTGTTCCCCGCCGTCTGGGCCGACGGTCACGCGTACTGGGACGGCATCTTCGCGAGCAATCCGCCCATCATCGCGCTGATGCAGCGGCCGTTCATCGGCACCGCGCCCCGACCGGACGAGATCTGGATCATCCAGGTGAACCCGGCGCAGCACGACGACGTGCCCGAGATGCCGGCCGACATCACGGATCGCCGCAACCATCTGGCCGGCAACCTGAGCCTGCAGCACGAACTGCAGGTCGTCGACATGTGGAACACGCTGATCCAGGAGGGCGCGCTGACGGACAACTTCCGCGCCCGCTTCGGCATCGAAGCGCGGGAGCCGATCGCGGTGCACTTCATCCGCATGTCGCGGGCGCTGCAGGAGGACCTGGACTACGCAAGCAAGCTGTCACGCCAGCCGGCCCACATCGAAAGGTTGATGGCGGACGGCGAGGCCCAGGCTAACGAGTTTCTCGCGAAGCTGGCGGCTGGCCGGACGGCGATTCCCGGCGAACACGAGACGCTCGTCGAAAGCGTCGAGGCGCCCGCACCGATGTGGCCGACCTGATGCGCCGGTCGGCGGTCGCGCTGGCGCTTCTCTGTTCGGCGTTGTCGGCGCGCGCGGGGGCGCAGCCGTCGCCCGACGCGCCGCCGGCGTCGCCGCCGCCACCCGACGCGCCTGCCGCCGCGCAGATACCGCCGCCGCCCGTGCAGCCGCTGGGGACGCCCAACCGGCCCGAGGTGCCCGGGCTCGCCGAGGCGCCGAAGTCCGAGGTCGCGCATCCGTCCGACGCGCCCGCAGCGCCCGCTTCACCGGCGGCACAACCCACCGCCTGGCAGCTGCCCCACTGGGACAAGGGCTTCGTGCTGGTGTCGGCGCCGCCTGGCAGCTCGATGCCATTCCGGCTGCGGCTCAACCACGTGTCGCAGTTCAAGTACACGAACAGCCTCGCGACCAACAAGACGTACACGGATCACATGGGCGTCGAGCACGACGTCCAGCGCCGCAACGACATCCAGCTGACGCGCGACGTTTTCTACTTTTCCGGCTACGCGTTCGATCCGCGTCTCGATTTCAACATCCTGGTTTTCACGTCCAGCGCGACGCTGGTTGCGACGGCCGCAGGCTACGTGGGCTTCGTCTTCGACAAGTGGTTCGCGCTGCGCGCCGGATATTTCTCGCTGCCGAGCGCGCGCAGCATGACCGGGACCTACCCCTGGTTTCACGGGACGGACCGCAGCATGTCGACGAACTACTTCCGGCCCGGTTTCACGCAGGGCATCTGGGCCAACAACGAGGCGGGGCCCGGCTTCAATTACCTCGCGATGATCGGCAACTCGTTGAACACGCTGGACATCAAGTCCGTGAACATCGACAACCGCTTCGCCGCCGCCGCGACGATCTGGTACGACCGGGCTGACTTCGGGCCCTACTGGAACGACTACGAGCATCACGACGAGGTGGCGCTGCGCATCGGGACGTCAGGCACGGTGGCGCGCGAGGATCGCCTGTCGGATCTCTCGACGGCCGCGCCCGAGAACAACGCCACCTTCATCTCGGATGGGCAGTTCCTGTTCCAGACGGGCTCGCTCGCGCCCGGCGTCACGATCGCGCTGTCAGATCACTACCTGAGGGCGATCGACGGCGGCATCAAGTACGGCGGCTTCGCGTTCAACGTCGAGTTCTACATGCGCTGGCTGAATAATTTCAAAGCCGACGGTCCGTTGCCGATCACGAGCATGTTCGACTGGGGATTCGATTCGTCGATCGGGTATTTCTTTTTGCGCAGCCTGGAGATCTTCGGTCGGTCTTCCCTGATCCATGGACCGTTCGCGACACCGATCGAGGGCTCGATCGGGTTCACTTGGTATCCGTTCGGCACGCGCCAGGTCTGGATCAACGCCGAGGCGGTCGCCATCAAGGACTGCCCGTACGCCGGCGGCTATTACATGTACTCGGTCGGCCAGACCGGGTTCGTGGTTCCTGCGCAGTTCCTGGTCCGTTTCTGATCGGCGGCCGCGCAATCGGGGCCGTCGCGATCGTCGCGAGGAATAATCCGGTGACCTACTGTTCGCCGCGGATCGCGTTCCTAATGTTGACCCCGCAAAACAACCGCTTCCGGGGTCACCGAAAGTCGGAATCGACGATGGTCAGCCGGTAGCTAGAACAGGAGACGCGATGTTTGATCAGCTGATTGACGGAGTTCGCAAGGCGTCGGAGTCATCGTTGCAAATGCAGCAGGAAATGTTCAAGCACTGGACGCGGCTGTTTTCTGGGCCGATGCACGAGGCGGCCCAGGGCGCCCAGGCGGATTGGGGGAGGGGGTCGCAGAAGCGCTGGATGGAGCTCGGCGTCGAGATGCTGAACCGGCACCGCGAGGCGATCGACGCCATCTACAAGTCCGGCATCCAGATCATCGAGCAGACGTTCCACGTCTCCGAAGCCAAGTCGGCGGACGACTACCGACGGATGGTCGAAGATCTGTGGCGCAAGCTGTTCGACCTGCAGAAAGAGCAGTCCGAGAGCCAGTTCCGCGACTTCCAGAGCTTTTACGAGAAGTCCGCCGCGCTGGTTCAGGATGCTCGCGCTTAGCCTGCACTGGTTCGATCTGTGGCGTCGCGCCGCCGCGCTGTCGTGGGGTCATCTCGACAGGCTGGCGGCGCTCAATGATCCCCGCCGGCTGCGAAGCTGGTGGCTCGATCAGTGGCGAACGATGGTAACAGATTACATGCGGTCGCCTCAATTCCTTGCATTGATGAGATTGAACCTCACATTGCTCACGCAACCAACGTTGATCAAAGCGACGCAAATGATTGCGTTGCCGCAGTCGAGATAGGAGTTTCCAATGGCTGTTGCATCTCATGTCACAAACGAGTTCGTGTTTCCGAGCTTCAGCCTGCTCGGCAAGAGCGCCTTCGTCACCGGTGGCTCGCGCGGCATCGGTCGGGCCTGCGCGTTGACGCTTGCCGCCGCCGGCGCCGATGTGGCCGTCGGTTCCAGTCCCACCGGCGTCGAGGCCGCCGAGGGCGTGTGCCGCGAGATCCGCGAGATGGGGCGGAAGTCGCAGGCCTACGCCTTCGACGTCGGCGCGCACGGCGACGTGGAGACCATGTGCGCGCGCGTGAACAAGGAGTTCGAGAGCATCGACATCCTGATCAACAACGCCGGCGTCACCCGCGACGGCCTGTTTCGCAAGATGGACCGCGGCGCCTGGGACGAGGTCATCAATACGAACCTCAGCAGCGTCTTCGACATAACCCAGCGGTTCATCGACGGGATGGCGGCGCGCGGCTGGGGACGCGTCATCAACATCTCCAGCATCGTCGGCCGCATCGGCAACTTCGGGCAGGCGAACTACGCGGCGGCGAAGGCGGGGCTGATCGGCTTCACCAAGACGCTGGCGCGCGAGTACGCGCGCAAGGGCGTCACCGTGAACGCGATCGCGCCCGGTTTCGTGCGGACGCGGATGCTCGACCACGTGCCCGACAAGGCTCTGCAGAACGTCCTCGACACGACGCCGGTCGGCCGGCTCGGCGATCCGATGGAGATCGCCGCGAGCGCGCTCTACCTCGCGTCGCCGGTCGCGGGCTTCGTCACGGGCCACGTGCTGGACATCAACGGCGGCATGGCGATGTAGCCGCGGGCGGCTCCTCGCCCGTGAGTGCAACTCGACGAGTGCAACGGCAACTGCGACGGCAAGTGACCCTGAAGGCCGGATGACGGGGAGGAGAGCGCGTGGAAACCAATGGCAGCTTCGCGTCCGCTGGGCGCGGCCTCACAGCATGGCTCGGCGAGCCGCAGCGTCTGTGGCGCAACCTGCTCAGCGTCCCGCGCGTCGTGGCGGCCGCGCATGACGTGCGCGTCGGGACCACGCCGAGCACCGTGCTCCTCGAGGAGCGCACGCACAAGCTGGTCCGCTACACGCGCGCGACGCCGGCCACGCACGCCGAGCCGATCCTCTTCTCTTACGCGTTGATCAACCGGTCGTACATCCTCGACCTGCAGCCCGACAAGAGCGTCGTTCGCCAGTACCTGGACCGGGGCTTCGACGTCTACATGATCGACTGGGGCGTGCCCACGCACGCCGACCGGACGCTGACGCTGAACGATTACGTGAGCGGCTTTCTCGATCGTTCGGTCCAGCACATTCGCCGCGAGCACGACGGGAGACCGGCGCACCTCCTCGGCTACTGCATGGGGGGAACGCTGGCGGCGGTCCACGCGGCGTTGAATCCGGAAGCGATCAAGACGCTGACGTTGCTGGCCGCGCCCATCGACTTCGGGGGGCGCGAATCGCTGCTGAACTTGTGGGTGCAGGGCGGGACCTTCGATGTCGACGGGCTGCTCGCCGCCCACGGGAACTGCCCCGCCTGGTTCCTGCAAAACATCTTCCTGTTCATGAATCCGGTCCGGAACTTCGTCGACAAGGCCATCGCCTTCTGGGAGCAGATGGACGATCCGGACAAGGTGTCGGCGACCTTCGCGCTGGAACGCTGGCTCAACGACAACATCCCGGTCGCGGGCGAGACCTTCCGGACTTTCGTGAAGAACCTGTACCAGCGAAACGAGCTGGTGCGCGGCGAGCTGTTGGTCGGCCCGCGCCGCGTCGATCTGTCGCGCATCACCTGCCCTCTGCTTTTGCTCACGGCCAGCAACGATCACCTGGTGGCGCCCGCGTCGACGGAGGGCATCCGGCGGCACGTCGGATCGCACGACCTCAAGTCGATGGCGATCGGCGCCGGGCACGTCGGCCTGGTCGTCGGCGCGAAGGCGCACGCCAAGTTCTGGCCGGAGGCGACGAGCTGGGCGGCGGAGCGTTCGACGCCGCGGCCCGAACAGCCGGCGCCGCCGGCCGGCGAAACGATTTCATCATCGAGTCCACGGAAGGTCGCGAGGCGGCCGCCCGCGGACGAGCCCCGCTGGTGGGCGCAAACCCGTTGACGTGAGCTGGGAGGAAATTTTCACATGGGCATCCGGATCTCTGGAATCGGCGGATATATCCCGGCGAAGACCGTGACCAACCTCGATTTGGCGATGACGGTCGACACATCGGACGAATGGATCCTGACGCGAACCGGGATTCGCGAGCGGCGGATCTCCGCCCCTGAAGAGGCGCCCAGCGACATGGGTTGTCAGGCCGCGCTGCGCTGCCTGACGAACGCCGGCGTCGACAAGACCGCGGTCGATCTGATCATCGTGGCCTGCGCGACGCCCGATCAGTCGCAGCCGGCGACCGCCTGCCTGGTACAGGAGAAGCTGGGCATCGCCGCCGGGCACTGTCCGGCGTTCGACGTGAACTCGGTGTGCGCCGGTTTCGTGTTCGCGCTGAACGTCGCGCAGGGGATGATGCTGACCGAGCCGACGCGCTACCGGAACGTGCTGGTCATCGGCACGGACGCGTTTTCGAAGATCCTCAACTGGAAGGATCGGCGGACGTGCGTGTTCTTCGGTGACGGCGCGGGCGCGGTGCTGCTGTCGCAGGCGCGGGAGAGCGATCGACGCTTTCACTTCCACCTGGGCAGCGACGGCCGCGGGCGCGAATTCATCGCGGTGCCGGGCGGCGGCACGCGCTTGCCCGCCAGCTCCGACGTGATCGAAAAACAGCTGAACAAGTTCGTCATGAACGGTCCGCGGGTCTGGGAGTTCGCGGTCAACACGGTTCCCGAGACGATCCGCGCGCTGCTCGGCGAGCACGGTCTGGTGCCGGCCGACCTCGACATGCTGATCCTGCACCAGAGCAACCTCCGCATGCTGGAGGCCATCATGGCGAACCTCGCGCTGCCGATGGAGAAGACGGCGACCACCGTCGAGACGTACGGCAACACGGCCGCCGCCAGCATCCCGCTGACGCTGCAGAAGGCCTGGGAGACCGGTCGTCTGCGCCCGGGGGCGCGGGTGATGCTGTGCGGGTTCGGCGGCGGCCTGTCCTGGGGCGCCGCGCTCTTCAACTGGGGATGACGTGCTCAGCCTCTTGATCACAGGGGCGGCCAGCGGAATCGGTGCGGGCCTCGCCATCGAGCTGGCCCGCGCCGGCCATCACATCATCGTCAGTGATCTGCGGCTGGCCGACTGCCAGGCGGTGGCGGCGAAGATTCGCGAGGCGGGCGGGTCAGCCGACGCGCTCGCGATGGACGTGACGTCCGACGCCAGCGTCGCGGCGGCGTTCGCGTCGCTTCCGCGTCCGATCGACATCCTCGTCAATGACGCCGGCCTTCAGCACGTGGCGCCGCTGGAAGATTTCGCCATGAGCAAGTGGGACTACCTGATCCAGGTGATGCTGACCGGATCCGCGCGGCTGACACGGGCGGTGCTGCCCGGGATGCGAGAGCGAAGGTTCGGCCGCATCGTCAACATCGGCAGCATCCACTCGCTGGTCGCCAGCCCCAACAAGAGCGCCTACGTCGCGGCCAAGCACGGCTTGCTGGGTCTGACGCGGACGATCGCGCTCGAGACGGCGTCGGTGGACATCACGATCAACACGATATGTCCGAGCTACGTGAAGACGCCGCTGGTCGACAAGCAGATCGCCGATCAGGCGCGCACGCGCGGCATCCCCGAGTCCGAGGTGATCAAGGAGGTCATGCTGAAGCCGATGCCGAAGGGCGTCTTCATCGGCATGGACGAGCTTGCCGGGATCACCGGTTTCCTGATCTCGCCCGCCGCGCGCAACATCAGTGGCCAGGCGATCGTTGTCGACGGCGGTTGGACGGCGCAGTAATGCGCGTGCTGCGGCTCAAGCTCAACCATTTGCCCGAGAAACGGGAACGTTCACGCGTCCCGGAAACAGGATCTTTCTATCGGGGTGACTCCCGAACCGATATAGTGGCGTGGACTCGTTCCACGACGTGCTGTACCACCTTCACGACTATCATCGGTCTTTCTTCAGTCCCGCGACGCAGCTCGCCCAGCTGACCGCGCGGATGTTCTCGTCGCCCGCGAGCTGGCTGTCGCAGCTCCCCGGCGCCGCCCGCGTCGCCGCGGGTTACGAGCTGCTTTATCGGCTCAATAAGCATTACGAGAAGCCGAGCTTCGGCATCGAAACGGTCACGGTGCGCGGCGCGCGCGTCGGCGTCATCGAGGAGTCGGTGCTCGCGCGCCCGTTCTGCCGGCTGCTGCGGTTCACGCGTCTCAGCGACGACGCGAAGACCGTCACGCGGCTGCACGACGATTCGCCGGTGCTGGTGGTGGCGCCGCTGTCCGGCCACCACGCGACGCTGCTGCGCGAGACGGTGGCGACCTTGCTCACCTGTCACGACGTCTACGTCACCGACTGGATCGACGCGCGCCTGGTGCCGGCCGACGACGGCAGCTTCACGCTGGACCACTACGTCGGCTACATCCGCGAATTCATCCGCCACATCGGCGCCGAGCGCCTGCACGTGCTGGCGGTCTGCCAGCCCGCGGTCCCTGTGCTGGCGGCGGTCGCGCTCGACGCGGCGGCGGGCCAGGCGCAGCCGCGCAGCGTGACGCTGATGGGCGGTCCGATCGACACGCGCCGCAACCCGACGCAGGTCAACCGGCTGGCCACCAGCAGGCCGCTGAGGTGGTTCGAGACGCATTTGCTGCACGAGGTCCCGCCGAGATTTCCGGGGCGCGGCCGCCGCGTCTACCCGGGCTTCCTGCAGCACGCGAGCTTCATCGCGATGAATCCGATCCGGCACATGTCGTCGCATATGGATTACTTCAACGATCTGGTCGACGGCGACGCCGCGCGCGCCGAGGACCATCGTCGCTTCTACGACGAGTACAACGCGGTGCTGGACATGCCCGGCGAGTACTACCTGGACTGCGTGCGCATCGTCTTCCAGGAGCACCTGTTGCCGCGCGGCCTGTGGCAGGTGCGCGGCGCGCGCGTCGCGCCCGCCGCGATCACGCGCGCCGCGCTGATGACCGTCGAAGGCGAGCTGGACGACATCTCCGGGCTCGGTCAGACGCGCGCGGCCCACGACCTCTGCACCGGCATCGCCGCCGACGGCAAGCGCCACCTGACCGTCGACGGTGCCGGCCACTACGGCATCTTCAGCGGCCGCCGCTGGCGCGAGATCGTGTATCCGCAGCTCCGCGACTTCTTTGCTGCGCACGACGCGCCGGCGCGCCGGTCGCTGCGCAAGACCGGGTAGGGCGCGAGTCCTTCTTCGCCTCGCCCCCGAAAGGGGGAGAGGCCGACGAGCCGAAGGCTCGGCGGGTGAGGGGGCCCGCGGTGATGACGGACCCCTCACCCTAACCCCTGAAGGATCCCCACGAAAGGTCACTGGACGCTGACCTTCGTGGTGATGAGGGCCAGCGAGCCGAGTAGGTCGTTGATTGAGAAA
>Ga0310810_10010718_pt1 | contig 10689 bp, 10 predicted proteins | sample NCmetagenome_FD_207641 | JGI IMG/M metagenome (GOLD analysis project Ga0310810, IMG submission 207641) | Soil microbial communities from experimental microcosm in Duke University, North Carolina, United States - NC | ecosystem: Engineered > Artificial ecosystem > Soil microcosm > Unclassified ... | reverse complement strand
GGCTCACGGCCCCGCGATCGCCTGCAGCGGTAGCGCCCGCCGAGGACCGCTACAAGCACAAGTACCTGATCGCCATTGCCGTGACGTTGGCGGCGGTGCTCGAGCTGATCGACACGTCGATCGTGAACGTCGCCATCCCGCACATGATGGGGAACCTCGGCGCCACGATCGACGAGATCTCGTGGGTGTCCACGGGCTACATCATCGCGAACGTCATCGTCATCCCGATGTCGGGCTGGCTGTCCGCATACTTCGGCCGCAAGCGTTACCTGACGTGGTCGATCATGCTGTTCGTGGCGTCATCGTTCATGTGTGGCGCGGCGACGTCACTCGGCGGGCTCATCCTCTGGCGCGTGATCCAGGGCCTCGGCGGCGGTGCCCTGCTCTCGACCGCGCAGGCCACGTTGTTCGAGTCGTTCCCGCCCGAGGAGGCCGGTATCGGCCAGGCGATGTTCGGCGTCGGCGTGATGGTCGGACCGACGATCGGACCCACGTTAGGCGGCTGGATCACGGACAACTACAACTGGCCGTGGATCTTCTATATCAACGTACCGCTCGGCATTCTGGCGGCGATCATGGTCGTGACGTACGTCCGCGACGCCGCGCACCAGGAGCGTGCGGACAAGATCGACATCATTGGAATCCTGCTCCTCGCGCTCACGGTCGGCTCACTGCAGTGGATGCTCGAGCGCGGCGAGCGCTACGACTGGTTCGAATCGCGATTCGTGACCACGCTCGCCGTGGTGGCGCTGTTGTCGGGCATCGGCCTCATCTGGCGTGAGCTCACCACCGACGAGCCGGTGATCGACTTCAGCGTGCTGAAGAGTCGGCAGCTCGCGACGGGCGTCACGTTCGCCGCGGCGCTCGGTCTGTCGCTGTACGGCGGCGTCTTCGTGTTGCCGATCTTCCTGCAATCGCTGCACGGCTTCACCGCATGGCAAACCGGGAAGGTCATCCTGCCGGGCGCGCTCGCGTCGGCTTTCACGATGGCGATCGTCGGCCGCAACGCGCGGAAGCTCGACGCCCGCTACACGATCGTCGCCGGCTCGGGGCTGTTCATGGCTTCGATGTGGCAGATGTCGCGCATCACGCTCGACAGCGGCACCGGCGATCTGTTCTGGCCCCTCGTGCTGCGAGGCGTTGGCCTCGGCCTCATCTTCGTGCCGCTCACGAACGCATCAATGGCCGAGCTCTCCGTCCGCCAGCTGGCGCAGGGGACGGGGTTGTACAACCTAACGAGACAGCTCGGCGGCTCGCTCGGTATCGCGCTCATGGCCACGCTGCTGTCGCGGTTCACGGCAACGCGCCACGCCGTGCTCACCGAGCATGTCGGAGCCATCGACGTCGCGAGTCAGGCTCGGCTCGACATGATCGCCCGGGGACTCATGGCGCACGGCACCAATCCGCTCGTCGCCAAACAACAGGCCCTGTTCATCCTCGACCGGCAGATCTCCGCCCAGGCGAGCGTGCTCGCGTTCTCGAAGATCTACCTGCTGAACGGAATCATCCTGCTGTGCGCGTTGCCGTTGCTCCTCTTCTGGAAAACGGGCAAGGGCCGAGGCAGCATGGGCCCGGCGCACTGAGCCTGTGACCGTCCCGCTGATCGTCGACCTGGATGGGACCCTCATCGACGGGGACACGCTTCACCTGTCGCTCTGGAAACTCCTGCGTGAAAGACCCTGGCTCGTCCCGGTGTTGCCGTTCGTGGCGTTGACCGGGCGCGCGCAGTTCAAGCGGTACGTCAGCAATCGCGTCACGCTTCCGCCCGAGTCCCTGTCCTACCGGAGCGACGTTCTCGCGTTCGTGAGAGGTGAACGACAGGGCGGCCGCCCGATCATTCTCGCGACGGCCGCCGATCGTCGCATCGCCGATGCTGTGTCGGCGCACCTCGCCCTGTTCGACTCCGTGATTGCCAGCGACGGCCGCCACAACGCGAAGGCGGCCGGCAAGCTGGAGTCCATCCGGGCGCGGGTCGGGCAAGGCGACTTCGACTATGTCGGCGATAGCATGGCCGACCTGCCGGTGTTTCGGGCAGCGCGCCGGTCGTACCTCGTCGCCCCGGGGAGCACGCTGCAGGACGCGATTCGAGTGGGCTGCCGCGTCGAAGCGGTGTTCTCGTCCCGTTCCTGACGGCCTCCAGACACCCGTTCGCAGCATCGGGGTTGGACGGCCGACGAGCGGTCGTAATCTTACTGAACCGGCCCCGTCGTAGGACCTTCATTCCAATCGTGTCGATGTCGACTACCGCGCTCCCGGCCCGCGATGCCGCGCTGGCCCTCATGCACGAATTCACGCCGAGCGACTCGCTTCGGAAGCACATGTACGCGGTCGAAGCGGCCATGCGCGCCTACGCCGAGCACTTCGGCGAGGACGCTGAACGGTGGGGGCTCGCGGGACTCATGCACGACTTCGATTACGAGCGCTGGCCCAATGCCTCGCACTCCCCAACGGAGGAGCACCCTGCCGCCGGTGTGGCGATTCTCCGCGACCGCGGGTATCCGGAGGATGTGCTCGAGGCAATTCTGGGCCACGCGAGCTACTCCGGTGTGCCCCGTGTCACACGCATGGCCAAGGCGCTATTTGCCGTGGACGAGTTGTCCGGGATGGTGACCGCGACGGCGCTGGTCCGACCGTCCAGAAGCCTGCACGAGGTCGACGCGCGATCGGTTCGCAAGAAGATGAAGGACAAGGCGTTCGCGCGTGGCGTCAACCGCGACGACGTGGTGAACGGCGCGGCTGATCTGGGCGTCGACCTCGATTGGCACATTCAGTTTGTGATCGACGCCATGCGGGCACGGGCGGATTCGCTTGGCCTCGCTGGGACGCCGTCGGGAGGCTGACGTGGCCGGTCAACGCTTCACCCCACCGCCGCGTTCTAAAGGCGACCCGATTACCTGCCAACGTGACGATCGCATTGACGTTCGATTTTCCGTCCGCCGTGCTCTCGCCGCCTGAACCAACGGCGCGAGAGCGCGAGCACGCCCTCGTGGTTGCCGCACAGCGCGGCGACACCGAGTCGTTTGCGTCGCTCGTGCGTCTCCATCAGCGACGGGCCTATGCGGTAGCGCGCGCGATCGTGCTCACGCACGAAGACGCGGAGGACGCGGTACAGGAAGGGTTCCTGCACGCGTTCCGCGCGCTCGATCGGTTTCTTCCCGACCAGGCGTTCGGTGCGTGGTTGAATCGCATCGTCGCGAACGCGGCCCTCGACATCACGCGCCGGAAAAAGGTGCGCGACGCGGACGCGCTTGCGGATACCATCGCGTCTCCATTTCGCGACCCGGCGGAATCGGCCGAGTTGCGCCGCAGGCTGACCGTCGCGTTGGGGGTGCTGAACGAACGTCAGCGCGCAGTGATCGTCTTACATGATGTAGAAGGATACAAGCACGCAGAGATCGGCCGGTTGCTCGGTATTCCCGAGGGAACCGCGCGGTCGGATCTGCACCATGCGCGGGCGCGTCTGCGCCAGGCGCTGAGTGCCGTACGGAGCCAGCTATGAAGATTGAACGCAACACGCCCGCCGAGCCGGGCGATGAGGAAGTCACCCGGGTGCTACGCGACCTGTATGCGTCGCCGTCGCCCAACGCGTCGTACTGGGACACGCTCGAATCGCGCATCATGGCGCGCATTGCCGGTGCCGGTGAAGCGCCGGAGTGGTGGGGCGTGTTCCACGGATGGGTGCGCATTGGACTCGCGGCGGCGGTGCTCGCCGGTGTCCTGTCCGGCGCTGCCCTGCTTCGCGAGCGCGAAGCACAGGAACGGTTGGCGTACGACGCGGTGATGGAATCGGCGTCGGTAATTCCGGTCGCCGGCCCTACCATCGCCCGTGGGCCTAGCCGGAGTACACGGGACGCGACGCTCCGCTCGCTCATCAGCCGCTGACCAAGGTACGCCATGCAGCGCTCCAAACATCTCGCCATGATGTTCCTGCTCGGTGCCGTGCTCGTGGGCGGCGCGCTCGGATTCACCGCGGATCGCGTCTGGATGCGCGACGCGGCGTACACGACTGACCCTCGCGCCTCCAGGGCGCTTCTCTACGACCGCCTCGAGCTCAACGCCATGCAACGCGCGGCGTGGGACTCGATCCTCGATGACCGTCATCGGCAATTCGACTCGCTGTTCAAGCCGATCAAGCCGCAGATGGATTCGATCCGCTCGCGGGGTCGCGCGCAGATCCGCGCGCTTCTGACGCCCGAGCAACTCGATCGCTTCGAGAAGATCACTCAGCCTCGACCGAACGAAAAGCGGGAGACCCAAAAGTGAAACGTTTCGGCCTAACGATTCTGCTGTTCCCCACGGCGCTCGCTGCTCAAGCGGGCGCCGATTCGGTAGCACGCCCTATTCCTCTCGATGAAGCGGTTCGTCTCGCCCAGCGGAATTCGCCGACCACGGTCCAGGCATCCGGGACCACGCGGAACAACTCCGCCGCCGTTCGCTCGGCGTACATGTCATTCATTCCCACCCTGAGCTTCAACAGCGGCGCCAGCAAGCAGAACGGCGATCGCTTCGACTCGCAGGGACAGCTCGTGCCGTTCACGGGCGCTGCCTGGCAGTACAGCAGCGGCCTGTCAATGAACATCGATCTGTTCGACGGCGGCAACCGACTGTACCGGTTGCGCGGCGCCAAGGCGAACGTGTCGGCGTCCGAAGCCAACGAGACGCTGCAACAGTACAACGTCTCGCTCAACGTCAAGCAGCAGTACTACGCCGTGCTCGCCGCGCGTGAGTCGGAAGGTGCCGCCAAGGCGCAACTCGACCAGGCGTCGGAGCAGCTGAAAACGGCAACCGCGCGTGTAGCGGCGGGTGCCGCAACCAAGTCCGACTCGCTGCGCGCGATCATCCAGGTCGGGAACGCGCAGCTGGCGCTCATCCAGGCGCGCAACAACCTGAACATCGCGAACGCGTCGCTCACACGCCTCGTCGCCACGCCGTTCATCGTCACGGCCGAGCCGAACGACACGACGGAAGCCATCGCTCTCCTCGCCGATAGCGCCCAGGTAGCCGCCCTCGCACTCCGCGGCCCCGCCGTGCAGCAGTCGGAAGCGGCGTACTCGGCGGCACGGGCGGGGGTGCGCAGCTCGCTCACGCCGTACATGCCAACGGTGTCGCTCCGCTTCAACCGCGGTGGCAACGGAACCGACAGCCGGTTCGGCTGGGGCGACAATCGGTATGCCTACTCGCAGACGATGTCGTTCAACATGCAGTTCCCGTTCTTCAATCAGGGAACGCGTGAGGAGCAGGTCGTCCGATCGCGCGTCGCTGAGGACGTTGCCCAGGCACAGCTGCGAGACGCGCGGTTTCTCGCACAGCAGCAGCTCGTGCAGTACCTCAGCACGTTCCGTTCGGCGGAGCAACGTGTGCAGATCCAGCTGGCATCGGTGGAAGCCGCGGACGAAGACCTTCGCGTGCAGCAGCGCCGCTACTCGCTGGGAGCGTCGACCTTCCTGGACGTCCTGAGCTCGCAGGTCACGTTGAACCAGGCCCGCGCTGCCCTGATTCAAGCCCGTTTCGACGCGCGTGTCGCGAAGGCGCAGATCGAGACCCTGACTGGAAAGGACATGTGAGCGAGCGCACCCGCGCGTCCTCACCTGTCACCGACCGCACCCTAACGACTCTCATGTCGCCGAGGCTCACTCCGTTGAAACGCTTTACGCAGCCCCTGGTGGTTGGCCTCGCGGCCGCAATCGTCACGGTCGTCGCCTGTACGGGAAAGAAGGCGTCGACCGTTCCGATCCCGACCGCGGCCATCGAACGACGCGACATTGTGGTCGACGCATCGGCGACTGGCGCCGTGGAACCGATCAACGTCGTCGAAGTGAAATCGAAGGCGTCGGGACAGATCACGCAGATGCCGGTCGAAACGGGCACGCTGGTCAAGCCCGGTGATCTCATCGTGCAGCTCGACACGCGTGACGTGAAAAACCAGTACGATCAGTCGTTAGCCGATGTCCGCGCCGCCGAGGCGAAGCTGCAGGTCTCCGAGTCGCAGAAGAAGCGCACCGACGATCTGTTCAAGAGCCGCATCATCACGGCGCAGGAGCAGGAGGCGTCGGTGCTCGACTTCGCCAATGCGCAGGCGCAGCTGGTTCGCGCTCGCACGAATCTCGATCTCGCCCAGCAGCGTCTCGAGGACGCGACCGTCCGTGCCCCGATCTCCGGCACGGTCATCGAGAAGACGGTGTCGCTCGGACAGGTGATCACGTCGGGCACCAGCTCGCTCGGTGGCGGCACGACGCTGATCAAGATGGCAGACCTCAACAAGGTCCGCGTTCGCGCGCTCGTCACCGAGGCGGACATCGGCACGATCCAGCCGAACATGGCCGCTACGGTCACGGTCGATGCGTACCCGGACCGGCCGTTCCGCGGCACCGTGGAGAAGATCGAGCCTCAGGCCGTGGTGCAGCAGAGCGTCACGATGTTCCCGGTGCTCATCACGATCTCGAACGTCGAGGGCCTGCTCAAGCCGGGCATGAATGGCGAAGTGTCGATCCTGATCGACCGGCGTGACAACGTCATCGCGGTACCGAACGACGCGATTCGCAACGTCCGTGAGGCCGCGACGGCCGCGGCCGCGCTCGGCCTCAACCCCGACTCCGTTCAGGCGCAGATTCGCGCCCAGATGACCTCGATGGGCGGCGGAATGGGCGGACGGCAGGGTGGCGGGAATGGCGGTACGGCACCGACCGGGGCGGTGACGCCTAACGTGTCACGCGGCGACGTCGCGCTTACGCCCGTCGTGGGTCAGGGCGGCCAGGGCGGTCAGGACGGCCGCCGGCAGATGCCGGAAGTGAGCGACAAGGATTGCGCCGCCGTGAAGGCCGCATTCGCCAAGCACCCGGACGCCGAGCAGAAGCTGAACGGACTTCGTGGCCGCGTGCAGAGCGGAGAGCTGGACTTCCAGGCGATGCGCGCGGAGTCGCAGAAGATCTACGAATCGGCGGGCGTGGATGCGCGGATCGCCGGCGCGTGCCGCATGCGTGACCGTCAGCGCGCAGGCGGTGACTCGGCCTTCCGCGGCGGACGCCCGGGCGGCGCGCAGAGCGCTCAGCAGAGTGGCCAGCAGGGCGGTCGGGGCGATCGCGGCTTCGTGCCCGGCGGCGGTAGCGGCGTCTCCACTCCGGTACAGGCGGGCGAGTTCCCGGCGCGCCGCCCGCGTCCGAGCCTCGTCTTCATCGCCGAGAACGGCACGTACACGCCGCGCGTCGTGCGTCTTGGCGTCGGAAACTTCGACTACACCGAGGTCGTGAGCGGGTTGAAGGAAGGCGAACAGGTCGCGTTGCTGGCGGCCGCCGCGATGCAGGCGAAGCGTGAGGAGCAGAACAACCGGATGCGCGGCATGGGCGGTCTCCCCGGGATCACGCCGCAACGGCCAGGCGGCGGAGCGCCGGGCGGTGCCGGCGGCGGCGCTGGTGGTGGTGCGCCTCGCGGCGGGGCTCAGGGCGGTCAGGCCAGACCCTAACGAGGCAGCCCATGCTCATTGGCGAGATCATTACCGTCGCGCTCGGCGCGCTCAGAGCGAACAAACTGCGGTCGCTGCTCACGATGCTCGGCATCGTGATCGGCGTCGCCGCGGTGATCGCGATGATCGCGCTGGGCAACGGTGCCCAGAAGGCCGTGAAGGACCGCATCTCCGCGTTAGGTACGACGCTGCTCACCGTCCAGCCTGGCCAGGCGTTCGGCATGGGCGGTATCCGCAGCGGCGATCAGCAGAAGATGACGATGGATGACGCCAAGGCGATCGAGGAGCACAGCGAGCACATCATCGCGGTGCAGCCCGAGATGCAGCGCCAGTTGCAGATCCAGTACAACAACCGGAACGCGAACACGTCGATCATCGGGACGACGTCGAACTACCTGGAAGTTCGGAAGTTCGAGCTCGAGGCCGGCAAGATGTTCACCACCGGCCACGACGCCGCGCGCGCACGCGTTGCTGTCGTCGGGCCGGCCGTGGCTCAGCTACTCGGGTTCGACAACCCTACCGCCCTCGTCGGCGAGCAGGTGCGCATTCGCGGCATCCAGTTCGACGTGATCGGTGTGCTCAAGAGCAAGGGCCAGGGAGCGGGCTTCGGCAATCCCGACGAGCAGGTGCTCATTCCGCTCAACACCGCTCGGTTCCGCGCCATGGGGACTGACCGGCTCCGCTCGATCAACGTCCTCGCCAGCAGTGAGAACGACATCCCGCTCGCCATGGCCGAGATTCAGAAGGTGCTTCGCCGTGAGCATCGCCTGCGACCGGGCAAGGAAGACGACTTCAACATTCGCAATCAGTCCGACTTCCTGAATACGCTCGGCGAGACGACGGCGGTCTTTGGCCTGCTGCTCGCCGGCATCGCGACGGTCAGCCTCGTCGTCGGCGGTATCGGCATCATGAACATCATGCTGGTGTCGGTCACCGAGCGCACGCGCGAGATCGGCGTCCGAAAGGCACTCGGCGCAACGCGGATCAACATTCTGTCGCAGTTCCTGATCGAAGCGATCGTGCTCTGCATTCTCGGCGGCATCGTCGGGATCATCGTCGGCTCCGGCACGGCGTACATGCTGAGCAAGAGCTTCTCGTGGAACACCCAGATCTCGTCGTCCGCCGTGATCATGGCGTTCCTGTTCTCGGCGGCCGTGGGAGTGGTGTTCGGCGTGTGGCCGGCCCGGCGTGCGGCGATGCTCGACCCGATCCAGGCATTGCGCTACGAGTAGGCCTAACGCGAGACTGGCACATGAAAACCCCCGGGAAGCGACTTTCGCTTCCCGGGGGTTTTCGCTTGCTGTCGTACGGATCGCCTAGACGGCGTCGTCAGCGTCCTGCTGTGCCTTGCCGAAGTTCTTCTGGATCTTTCCTTCCAGGGTCTTCGCTTTGGCCTTGAGGTTCTCGCTGTCGTCGCCAGTGATATCGGCAGCCGCGTCGCGGACCTTGCCTTCCGCTTCCTTGGCTGCGCCCTTCACTTCGTTACTGGCTCCTTTCGAGCGGAGATCGTCCGACATTGATGCCTCCCTAGATGCGTGTGTCGCTTCGCTGTCCCCGTTCTCGCCGAGGTGTGCCCCTGGTGTTTGGCAAACGCTGTGCCCGTTAGGCATGGAAGAGCTTGGTACGGGGAACAACGATTTCGCGGATGACGCGGAAGGAACCGGATACCGCTTTTGAATTCCCTGCAGCGTCTTACACGCGGTATCGACCGGGCCTACGGCAGCTCTTCACGGCGGCGTACAAGGTAGGCGATCTCGGCGGTGTTGGCCGCCAACTCGATCGCTTTGCCGTATGCCGCGCGCGAGTCCTCGCGACAGCCCATCCGGCGAAGCAGGTCGGCACGGGTTGCATGGTAGACGTGATACTCTCCCAACTCGGTCTCGAGGCGGTCGACAGCAGTCAGTGCCACCTCCACGCCGTCGAGCTCGCCGACCGCAATCGCGCGGTTGAGGGCGATGATCGGCGAGGGGTCGAGACGGACGAGCTGGTCGTAAAGCGCGACCACCTGCGACCAGTCGGTGTCGCGTACGTGGCGGGCGGAGGTGTGCACGGCGTTGATCGCTGCAAGGATCTGGTACCGACCAGGAGCCAGCCCGGCGGCGGCAGCTTCCAGCCGCTCGCGCACGAGCCGATGACCCTCAGCAACCAGCGCGGCGTCCCAGGCTTCACGGTCCTGCTCGCCCAGGGGGACCAGTTCCCCACTCGACGAAACCCGCGCGGTGCGGCGTGCCTCGGTGAGGAGCATCAGCGCCAGCAGCCCAGCCACCTCACCGTCCTCCGGCATGAGGGCGCGGATCAGCCGAGTGAGCCGGATCGCCTCGGCGGTGAGATCGTGACGTACGGGATCAGTGTCGGGGCGTGTCGCCAGGTAGCCCTCGTTGAAGACGAGGAAGAGCACGGCGAGTACGCCGGAGACGCGTGACTGGAGATCCTCGGCGGACGGCACCCGATACGGGATGCGAGCCGCCTTTATCTTCGCCTTCGCGCGGGTGATCCGCTGCCCCATGGTGGTCTCCTGCACCAGGAACGCACGCGCGATCTCGGGCACGGTCAGACCGCCGACCATGCGCAGCGTGAGCGCCATGCGAGTGTCCATCGCGAGAGCCGGATGACAGCAGGTGAAGATCAGGCGAAGACGTTCGTCGTCGATGGCGCTGAGAGGCTCCGACGTGCCGTCGTACAGCATCTGAGCCTCCTTCTGCTTGTCGTCCCGCTTGTTCTCGCGCCGGATCCGGTCAATGGCCTTGCGGGTGGCGGTGGTGGTCAGCCAGGCGCCGGCGTTGGAGGGTATGCCGTCATCCGGCCACCGCCTGACGGCGATCGCAAACGCCTCGGCCGCCGCCTCCTCGGCGATGTCGAGGTCACCGAAACGCTTGGTCAGGGCAGCAACCACCCGCGCCCACTCCTCGTGGTGAGCTCGGGTGATCGCCTCCCGAACGTCGGTCGGGTTCACTCCTCAAGCATGGAAGGGCCGTAGCTCGAGCTTCCGATTGCAGGCTTTCGACCCCTCTGCGGCGAGCTTTAGCGCCACGTCGAGGTTGGGAGCCTCGATGATCCAGAAGCCGGCGAGGAACTCCTTCGACTCGAGAAAGGGACCGTCGGTGAAGACCGGCTCGTCGGCGCGACCGTCGATGACGGTGGCCGTACTGGGGGCCCCCAGACCGTTGGCGTACACCCAGTAGCCTTGGCGTTGGAGCCGCTCGTTGAACGCGTCAATCGCAGCATCTTCG
>Ga0310810_10010717_pt1 | contig 10690 bp, 6 predicted proteins | sample NCmetagenome_FD_207641 | JGI IMG/M metagenome (GOLD analysis project Ga0310810, IMG submission 207641) | Soil microbial communities from experimental microcosm in Duke University, North Carolina, United States - NC | ecosystem: Engineered > Artificial ecosystem > Soil microcosm > Unclassified ... | reverse complement strand
AGCTGGAACTGTACCGCCTGAAAGTCCGCGATCGCCTTCCCGAACTGCTTTCGCTCCTTGACGTACGCGATGGCCGCCTCGAGCGCGCCGCGCGCGACGCCGATCATCTGCGCGCCGATCCCGATCCGCCCCTCGTTCAGCGTCTCGATCGAGATCTTGTACCCCTGGCCTACTGGGCCGAGCACATTGTCGAGCGGGACCCGGCACTGCTCCAGGATGAGCTCAGTGGTGCTGGACGCCCGGATGCCGAGCTTGTTCTCCTTCTTCCCGACGCTGAAGCCGTCGAAACCCTTCTCGATCAGGAACGCCGTGATGCCCTTGTAGCCCTTGGAAAAGTCGGCGTTGGCGAAGACGATGAAGAAGCCGGCCTCGGCACCGTTCGTGATCCAGAACTTCCGGCCGGTCAGCTCCCAGTGGTCACCCTTCTGCTCCGCCCGCGTGGCGAGCGCAAAGGCGTCGCTGCCGCTGCCCGGCTCGCTCAGGGCGAAGGCACCCAGCAGTCCCGAGGTGAGGCGCGGGAAGTAGCGCGCCTTCTGCTCCTCGCTGGCCCAGCGCAGGACGGCGTTGTTCACCAGCGTGTTGTGCACGTCCACGTAGATGGCGGCCGACGCGTCCACCCGCGCCAGCTCCTCGATGGCGAGCGCCGCCATGAAGATCGAGCCGGCCGACCCGCCCCAGATTTCGGGCACCTCGATGCCCATGAGGCCGAGCTCGAAGAACCGCGGAATGATGTCGGCATTGAAGTGCGCCTGCTCGTCCATCTCGGAGACGTGCGGACGGATCTCGGTCTCGGCGAAGTCACGCACCGCATCGCGGAACATCGTCTCTTCTTCCGAAAGCGTCGTGAGCGCCTGCGGCGCGGTGCTGACGTCCTGCATGGGAACTCCGGGGGTGAAGGAGACTGGCTGGGCTAAAATACCGCCCCGGGGCACCGCCTTCAACGCGGCCCGGCCGACCGTCCCGCGGCGCCCAGCACCTCGAGCGCCACCGGCACGCGTCCGAGCGGGGCCGAGACCTGGATGCCCTGCACCCGCTCGCTCACTGCCGCGGCCATCTCCTGTGCAATCCGGACCCCCTCGGCCAGCGCGGCTTCCTTGCCGGCAGCGCTCGCGCGGCGCATCCGGTCCAGCACGCCCTCCGGCACGCTGATGCCCGGCACCTCGTTGGCCAGAAACTCCGCGTTCCGGAGCGAGACCAGCGGCCAGATGCCCGCGACGATCGGGATACGGAATGGCGCGACACGCTCGAGGAAGCGATCGAGCTGGGCCAGGTCGAACACCGGCTGGGTCACGGCGTATTCGGCGCCAGCCTCGACCTTCCAGGCGAACCGGCGCAGCTCGCGATCCTGATCGATGGCGGCCGGGTTGACGCCGACGCCGATCAGAAACCGTGTCGGATCGCCGAGCGGATTGCCGCCCGGGTCGAGCCCGCGGTTGAGGCGCGCCACCAGGTTGGCCAGCCCGATCGAATCGATGTCGAAGACCGCGGTCGCATCGGGGTAGGGACCCATCTTCGGCGGGTCGCCGGTGATGATGAGCAGGTTGTTGAGCCCACTCGCCGCAGCGCCGAGCAGGTCGGACAGCATGCCGAGCAGGTTGCGGTCGCGGCAGGCGTAATGCACCACGGCCTCCAGGCCCACCTCCCGCTGGATCAGGAGCCCGGACAGCAGCGCGCCCATCCGGCTCTGGGCGCGCGGGCCGTCGGGGACGTTCACCGCATCGACGCCGGCTGCCTTGAGCTGGCGGACCTGCTCGAACATCGGTGCCGGGTCCACTCCGCGCGGCGGCACGATCTCCACCGTGGTCACGAATTCCCCACGCGCGATGCGGCCCGCGAGCCGCGAGCGCTCGGCGAGCGGGACAGGCTCCCTGGCTTCAGCCGGCAGCGGCACTGCCACCGCGGCGCTCACGTGTCGCGGAGACACGCTCTGCACGAAGCCGACGATTTCCCGGATGTGTGCCGGCGTGGTGCCGCAGCACCCTCCGACCAGCCGCGCGCCCGCCTCCACCATGCGGCGCGCGTAGCTTGCCATGTACTCGGGGCTCGCCATGTAGATCTTCCGGTCGCCGACCTCGCGCGGCAGGCCCGCGTTCGGCTGCGCCGAGATCGGCACGCTCACGACGCGGACCAGCTTCTCGACCGCGTCGAGCACCCCATGCGGACCGACCGAGCAGTTGACCCCGATCACGTCGGCGCCGAGCGCCTCGATCTCGGGGCCGAATACCTCGGGATCGGTGCCGTAATGGGTCTTGCCGTCGGTGCCCACCGTCATCTGCGCGATGACCGGCAGAGTGGACACCGCACGGACAGCCTCCAGCGCCGCCGCGAGCTCGTTGACGTCGCTGAACGTCTCGAGCACGAACCCGCTCACTCCTCCCTCCAGCAGGCCCCGCGCCTGGCGCTCGAAGGCTGCCCGCGCCTCGGCCACCGAGAGCTCGCCGAAGGGCTCGAGCCGGACGCCGAGCGGACCGATGGCGCCGATCACGGCCGCCCGCTCACCCGCTGCGTCCCGCGCGAGCGCGGCTGCCGTCGCGTTGATGTGCTCGGTGTCCGCCGCCAGCCCGTGCGTCGCCAGCTTGACGGGATTCGCGCCGAATGTGTTCGTCTCGATGATGTCGGCGCCGGCACGGACGTACTCGCGGTGGATGTCCGCCACCAGATCAGGCTGGCGCAGGTTGAGCTCGTCGTAGCACACGTTGAGGAACACGCCGCGACCGTACAGCATCGTGCCCATGGCGCCGTCCACGACGTGCACCCGGCCATCGGCCAGCAGGTCCCTGAGCGCGCGGCCGCTCATCGCTCGTACCCCAGGCTGGACGAGAGCCAGCGCTCCACGTCGGAGACGTCCATGCCCTTCCGCCTGGCGTAGTCCTCCACCTGGTCGCGGCCGATGCGCCCGACGCCGAAGTACTGCGACTCGGGGCGCCAGAAGTAGTACCCGCTCACCGACGAGCCCGGCAGCATGGCGAAGCTCTCGGTCAGCACGATGCCGGCGCGGGCTTCCGCGTCGAGCAGACGGAAGAGCGTCTCTTTCTCGGTGTGGTCGGGACACGCGGGGTAGCCGGGAGCGGGCCGGATGCCCTGATACTGCTCGCGCACCAGGGCCGCGTTGTCGAGCTGCTCGTCCCTGGCGTAGCCCCAGAACTCCTTTCGCACCCGCTCGTGCAGCCGCTCGGCAAAGGCCTCCGCCAGGCGGTCGGCCAGCGCCTGCGCCAGGATGCCGGAGTAGTCGTCGTGCGCGGCGGTGTGGGCCGCCACGAGCGCGTCGAGTCCGAGCCCCGCCGTCACGGCAAAGGCGCCGATGTAGTCGGCCAAGCCGCTCGAGCGCGGCGCCACGAAATCGGCCAGCGCAAGATTGGGGCGGCCCGGCGGCTTGAGCATCTGCTGGCGCAGCGTATGTACGATCTCGAGCGGCCGGCTCCTCGCGTCGTCGGCGTAGAGCTCGATGTCGTCGCCCACGGCATTGGCCCGGAAGAATCCGAACACGGCCTGCGCGCGGAGCGACTTCTCCTGCACCAGGCGGCGCAGCATGGCCTGCGCGTCGGTGAAGAGCGCGGTGGCGGCGCGGCCGGTGACCGGATCGCTAAGAATGGCCGGATAGTGACCGGCCAGCTCCCACGTCTGGAAGAAGGGTGTCCAGTCGATCCGCTCGATGAGATCCGCCAGGGGATAGTCATGCAGGGTCCGGACGCCGAGGAATTCCGGTACCGGCGGGGTAGTGCCGGCCCAGTCAATGGAGATCCGGTTGGCGCGCGCGGCCTCGACCGGCTGGATCCGGTCTTCGCGATGCCGGCCGGCGCGCTCGAGCCGGAGCGCCGCGTAATCATCGCGGGTCGTGGCCACGAAGCCGTCCCGGAGCGTGTCGCTCAGGAGGTTTCCCGCGACGCCCACGGCACGCGACGCGTCGAACACATGCACCGTCGGGCCGCCGCGATACCGCGGCTCGATCTTGACGGCGGTGTGGACGCGCGACGTTGTGGCGCCGCCGATCAGGAGGGGCAGCGTGAACCCCTCGCGGTCGAGCTCGCTTGCCACGAAGGCCATCTCCTCGAGCGACGGCGTGATGAGCCCGCTGAGCCCGATGGCGTCCACCCCCTCCGCCCGGGCGACTTCCAGGATGCGCGCGGCCGGCACCATCACGCCGAGATCGATCACGTCGTAGTTGTTGCACTGGAGCACGACGCCGACGATGTTCTTGCCGATATCGTGGACGTCGCCCTTCACGGTGGCCATCAGGATCCGGCCCTTCGGTGCGGAGGTGCCGCTCCGGTCCTTCTCCGCTTCGATGAAGGGGATGAGGTGCGCCACCGCCTTCTTCATCACGCGGGCGCTCTTCACCACCTGCGGGAGGAACATCTTCCCCGCGCCGAACAGATCGCCGACCACGTTCATGCCGTCCATGAGCGGGCCCTCGATTACCTCGATGGGCCGCGCCACGAGCTGCCGCGCTTCCTCAGTATCGTCCACCACGTAATCGGCAATGCCCTCGACCAGCGCGTGGCGCAACCGGTCGGCCACCGGCGCATCCCGCCAGGCCAGATCCGGCCCGCCGCTGCCGGCGGCCCGCTCGCGCACCGTGTCGGCCGCCGCCAGCAGGCGGTCTGTGGCGTCGGGCCGGCGGTTGAGCACGACGTCTTCCGCCAGCTCGAGCAGTCCCGGCTCGATGTCGCTGTAGATGGCGAGCTGTCCCGCGTTGACGATGCCCATGTCCATTCCCGCCTCGATGGCGTGGTAGAGGAACACGGAGTGCATCGCCTCACGCACCGGGTCGTTGCCGCGGAAGGCGAAGGAAACGTTGCTGACACCCCCGCTGATCAGCACGCCGGGCAGTGTGGCCTTGATCCGGCGTGTGGCCTCGATGTAGTCCACCGCGTAATTGGCGTGCTCCTCGATTCCGGTGGCGATGGCGAAGATGTTGGGATCGAAGATGATGTCCTCGGGCGGGAACCCCACCTGTTCGGTCAGGATCCGGTAGCAGCGTGCGCAGATGTCGACCTTGCGCTCGGCGGTGTCCGCCTGCCCCGACTCGTCGAACGCCATCACGATGACCGCGGCGCCGTAGCGGCGCGCCAGCGTGGCCTGCCGCACGAATTCGGCCTCGCCCTCCTTGAGCGAGATCGAGTTGACGACGCCCTTCCCCTGGAGACACTTGAGCCCGGCCTCGAGCACGGTCCAGCGCGAGGAGTCCAGCATCACCGGCACCTTGCTGATGTCCGGCTCGGCGGCCGCGAGGTTGAGAAACGTCACCATGGCCTGGCGCGAGTCCAGCATCGCCTCGTCCATGTTGACGTCGATCATCTGGGCGCCGCTCTCCACCTGCTGGCGCGCTACCTGGAGTGCATCGTCGAATTTGCCGTCGAGAATCAGCCGCGCGAACCGGCGGGAGCCGGTGACGTTGGTGCGCTCACCCACGTTGACGAAGAGGCTCTCGGGGCCGATGACGAGCGGCTCGAGTCCGGCGAGACGGGTCCGGCGCGGCACGTCGGGCACGGCGCGCGGGGCCACGCCCTCGACGGCGGCCGCGATGGCACGGATGTGGTCCGGAGTGGTACCACAGCACCCGCCGACGATGTTGACGAGCCCGCTGGTGGCGAACTCTCCGAGTAGCTCCGCCATGAAGGCCGGGCTCTCGTCGTAGCCGCCGAATTCGTTGGGCAGGCCGGCATTGGGGTGTGCGCTCACGAACGTTGGGCAGAGCCGGGCCAGCTCGTGCACGTAGCCGCGGAGCTGACGGGCGCCGAGCGCGCAATTGAGCCCGATGCTGAGCGGACGCGCGTGGGCGACGGAATTCCAGAATGCCTCAGTGGTCTGCCCCGAGAGCGTGCGGCCGCTCGCGTCGGTGATCGTACCCGAGATCATCACCGGGACGTGCAGCTGGTGCTCGGTGCACCAGCTGTCGATGGCAAAGAGGGCGGCCTTCGCGTTCAGCGTGTCGAAGATCGTCTCCACGAGGAGCAGGTCCGCGCCGCCCTCGATCAGGCCGTCCACCGCCTCCGTGTAGGCCGCCACCAGGGTGTCGAACGTGACGGCGCGGAAGCCCGGATCATTCACGTCCGGCGAGATCGAAGCCGTCCGGTTGGTCGGTCCCAGGACTCCCGCCACGAAACGGGGCCGGTCGGGGTTCGCGGCCTCGGCGCGGTCGGCGGCGTCGCGGGCCAGCCGGGCTCCGGCGCAATTGAGCTCGCGCGCCAGCGATTCGAGCCCGTAGTCGGCCTGCGCGATCGAGGTCGCGGTGAAGGTGTTGGTCTCCAGGATGTCGGCGCCGGCGTCGAGGTAGGCGTCGTGGATCGCGGAGATGATGGCCGGCTGGGTGAGCGAGAGGAGATCGCTGTTGCCGCGGAGGTCGCGTGCGGAAGTCGCGAAGCGGTCGCCGCGGTATTCGCTCTCGCCCAGGCCGTAGGTCTGGATCATGGTGCCCATGGCGCCGTCGAGCACGAGGATCCGCCGTGCGAGCAGCGGCTTCAGCGCGGCGAGCCGCGCCTTGCGGCTCTGGATCGGTGTTGCGGTGGCGGGTACATGGTCCGGCGTCATGGCGGTCTCCCAACAAAAAAACCCGGGCTAAAACAGCTCCGGGCGGGGCGTTTTAGCGGTTGTTTAACGTGGTCGCAATAGGCGCAAATCACCACGGATCGGTTGTCATGGAAATGTAGCAGTATCCACGGTCGGCGTCATGCCGTCGTCACCGACCTAGGTCCAGCGGCTGAGGACGCGCCCGACCAGCGCGCTCCGGGCAGGGCCCGCCGCATGGCGGATGGCATCCCGGTGGCGGCGCTGGTCCCACCGCGCGAGAGTCTGCGCCGCGAGACTCCGCAGCATGTCCTCCGGCGCCATCGCATGGGGCAGGCCGGCTTCCTCGTCCAGAACCAGCCGCCCATCGAACAGGGCGGCTTCGCGGAGCACGGCCTCCGAATCGGCCGAGCGGGTTTCGCTTACCGTCTTGAGCAGCGCGAGCGCGTGTGCCCAGCGGGGGCGCCGGCCTTCGATCAGGCCACCGGCGAGGAGGCGGCGCAGATGCTCGTGGGCGCGCGTCATGCGATCTACACCCAGTAGAAGGAAATGGTGTTCCCGCCATCCGGCACGATACGCGTTTCCACGCTGAGACCGTTGATCACCTGCTGGCCCAGCGGGTCGGGCTGATCGGGACTGGGGTGCTCCGTCTCGTACAGGCGGCCGTCGCCGGCAAGCGATCCGAGCATGTAGTCCACGGCCTGATCCAGATAGTCCCGCCGGAAGGTGCCGAGTGCCCTGATCGGAACGGCGCGCGCGGGATTGCTCCGCGGAAGCGCAAAGCCGCTCAGCGCGACGGCGGAAGAGCGGAATGACGCATCGTAGAGATACCAGCGACCGCGGAAGCGAAGGAAGTTGATGCAGTGACCGTCGCCGAGCTGGCCGGGCTGGCCCCAGAACCGGTAGCGACGGCGGGTCACCGACTGCACCGGCGAGCGGCTGATGGGTCGCCGGTCGGCATCGTGGAAGCGGCTGGCGGCTTCGACCGGTCGCGACCGGTTGAGGCCGGGGGACGTCACCACGAGGGCGCACCACCTGGCCCGATCTCCGGGCAACGATTCCCAGTTTACCAGATATGCTCGGCGTTCCAGCCGGATGCCCTGTGCGGCGGCCATCGCCTGGAACATCCGGTACCATCCTCCGCAATATCCGCCTCCCTTGAGCAGCATGTCCCGGACGGTCCACGCGGCCACTGCGTAGCGAAGGCCGCTGCGGGGGAGGGCGGCCAGCATCGCATCGCAGATGGATCTGGCGTCGGTCCGGCCCGCCGCCCATTCGGTGGTCCACTGCATGACCGGCAGGTAGGCCCAGCGCTCGTTGCCGGCGAACGCGGCCGGCTCGGACCACGGCGCCGCGGCGAGTGGCCGACGCCAGACCAGGCAGATCTCATGGGACGATTCGCCGAGCGGGTGCGGGGCCGCAGCGGCTTCGGCGTACCAGCTCCATTCGACGCGCTCGATCCCGACGCGCCGGGTGAACCGGCGCGCCACGCGAAATGTCACCGGCGCCGACAGACCGTCCCGCCCGAATCGCAGCGTCACGATTCGCGGCGCAATGCCCGGCGCCCCCTCGGCTCCGATCCGGCAGGTTGCGACGCGGCTGCTGCCCGGTGTCCGCGCAAAGACGACGCGCACCGCGGGGCGGGCTCCGCGGACGTAGGCAGCCACCGCGCTCCGGCGCCCGGCCAGCCACTCAGGCTCGGCGCCGACCAGCTGGTCGGTCGCCGGACTCCGGAGGGGAATGGCATCGGGACTCCCGGGGTAGGCGAATGCGATGCTGTGCAGGGTAAACGGGGGCACGGTGGGAGATACGGGTGATCCTCGAGGTTGGCAAGCGGACTTGCTTGACGGCGTGACGGTCGCCCCGTATATCAGCCATCTGCCCACCGACGTCGCGATGGCGCAGTGCCCGGAGACGAGGTCCACGCGACGGGCACATCCTACCCCCGGGAGGCCGGCATGAGTCGGTTCATGAGCAGGGATCTGATGGTGTCGGTGCTGGACGGCAACGCGCCGGACGAGGACTGGGCGGACAAGACGACCCAGTGCACCAGCTGCACCAACTGTACCAACGTGACGAACGCGAAGCCCACCCGTAAGCCGAGCAAAGGCTCCGCGCTGGCTGCGCTGCAGGCGCAGCTGACCGCGGCGCGGCGCTGACGGGGCGCTTTCCGGAGCGCACGATCCCCTCGACGGGAGCCGGGTGGCCGCCAGAAGCGGGGCCACCCGGCTTTGTCTCACGGAGAACCGCCAGCGGATGTCGCGACTAGCTGAACCGGCGGCCCCCTCCGCCCGCTACCGGGCCGCGCGTGGCGTCAGGGTCACACCGGTGTGCGAGCTGCCTTCGGCGCTGGCCGCACGCCTCCCCTCCATCGGCGCCGCATCCGACTCCACCGAGGTGCTTGTCCCTCGGCGTGGCCCAGGTGCCGCGCGTGCGCTGACCGCGGCGGCAGCAGACCTTTTCCGCTCACTCGCGCGGCCGCGCCGCCTGGATCCGGCGGAGGTCGGCGGGCCTGACACCATCGCCCGGTTCGTGCTGGACGGCATCCTGGAGATCGAGCACGCCGGCGGGTTCGTCTCGGGTCCCGGCGCGCACGGCTGCTATTTCGATGGCGTTCCGCCCCGGGCCGATACGCGGCTGGCCCGGCTTTCCCAGGAAGCGGTCCGGCATGCAGCGTCCCTCGGTCTCGGCGGAGTGGCGCTGCAGCGCCGGCTCTACCAGTACAACACGGCACCGATCACCCCGACCTGGCGCCGGCGGCTCGGAACGGCCCGCGCTGCCGCACGCTTCCTCCGCTCCGTCGATCGGCCTCCGCGCGGCCTGGTCCACCGCGCCGAGCCGGCGTGGCACTACTGGCGGAGGGCGCGCCGGATGAAGCCGTCCGCCGCACCGACGCTCAAGCTGTATGTGAGTCCCGGACTCGAGCGCCTCCCGGATGCATTGCAAGCGACCCTCGCCCTGCTGCGCGATGCCGACGGCCGGATGGCAGCTGTGAAGGTTGGCGCGGACCTCTCCGGACTCCTGCGATCCGACAAGCTGGTGGCGTACTTCACCGATCTCGACGCCCTGGACCACGCGGCGTCGGCGTTGAACACGAAACTTGGCGGTATGGCGCCGCAGGGCGTCCCGTTCACCGCCGACCGCGGCGGCGACGGCCTCATCTCCTCCGCAGTCGACCCGCCGGCAGACGTGGTGAGTCTCGACTGGACCGGTGACGCGAGCTGGCGTGCGTGGGTCGCCGGGCGGCTCGCGTCGAGCCTCACGCTCACCCATGCGCAGCCGGCGCCGGTGCCCGATTGGGTGTTCGCGATCGACCGGCTGTGTCTCGACGGCGTGGATGCGTGTAACTGGGCGGGCAGCCCGGCGGCATGGGCCGCCGAGACGGACTGAGCGTGCCAATTACCGATCCGCTGGTGATCCCGGCCGACGTCACCATTACTGCGGTTCGCGAGCTCAGTCCGCGGCTCAGGTCACGACTCGGTGCCGCGGACGATGATTTTGCCATCAGCCGCCCCCGCGGCCGTGCACCGGCCAGGCTCATTCCACGCGCTGCCGCGGCATTGCTTGAGGAGTTCCGGAGCCCGCGCCAGGTGAGTGCCGTGATCCTGACGATGGCGGCGCGGCAGGGTGCCGATCCGGACGTGTTGCTGTCCGACGCCTTTCCCCTGCTGCACGACTGTTACGCCGCCCGCTTCCTTGTCGCAGCCGACTCGCCTGACGCCGGGGAGATCACCGCATCCCTCCGCCCCGGCGACCGGGCCGGCAAGTGGATCATCACGCGCTGTGTACGCCTCCTGTCGGACACAGAGCTGTATCAGGCCCGGACAACCGCGGGCCGGCCGGTGGCGCTCAAGCTGATGCGAGAGCCGCCGACGCCGGAGCTCCGCCGCATGTTCGCGCGCGACGCGGCAGTCCTCAGTCGCCTGGCCGGCCGGGGCGCCCCGCGGCTTCTGGGCCGAGGACGCATCGGCAACCGGCCGTATCTCGCCATGAGCTGGTGCGCCGGTGTCGAGCCGATGGTGGCCTTTGACGCCGCGCGGTCGTCGGGGCGACCGGCGGTGCGCCGGCTGGCCATCCGGATTGCCGAGGCCTACGCCCGGCTCCATCAGGCTGGCGTGCTGCACGGCGACGTCTGCCCTGGAAATCTCCTCATCAACCGTCGCGGCGGCGTCGTACTCCTCGA
>Ga0310810_10010716_pt1 | contig 10690 bp, 10 predicted proteins | sample NCmetagenome_FD_207641 | JGI IMG/M metagenome (GOLD analysis project Ga0310810, IMG submission 207641) | Soil microbial communities from experimental microcosm in Duke University, North Carolina, United States - NC | ecosystem: Engineered > Artificial ecosystem > Soil microcosm > Unclassified ... | reverse complement strand
GAGAAAAATCCCGGCCGGCATTTCGCCGAATTGCAAGCTGCTGTGCGCGAGGCCGTTGCCGGCGTCGTGCGCAAGCAGGTCGAGTGCGGGCTCGATATCATCAATGACGGCGAGCAGGGCCGCACCGATTACACCGTGCACGTCCTCAAGCGGCTGACCGGCTACGAAGGCGAAAGCGCGCCGCCCATGGGCACCGGCGAGCCGGAGTTTCCCGAGCTTGCGGAAATTCTCAAGCACTTCGCATCACCATTCCAGCACCGACCGAGCTGCAACGGTCCGGTGACGTGGAAGGACTGGCCGGCGGCGCAGGCTGACATCGATCTCGCCAAAGCGGCGCTGCAGGGCGCGAAGGCCGCAGACATCTTCATGACCTCGCCTTCGCCCGGCCAGATCGCGCGCTATCTCAAGAACCGCTACTACAAGACCGACGAGGAATACATCTACGCGCTCGCCGACGTGATGCGACGCGAATACCAGGCAATTGTCGAAGCGGGGTTCATTCTTCAGCTCGATTGCCCCGACCTCGCAATGCTGCGGCACATGGTTTATCTCGACCTGCCGCTTGCCGACTACCGCAAGGTCATTTCCGTTAATGTTGCCGCGCTCAACCACGCGGTGCGCGACCTGCCGCCGGAACGCATGCGTATGCATGTATGCTGGGGCTCCACCATGGCCCCGCACCACACCGACGTCGAGATCAAGGACATTATCGATATCGTGCTGTCCGGCCGTCCGCATGCGGTCTCGTTCCCGGCGGCGAATGCCCGCCACGAGCACGAATGGAAAGTCTGGCGCGACGTGAAACTGCCGGCCGGAAAGAAAATAGTTCCGGGTGTGATCGATTCCACGACGAACGTCGTTGAGCACCCGGAAGTAGTCGCCGACCGCATCCTGAATTTCGCCAATGTGGTCGGGCGAGAAAATGTCATCGGCGGCGTCGACTGCGGCTTCGGAACCTTCGCCGGCCGTGTGCAGGTCGATACCAAGATCGTCTGGCTCAAGCTTCAGTCGCTGGTCGAGGGCGCGCGAAGGGCAAGCAAGCAGCTGTGGAAGAACGCGGCGTAAGAATACGCCGACTCATGTCACACTGCGGCTATTGCTTCGATCTCCAGCAGGAAATTCGGATTCGCCAAACCACGCAGCACGCAAAGCGTGCTGGCTGGTGGATCGTCGCCGAAATAGTCCTGCAGAATGGAGCGCGCTTTCGGCACGTCGTGTGGATTGCAGATGTAGATCGTTACCTTGGTTACGTCCTTGAGGCCTGCGCCGCCTTCGCTCAGCGCAAGTTTCAGATTCTCCATCACCATCTTGGTCTGCGCTCCAAAGTTATCCGGCGGCAACACTTTGCCTGTCGGATCGGCGGCTACCTGGCCGGCACAGAAGACAAGCTTGCTGGCACCCTGTGCGGTGACCACGTGGGAATAATTGGCAAATGGCTTGTGTGCCTTTGCCGACGACTTGCGTGTCAAAGTTGCCATGACTCTCCTCGCTCCTCCTGGAAATTTGCGTATCGACCTAGGCACCGAACAACCGAGCTGGCGTTTCCACCAGAATTTTCCGTCGTACCCGCTCGTCGGGCGTCCAATCCATGAACAGGTCCAGCAAATGGCCTTCGTCAGGCATAGCCTCGGCTGAGACCCAGGGGTGGGGCCAATCAGTGCCCCACATCAGCCGCTCGGGATTGGCGCGCAGCAGCGCCTCATGAAACGGCTTCGCGTCCGGATAGTCGGGAAACCGGTTCGATAGCCGGTAGGCGGCCGACACTTTCACATGCGCCGCGCCCTCGCCAACCAGCTTCAGCAGGGCCTGGAAATTGGGCTCGTTCACGCCTTTGTCCGCCGGCACCATCAGCATGTGGTCGACGATCACCGGCATCTCGCGCGACACGGTCCGCAGAGTCGGCGCGACGTCCTGCATCACCCGATGATCGCAAAACAGCTGCATCACCCAGCCGAGCTCCGCCATAGTCTTGCGGAACACCTCGAACACGTTGAGACCAGCGCCGCGCACGTAACCCGGATCTTCAGGCAACAGGTGAAAGCGCAATCCGCGCATGCCGGCCTCGTGCCACTCGCGCAGGGTCTCGGGTTTCACGCGCGCATCGGTGATGGCAACACCGCGCAGGCGCTGCGGGTAGCGCGCGACGGCGTCAAGCACCACGCGATTGTCATAGCCGTGCGCATTGCCCTGCACGACGAGCCCGTGAGCGCAGCCGAGCCGGTCGAGCAGTGCCAGATATTTTTCGACCGGTGCATCGGGCGGCGTGTAGCCGCGTCCGGGGGCGAAAGGGAATTTGTCCACCGGGCCGAAGACATGAGCATGCGAATCCCACGTTCCGGGTGGCGGCATGACGCGCGGCTTTTTCGGCTGCGCGACCGGGCCGGCGATACGCGGCGGCTCTCGATCTGCGTTCATGAAGCGCCGTCAGCCGAGCCGGATATTAGCGTCCTTCACGACCTTGCTCCACCGCGCCATTTGCTCATCGACGAAGCTGCCAAATTCCTGCGGCGTGGTCGGACGGGTCTCAATATTGAGCTGCTCGAAACGAGCAATGACACCCGGATCGCGCAGCGCGGCGTTGATGATTGAATTGAGTTTCTGAACAATTGGCGCCGGTGTGCCATGCGGCACAAAGACACCGTTCCACTCATAGGCCTCGAAGCCCGGAAGCGTCGCGGACACGGGCGGGATATCGGGCAGGCTGTTGAGCTTGCCTTTTCCGGTATGGGCGATGGCTTTCACCTTGCCGCCCTGAATCAGCCCGACGACCGAAGAGCCATTGGCGAAGAAAAATTTCACCTGCCCGGAAACCACGTCGTTGAGGGCAAGGCCGCCGCCGCGATACGGCACGTGACTGACTTTGACGCCGGTCTGATGCCTGAACATCTCCAGCGACAGGTGCTGCAGCGTGCCGTTGCCCGACGACGCCATGTCGATGCCATCGGGAGCGGCTTTTGCAAGGGCAATGATGTCGGCAACCGTTTTCACGGGCACCGACGGTGTCACCACCAGGATGTTCGGCACGAGCGATAAGAGTGCAACGGGGTCGAAGTCCTTCTTGTAGTCGAAGGACAAGTTTGAATAGAGGGAGGAATTCACGGAGAACGCGGTGGCATCATGCAGCACGGTGTAGCCGTCAGGATCTGCCTTTGCCGCCATCGCTTCGGCGATTGTTCCGCCCGCCCCGCCTCGATTTTCGATGACGAATTGCTGGCCAAGCGCTTCACTGACCTTGGCGAAAACAATGCGCGCCGTCGTATCGGCGCCGCCGGCCGGCGGATACGGCACGATCACGCGCACCGGCCGGTTTGGCCAGGCCGCTTGCGCGCCAGCTGTGCGCGCGAATGGCACCGCGGCCACGCCGGCCAGAACCGCACGCCGTGTAAGCATTGCTGGCGCCATCTGCTTCCCCTCTATTTGACCATCCCGACAACTCTGGGCAACCACAGGGTCAGTTCGGGGACCATCGTAATTGCTATTAGCGACAATAACAGGGGTATCAGCCAAGGCAGGATCGCCATGGTCGTCCGCTCGATTGATAGCTTGGCAACGCGGGACAGCACGAAGAGCACCATGCCGAGCGGCGGATGCAGCAGTCCGATCATCAGGTTGAGCGTCATCATGACCCCGAAATGCACCGGATCGATGCCAACCTTCACAATGACAGGCATGAGGACCGGCACCAGGATGCTGATCGATGCGATCGGCTCGAGGAAGCAGCCGATGACCAGAAGCAGGACGTTGGTCAGAAGCAAGATGATGTAGCGATTATCGGTCAGGGCCAGTAGTGCCTCGGTGGTGTATTCGGTGACGCGAGTCGTGGTCAGCACCCAACCGAATAGCGATGCCGCGCCGACGATCAGCAGCACCCCGGCGGTCGTCTCGATTGTTTCCATCGAGACCTTGTAGAATTGCTTCGGCGTGAGGGTCCGATAGAGAAAAATTCCCAGCACGATGGCCCAGGCGCAGGCGGCAATCGCTGCTTCCGTGGGCGTGAACCATCCGAACGTCATGCCGCCGATGATGATTGCCGGCGTCAGCAGCGCCGGAAACGCGGCGATGAAAGTCACGGCGAGCGTGCGCCAGCTGAAGGCCTGGTCGCGGCCCATTCCGTAGCGGCGCGCGCAATAATAGACATAGCCCATCATGAAGACGGTCATTACAAGGCCAGGAATGACGCCGCCGAGAAACAATGCGCCGATCGAAACGTTGCCCATCATCCCGTAGATGACGAACGGCAGCGATGGCGGAATGATCGGACCAAGCGTCGACGACGCAGCCGTGACCCCGACTGAGAATTCCGTGTCATAGCCGTGGTCCTTCATCGCCTTGATCTCGATCGTGCCAAGGCCCGCCGCATCGGCAATCGCGGTGCCTGACATGCCGGCGAAGATGACCGAACCGATGATGTTCACATGTGCCAGCCCACCGCGCGTCCAGCCCGCAAGCGCGACTGCGAAATCGTAGATGCGGTTGGTGATGCCGGCGGAATTCATCAGGTTGCCCGCCAGAATGAAGAACGGCACCGCCAGCAACGGAAACGAATCGATGCCTCCAGCCATCCGATGCAAAATGACGAAATCCGGCAGGCCGGCGATGAAGTGCGTGTAGATGAAAGACGACCCGGCCAGCGCGATGAACACCGGCACGCCGATGAGCAGCACCGCGATAAACAGAAGCGCCATGATGATCATGGAGTGACCAGCCCTAGTCGGCCGTAACTTGATGGGTCACGTCGTCCGGCCGGCTCCAACCGATGCGCGCGTTGCGCCACACGTTTATCGCCTGGCGCATGAGCATCAGGAAGCAGCCGAAGGCCACGCCGCCATAGACGTAGCTCATCGGCAAGTCGAACACTGTCATTCGCTGATAATGCATGCGTTCGGTGATCGTCCACGACACGAAGGCGAGCAGGCCGAGAAAGGCGAGCTTGATGACATCGACGACGGCCAGCACGGTCGCGCGTGCCGGACCGGGCTTCATCACGTTCGAGAGCAGTTCGACGGCGATATGGGTGTTGCGCCGGGTGACCATGGCACCGCCGATGAAAACAACCCACATCAAGCCATAACGTGCAATTTCCTCGGTCCAGGCCAGGCTGTCATTGAGAACGTAGCGCGTGAAGAACTGCAGGAAGACGATGAAGGCGAGCGACCAGAAGATGACGAAGGCAATCCAGTCTTCCGGATAGTGTTCGATCGTTACCGCCGCATCCTCGGCTTCGATCAGTCGCTTCTCGTCCTCGAGCATCTTATTCTTGCTCATTGTCATCCCCGCGCGACAAGCCACCCATGCCGCGCCTTTGCGCGGCATGACGTGACTCGTGCGATGCCTCTATTTCAGCGCCTGCAGCGCGTCGTATTCCGCCTTTGACCAGCCGGCGCCGGCGCTGGCGTCGTTGTGCAGCGGCACCGCCGCCTTTCGGAATGCTTCGCGGTCGACTTCGACCACGGTCTTGCCAAGCTTGCGGAATTCGTCGGCAAGCTTGAGCTCGGAGGCGCGGATCTGGTCTGTCGAGCGGGCATTCGCTTCCTTCAAGACCTCTTCGAAGACTTTCTTGTCTGCATCGGACATCTTGGACCACACGTGGCCGCCAACGATGGTTACAAGAGATTCGGTGATGTGGCCGGTCAGCATGATGTGCGACTGAACTTCGTAGAACTTCTTCGCCATGATGGTCGGCAGCGGATTTTCCTGGCCGTCGACGGTGCCTTGCTGGAGCGCAAGATAAACTTCCGCAAAGGCGATCGGAGTCGCATTGGCGCCGACCGATTTTGTGAACATCAGAAACAGCGGCGCCGGTGGAACGCGCAGCTTCATGCCCTTCATGTCTTCCGGCTTCTTGATCTCCTTGTTAGCGGTGACGTGGCGCTGGCCGTAATACACGATGGCGACGACCTTGTGCTTCGTCTTGTCCTCGTAGCCCCTGGCGAGGTCACGGAAGAGCTGGCTGTCGCGATAGGCCTTCCAGTGGTCGAAGTCGCGCAGAATGAATGGAGCGCCGGTGATCGCGAGTGGCTTGTGGATCGAACCCGCAAACGATGCCCCGGTATAAATGATATCGACCGTGCCGAGTCCGAGGCCCTCGTTGATCTGGTTTTCATTGCCGAGCTGGGACGCGGGAAACACACCGATTTCGTAGCGCCCGTCTGTCCGCTTCTTGATCTCGTCAGCAGCCCAAAGCGCATTGGTGTGATAGGGCTCCGCCACTTCGTAGACATGTGCCCATTTGAGCTTGGTTTGGGCCTGCGCCGGTCCAACCACGACAGCGGTTGCGATTGCTATCGCAAGGTATTGCGCCAGATAGCGCGACCATTTCGGCATTGTCTCCCCCGTGCGGCGCTGTTCATAAGTGCGCCCGCTGCGGGGATGTTACTATGCAGCCTGCGCGGCGCAATGTGCGCCTTCGAGATTAGTGGTCCTTGAACCCTCCGGCGGGTTCCGGCGTCAAAAGAACGTGCCGCTCACGCGGGCAGTCCTCATCGACGAGGAGATCCTTATGTCGACCGCCGGTAACCTACAGCGCAGTTTCGCGCCAACGCAGTTGCTCGGCGCCGCTATCCAGGCCAGCCTCTGGACGCTGAGCGTCGCGCAGGGCCCCTTCTATCTGGCCCGTCTCGCGGGCTTTGGCGGGATGAGCGGAAGCCTGGCCACGATCGTAGCCGTGACGATCCTCAGCTGGCTTTACCTCTTCCAGCTCTTTCTGCCGAGTGCAACGCCGCTTTCAATTCAGCGGCTGCCGCGCTGGCTGAAATTCTTCCGTATCATGGCCGATCCGTCGATTTCGCCTGGAGATAAGATCAAAGCAACAGTCACGAACTGGTTCGGTCTCTTGCTGATCTTGCAAAACGCCGTGATCATCTTTGGCGCAGCATTCGCCGGTAAGCCTATGTTTTCCTGACGACCTACGGCCTGAAAAGAAAACACCTATGCGGCCTTTGGCAACATTGTCGGCTTTTGTCGCCTTCGGTTATTGCGCCGGATATTTCCTGCACCCGGCAGCCGCCGCGCAGGACCAAAGTTTTGCGCGCGTATTCTACTGCGAGAACGATGCAGGGCGCGCGGAGCTGTACCTGGCAGGCTCTGCGATGACCAACAAAGGGAAGCCTCAACTGGACCTTGGAAACAAAACCGCCCAAGGATATCTCGCATTCGACTTTACGCCGGTCGGCAAGAACAAGACGCTCGAAGCTGTCAGCGTCAGGATGGGCAGCACTGGAAACGCCCTGGAAATTAAGCTCATGGAACGCGGCTCAAGCGCGACGATCCCGCTCGCCGGCGGCCCTGTAAGATTTCCGCAGCGCCTTGCCGAGGAAATGCAGTGCAGGCCGTTCAATAAAAACTGAGCTCGAGACTGCCCTTTCCTCGCCACAGGACTCGCCCCATATTCGGGGGCAATGGCCAAATCCCCCCCAAAAAAGCCGAAAGATCCGGCAAAACCGACGCGTGCGAAAGCAGCGCGGCCGGACGACGAACCGACTCCGGATGCGCTGGCGAAAATCCTCAACCCTGGGATAGGCCGCGGCACTGCAGGCATGGGGTCCGGCACGGGATTGCAACCGCCCCCCGACAATTCGTGGGATCGCCGGCGCGATTTCTCGGAGGCGCACAAGGCGCGCAAATCGACGCCCAGGGAATTCAATGAGGCTCCGCAACGCGACTATTCGGCATCGCCCATCACAGGCCTTGATCCGCAGTTGGCCAGTGAGTTGGGACTCGGCGACGAAGAGTCAGCACCCGGACCTGCATCCACGAAAGAAAATTCGAAATATCGCCTGCCGCGCGCCGATCTGCCGACGCAGCCGGGAGGCTTCGGCGGCATCGCGAGCCAGCAGTCGCTCGAACGGCTGCTGCGCGAGGGCCGGCCGGAATTTTCCTCGGTTCCATGGACGCCTCACCGTCCGCCCCGACCGGAAAAGTCCGAAGGCGGTATTCGCTTCAAGATCGCTTCGGAGTTCGAGCCGAAGGGTGACCAGCCGCAGGCGATCAAGGAGTTGGTCGAGGGCGTCAAGCGGAGCGATCGCACCCAGGTCCTGCTCGGCGTCACCGGCTCAGGCAAGACTTTCACGATGGCGAAAGTGATCGAGGCGACCCAGCGCCCCGCCCTCATCCTCGCGCCGAACAAAACGCTGGCCGCCCAGCTTTACGGAGAGTTCAAGTCGTTCTTCCCCGACAATGCGGTCGAGTATTTCGTTTCCTACTACGACTACTACCAGCCGGAAGCCTATGTTCCGCGCACCGACACCTATATCGAGAAGGAATCCACCATCAACGAGCAGATCGACCGCATGCGCCATTCGGCGACGCGCGCCCTGCTTGAGCGCGACGACGTCATCATCGTCGCATCGGTGTCGTGCATTTACGGCATCGGTTCGGTAGAGACCTATTCAGCGATGACCTTCACGCTAAAGCGGGGCGGCAAGATAAACCAGCGTCAGCTGCTCGCGGATCTGGTAGCGCTGCAATACAAGCGCACGCAGGGGGATTTTTACCGCGGCTCATTCCGCGTGCGCGGCGACACCGTCGATATTTTTCCCGCCCACTACGAAGACCGCGCCTGGCGTATCCATTTATTCGGCGACGAGATTGAAAAGATCGAGGAAATGGATCCACTCACCGGCCAGAAGACCGATGAGCTGGAATTCGTAAAAATCTACGCCAATTCGCACTATGTGACGCCACGCCCGACGCTGATCCAGGCCATCGCGGGTATCAAGCACGAGCTGCGACAGCGCCTCGATCAACTAACCGCCGCCGGCCGCCTGCTGGAGGCGCAGCGGCTCGAGCAGCGCACCATTTTCGATCTGGAAATGATGGAAGCGACCGGCGCCTGCGCCGGAATCGAGAACTATTCGCGCTATCTCACCGGCCGCAAGCCAGGCGAGCCGCCCCCGACGCTGTTCGAATACGTGCCCGACAACGCGCTGGTGTTTTGCGATGAAAGCCACGTTACGGTCCCGCAGCTCGGCGGCATGTTCCGGGGCGACTTCCGCCGCAAGGCCACGCTCGCCGAATACGGATTCCGCCTGCCCTCCTGCATGGACAACCGGCCGCTGCGTTTCGAGGAGTGGGACGCCATGCGTCCGCAGAGCGTCGCGGTTTCGGCAACCCCGGGACCGTGGGAGCTCAACGAATCCGGCGGCGTCTTCGTCGAGCAGGTCATCCGTCCGACCGGCCTGATCGACCCTCCGGTCGAAGTGCGGCCCGCGCGCCTGCAGGTCGACGATCTCGTCGGCGAGGTGCGGCAGGTGGCGCAGAAGGGTTACCGATCATTGGTCACTGTGCTCACCAAGCGCATGGCGGAAGATCTCACCGAATATCTGCATGAGCAGGGCATCCGGGTACGTTACATGCACTCGGACATCGACACGCTGGAGCGCATCGAGATCATTCGCGACCTGAGACTTGGCGCTTTCGACGCGTTGGTCGGCATCAACCTGCTGCGCGAGGGCCTCGACATCCCGGAATGCGCGCTGGTCGCCATTCTCGATGCCGACAAGGAAGGGTTTCTGCGCAGCGAGACGAGTCTCATCCAGACCATCGGCCGCGCCGCGCGCAATGTCGATGGCAAGGTGATCCTCTATGCTGACCAGGTCACCGGCTCAATGCAGCGTGCGGTCGAGGAAACAAGCCGCCGGCGCGAGAAGCAGGTGGAATACAACACGGCCAACGGCATCACGCCGGAAAGCATCAAGCGCTCGATCCACGATATCCTCGACAGCGTCTATGAGCGGGATCACGTGCTGATTTCGACTGGCGGCACAGGTGCGGGAGAATTCGCCGAGGCGGCGACCATCGGGCACAATCTTGAGGCCGTGATCGCCGATCTCGAGACGCGCATGCGCGAAGCCGCCGCCGATCTAGACTTCGAGGAGGCCGCGCGGCTGCGCGACGAGATCAAGCGCCTGCGCGCAACCGAGATGGCGGTGCTCGACAACCCGACCGCCCGTGACGTGATGGTGGCGCAGACCAAGGGCCGTCAGTCACGCTCGCGTCCGCACAAGCCGGATCTCGATGAGATGGGCATCGCGCTGTCGCACGAGGTGAAGCCCGCGCGGACGGACAGTCCGCGCTCGAAGCTCGGGCGGCCCGGCATGCGTGGTGGCTTCAAGAGCAACCGCAGGCCTCGCTAGGCCTCGCTATTTGGCGTCCGAAACCCAGCAGATCGGGTTGCGCGCGATGCATTTGGCACGCGCGTCGTCGCGGCTTTTGCCGATCTCGGCGCACGTGCTGTGCCTATTGATCGGACAGTTTACGTCGAACTTGTAGCCGACGAGATTGCGCCAGGCGCGCTTGGCCTTCTGCTGCAGGGTTTCATCCTTCTTTGCCTGCACCAGGATAACTGGCGCGGCGGCGTCTCCACGTGAAAGTCCGGTTGGCGAGATCGGTCCCGCGAGCGACTGGCCGCTTGAAGCGAACACGATCAAGCCTGCTGCCAATACAACGAAATAACGCATTGCCCTTCTCCTCAGCCGATGTTCAACCCAGCGGCGACCAACGGGCTGACGGAAGAAAGGTTCCACGTCGAGGTTTATACGCGCCAAGCCTGGTGAACGAACCGCCTTAACGGTTCTGGTCTCGGGCCGCAGGCTGCGGGTCTTTCCCAGAATAGGCGCGCGGCGGGCGTTTCTTGGTTTTCTGAGCGACCGTGCCTTGCGAGTTGTTGCTTGTTGCCGTGCCGGCTTGATTG
>Ga0310810_10010715_pt1 | contig 10690 bp, 10 predicted proteins | sample NCmetagenome_FD_207641 | JGI IMG/M metagenome (GOLD analysis project Ga0310810, IMG submission 207641) | Soil microbial communities from experimental microcosm in Duke University, North Carolina, United States - NC | ecosystem: Engineered > Artificial ecosystem > Soil microcosm > Unclassified ... | reverse complement strand
GCGGCGGAACGCGTGCCGGTCTGCCAGGACAGCGGCGTGGCCGTCGTCATGCTCGACATCGGCCAGGACGTTCACTTCGTCGGCGGCTCGCTGACGGAGGCGGTGCACGCGGGTGTTCGTGAAGGCACGCGCTCGGGTTACCTGCGTTGGTCGGTCACGGGCGATCCGGCGCGCCGCCTCAAGATGGCCGGCGATGCGGCGCCTGCCGCGATTCACATCGAACTGGTCGAGGGCGATCGGCTGCGACTCAGGGTTGCGTCCAAGGGCTTCGGCGCGGAGAACATGAGCGCCCTGCGAATGCTCGTGCCTGCGGATGGTGTGCAAGGCATCAGCGACTTCGTCGTCGAAACTGTCGATCGTGCCGGTGCCAATGCGTGCCCGCCGGTCATCGTTGGTGTGGGCATCGGGGGCACGTTCGAGGGTGCCGCGCTGCTCGCGAAGCGGGCCGTGTTGCGGCCGATCGATCAGCGCCACACACGGCCAGACCTCGTCGAGCTCGAACGCGATCTGTTGCAGCGCGTCAACGGCCTCGGCATCGGGCCGCAGGGTTTTGGCGGACGCACGACGGCCCTCGCCGTCAACATCGAGGTGCAGCCGACGCACATCGCCGGGCTGCCCGTCGCCGTGAACCTGGGATGTCACTCCACTCGCCGTGCGGAGATCGAACTGTGAGGAGAGCCATGGAGGTGTTCAACATCGCGCCCGCAGACACCAGGATGCTGTGGCTCGTCGGGCTGATTCCAGTCCTTGTCCTGATCGTCTCGACTGTGGTGCTCGGTGCCGTGGTCAGTGGTGCGCGGGGCGCCACGTTCGAAGTGTCCAATGAAGGTCTTCGCCTTCGGGGAGATTTCTACGGACGTCTGATTCCCGCGAGCCACCTCGTACGCGGAACGGCAAGGCGAGTCGACTTCGCACAGCTTCCTGAGCTCATGCCTGGACGCCGGACGATGGGCACGGGGATGCCTGGCTATCAGGCCGGCTGGTTTCGTTTGCGCAACGGCGACAAGGCGCTGCTCTATCTCACCGATCGCAGCAAGGCCGTCTACGTCCAGACGACCGAGGGATATGGCGTCGTCGTCAGTCCTTCCGAGCCCGACAAGTTCCTGTCGGCGCTCAACACGATCGCCGGACAGTAGTGGGTAGCCCTCGCAAGATCGCGTGGCAACTCGAGGCACCAGAGTCGGAGTTGGCGTCTCTGCGCGCCGGCGATGCCGTCGAGTTGAGCGGCAGTGTGCTGACGCTGCGCGATGCGAGCGCAGCGAGGCTCGCGCAGACGCTCACGCGTAGCGAGCCGCTGCCGATCCCACTCGAGCATCGAATCATGTATGCCGTTGGACCGTCGCCAGCGAAGCCAGGACAGGTGATCGGATCGGCGGGTCCAACGACAACGGCGCGTATGGGGCGATATCTGCCGGCGCTCTTCGCTGGCGGCGTGCGCGCGATCATTGGCAAGGGAGAGCTTCACGATGCGGATATGGCCGCATTCGTCGAGCACGGCGCGGTGTACTTTGCGGCGATCGGTGGACTCGGCGCACTACTGGCCAGACAGATCAGCGCGGCCAGAGTCCTGGCGTATCAGGAGCTTGGTCCCGAAGCGCTGTTCGAGCTCGAGCTGGCGGCGTTTCCCGCGGTCGTGGTCATCGATCGCCTCGGACAAAACCTGCACGAGACTGCACGTCGTCAGTGGCGCACCGAGCGCTGACAGATCCGAAATCCCGTCATCTCCGGCGTGACGCGGGGCTCGCCTGCAGAGACGAAACATTCGATATTACGGGCATTCCTGGTGGTGCCTGCCCCGGTATAGCTCTTGCCACAGGTCAAGGGCATGGTCGCTACATCGGCAGTCAGTCCGCCTCGTCACAGCATCGCGCAGACCGAGCAAGGGTGGGTCCTGGTCATCCAGGACGATCACTGTTCCGTGATGCAGGTATTCAGCACGGCCGCGTCAGCGCGCCGCGCCGTCGATCGGATGCTCGAGTTCTTCCACACCATGAGCGCGCAGTCGCCGCGCGAGCGCAGGGTCGCGTAGGCTTTCGGTCTCTGGTCTTCAGTCACGGTCCGCTTCTACGGCACCGTGGCTTGATCCCACATCAAGAACTAGTCATAATTTTCTGGTCATGACGAAGAAGTCTTCGTCGTATGCCTCTGCGCGAGGAAAACGATCGAGTCGATATGCGGCAGCGGAGTTCAAAGCCAGGTGTCTGGAGTTGATGGATCGCGTCCGTGAGACGGGCACCGAGTACGTCGTCACCAAACATGGGAAGCCGGTCGCGAAGCTGGTTCCATACACAGAAAGCGCCAAGCCATCGTTCTTCGGGTCGCTCAAGGGTAGCGTCCTGAAGTACGAGCGGCCATTTGACCCGATTGACGGCACCTACGACATCGACGAGTAAGTCGTGCTGCTGCTCGACACGCACGTCTGGATTTGGAGTGCGGACGGCGACACTCGCCGGATAGGTCCGCGCTCGCGACTACTGCTGCTCAAGGCTGAGGCGCGCGAAGCGATTCGTGTATCACCCGTGACGCTGTTCGAGCTGACCGCGCTTCACACATCGGGTCGGCTTCGCCTGTCCCGGGCGCTCGAGCAGTGGGTGGGTGATTCTCTCGAGGCGGCTGGCGTGCGCATCGCCGAACTGACACCATCTGTCGCGATCGACGCCGGGGCGATTCCGCGTGCCGCACTCTCCGACCCCCTCGACCGGCTGTTGGTGTCGACGGCACGTCATCTCGACGCCGTGTTCCTCACCGCCGATCGGCAGATCCTCGAATACGCATCGGAAACGGGTAATGTCCGCGTCCACGACGCCAGTCGATGAACCTGGACCCTGGAACCCGGAACGGCGAAACTGCCTACCGCCTACTGCTTACAGTCAGATCCACCACAAACGTCTCGAGTCCCGCTCGAGCCGCCGGATACCGCTCCAGGACGAGCGGGTCGTGACCGGGGATGATGTGGTCTGGTGAGTCCGCGAGTCTCTTCAGCGTCGCGTAGCCTTCGAGCGTCTCGGCGACGCTGTAGGTGATCGGAAACACGCGGCCTTCGTTCACATGCGAATAGAGATGCGTCGCGTCGGCCGCCAGGACGACGTGCCCGCGGCGCGTGTTGATGCGCACGCATTGCAAGCCCTTCGAATGGCCGCCGATGTGGTGGAGCGTGATGCCCGGCGCCAGCGTGTCCTCGCCATCATGAAAGACGACGCGACCGTCGAAGACCTTCCTGACCATTGCCACGACATCGTCAGCTTCAAACGGGATCCGCTGGTGCGCGTGGCACATGTAGCGCCCGGTGCCGTACGCCATCTCGCGATCCTGCAGGTGATAGCGCGCTCGTGGGAACAGGCTGTGATTGCCGGAGTGATCGTAGTGCAGGTGGCTGATGATGACGTCGGTGACCTGCTCGGGATCGACGTCCATCGCCTTCAGCCCTTCGGCCACCGGTTTGACGATCGTGCGTCCGCGCTTGGCGGCCATCGCCGGGTCGAAGCCGGTGTCGAGGATGAACGTGCCGTGCGGACCTTTGATTACCCAGACGAAATAGGCGAGCGGCTCGTTGGTGTCGTGCGGATCGCCGCCGATGTAGTTCTCGTGAGCCGGCCGATCGTGATGCGCGTATCGGACGGCGTAGACCTCATGAACGTCGTTGGTCAAATGAAGAGAAGCCTCAGGAGTGGATGTCGCGGCCGCGCGTCTCAGGACCGAGCCAGATGATCATTGCCGTCAGGCCGGACAGCACCATGGCCGCGCTCATGGCGTTGACCAGTTTGAATCCCTGATCCTGCAGCGCGCCGAGCACGAACGGCATCAACGCGCCGATCGCGGCTGCCGCGTGATAGCTGAACCCAGCGCCGACGCCGCGCGCCTCGGTCGGGAAGCGCTCGTTGCTGTAGGCGGGCGCCATGCCCCAGATGCCCATGCCGAAGAATCCCATCATCAGGGCGCCGAACCCGAGTGTCAGCGAGTCGGTCGCGTGCAGGTAGAACGGCAGCGACGCGATCCCGAGCACCATCGTGATGGTGGTTGCGCCCCGGCGTCCGAGTTTCGTTTCTGATAAGCGTCCCCAGATGGCTGTCCCGGCAATGGCTCCGATGTTGAACGCCGCGAGATAGGGGAGCGTTGATCGGCCGGAATCGCGCAGGAACGTGGGATACCAGTAGTTCACCGAGTAGTAGATGCACATGAACGATCCGATCACCAGCGTCGTGTGGATCGTCGTCCAGATCAGATCGGGCTGGAAGATGCGCATGACCGACATCTTGGGTGGCGCCACGCCCGAGTTCTTTCGCTTCAGCCAGATCGGACTCTCGGGCACGCGCGAGCGGATCCAGAGCGTGAAGAGCGCCGGCACGATGGCCACCCAGAACATCACGCGCCAGGCGAGGTCAGGCGTTCCGTTGAAGAGCGGGTAAATGAACTGGAAGGTCAAGGCGGCGAGGAGATAGCCCCAGTACCAGCCGCCCAGCATCAGGCCCGACGCCAGGCCGCGATATTTCGCAGGCCAGTGCTCGAAGACGAGCGGCATGCCCGCTGCCCATTCGCCGCCCATGCCGAGGCCGAAGAGCGCTCGCAGCGCGAACAGCATCGCGTACGACGTGGAGAAGCCGCTCAGGAAGGCAAAGATCGAAAACCACAGGACCGACAGCATCAGCGGAAGCTTGCGTCCCCAACGGTCCGCTGCGGAGCCCGCGATGGTCCCGCCGACGAGCCGCATCATGAGCGTGACGGTACCGAGGAGGCCCGCCAGCGCGCGATCGACCGTGAAGCTTTGCTGAATGTCGATGATGATGAAGGCGAGAATGTTGAAGTCGAACGAATCAACGATCCAGCCGAGGAAGACCGCCCAGAACGCGCGCCATTGATCGCGCGTGACCTGCCGGTACCACGGTAAATCGGAGGCGGCCTCGCGATGAAGCGCCGAGTGACCTACTTCCAGGGGCGTACTCACAATCGGCGATTCTAGTTGTCAGTTGCAACGTTTGTCGAATCGACGCGTTCGAATGCTGCACTTCAGACGTTACTACCGTCTAAGATAGGCGAGTCCCCTCCCTCAAATAGGTAGGTCCAGTCGGAGCGCTTATGAAACGTGTGATGGCCATTGCCACGGCTGCGGCCGCGCTGTTCCTGTCACTCCAGGTTGGGTCGGCACAGCAGCCCTCGCCGTTGAGATTCAACGCAACGGCTGCCAACGACCTGCGAACCTGGGATCAGTTCGTGACCGCGCAGGAGCGCGGTGGGGGGCTGCGCGTCACGCAAGTCGCGCAGGATCCGTCTCTGCCTTCGCGAACAGTCGAACGACTGCAGCAGTACTACCAGGGCGTTCCCGTGTGGGGTGCCGAAGTCGTGCGCGACCTGGATGGCGGTGTGCCCGTCTCGATCTTTGGCGATATCTCGGCGCAGTTGAACCTGAACATGGCTCCGGCATTGACGGCCGACGATGCGAGACAGACATTCCTGGCCAGCACGGCGTCGGCAACGCTGCTGCGCCCGGTCAACCTTGTGGTCTTCAGGCTGCAGTCGGGTGAGTCGCGCCTGGCCTACATGAGCGTCGTGGCGGGCACGAACCAGGTGTTCCGTATCTTCATCGATGCCGCATCGGGCGCCGAGCTGCAGCGCTACTCCTTGCTTCAGAGGCAGTCCGCGATCGGCACAGGCCGTGGCGTGGTTGGCGACACGAAGAAGCTGTCAGTGCGCCCTCAGGGAGGCACCTTCGTCGCCGACGATCGCCTGCGTCCACCCGTGCTGACGACGTTCGACATGCGAGGAAATCTGAATCGCGCCGTCAACGTGCTGAACGGGGGCCCGCTCTTTGCCTCCGACATCGCCGCGGACACCGACAATGACTGGACCGATATTCCTGCGGTCGATGCCCATGCCCACGTGGGGTGGACCTACGACTACTACTTCAAGCGTCACGGTCGCCGCGGTCTCGACAATCGAGACCGGCCACTGATTTCGTTGATCAACGGCGTCTCGCAACAGGGTTCACTCTCTCTCCCCCCCGATGACTTCGGCATCTTCGCCGTCAATGCGTTCTGGTGTGACGTGTGCGGACCAGGCGGCGTGGGGACTATGTATTTCGGCAATGGGTTCCCGCTGCCCTTCGTTGACCAGCTGGGGAGAAACTGGACGTACCTTGCCGGCTCGTTGGACGTGGTGGGCCATGAACTGACACATGGCGTCATCAGTTCATCGTCGAATCTGATTCCTGGCAACGAGCCCGGTGCGCTCAACGAAGCGTTCGCCGACATGATGGGAACGGCCATCGAGTTCTTCTTCCAGGTGCCGGGATCGGGAATTGGCCAGGCCGACTATCTCATTGCGGAAGACAGCGTTCGCAGCCGGGTTGGCGGTGTCAGTGGGATTCGCTCGCTGGTGAATCCAACTGTGTTTGGTGATCCGGATCACTACAGCATCAGGGATACCGGGCCTGAAGACGACGGCGGAGTGCACACCAACTCGACGATCCCGTCTCACGCCTACTACCTCTCCATCGAGGGCGGACGGAATCGCGTTTCGGGCATCACGGTTCAGGGCGTCGGCGCGGCGAATCGCGAGCAGATAGAAAAATCCTTTTATCGCGCGTTCACCCTCCTCCTTCCTGCATCTGCCAATTTCTCGACTGCGCGTGCGGCCACGATCCAGGCCGCTCGGGATCTCTACGGGGCAAACAGTGCCGCGGTGACGGCGATCACGCAGGCCTGGACCGCTGTTGGCGTCAACTGAGGAGGATGCTCATGAAGTCGCGTGCCCTGCTGTTCGTGATCCTGACGTGTGTCTCGTGCGCCGCCGCCGAAGCTCAGACCCGGCCGCCTGCTCCGCGCCCTACGCCGCCACCGCGCCGCCCGGTCATCAACGAGAAGGTGTTCTTCTCGGCAGGCGTGCTCTTTCAGGTCAACTCGAACGACTTTACTGACACGGCAACGATTCGCAAGAACGTGGAGAACGGTCGGCTCGAGACCGCATACGACGTGGGCGGCGGGCTCGCCTTCGACGTATCGGGCTCGTACCTGGTGTGGAAGCAGCTGGCCATCGGAGTCGGCCTGACGCTGTTCTCCTCATCGACCACGACGACGATCGACGCGCAGGTGCCGCATCCGTTTTTCTTCAATCAGCCGCGCAGCGTGACGGGCGAATTCGATGGCGACAGGAGCGAGACGGCCGTTCACATCCAGGCGAGGTGGCTCGTACCCGTGAACAGCAAGATGCTCATCACGATTTTCGGAGGACCCTCTTTCTTCTCCGTCAAGCAGGACATCGTCAACGACTTCGAATACTCCGAGTCGTATCCGTTCGACACGGCGACGTTCACGCGGGCGATCGCGGCCAGCCAGTCCGAATCAGCAGTCGGCGTGAATGTCGGCGGCGACGTCGCGTACTTTTTCACGCCCAACGTTGGCGTCGGCGGCTCGGCTCAGTACTCCGGTGCGACGGTGGAGATGACCGTGCCTTCCGGCACGGCGGACGTCAAGGCTGGAGGACTGCAGGTCGGCGGAGGACTTCGGCTCCGCTTCTGACTCGGCATTCAAGTCCCGGATCCGAGCCCCGAATCCCGAGTCTTGCCTCCGGGATATCATCAGCCATCGTGAGGCTGATGATGAGGCTCCTGCTCACTGTCCTGGGGGTGGCGTTCGCGAGCGCTTCACTCTCAGCACAGCATGGCTACACGCGCGCCGAGGTCGAGAACGGCGCGCGACTCTTCCAGGCAAGTTGCGCGACGTGTCACGGCCCGAAGGGCGATGGCGTTCGCGGTATTGCGTTGCTGAGCGGACGGTACAAACGCGCGACGTCCGACGAGCAACTGGTGAAGATCATCATCGAGGGTATTCCTGGCACCTCGATGCCCCCGAACAACTACTCCGCGCTCGAAGCCGGGATGATCGTCGCGTACCTGCGCGGCATCGCCGCAGGCGACAACGTCACGGTCACACCAGGTAATCTGGCTCGTGGAAAGGCGCTCTTCGAGGGCAAAGGGAAGTGCGCGACCTGTCATAACCCTGAGTCGCGGACAGCCCCATCACTTGCCGATGTGGGTGTGCTTCGACGTCCGCTCGAGCTGGAGCAGTCGATCCTCGATCCGAGCGCCGACTTGCACCCGGAATATCGCTTCGTGCGTGCCGTCACGAAGTCAGGAGCGGTCGTGACGGGGCGTCTTCTCAACCAGAGCACGTTTTCTGTCCAGATCATGGACTCTGCGCAGAACCTGAGGGGCTTCGACAAGGCAGACCTGCGCGAATTCGTGATCAACCAGACATCTGAAATGCCGTCGTATCGCGGCACGCTGGATTCCCAGGAAGTGGCCGATCTCGTGATGTATCTCACGACACTGCGAGGGCGCCGATGACGCAGCGTCTATTCGTGTTGGTGCTCGTTGTCGTTGCCAGTGTCTCGCTCGGTGCGCAGGTGTCCTTCGATCGCATCCTGCGCGCGCAGTCGGAGCCGCAGAACTGGCTCACGTACTCGGGCAACCTTCAGGGCCATCGCCATTCACCGCTGACGCAGGTCACGCCGGGCAATGTGAAGGACCTCGAGCTCGCGTGGGCGTTTCAGGCGCTGTCGCTCGAGAAGTTCGAGGCGACGCCGATCGCGCTCGACGGCGTGCTCTACACCGTGCAGCCTCCCAACGACGTCATCGCGATCGACGGTGCATCGGGCCGCACGTTCTGGACCTATACCTACCGTCCGTCTCCGCAGGCGCGTCCGTGCTGCGGGCGCGTCAACCGCGGGCTTGCGATTCTCGGCGACGCGCTCTTCATGGGCACGATCGACGGCCGCCTCGTCTCACTCGACGCGAAGAGCGGCCGCGAGCTGTGGAACGTGTCTGTGGCAGGAACGCGGGCCGAGGCTGGCTATACATTCACCGTGGCGCCTCTCATCGTGAAGGACAAGATCATCGCCGGGCCGGCCGGTGGCGATTTCGGGGTGCGCGGTTTCATCGCGGCGTTCGATCCGAAGACTGGAAAAGAACTGTGGCGCTTCAACACGATTCCCGCGCCCGGTGAAAAAGGGCACGACACGTGGGCCGGTGAGTCGTGGAAGGTCGGTGGCAGCGCGATCTGGACCACCGGCTCCTACGATCCAGAGTTGAACCTGACGTATTGGGGCACCGGCAATCCCGGTCCTGACTTCAGCGGCGATCAGCGAGCCGGCGACAACCTGTACAGCAACTCGGTTGTCGCGCTCGATCCCGACACGGGCGTGATGAAGTGGCACTTCCAGTTCACGCCGCACGACATTTTCGACTACGACTCGACGCAGGTGCCCGTGCTCGCCGACATCGACTACCAGGGTCGGATGCGCAAGGTCATCCTGTGGGCGAATCGAAACGGGTTCTGGTACGTCCTCGATCGCACGAATGGCGAATTCCTGTCAGGCAAGCCGTTCGCAAAGGTCACGTGGACGACCGGGCTCGACGCGAAAGGGCGTCCACAGAACGTCGTCAACACGACGGCGGACGGGACGCGCGTCTATCCGCACCTCGCGGGAGCCACCAACTGGTATTCGCCCTCCTACAGCCCGCGAACCGGGTTGTTCTATGTGCCGTCGTGGCAGGACGGGTCCGCGATCTTCGCGAATCGCCCCGCCGAGTACGTCGAAGGGCGATCCTTCCTGGGCACCTTTCCGGTGGGCACAGAGCTGAGCATCAACGGCACGCAGACCAACCGCCGCCTGCCGTCTGGCGGCCACGGCGCGGTGCTCGCGCTGGACCCGAAGACCGGCGAGAAGAAGTGGGAGTTCACGATGTCGGATGTCACCGACGCCGGCATCCTCACGACAGCCTCTGATCTGTTGTTCTCCGGTGGACGCGAAGGGTTCTTCTATGCGCTCGACGCGCGCACAGGCCAGCTTCTGTGGAAGGCGCCGGTTGCTGGCATCATCCAGGCGGCGCCCATGAGCTACGGGATCAACGGCCGTCAGTACGTCGCGATTGCAGCGGGGAACACGCTCTATGCCTACACGCTCCGACAATAAATTCGATCGTCGATCGTTCGTGAACGCTGCAGGGCCCTCGCGGGAATCGCTGCACTCGGCTCGGGGATTCCGGCGACAGGCGTTGAACGGTCCGCTGATCGGAAGTAGCTAGATAGCGATCGGTCCGTCGCCGAGGACGGGCCACGCATGCCTGCCGGTCCGGACGTCGCCGGCGCTGCACGCCGGAAATCGGCTTCCGCTCGTACCTTGTCGACACGCGTCGAGTAGTTGCTACCTCGCGACGGCATCCGTCACGCGGCTCAAAACGCCTGAGATGTTTCGTCGCAACCAGAACGCGACGGCGGAACTCGCCGCGGAAGCCTCGCTCCACCCGATTTCCTGCTACGCGGTGAAGTGGCGTTTGCGCAGGCGCCGCCGACCAGACAGGCACGCATGGCCGGAAGGGCATCGGCGGTGACGACGGCACGTCCCTCGAGGTGGCGCGATCATCGAAGTGGATAAAAACGCGCCGGAGGCGAACCAAATGGCGACGCCGTCTCCATCAGCTGGGAAGATAAACGTGTGCCACCGATCAGCGGCCGGAGACGCGTTTTTTCCGCGCCAACTCGGGGCGTGCCGGCGTCACCGGCGATGCCCCGTTGCGGCCACGTGCGCAGGCTATTGAATCTTGTCGAGTCCCTCGTTCAGCTCGATCGATGTGCCCCACGGGTCGGTGACGAACGCGAGCGAGAGGCCGACCGCCGGCACGTTGCGATACGGCGTG
>Ga0310810_10010714_pt1 | contig 10691 bp, 12 predicted proteins | sample NCmetagenome_FD_207641 | JGI IMG/M metagenome (GOLD analysis project Ga0310810, IMG submission 207641) | Soil microbial communities from experimental microcosm in Duke University, North Carolina, United States - NC | ecosystem: Engineered > Artificial ecosystem > Soil microcosm > Unclassified ... | reverse complement strand
TCGACCCAATCTTCACGTCCACCCACGCCGTCACGATTGACGCGCCGCCCGACGCGGTCTGGCCCTGGATCGCGCAAATGGGCGCCGGTCGCGCGGGCTGGTACAGCTGGGATCTGATTGACAACGGCGGCACGCCCAGTGCGCGGCGCGTCGTGCCCGAACTCCAGACCGTCGCCCCAGGGGACGTCATGCCGGCGGTTCCTCATGCCGCCGATGCCTTCGTCGTCGCCTCGGTCGACCCGCCCCGTGATCTGGTGTTGACGGTGCCCGGCGGCCATGGTGCGAACGCGGTCGCGTGGGAACACCGGCTCGAACCGATTGACGGCGGTCGAACACGGCTGATCGTGCGAGGACGAGCGTCCTCGCACTGGCTCGATCTCGCTCGCGCACCGACGCCCGCGGCTCACCACCGCATCTTCATCGAGCGCGCGTACGCGGTGCTCGCGAGACTGCCTCGTCCACTGCTCATCGCCTTTGCGGGAATCGGCCATCGCATCATGGAAGCGCGGCACCTGCGCGGAATTCGACGGCGCAGTACAGCGACCACCAGAACTGGCGCGCAGGTCGAACGATGGCGCAAGCCGCTGCTCGCCTGCGGGATTTTCGCCGGCGCCCTCTACTTCGCGATGACCCTGGTGGTCGGCATGCTCTGGGACAGCTACAGCACGGCGGATCAAACGATCAGCGAGCTGTCAGCGATCGGCGCGCCGACGAGGCCGCTGTGGGTGGCGCTCGGGACGATCTACTCCGCGCTGATGATGGCGTTCGGTTGGACCGTCTGGAAATCAGCACCCAACCGCGCGTTGCGCGTCGTTGGCGCATTGCTGTTCACACAATCGGTGTTCGGCGTCTTCTGGCCGCCCATGCACCAGCGCGCCGTTCTGGCCGCCGGTGGCGCGACGATGACGGACACCCTGCACATCGTCTGGACCGTTGTCACCAGTCTGTTCTTCATGGTCGCGCTCGGTTGCGGGGCCGCATCGCTCGGGAAGCGCTTCCGTGTCTACACGCTGGTGACGATGGCGATCGTGTTCGCGTGTGGTGCGTGGACCGGCACCTATGCGCCGGCGATACAGGCGAACATGCCGACGCCCTGGGCCGGCGTGTGGGAGCGCATCAACACAAACGTGTTCATGCTGTGGGTCATGGTCCTGGCGGTCATGCTTCTGCGGACTGGGAGATCGAGCAACGAGGATATCCAGGATGAGTGGAGGGTGACCTCTATGCAGCCGCGGATCTCGCACAAGGCGCTGCTCGCATGCGGCATTCTTGCATCGCTGACGTATGTCGCCACCGACATCATTGCGAGCCTTCGGTATCCTGGCTACAACTTCATCGATCAGACCGTCAGCGAACTCTTCGCAATTGGGGCCCCGACCAGCCGCCTCGTCGTTCCGCTCTTCACGCTCTCGAGCACACTGGTAGCCGTATTCGCGTTCGCCGTGTGGGCATCAGCCGGTCACGGCCGCGCCTTACGGTGGCTGGCGGCCATGATCTTCGCGAACGCCGTCAACACCATGGTGCTGTGGAATGTCTTCCCGCTGCACATGCGCGGCGTCGCCCCGACCCTCACCGATGCGATGCACCTCGTGCTGGCCGTCAACCCGTTCGTGCTCTTGAGCATCGTGTTCGGGATCGTCGCGTTCACAGGGTCATTCCGCGTGTACTCGGCCGTCACGGTGCTGGTCCTCGTCCTGCCTGCCGTCTTCTCGTTCTCGTACGTCACCGCGGTGGCAGCGAACCTACCCACACCGGGAATGGGTCTGGCTGAGCGCGTGGCTCAGTACGGTTATCAATTCTGGCAGGCACTGCTTGCCGTCGTTCTCATGCGTGAAGGGAGGCAGATGATGTTCCAACCATCTGCGTTCAAGACTGCGGAGGGTGAAGCGAAGTTCCTCGCGGCTTATGACCGCGAGATGAAATTGTGGCCTGTTCCCTACGAGGAGCTAGACGTTCGCAGTCGGTTTGGGACGACGCACGTCGTCATCTGCGGACCGAAGACCGCGCCGCCGCTGGTGCTCTTGCACGGATACATGGCGACGTTGACGATGTGGTGGCCCAACATCGCGGCGTTCAGCAAGGACTATCGCGTGTATGCCATCGACGTCATGGGTCAGCCGAGCAAGAGCCGTCCCGACGAGCCGATCGGGAGTGCGGCGGATTTCGTGTCGTGGCTGAGCGCGACGCTGGACGCCTTGGAGCTGGAGCGGGTCTTCCTCGTGGGCATGTCCTTTGGGGGCTGGCTTGCGCTCAACTACGCGGTGGCTGCACCACAGCGGGTTTGGAGGCTCGTTCTGCTATCGCCCGGCGGGTTGCTCCCGATGGTCAGACAGTTCACCCTGCGCGGAATGATCATGGTCTGGTTCCCGACACGCCCGACCGTGCATTCGTTCTTCCGCTGGCTCGGCTTCACGGATCGCGCGTACGCGAATCTCCTGGATCTGGTGTGTCTGGGGCTGAGGCACTTTCGAATGCCGATCGAAACGGCGCGCGTGATGCCCGCGGTCGTCTCGGACGAGGCGCTGCGCGCGATGAGGGTGCCGACGTTACTGCTCATCGGCGATCACGAAGTCATTTCGGATCCGGCGCGGGCCCTCGAGCGCGCGCGACATCGTGGATGCGCGCGTACTCGAATTCTTGAAGAAGGCACCGGTCGACGACCGAGCGTCGGCCGCGCGGCGGTCCGTCGCGTAGGGCCATCTCGATGAAGGCGGCAGGAGGATCCATGCTTCTCACAGTTCTCGTGATGCTCGCGCTCGTGGCCCTGTATTGGTTTCCGATCCGCCGGTGGATGAACCAATGGGGCGCCACACCATCTGATCTCGATCGCGTGATGGCAGGCGACGGCCTCCTCCCTGACTGGACGTACTCCGGAACGACGGCCGTCACCGTCAACGCGGCGCCGGAACACATTTGGCCGTGGTTAGTGCAAATCGGGTATCAGCGCGGCGGTCTGTACAGCTACGACTCGCTCGATCGCCTCTTCGGCTACCTCGATCGGCCGAGTGCCACGCGCATCCTCCCCGAGTTTCAGCACCTGGCGGTCGGGGACAACATTCCGCTCGGACGAGGGCCCAGCTGGCCGGTCGCGGTCATCGAGCCCAATCGCGCCCTTGTGTTGGATATGCGGAACATGGGTGGCTTGGATTGGGTCTGGCAGTTTGGCCTGTACCCGATTGACGAGACACACACCCGACTGATATCGCGCAGCCGTGTCCGCGCACAGGCGGTGTGGGCCCGGTTGCTCACGCACGCGATCGAGCCGGCGGGATTTCTCATGACGCGGCGCATGCTGCTCGGACTGAAACAGCGAGCAGAAGCCCTGCGCGCCGCGAATACGGTCGAGCCTCGCACGACTCAACGACCGGCGGCGTAAGGATCGGTAGGTGACACGTGAGACGAAAGACCTTGCTCGTCTGCGGGATTGTCGCTTCGCTGCTGTATGTCATCGCAACCGTCCTCGGAGCGATGCGCTGGGAAGGCTACAGTGCCACCTCTCAGACGGTGAGCGAGCTCTTCGCGATTGACGCCCCGTCGAAATCGCTTGTCGATCCGCTTTTCGTCATCTACAGCGTCCTGTGGATCGCTTTTGGCGTAGGCGTCTGGCAATCCGCTGGTCCGAAGCGTGCCTTGCGGATCGCAGCCGTCGGACTCATCGGCAAGGAAGTCGAGGGCCTGGTGGTGCAACTGTTCTTCCCGATGCACCAGCGCGGAGTCGCCACGACGGCGAACGATCCCCTACACGGCATCCTCACCTATGTGGGAGTTGCCTTCTTCCTGACGGCGATCGGCTTCGCGGCGACCGCATTTGGCAAGCGATTCCGTCTCTATTCGATCGCGACCCTTCTGGTCTGCATCGCCTTCGGCACGCTGACCGGCTTGGACGTTCCCCGAATGGTGGGAAACCAGCCGACGCCGTGGATGGGAATCTTCGAGCGGATCAACATCTTCAGTTACCTGCTCTGGGCGGTGGTGCTGGCGATGATGCTCTTGCGCGGTCAAGCGACCTCGCATGCGGCGGCTCCGGTACCCAAGGCGGCATAGCGCATGAGCACCGCTCACAGGTTCCGCACGGCGGTGAAATGGACTGCGGGCGCGGTCGGGTTCGCGGCGGCAATGTACGCCGGCTACGTCGGCGTCACATGGGTCCGGTATGGACACCCTGAGCGACCAGGCACCGACGATGCCGATGCCTTCCTCGAACGCTTCATGCCGGCATACGAGGTCGCCGAACGTCGCCACATCGCCGTCGCTGCGCCAGCCGATGTCACATTCGTCGTCGCCTGTGAAGCGGACTTGATGCAGTCTCCGATCATTTGGGCGATCTTCAAGGCGCGTGAACTCGTGCTCGGTGCCCAACCGGATCCCAGTCAACGTCCACATGGCGTCGTCGCCTTTACGAAGTCAATCGGTTGGGCAGTGCTCGCTGAAGTGCCCGGACGGGAAGTGGTGATGGGCGCGGTGACCCAGCCCTGGAACCCGAACGTCGTGTTCCGTCCGCTGACGCCAGACGAGTTCGTGCGCTTCAACGAACCCGACTACGTCAAGATCGTGTGGACGCTGCGAGTCGATCCGGTGAACGAGCACGAATGCATCTTCCGCCATGAAACGCGCGTCACGACCACGGACAGCGTGGCACGGGCAAAGTTCCGCCGCTATTGGGCAGTGTTCTCTCCGGGGATCAAGCTGATTCGCTGGCTGCTGCTGCCGCAAGTTCGGGCTGAAGCCGAGCGACATGCTGCGTAGGTTCATCGTGAGATCAGTTGCGGGGATTGTCGAGCCGAAGCGCGTCGATGAGTGCGAACACCGCAGCAGGCTGCTGTCGTCGACTCGGGTAGTACAAGAAGAGGTCGTTTATTGGGATCAGCGAGGAGCCGGCAAGTCCTACGACCGTAGAATTCCGACGGCCTCGATGACCGTCGCGCAGTTCGTCGCTGATCTCAACGATTTGATCGCGTTTGTGTGCTCGCGCGTTGGCGCAACGAAGGTCACGATCTTTGGACATTCATGGGGCTCTGCTCTGGGTGTGCTATACGCCGCACGCTTCCCCGAGAAGGTCGCCGCTTACGTCGGCAGCGGACAGTATGGCGACTGGGCGGCGGCCGAGACAGCCTCGTACGCCTTCGCACTCAGGGAGGCGAAACGGCGAAACAACAGCAAGGCCCTGAAGGAACTGCGCGCGATCGGCCCACCGCCGTACGGCGTAAGCGAACTGCTGAAAGAACGCACGTGGATCCAGCGCTTCGACGACCAGCTCTCAGTGAGGGGGCTGTGGAACATGGGACGCCTGCTGCTGGGCGGCCCAGAATCGTCGATTATCGATCTGCCAAGGCTGATCAGCGGTTTTCGGTACTCGCAGGCCGCGCTATGGCCTGAAGCGTCAAAGCTGAATCTATTGAGGCTCGCCCCGGTCTTGGAGATGCCCGTCTTCTTCCTTCTCGGCCGCCGGGATCATTGGGTGCCGGTCGAGACCAGCGTCGCGTATTTCGAAATGTTGGTTGCACCGTCGAAGACACTCGTGTGGTTCGAAGAGTCGGGACACGAACCGTTCGTCGATGAAGCGCAGAAGTTCAATGCCACTATGAACGAACTGGTGCGGCCAGTCGTCGTCGCGGCGTCGAATGCGACAACGATCGACGTTCGCATGAACCAACCGCTTGGACGTTGCGTAACGGCATAGCCGGCGGACCTTCGTGAGTCAGGTTTGACACTCGGGGACGTGCAAATGAGACATAGCGAGCTACATCGCAGCAGCCGAATTGGCTGGCTTCGCGCCGCCGTCCTTGGCGCCAACGACGGTATCGTCTCGACGGCCAGCCTCATCGTCGGCGTCGCGTCAGCCGCTTCGACTCGCCAGGAAGTCCTCGTCGCAGGCGTCGCAGGGCTGGTCGCTGGAGCGCTGTCCATGGCGGCTGGTGAATACGTATCCGTGAGCTCGCAGGCCGATACGGAACGTGCCGATCTGGATCGCGAGCGGCGCGAGCTCGCGACGCAACCGACCGCTGAAGAAGACGAGTTGACTGCGATCTACGTCCGTCGCGGCCTCGAACTAGATCTTGCCCGACAAGTGACACGCCAGCTGATGGTGAAGGACGCCCTCGGTACGCACGCACGAGACGAACTGGGCCTGACGGAAGAACAAGCCGCTCGTCCACTTCAGGCGGCGTTCGCATCGGCGGCCACGTTTACGGTGGGTGCGGCTGTCCCGATTCTCGCGATTATCGTCGTGCCGCCAAGCGTTTTGCTCGTGTCGGTGATCTCGTTGGTGTGCCTGATTGCCCTCGGCGCTATTGCGGCACGGACCGGTGGCGCTTCACCGATCGTCGGCGCCGTACGCGTTGGATTCTGGGGCGCCTTGGCGATGGCGCTTACCGCCGGCGTGGGTCACATGTTCGGAGCAGCCGTAGGCTAGCGGCTCTGACGAACTTCAGCAAGTTTGTTGAACGGAATTGCGTCAGACCTGCGAATGTGTCGCGATTACTTACGGCCACGCCAGCGTTCGGACGGTCGTCTGCCGTCGAGCTCAACGGCCGCCCTCGAACTCATCGCAACAGTTTTTGGTTCGGAACCCGAGAAGTCGACATCGATCTAGGCCCAGAGCGACCGCAGAAGCCGACTGACCACCTCGCGCGGGGAGCGTCAGTGGGCGGCGGAGACGAGTGCCCGTACGGCGACGACTGGCTCCTCGAAAACCCAACGGGATCGTCGATGGAGGACGTGCGGCGGGTCCGCGACGAGATCCACGACCGCGTGCGCGCGCTCGTCGAGATGCACGGATGGAGCGGAGCCACGAGCTGGTCGTGATTCGACGTGCTGTGGCGACGCCTGCCCTTACGCCACGCGCAGCTGGTGTCGAAGCAGCTCGTTTTGTTCGCGCAACATCGCGATGATCTGATCGTTCTGCTCCTGCAGTCGCGGCAATATGGTCATCACGAGCTTGGGAGGAGCGCCTTCGGGAAGGCCCGCCATCATCCGGTCCATCCGCTGCGTCACTCGCCGCCCCACGGCATTACGCAAACGACCGCGCGATTGCCGCGGCACATACTTGTACGCGACGACGGCGCCTAGCGCGACCGCTCCCAACGCAAAGAGTCCTTTCATATGAACCTCACGCTCGAAAGCGGCACTACGCTCGCTGTGACATCAACGGCTTCAGGATCAGCGTCGCTCCGATAATCACGAGACAAATCGGGAACAGCGGCAGGTCGATGCCGGTGAAGTGCCCGAGGCCGGCAACGAGGGCGAGCACGCCGAGTGCGACGGAGACGCCGCTCGACTTGATACCGAGGCGGAAGCGAATCGCATTCAGGGCCAGCAGAAGGGTGCCGGTGCCGATCAGCCACGTACCCTGTGGCACACCGGGGACGAGCCAGATCGCGCCGATCATGACGAGAAAAATTCCCCATCCGATCTGATCGAGCCGCTTGGCCGTCTCTGCCGTGTCCGTGTCCGAGAACTCGACTTTCTGTGTCGTCATAACGTTCTCCTGTGCGGTAACCCAGATCGAATGAGCATCTCGAATGCCACGACAGAGCCACGCCCATTCGATCGGTCGCGGCACGATCTCTGCTGCGCGTCGTTGAATAGCCGGCACTAACAGCGCGAGCCGTTTGTAAGCCAGCACGCGCTGAATTGGATTGCGCGGAGAATCCGACAATGTGCCGACTTCCCGGCAGTGTGCCCGCCGGCTAACGGCGGTCGCCAACAGGTCGGCTGCCGAAGCCTTTGAAGCCGCCGTGACGACCGCCAATGACATCGCATGACGGCTGCGTGGAGACACGAACCATGAATGTGCTGACGGTCTTCGCACACAACGGATCGGGGTCGTTCTGCCACGCAGTCCTCGAACGGTTCGACTCGGGCCTGCGTGATGCCGGACACACAAACGACATCGTCGACTTGTACAAGATCGGCTTCGACCCTGTGCTCCGCGAACTCGACGGCGCGAACTGGATGGATGCCGATGCACCGGACGACGTGCTCGCGAGCATGCACCTGCGGGACCGCCTTCTCGAGGGCGCCGGCGGTCCGCTCCGCCGATTCGTGATGAAGCGTTGGTTGGGTGATCGCGATACGCGCGGCATCATCCACCTGCTGCAGCGCCGTCGACCCAAGGATGTCGCCGTCCAGCAGGGGAAGGTCAAGGCGGCCAACGCACTGGCCTTCATCGCCCCGATGTACTTCGTCGGGTTTCCCGCCATGCTCAAGGGTTGGATCGAGCGCGTGTTCACGTTGGGCTTTGCCTTCGGCCTGGCACCGGAGGGATGGAAGGGTGATCTCGGAGGCCGGATACCACTCCTCACTCACGAGAAGGCGCTGATCCTCCAAACGACGATCTTCAACAAGGCCGCGTACGACGCGGGGCTTCGGGACGCGATTCGCGTGCTCATTGACGAGTTCGCGATGCGATATCCAGGGATCAAACATGTCGAGCACGAATACTTCTACGCCGTGCACGACGCAGACTCGGCGAAGTTGAGCGGGTATCTCGAACACGCCTACCGGTTAGGCCGCGGGTTCTGACATGGCCGACGAGACCAGCATCGGGACGCAGCGCCCGGTCACTCCGCGTATCGATGCGGCGGCGGTCGGACTACTTCGTCGTCGAAGCCTGGCCAACCTGTCTTGCATGGGCCACTGCGCGCCGGCGGTGATACAAACACTTCTGGACGCCTCACACATCGACGCACCAGGTCTCGTGAAGGCGTGCGGTGGACTCCCCGGCGGCATTGGCAACGCGGGTGAGGAGTGTGGCGGAGTGACGGCGCCCCTGATGCTGTTGGGTGTGCGGCACGCGCACGACCCGCTCGATAACGGCGTGCCGGTTGTGGTGTACAAGGGCCACGCACTGCTGCGTCGGTTCACTGCGTCGCACGGCACGGTGCTGTGCCGTGAGATCCGCGGCACCGATCGGTTGCCACTGCGGTGTGTCGATGTCGTCCGGCACGCACCCGAGAAATACGCCGGGATTCTGGGTGCCACCACCGCGAACGCGATCTCCGACGAATCGAAGCGTGCGTTCAGGCGGTTGCACCAGCATTTCGTGGAGAACCGATTTCATTGCGCGAACGCGGTGCTGGAACAATTGCGTTCGACCGTCAGTGCCGACGAGCAGCTTCGTGACGCTATGTCGGGCTTTGTCGGCGGCACTGTATTCACGGGCCGGACCTGCAGCGCGCTGACGGCGGGTGTCGTGACACTCGGTGCCGCGCTTGGCGGAATCGAGCACAGCCGTTTTCGCGTGATCCGCATGATTGGGCTGATGGTCATCGGCGGCGATGCGTTCGCCGACAACTACAACGAATTCAACAAGACGATGAACCGTGGGCACCGTCTCTCGCGGTGGTTCGCAGAACAGCTCGGCAGCACCCAGTGCCGCTGGATCACGCGATGCGATTTCTCAACGGATTCTGGAGTGTCCCAGTTCATCGAACGCGGCACGATTCAGCGCTGCCGCACACTCGCCGACCGCGTGGCGCTCGAGGTCGACCGCGTGATCGACGCGTCGATCAGAAGCAGTTGACCAGAAGCGCAGCTCTCGTCGGCTACGCGATCGTCGGTTGCGCGGCGTGCGGCGCCACGATCGCATTCGGGCGCCAGTGGCTCCCGATGTCCACCACACTCGTTCTTCACGCGGTCATCGCGCCGTTTGTCTTCGCGCTGCTATCGATGCACTTCTTCCGCCGCCATCCCGAGGCGACGCCATTGGAAACAAGTCTGAGGCTCGTGGCAGTCGTCATCGGATTGGATGCATTCGTCGTTGCTCCGATCATCGAGGATTCCTATACGTGTTCAGGAGCGCACTCGGTACCTGGATACCGTTCGCTTCTATATGGCTGGTGAGCTTCCTAGTCGGTCTGCGAATTGACCGTGGTGATGCTGACTGAGCGACAGACGTACGAGGATGTGCCGATTAACCGTTTGCTGTGACGCGCGCGTTGACGCGAAGCGGAATTGTGTCAGACCTTCTAATCTCGCCAGATCATTTACGGCCATCCTGTTGAGACGGCGATGAGCGAAACCGCTTCCGTCGGCGCCACGGCGCCACGAACGGCTGAACGAACCTGGACCGGACGCCGCCGACGGCATGGACGCTTTGGATTACATCAGGCAGCACGCATCTTCAAATGTGGCGTGTTCCACCAGCTCTTCGACGCCATATCCCCGGATGATCAGCCGGCCATGCTCACCGTCAACGTCACTCAGCGCCGTCTCAGCGACGACCACGCCATCCAGTCCACTCGCCTGCGGTGCATCCATGTGGGACAGTCTATCGAATGACGCCCTTGCGTCGAAGGGCGTCAGCCGTCACGAACGGCGACGATACCGACGGTGCGGGACACGCACGCGTCGTGCCCGGCGAGGACTGGATCGCGTGCGTCATCGAACGACGACCGTCCCCACCATGCCCGGATGAATCGAGCAGTGATACGCAAACGTTCCCGGCGTCTCAAAGGTGAACGAGTAGCGGCTCCCAGGAGCAACCGATCCGGAGCTCCACACGCTCGAATTCGACGTTGACGTATGAGCGACCGAATCGGTGTTGATCCAGGTGACCGTCGTGCCCGGCACAATCGTCACCTGGTCGGGCGCAAACGCGCGATCGCCGAGCACTTCGGCGCCTGTCGGGATCGTTACTGCCTGTGACGCGCCGTCCGGCGTCGGCGACGGCGTCGGCGAGGAGGGCGCGG
>Ga0310810_10010713_pt1 | contig 10692 bp, 8 predicted proteins | sample NCmetagenome_FD_207641 | JGI IMG/M metagenome (GOLD analysis project Ga0310810, IMG submission 207641) | Soil microbial communities from experimental microcosm in Duke University, North Carolina, United States - NC | ecosystem: Engineered > Artificial ecosystem > Soil microcosm > Unclassified ... | reverse complement strand
TGCACGCCTGACATCGCTGACCAGATCGCCGCGCGTACCTCCAAGGCGACCTATGCGGCGGCGCGGGCTCACGAGATCAATCCTGATGTCTCTACAACCGCATTCGTTGGCGAGATCGCGGACGTCGGTCTCGGTGTGATCCGCCGGGCGGACGTCGTGTTTTCGTGCGTCGACAACGAGATGGCCCGGCTCGAGGTTGGTTGGGCCTGCTCGCGCCTTCGCAGGCTTCTGGTCGATGGCGGTCTTGGTGTCGTCAACTCATCGAGCGGGCAGGTGACCGTGTTCCCTCGGGAGGGCGGTCCGTGTTTCGCCTGTCGCACGTCCGCGGCGCGTCGTCGCGAGCTGTTGCAGGAATTGCAAGGTCGCGAGGATCCGTGTTGGCGGACGGCGGAAGCGCTCGAGGCGGCGGCCATGATCGCGACGACGCCGTTGATGTCCTCGATCGTCGGCGCACTTCAGGTCGAGTTCGGCCTGCGAGGTGTCCAGCAGGGCGTCGCCGACACACTAGGCCGCGCCTACAGACTTACGGTTCATCCAAGAGTCTCGGTGGAGTCGGCATCCTTCGAGCGTAGTCCCAATTGCGCCCTTCATGATTCGGCATCGGTGATCAACACGGTGATCGAAGCCGCAGAGACGTCCGACCGTTGGACCCCCTTGGATATTCTGCGCGCCGCCGGCGCGGAACGGGGGACAGTCATTCTCGATTGGCCGGTCACCGTGAGGGCGGTCTGTCAAACGTGCCGACACGAATGGGAGCCGTTCGTCCGACGCGCCCGGTTTCGCCGTGAGATCTGTCCCGCGTGCGGCAGCCGGCAGCTTGCCGAGATTGACGTCGTCAGCGGCATCGACGCGCAGTCTCATTGGGCGGACCGCACACTCACCTCGCTCGGGTTCCCGAGCGGACACATCTACGAGGTCGCCAGAGACTCACAGACCGATCGCGTGCACGTCGAGATCTCGGGGGATCTCGTCGACCTGTCTCGGAATCCGATCCCGATGCGTACGAGTGGTTGAGCATGTGGCGAACCGCGTACTTCATCGCGATTGGATTGTTCCTTGGCATCGTCTCGTATGTCGTGCCGCCGGGTCCCTTCGTCGTTGGATGGTCGCTCCTCGTCGGGGTCGTCGCATTTTTCGGGATTCGATTCGTCAATGCGCAGATCGAGGACCAGCCGACTGAGGTCGCGGCGATGGTCGTGTCGGGCGGCGCAACCCTGCTTGGCTGGATCCTGAAGCTCGTTCATCTGCGTGCCCAGACCGGCTGGTTCGAGGGGATCGGGGTGGTGGCGGCCGTCGGGACGGCGTGGGCGCTCGACGCATTGACCACGACGGCTGGTTCGAAGATATGCTTCATCTGCAAGCAGCCAGCCGGCGATCGGCCGTTCAGTTGTCCACGCTGCCGGCAGACGATTTGCGCGCGGCCATCGTGCTGGATCGCGCGACACGCGCGCTGCAAGTGGTGTCACGAACGCGAAGTTGTTTTTCCAACGACCGAGGAGTGGTGGAAGCGCCAGGTGGGTCCGCGTGTGACCACCGGGAATTGCAGCGGGCCGTGCCTGAAGGAGGCGTACGAGACGGACCTCCGCGCGTGCCCGCGATGTCGCTGGCCTTTCTGCAAGCGGTGCTGGGATCGCCAGAATTTCACGTGTACGCATTGCGGATGGGTGATGCCAGATCTGCCGAAGGCGCTCGCGCCGTTCGTCGCGGTGTCACCGCCGCCCGCTTTCGAACCGAATGAACGAATCTCCCGGAGACGACCTTAGTTCATGCCGCAATACCAAATCTACTTCGACACGCTCGAGGGCGAGAAGCGCTACGACGTCGACATCGACGACGACGAGATCATCGATCTGGTCCTGCGAGGAATCCTTGCGGAGTTGCACGAGCGGGGCCACAAGATTGCAGGCGCCAGTACCGGCGATCTGAAAGTGGTCTGGGGCGGCCGCGAAGGGCGCGAGCTCGATCTGTCGCGAACCCTGCCGGAGCAGGGCGTCCGGCCGAATGACGTGCTCCGCGTGCTCGTGGAAAGCTACATCGCCGGCGCCCGGAGCCTCCGAGCGGATCGGATCGACAAGGAATGGGCCTTGCTCGAGCGGCTCGCCGGCCTGAATCCCGAGACAATCGAGATCGTCGGACGTACGCCGTCCGCGGTCGAAGAAGTGTTCCACGTCCGGCTTCGCGAGAGCCCGGGAGTCGCCGCCGTCCGGGGCGGGCACCTCGAACGGCGCGATGAACATTCCCTCCGGTTGATCTTCACGAGGTTCTATCCGGAGATGCCCATCGATTGCTACGTCGACGAGCGGCTCTTTCACCCGAACGTCAAACCGGAGACCGGATTCGTGTGTCTGTGGGAGCAAGCGCGCCCCCGCGACACGGTCATTCAGGCTCTCGCGCGCGCGCAGGCCATGGCGGCTTATCGACTCGTGAACATGAACAGCGTGCACGTGATGAACAAGGATGCGGGCGTCTGGTACGAAACGGTCGCGGTTCCCAAACGGCTCGTGCCGCTGACGTGGGAAGAACTCCGCGTGTTCGAGATCCGGGATGGACGCGCCCAGTGGATCGATCCGGCGCGACAGGTCCCCAGACACTGATGGTTGGGGAAAGCGAGACGACCATGACGTCAACAATCAGAAAGCGTCTCCAATCGGCTGCGGAACGGGTCAATCCGGTCAACTCCGTCCATTACTGGGGAACGCCGCCCGGAGCGGGCGTCGAGATCCACCTCATCACGCGGCTCGACGTCTACTCGACGATGTACGCGGCGTCGGTCGAGGCGCTCCCCAACGAGACGGGCGGTTTCCTGCTCGGTCATGTGGCTTCGGATCCCGTGCGGCGATCCTGGCACGTCGAAATCGACGAAATCCTGCCCATCGAAGCGACGGAACAGGACCCCGTGCATTTCTCCTTCACCTGGCGGGACGTGGATCGCGTTCGCACGCATCGGGAGGCGCAGGGAAAGGCCCTGATCGGCTGGTATCACACCCACCCGGACCTGGGCATCTTCCTGTCGCCGACGGATCTGGAAAAGACCCATCGCGTGCTGTTCGCGGAGCCGTTCCAGGTCGCCCTGGTATACGATCCGGTCCGCCAACGGGCTGGCTATTTTTTCTGGGAAGGTCAGCAGGTCATCGATCCGTCTCCTGCGTCCTGGCGTGAGTTTGCGCTCGCCATCGGGCCGGAGGCTCCATCCGATCCGGCTGGCCCTGCCGAGCCGGCGGCCGGATCAATCGAACCCGCTCCTTCGCCGGCCCCCACGCTCGCCGAGGCGGAAACGCCTGGGCAGGAAACCCGGTAGGTTCCGATGTCCCTCAAGCAGACCGTCTACTTCATGGCGTTGGTCGGTGCGGGTGCCGGCCTGCTCTGCTGGGCCATCCAGAGCTGGACGATCGACTTCGTCGGGACGCTCTCGGCCACATCGTCGACCCTCATGGTCAGCAGCATCATGGGGGCACTCATCGGGGGATTCACTGTCGGTTTCGCCGACCGTTGGACGACCGATCGGGTGGTTCTGACCTGGATCCTGGTTGGGACGTTGTTGGGCGGAGCCGCGGGCGCGCTCGGCGGGTCGATTTACGCGCTCATCATCATGAGTGGTGTCATGCCGCCAGGGCTGGTGCATCCACTCGAGTGGATGGTCACTGGAGGCCTGATTGGCTTCGTCACCGGCCTGCGGTGGTTTGGCGTGAACCGGCTGCGCTCGGTGCACGCCCTGATTGGCGGGCTCGTCGGCGGACTGCTGGGCGGAACGTCCTTCTACCTGTCGTCTTTGGCGGCGAGTCTCATCATCAGCCTGGGCGCAAACGCGCTCTCGTACATGATTGCGGGCATGGGGATCACCCTTGGCGTCACGCTCGCGCCAGTTCTGCTGCGCGACGGGGTGTTGCTCTTCATCAGCAGCGCCGATCCCCGTGCGCAGAACAAGTACGCCGGACCCCCGCCGCAGCAATGGGTCATCCAGGACGGCGACCGCTTCGTCGTCGGCAGCCAGGGTGCGGAGAGCGGGATGACGATGTACGCGCGGCCGGTGGACATCTATATTCCCGACGCGATGGTCGCGAAACGGCATGCCGTGCTGTTTGCGGCGAACAAACGATTCTTCGTCCAGCAGCACCAGGACAACGTCGGACCGCAAGGGCAACCCCTGAAGACACTGCAGCACAACCAGACCAACGTCACCGGCACGCACGAACTTCGCAATGGCGACGAGCTGATTGTCGGGCAGACGATGTTGCAGTTTTCGTCGCGGCGCCAGGCGCCGGAGCCGCGCCAGGGAGGAAGGTACTGATGCGAAGCCGTCTTGCCCTCTCGGCGGTTGCTATCGCCGCGGCTGCCACGGTCGGGTGCGGACGTGCGGATTCGACGCCTCCGGTCGCCGACGCTGCTCAATTGAGTCAGGCTCATCTGGAGATGCTGGCGCCGCAATTGTTGGACTGCGGTGGCGACGCGGCGTATTTTCGCGTGGGCGTCAATACGGTTGACAGCGATGGCAAGCCAAAGAGGATGCCCCTTACCCAGAGCGGAGACAGCAAGGGCTTCCGAGTCCTCGTGAATGAAAAAGCGCCTCAGATCGTCTACGCGTCAGCCGCTGGCGAGTCAGGCTCTCAGGGCGGATCGGTGATGCTGCTGTTGGACGTGAGCGGCAGCATGCTGTCGAAGGTCGGGTCCAAGACGCGGTTTGCCGTCGCCAAGGAAGCGGTCGTGCGCTCCATCGCCACGCTGACCGGGGGTGACCGTATGGCGGTCGTCCCGTTCGAAAGCCATGGCGTCGCCGATCACATCCGCCGCGCGACGTTCCAGGACAATCGAGCGAGCGCTCAGGCGGACTTGGACAGGATCGCGCCGCCCCTCATATCAAACGATACGGGGCTCTATTCGGCCGTGGCTGAAGCGATATCAAGACTGACACAGGAACGTAGTTCGGGTCGCTCCGTGGCGCTTGTCGTTTTCACCGACGGAGCGAACGATGTGAAAAACCCCGTTCACAAAAACGACCCGGGATTGCTCGACGGACCTGAAGGGTTACAGGCGGTAGAGGAAGCTGCGCGGAAAGCTGCGATTCCTATCTACACGATCGGCTTCGGCCTCACGACCCAGCCTGAAGCCGTGACCGCCCTCAAACGGCTCGCTTTCCCAACGGCCGACAACTATAAAGACGCCGCAACGGATCCCAGTATCCTCACAGAGATCCTGAACACGGTACGAATCAAATTGTCGGACAAGTATCAGATCTTCTTCGGCCCGGTTCGCACGCGGCAGGAACTTGGGGGCGGATCTGTACCGATTCAGATCGACCTCGTCACGGGCGGCGAACGGCTCACCAGTCGACCGATCACGTGGCTATCCCCAGGGTCTGGGGACCCGGCGCCTCAAGACACGTGCACGACGCCCGAACAAGGTAAGGTGTTGCCTCTTGGTCTCACTGGTGACGGACGTACCAATCTGTTCGACCGCCTGACGGTGTTTGGCTTCTACGCCATCATCCTCGTCGCGCTGTGGTTCGCCGCCCCGCGGTTGATGTGGCCCGACGCATACATTCCGCGTCCGGTGATTCCGACGGCGCAAACGCCCAACATCCCGGGCGTCGGCCTCGCCGCACCGCCGTCGCCGCAGATGCCTAGCCCGGATTTCTCGCGCCGGGGAGGTTCGCCGCCCGGTCAAGGCCCCGGCCCATCGCCCATCCGCTCGCTCGGCGATCGTTCGGCGGCGCCACCAGCGCCGCCTCCCGATCGAACGGTCGTGGTCCCGCGAGGCGGTCGCCCGGCACCGCCTCCTCCAGCGCCGGCTCCGTCGCCGCGGCCAAACCCTCGCACGCCAGAGGACGAACGCGGCGCGAGCGATGAGACGATTTACGTGCCGCCACCAAATCGACCTCCCAAAGATCGGTAAGGGCTCTCGACACCATGCCGGACGACATCATCGATCTGCGGTCGGTCAATTGGAGCCAGGGAATGTTCCTGACTCCCGACCACTTCCTGCAGCAGGAGCGCTACTTTGACTCCGCGCTGCTGTGGCTGATGCGCCACGCACTGGCGAATTCTGGCCTGATCGGCGGCGGGCCGCGCGTGGACGCCGCCGAGCGTGGGGCTCCGAGCTTCGATCCGATCGTCGATATCGATGACAGCGGCGACACGATCAAGGTCGCCGTCACACAGTGTCGTGGAGTTACGGAAGGCGGGGCGCTGGTCGATGTGGATCCGTCGGCGCCGGTCACGGCGGCGTTTTCCAAGAAAGAGCTCGAGGGCGTCAGAGAGTTCGGCGTATATCTGATCGCCAAGCCTCACGACAAGGAGCCGGCTGAAGGCGTCGAAGATCCCATCAACCCCCAATTGCAGGTCGGGCGGCGAGCCCGATATCGGATTTCGCTGGACCCTGCGGCCGAAGAGGCGGCGTGGAGCCTTCAGCTGCTCCGCATGCGTCGCGCCGAGCAGGGCACGCGCTTCGAGCGCGCGGCCACGTTCATTCCGCCGTGCGCCTTCATGAGCAGCCACAGCGAGCTCATGCACTGGTTCCGGAAGCTCAACGAACGGGTCGCGGACATCGCCGACCACTACAGCAACCTGCACCGGGCGATTGTCGAGTTCGTCGACATGGCGCGAGGCCGGGACCTGCAGGTGGATCAGGACCTCGAGACGCTGGCGTTCGTGAGCCGCATGGTCGTCACGCTCGAGGAGTGTGCCTACGCGATCCTCGATCCGCTGCAGCCGCCCCGGCAGTTCTTCCAGGAGATGAATCGCCTCATTCGCAGCGCGGCGCTCTTTCTCTCGCTCAGCCCGCCCACCCGGGAGTACTTCCGGCTGCTCGGCGAGATCGGCGAGACCGAGTTCACGTCCATGCTGACGCAGGAGGGCGAGGCGCTCGAGATGGGACGACGCTGGTCGCTCGGACAGGACCTCGGCATCGAAGTGCAGAAGATCATGCGGGCGCTCGATCGGCTCGACCGCCTCGAGCAGGCGCTCGAAGGCAAGTACATGGACTACCGCGTCAGCCCGTCGATCGAGAGCATCAACTTCTTCTTCGACCGTACGGCCGCCGAGAACGTCCTCTATCAGGCGATCGCCCGGCCGACCAGGCCACAATCCGACGGGCAGCAGTTGACGTTCGTCTTCGCGCAGCTCCGCATCCGGCAGGAAACGCGCGAACAGTATCGCTTGATCCTCGTGGGCGACAAGAAGACGAGATTCTCGGTGGGTGACGAGTTGACCACGGAGCTGAGGATCAACTGGGGCGAGGGGTACAAACGAACGCCAGACTTCGTGGTGAGCCGATGCGACCGGGAGGGCCAGCGCAATTTCGCGGTCGACTTCAGCACACCTGATGACGTCGTGAGTCTGAGCGACCTTCGAGCGAGCCTTCGCAGCGCACAGCCGATCCAGAGCGCGATCCTTTACGTGCGCACACGGTTCTTCTCCGGCCCGCGGCCCCGTCCCCGGCCCGAGCCGGTCGCAGAACAAGCAGAAGAAGTACTTGCCGAAGGAGCCCTAGATGGCAGATCCCAAAGCGCTCGTCGATGCGGGTCGCCTGACCGACGCGATCGCCGAACTGAATCAGGCGGTCAAAGCGCGTCCGGGCGATGGTTCGCTTCGCGTGTTTCTGTTCGAATTGCTCTGCCTTCTGGGCGACCTGGAACGGGCGGGCAAACAGCTCGACGTGATTTCCACGCAGACGGTCGACGCCGGCAGCGAGCTGACCGTGCAGATCTATCGCGGCCTGCTCGCCGGCGAAGCCAAACGGCGCGACGTCTTTCATGGAGTCGCGCTGCCGAAGTTCGTGACGCCGCCGCCCCCGCACGTCGAGCGCTATGCCGTGCTGCTCAAGAAGCTGCAAACGGCGCCCGAAGAGGCGTTCGCTCTGCTCGAGCAGGCGGAAGACGAGTCGCCCGCCGTGGGCGGCGAACGCGAGACAGGCCGCTTCTCCGAACTCCGCGATGCCGACGACCGCGTCAGCGGCGTGCTCGAGGTGTTGTTTGGATCGGACTACCTGTGGGTGCCGCTCAGCCAAGTCGTTCGGCTGGAGGTCGTCCCGCCCAAACGTCTGCGCGAGCTGATGTGGGCGCAGGTCCGTTTGGAAGTGATCGGACAGCCAATGGGCGAGGTCTTCGTGCCGTCGCTGTACGTGGACTCATACCAATACGCGAACGAACAGGTCAAGCTCGGCCGCATGACGGAGTGGGAAGCCATCGGCGATCGAATGGTCGTCGGCGCCGGTCAGCGGCTCTTCCTGGTTGACGGCGAAGAAGTCCCACTGCTGGCCCTCGGAAAGATCACCTTCGCGGCGCCCCAGCCGGCAACCGCGCCGGCCAGTTGATACTTACGCCATGACCGAGACTGACGCGCTCCTGGATCTCGAAGCGATCCTCGCACCCATTCCGGGAGACAACCCGGCGGGGAGGAACCTCCGCTATGAGGACGTCTACGTTGAACTTCGCCGGGACCGGCGCGCCGTTCAGGATCTGAGTCAACCGCGAACCGCGGAGACCGACACGGAGTACTTCGACGACAGCGGCGCCGGTGCGGAGGAGCTCCAACGTGGTCTCGAGCGCAAGATCACCGGGTTGCTCACCGCCCAATCGAAGGATCTACAGCTCGCCGTATGGCTGGTCGATTTGCAGGCCACCCGGAATGGCTTCGCGGGGGCGGCCATTGGCATCCAGTTCATTCGCGAGCTGATGCGGCGCTACTGGGACACGCTTCACCCGTTACCGGATCCCGATGACGCGGATCCGCTCGAAGGCCGCGTGGGTGCGATTGAATGGCTGGGGAGCAAGGAGGGGCTCGTCCAAACCCTTCAGGCGATTCCGCTGAGCGACAACGGCACGGACTGCTCGCTGTATGCCTATCAGTACATCGAGGAAAATGCTCGCAACTCGCCCGAGAAAGACAAGAAGGACAAAAGCGGCGATATCAAGAACCGCGTGAAGGAGGCTCGTGACGCCTTCGAGCGCGCGATGCAGGCCGGATCGTTCGAATATCAGCAGGTTCTCGCGTCTCAACTGGACGCCTGCGGGCGCGAGCTCTCGCTGCTCGAAGCGTTCACCAATGACCATCTTCAAGCGCGTCGCAAGAGGGCCGATGGTACCGAAAGAGTCGAGTACCTCGTCTCGTACAAGGATCTCCAGGATGTGCTGAAGGAATGCACGCGGCTCGTGAATCGGGTGCTGAAGCCCAAGTTGCAGGAAAGAGAGGCCGCCGCCCGCGCGGCAAAGGCCGCGGCCGAGGAGAACGCTGAAGAGTCCGCGGACGCCGGCGACGCAGCGCCGGTAGGCGAATCGACGAGCCCGGAAGCCGTCGATTCACCCCGCCCGGCCCGGCGGGGCGCGGCGGCTCCTGTGACGACGCGCGACGAGGCGCTCGCTCGTCTCCAGACGGCCGCTGACTATCTGCTGACCGAATCCACCGCCGATCCGATGCCGTACCTCGTCGATCGCGCCATTGCGTTCTCCGCACTGTTTGCAGACGCCGGTCTCGATGCCTCGATGCCGCTGCCGAGTCCGCCCACCACGGTGCGCGCGCGACTGAAGGCGCTGGCGACCGAGGCGCAGTCGGAAGAACTCTTACGCACCGCGGAAGCCTTCCTTCGCAGCGCGCCAAAACAGGTGTGGCTCGATCTCCAGCGCTACGTGATCACTTCCCTGGAACAGCTCGGCGGTACGCATGCGCAGACGGCCGCCGCATTGACGCCGCCGCTGCGCGCGCTGCTCGCGCTGATGCCCGGCCTGGTCGACGCCGAATTCGAGGATGGAACGCCCGTCGCGAATCACGAAACGCACCGTTGGCTCCGCGAAGCCGGCATGATCGATGCACCACCGGTCTTGACCGTCGTGCGGCCCGTTCAGACGACATCTTCCGATCCCGGGCCTGCCTCAGGCGAGCCATCGCCGTCGGCTCGGCCCAGCGTCGTGGACGAGGCCCATGCGCTGATCAAGGAGCGGCGCTTCGGAGATGCGCTGGCGCTCTTGCAGTCGCACGTGAGCGCCGCCTCATCGGGTCGCGAACGCTTCCTGCGACGGCTCGATCTGGCCGACGTCTGCCTCGACGCCGGCAATGCCGTTCTGGCCTTCCCGGTTCTCGACGACCTCGCCGGCATCATCGAGCGCGGACGAATCGAGGAGTGGGAGGAGAAGGCGGTCGTGGTGCGTGTATGGCACTCGCTCGTGCGCTGCTGCCGCCAACTCGGCGCCCAGCCGGACGTGCAGGCGCGCGAGAAGGAGATCTTCGATCGATTGTGCCGGCTCGACCCCGCAAAGGCGCTCAGCCTTGACAAGGATGCCGCCGCTTCCGCCTCACGCTGGCACAAGCGCTGACCGCGATCGGCTTCTCGGGCTGTTCGATCGGGCCGCGTTTCGTGAGCCGGCGATCCTCGAGCGGCTCCACCTGCGCGACCTCGATCCGCTCGAAGGCGAGAGCCGCCTCGCCATGGCTGCCACTTTTCACGATACGGATCTGCTCGCGATTCTCATCCGGCTGTTCGTGCTCGGCGGGCTCGTCGATGCCGGGCTTGTCGCCGGCGCCGCCACCGACGCTGAACTCGCCGTGCTCCGCGGAACGTCGCTGGTCGAGCCGTTCCGCGAGGACGCGGCGCTGTACTCGCCGCATCAGCTCGTGCCTGTCCTCGCGGGGGACCGAAGCCTCTGGATCGCCTCGGATCGCCGTGACAGTCCGGATGGCTCGATGCTGCCGCAGTTCTCGGACA
>Ga0310810_10010712_pt1 | contig 10692 bp, 8 predicted proteins | sample NCmetagenome_FD_207641 | JGI IMG/M metagenome (GOLD analysis project Ga0310810, IMG submission 207641) | Soil microbial communities from experimental microcosm in Duke University, North Carolina, United States - NC | ecosystem: Engineered > Artificial ecosystem > Soil microcosm > Unclassified ... | reverse complement strand
ATGCGACTGGCCTCTGGCCCAACGATTCAATTCTTCTCGTTCTTCGTGCGTCAATTGAATTGTTTCCATCAACAAATTAGACGCTTTTCATGTGTTTCAATTCACTAGAATCGACTGGAAGGAGCCAGGCCCGTTCCTGAGAGCGGTTTATTGCAATTTTGTCCCGCCAATAGCCAAAATAATGCTGGTGGTAATTTCAGACTTCTATTAAAATGCTGATTTGTTTAACTTTTCTCCGGGTTAAAATCGGTGAATAAAGCAGCATCACGGACGGACTGGCAAGAGTCGGCGAAACGCACGACGTTAGAAGTCATTCCCATCGATGATGCGGAAGCTGCGCTGCGATTTTGTCGCGCTTTGGCAGAGCAGCTTGCTAATGATCAAAGTAAGCCCCAAACAGAAAACTCTGCTAACTACGATCTGGGAAGAGTTGCGGAGCAGATCTCCGAACCGGAGGTCTCCGTCGTTATTCCAATTTACAATGAGGCCGAGAATATCCCAGCCTTGTACGAGCGACTGATCGCAGTGCTCAATGGCATTAAATTGAATTTTGAAATTGTCTTTGTCGATGACGGAAGCACGGACCAAAGCATTGAAAGCCTGAACGAGATTGGCAGGTCCGACAAGCGTGTAATGGTCATCGAACTCGCCCGCAACTTCGGCCATCAAGTGGCGATCACCGCTGGTCTCGATTACGCGCGCGGGCGGGCAGTCGCCGTTATGGATGCAGACCTGCAAGACCCCCCGGAGATTCTGCCTCAATTTGTTGACAAGTGGTGCGAAGGGCACGATGTTGTCTATGCGGTTCGCGAGCACCGAAAGGAGGGATGGCTCAAAAGAACCAGCTACACGGTGTTTTATCGGCTGCTGCGTTATATCGCGCACATCGAAATTCCCCTCGACACCGGTGATTTCTGCATCATGGATCGCCGCGTTGTCGAGTTACTGAAGAGCATGCCGGAAAGAAACCGCTTCGTGCGGGGAATCCGGAGTTGGGTCGGACTCAAGCAAGTGGGTTTGCCCTTCGAGCGTCACGCGCGTCATGCCGGAACATCGAAATACACTGTCGGAAGACTAATGCTCCTCGCGTTGGACGGATTAATATCCTTCAGCTATGTGCCGCTTCGATTGATCAGCGCTCTCGGATTCAGCGTTTCTTTGTTATCGTTGGTTTTGGCCGTTTTCTTTTTTGTGAAAAAACTCGTTTACGGCCTCAGTCCTCCGGGCTATGCCAGCTTGATCGTCTCCATTTTCTTTCTTGCCGGAATTCAGCTCATCACATTGGGCGTGATCGGCGAATACATCGGACGGATCTTCGAGGAAGCAAAACGACGGCCGATGTACGTTTTGCGGCGCATGCCCGAGGTCCGCTCATGCGGATCTTGATGCTCAATAACGAGTTCCCGCCGCTGGGTGGTGGAACGGGCACGGTCAATCAGGCGATGCTTCAGCAATTCGATCGTTTTGGCGGATGCGAGATCGATCTTATCACCTCGGCGCTAGGGAATGTTTATGAGAAAGAAGCTTTCTCCGAGCGAATTCGGGTTTACAAAGTGCCCGTTCGCAACCGTAACATACATCATTCATCCAATCGCGAGCTGATCGAGTATGCTGCGCGGAGCCTTTGCCTCGCGCTCAAGCTGCAGCGAAAAAATCCATACGATCTTTGTTTTGCCTGGAGCGCGGTGCCGGCCGGCGCGGTAGCGTTGGCGCTCAAAAGGCTACGTGGCCTGCGCTACATTGTGCGGGTCTGCGGACCGGATATTCCGGGCTTCGAGCGGCGCTACCAAATGATTCACTCACTGATCGCACCTTTGATTCGCCGTGTGTGGCGCGGCGCGGAGCAAGTGATCGCCAAATCTCACGGCGAAATCGACCTGATTCGCGCAGCGGATCACCGCGTCAATGCTCTGCTTATTCCAAACGGCGTGGATCTGGAAAGATTCAAGCAGTCTCAGTCCGTGCCGGACGAAGGCCCACTTCAGTTGTTGTGCGTCGGTCGGCTGATTGAGCGGAAAGGTCAGCATCATTTGATCGACGCGGTAAAACGGCTCACGTACGAGGGAGTTAACGTAATGCTCGATCTCATCGGCACCGGCGATGCTCGATCGGCGAATGAAGCGCAGGTCGCCCGACTCGGGCTTACGGAGCGAGTTCGATTTTTGGGGTACGTGCCGCGCGAAAAGATAGCGCAACATTACGCTGCCGCGCATGTTTTTGTGCTGCCCTCATACAATGAAGGGATGAGCGTGGCGTTGCTGGAGGCAATGGCTTCGGGGCTCGCAGTTGTGGTCACACCCACCGGAGGAACTTCAGAATTGATCGATCCCGAAGTCAACGGCCTCGTTTTCGATTGGGCCGACGTCGACACACTCGCTTCGCACCTCCGACGTCTGGCGCAGGACCGTTCGCTCGTGCGGCGAATGGGGCAGGCGGCACGCCAGCGGGCGAGTGAATTTTCCTGGGACCGCGCAGCGCTCCGCTACGTAGAAATATTGCGCTCACTAACCGCTGTTCCTGTACCGTCGCAAAGTTCACTCAGGCCCCAACTGAAGCACAAAATTTGACCATGTGCGGTATCTGCGGACAGCTTGCCTCAGAGTCGCGCCAGGGCGTGGACGACGCTCTTTTGCGGCGGCTTAACGCGACGCTCCGCCATCGAGGACCGGACAGCGACGGGTATTATGTTAACAGTGCCGCGGGGCTCGGGATCTCTCGTCTGGCGATCATCGACGTCGCGGGAGGCAACCAGCCAATTGCCAACGAAGATGGGTCGATCGTTGTCGTGTTCAACGGTGAAATTTACAACTTTCGCGACCTTCGGTTCGAGCTGCAAAGTCTTGGGCATCGGTTTCGCACCCAGAGCGATACCGAGGTCATCGTTCATGGCTATGAACAATGGGGCGATCAAGCGCTCAATCATTTCAACGGTATGTTTGCCATTGCGCTGTGGGATGAAGGGCGGCACCGGCTGCTGCTGGCGCGCGACCGGATGGGCAAGAAGCCGCTCTACTGGCACTGGTCGGAACACGGCCTGTTATGGGGCTCAGAAGCGAAAGCGCTGCTGGCGGCACCTTGGGTGGAACGACGCGTCAACGCACTCGCGCTGCATCACTATCTCACGCTCCAGTACGTGCCCGATCCGCTGACGATGTTCAAGGGTATGCGCAGGCTCCCTGCAGCCCACAAGCTCGTCGTTGAGCGCGGAGGCGCGCCGCAGGTGTCGCGCTGGTGGCAGCTCGAATTCGAGCCGAAATGGCAAATTGACGATTCGCAAGCGATTGAACACGCGCGCCAGTTGTTGGGGGCCGCGGTCGAACGAAGATTGATCTCGGAAGTACCGTTAGGAGCATTTCTTAGCGGTGGCATTGACTCTTCGACGATCGTTGCGCTGATGGCCCAAGGGAGTAGCAAAGCGATAAAGACTTTTTCCATTGGGTTCGAGGAAGAGCGTTACTCCGAGACGATGTATGCGCGCGAAGTCGCGAATCGTTTTCATACCGATCATCATGAGTTTGTTTTCCGGGCCTCGGACCTGACACGACTCATCGACGAATCGGTCGCTGCCTTCGATGAGCCATTGGCCGATCCGGCGGCGCTGCCGCTTTTGGAGCTTTCGCGTCGGGCGCGCCAGTCTGTGACGGTCGCGCTGTGCGGTGATGGGGGAGACGAAACGCTAGCGGGCTATAGACGCTACGCCATCGACGGATTGCTTCGGCCATACTCGGCGCTGCCGGGGTGGGTAACACAACGCGCCGTGCCTGCGATGATGCGTCATGTGCCCGAGCCATCCTGGATACCTGAAGACCGTAACCCGATCACGGGACTTAAGCGACTTGGCCAGTTTTCCGCAACCACACCCAAAGCTTCTTTGGTGCGCTGGGGCTCCTATTTTACGCACGAGAACAAGTTATCGCTTTATTCCGATTGCTGGCGAGAAAAATTTGCGCGAGTCGATAGCGCTGATTGGATTGCTAACGCGTACGACGAAGCGCATGCGATAAGTCCGCTCGATCGAACGCTTTATGCCGACCATGTGACGTATCTGTCCGGCGATCTCCTGCCTAAAACCGATCGCATGACCATGGCGCATTCCTTAGAGGCGCGGTCGCCGTTTCTCGATGTCGATTGGGTCGAGTGGACGGCGCGCCTGCCGGAGCGATTCAAAATCCGCCGCTTGGCTGGAAAGTGGCTTCTGAAAGCCGCATTTGGCGAAATGCTACCTCCGGCCGTGTGTGCGCGCGGTAAACAAGGCTTCGGCGTGCCCATAGGGCATTGGCTCAAAAACGAACTTCATGACTGGGTTCGTGAGCGCCTGCTGGATAATCGATCCTTGGCACAGTGGTTTCGGCCCGCAGCGGTACAAGGACTGATCGATGAACACGACAGTGGGAGAGCCAATCATGGCAAGAAACTCTGGGCGCTGATGATTTTTGCGGTTTGGTCAAAGAAATTCCTCCCCAATAATGTTTAAAGACTTTGATTTTGGCTCAAACTGGGCCGAGTTTTCAAAGCGCCACGTTGATCAGAGTCGGTTGAAGATGGCGTGTCAATCGATGCGAGCATTATTAGGGGCCGAAAATATTGGGGGCAAAAGTTTTATCGACGTAGGCTGCGGCAGCGGCCTTTTTTCAATTGCGGCGCATAGACTCGGTGCGGCCAAAGTCGTCGGTATCGATGTGAACCAGCGTTGCATCGAAATTGCTCAGGCTAACCGTGATCTTTTAGCACCAGGTGCGCCAATTGAATTTCATATCGCTTCGGTTTTGGATGTCGAACAACTCAAAGGATTTGGAACGTTCGATCTTGTTTACGCTTGGGGCTCACTGCATCACACCGGGTCGATGTGGAACGCGGTTCATAACGTTCTGAGATGCGTTGCACCTGAAGGCACCTTGGTGCTGGCGATTTATAATAAGCACTCAACATCACCGGCGTGGCGCAGTATCAAATGGTTCTACAATCAAGTGCCACAGCTAATTCAACGGTTCATGATCTTTATTTTCGCCGGAGTTATTTACGGGGCAAAATTCCTAGTCACTCGGACCAACCCATTGAAAAAGGAGCGCGGCATGGATTTCTGGTTCGATGTTGTCGATTGGGTCGGCGGCTATCCGTATGAGTATGCAACAGTGAGCGAGGTTACAAACATTGTGACCAGCCGCGGTTTTCAGCTCCGGCAGGTCGTTCCCGCTTCTGTGCCAACCGGTTGCAACGAATTTTTGTTCCAAAGGCTCGTAGATTAAGGAAATAGGTCGCTCTCAAACGGAGCAGCAGAGGTCGCTCCTGATTCGCTCAGGTCCCTCGATTGATCCGCAGCCGACTATCGGAGGGCTAACGAAGTTATGAACGTGATAAAATTAATCACCCCTGACTTTTTTGTAGGCAAAAGCCTCGTGATGCTAAAGACGACAGTAGATCTTATCCTTATGGTTGCAAAACAGCCGTCTTGGAGATCTTTGAAGCTTGCACAGTTAATCTTTACGGTGAAGCCAAACTTTACGATGGTAAAAACCAACAACCTGGTCAACCTTTACAACCTTGTACAGAAAGTGAACTCAAGGAGCACAATCGGCGATATTGTTGAATGTGGTGTCTGGAATGGAGGTTCGGCCGCGATTATGGCATCTGCGTGTGCATCGAGTCAGGGAGGTATTGACCGGCGGATTTGGCTATTCGATTCGTTCGCTGGATTGCCGACGCCGGGACCAAGAGATGGCGCTATGGAGCGAAAGTATTATTTTCAAGGCATGAATAAGGGTAGCGTAGAAGAGGTTAAACGGGTGTTTGGGAAACTTTCTCTACCTATGGAAAATATCAAAATTTGCGCCGGCTGGTTTAGCGCCACGTTGCCGGCAGCCGATATCCAGCGAATCGCTATTTTGCACATTGACGCTGATTGGTACAGCTCGGTGATGGCTGTGCTCGAAACAATGTACGACAAGGTTGTTCCGGGGGGCTTTGTGGTTCTTGATGATTACGGATACTGGGATGGGTGTACGCAGGCGATTGAGAATTTCATCAGAGAGCACAAGATCGACGGCGTTAAATTAGAACGTGTTGCTTCGACAGGAGCATACTTCCAAAAGCCAAATTGTTCATTAGATTGATGAGTCGGTGCCGCCAAGGAATTCAAGTAAACCATGCGACGCAGAATTCTTACGTCAATTATGGTGTCATTAAAACTTGATTATGCGAAGTACCTATGGCAGCTCGTGAATGGATTTCGCAGTAATCATGAGAGAGCGATTGCAAAACTGCGCGAGGATGATTTGTCGCTGCAGCAATTAGATAAATCGACTCTACGCATACTTGACCTAGCCAACGGATCTCTAAGGCCACAGTATTACATCCTCAGAGCGAGCGGCTATTCCGTCTACGGAATCGACGTTGTGAATTGTCGTAGGCGTACTTGGCAAGCGCGCGCTTATATCATCGCCCGATGGCTTTATACAAGAAATATCTCTGCTCGTTCATGCAAATTCGATGACACATTAGTTTGCGGCGATGTGTCGGCGCTACCGTTCCAGGATGAAAGCGTGGATATAGTAACGTCGGTAGCGGCTTTTGAGCATTTTTTGGATGTGCCTCAGGTTGTGAGGGAGCTCTATCGAATAACTAAGCGTGGCGCTGTGGTTTGGGTACTCATTCACCTGTTTACTAGTCCATCTGGTGGACATAACGTTAGTCTAACTCAAATTCCATTGCGGTACCTTCCTCACAAAGTTGATCCCTGGGATCATCTACGCAAACAGTATTTACCATTTAATGTACCGCTCAATAAATGGCGTCAGGATCAGTACCTTATAGAGTTCCAGAAATATTTTGAGGTACTCAAGCAGTATTGTGCGATGCGCGAAGGCGAACACTTTCTTACAGTCGAGATTGAAAACGAGCTTTCGAATTATACCCGTGACGAGTTGACTTGCGGCGCCTACGTGATCGTCGCGCGGAAATCCTGATGATCTAGCGCCGGTCTCCGAAACATATTTGGTCGCATTTGAATTTATTTCGGCAAGAATATATGTCGACTAAAACCGGCGCGAAACTTTACAAATTGACACTCGCAGCATTTGTCGCGTTTTCATTGGTTTTCCATTTAGCGATTCTCTGGGCTAGCCGTCATCGTATCGCTGAGGGCTATGGCGACTTCATTATCTTCTACACTGGCGCGCAGATTGTTAATGACGGCAAGTCAAAGGAACTGTTCAAGATCGAAACGCAAAATGCGTATCAAGCAAAATTTGCAGTCCCGCAGTTAGAATGGCCGCTGCCTTTTAACCATGCGCCTTACGAGCTGATTCTTTTTTTGCCTTTGGCTCATTTTTCTTATTCGGTAGCTCACGCTATCTGGTCGGGCATGAATTTATTGCTGCTGGCCTTTATGCTGCAATGGCTTGTGCGCTATGTTCAATCGCCGCACAGCTTGTTCTTCGTGGCCGCGGTCCTCGCTTGGTTTCCAACCATGGAAACATTTCGGTTAGGTCAGGATTCGATCCTATCGACGGCGCTCTTGTTAGCTGTCTTTGTTTCATTGAAACGAAAACGGGACGGATTAGCCGGTTTATCCTTGGCGCTCGGTCTTTACAAACCGCAGCTGGTTCTACCGCTCGCCGGCTGCCTATTAATGGCGAGACGTTGGTACGGTTTATTGGTCTTCACGATTACCGGGATTGCGCTATTTGTAATTTCCATTTGGATGGTTGGATGGGAGGGAATGTTCGACTTTTTGTCGATTTTGCGTTCGATGGGCAATTATTCATATGTGATCTATCCCGCTAATATGCCCAATATCAGAGGTTTACTATACGACCTATTGTATAATGGAGAGACGGAATCTTTATTATTTACCCTTACCGTTGTAATCTCTGGCACGGCTTATCTGCTTTGCTTCTGTCTCTGGCGCGGTGGCTTTGACGCACTGGATCCAATCTTCGATCTTAAGTTTTCCCTGACTCTACTTACGACCGTTCTGATTAGCTATCACCTCTATTCCCACGACTTGTTGCCCGTGGCCGTCACGCTAATTCTACTATTCCGTTACCTAAATATAGAAAGGACAAGCCGTAAGAGTCTGTCACTAATGTTCTACATTGTTTTGCTTATTCTTTTTCTTCCCGTCATTCCGCGTTTTTTGATCGGTTCCAGTGCGTTCGGATGGGCGGCGGTTCCGCTGTTTTTAATTTTCACGTTTCTGGCTGCGGAGATCCTTTATCGCGAACAGACGACGGGTTTGAAGTGCCCGAGCAACCAACTGGTTAAGTTGTGAGTACTGCACGATCGTTGGCGAGATGGCCTTCTGTCCATCTGGAGACCTAAACTGAAATCAGGCACCATACTAGGCGGGATTCTACTAATCGCTGCGCTGACAATAAACCTCGCGAGCACGCCCGCACCCTGGTGGGACGAGGGTTGGACAATGTCGGTTGCTCGGAATTGGGTGGTATCGGGTAATTACGGCCGATTACTAGATGGCCAGCCAACAACCCGTGGCTTGGAGGCGGCGTTCCCCGTGACAGCCGCGGTCGCGCTTAGTTTTCGTCTTTTCGGCATTGGCATCATTCAGGCGAGACTGGTTGCGGTTATTTTTACCCTGATCGCGTTAGCACTGCTTTACGAGTTGGCACGACGTTTCTACGATCGTTCTATCGCAATCGCGACTCTGCTTGTTCTGATATTGATGAGTGGCCAGGTTGAAATTAATCCGTTGATTGCTGGGCGCCAGGTACTGGCAGAAATCCCCGCATTGTGTTTTTTGCTTGCGGGCTATCTTTGTTTCATTTCGGCTGAGAAGCGTTTTCCTTACTTCATGCCGTGGGCGATTTGCTTCTGGTCGATCGCGCTTTTCACAAAAGTTCAGATACTGCCGTTTTGGGCCGTAGCGATGCTTCTACCGGCAGGAGTAATACTGCTTCGAAAAAAATGGAGAAGCGCGCGAATGTTTGGTATCGGGTTCATTGGTACGATGGCTCTATACTTCTTTTTGCAATATATAGTCGCTCGAATCTTATCCTCTAGCTCCGTATCGGGACTGACACGAGTAATCGCGCTCGTATGGGTAAAGGAAACACGGCTGTTCGTTTTGACCGATATATTTCATTATGGAATACCAACGCTGATTGCACTGTGCTGGGCGCTTCTCAAGTGCAAAGACCGGTTGCGAACGCATACGGAAGTAGTGCGTTTTTCTTTTCTTGTTTTCGCCGGGAGTTGGATCGTCTGGTATATAACGCTATCTCTTGCATGGGTGAGATATATATTTCCCGCCGTGTTTTACGGAAGCGTCTTCGTCGCGGCAATGCTTGATGACTGGACCAATCATTTCAACTTTGCTTGGACGATTGAACGAGCAGGAACTGCGCTGAGGAAATTGCAGTTTCGCGTGAAAAATTTAACGGCCCTTGCGGCGATCATTCTCGTGGTGATGTCGGTCGGCCAGGCGCTTACAGCGGTGTATAAAGCTCACGCTATTGACGCTGACAGCTCGATTAATGAAACTCTTCAGTTCCTCAACACAGCCACTCCACCAAACGCTTTGATCGAGACTTATGAGGCCGAACTGTATTTTCTCTTAAATCGCCGCTACCATTATCCGCCCGATCAAGTGCACGTCGATCTAATTCGCAGAAACTCTTTTGGCGAGCGAGTGGATATCGATTACAACCCCTTAAAAGCCGATCCTGACTATCTTGTTGTGGGACCGCAGAGTAAATTTTGGGATTTCTACGATCCCCTCTTAAAGACCGGAGCATTTCAACCGCTCAAAACTTACAAGCGGTACGAAGTCTTTGAGCGGGTACGGTGACTAGGACCAAATTCAAAAAACTCGTTCGCGGCGAAAAATGCAAATATTCCACATCGCTACTTCGCTCACCTTGTATCGTTGACACTAAGCAGAGTGCTACCGACCAATCCCCAGGTTTGGTCACTGGAAGAGGTATGGTTATAGACGTCGACGGTCACAGGACCAGCGCTCAGACCCGGCAAAGTGTTATTGAAAATGCCTTGAGTGCCGGGGAACGGCGCGACCACAGTTGTGCTCGTCATCGAGGTGGCACGGACCTGGCCGAGCAAAATGCCATTGCGGCTGAAATTAACCGCGGGCAAGCCGTAACCCAAATTGGCAAAGCCGTTTCCAGTTAGAGTGAAACTGGTTGGCGCTGAGGCCAGATCGATGGGGTTGGGTGTGATCGAGTTAACGCTTGGAGGTTTGCGTGTATCGTTGACAGTGAGTGAAGTGCTGCCGACCAATCCCCAGCTGTTATTGCCGCTGGCGGTCTGATTATAGACAGTGACAGTTATCACGCCTGCGCTCAGACCCGGCAAAGTGTTATTGAAAATGCCTTGAGTGCCGGGGAACGGCGCGATGAGCGTAGTGTTTGAAACTGACGTAGCACGGACTTGGCCAACCAACGACCCGTTGAACGTGAAGTTAACGGCGGGCAAGCCGTAACCCAAATTGGCAAAGCCGTTTCCGGTCAGAGTGAAACTAGTTGGCGGTGAGGCGAGATCGATCGGATTGGGTGCGATCGAGTTAACGCCGGGTTGAGTTCTCGTATCATTGACGGTTAGCAAAGTGCTACCGACCAATCTCCAGGTTTGGTCACTGGAAGAGGTATGGTTATAGACGTCGACGGTCACAGGACCAGCGCTCAGACCCGGCAAAGTGTTATTGAAAATGCCTTGAGTGCC
>Ga0310810_10010710_pt1 | contig 10692 bp, 9 predicted proteins | sample NCmetagenome_FD_207641 | JGI IMG/M metagenome (GOLD analysis project Ga0310810, IMG submission 207641) | Soil microbial communities from experimental microcosm in Duke University, North Carolina, United States - NC | ecosystem: Engineered > Artificial ecosystem > Soil microcosm > Unclassified ... | reverse complement strand
CCAGGTCCTCATTGCGACGATGCTGTCGGCGCAGACGAGGGATGCGGTGACGGCGGCCGCGTCGGCGCGGCTCTTTCGCGCGGCGCGCACGCCGCGGACCATGGCCCGGCTGACGCGCGCGCAGATCAAGACGCTGATCTATCCGGTCAGCTTCTATCGGCACAAGGCCGTCCACGTGAAGGAAACGTGCCGGCAGATCGTGGCGCGGTTCGGCGGCCGCGTCCCGTCCACGATGGAAGAGCTGCTCACGCTGCCGGGCGTCGGACGCAAGACCGCGAATCTCGTGCTGATTCTCGCGCACAGCAGCCAGGAGAACATCTGCGTCGATACGCACGTGCATCGCATCTCGAACCGTCTCGGGTGGGTGCAGGCGCGAACCCCCGAGGAAACGGAGCGCGGCCTGTATCGGGCCGCGAGACGCCGCTGGTGGCCGATCATCAATCTCTATCTGGTCACATGGGGCCAGAACGTCTGCCGTCCGGTGTATCCTCTGTGCCCGCAGTGCGTCCTCGCGGACATCTGCCCGAAGATCGGCGTCACCAGAGTCGGGAAACTCGTGAAAGCGTAGGCAGATTGGGGCCATGGGAGTTGGAAGTCGGGAGTTGGGAGTCATTCGATGAAGCTGAAGCTGATGCTGCCGCTCTGCGTGATCGTCGCGCTCGGTCTGCACACGGCCCACGCGGCGGCACAACAGAAGTCTCCGGGAGCCGGACCGATCGTCGTGCTCGAGACGGCGAAAGGCACGATCGAGTTCGAGACGTATCCGGAGGAAGCGCCCAAGACGGTCGCCCATATCGTGCAGCTCGTGAAGAAAGGTTTCTACAACGGGCAGCGCTTCCACCGCGCGGACCCGAACTTCGTCATTCAGATCGGCGATCCAGCGACGCGCGACATGACGAAGCAGGAGTCCTGGGGGCGAGCGGGCAGCGGGCAGCCGATCGGCGTCGCGGAGATCACGAAGAAGCGTCGCAACGGAATCGGTGCGGTCGGCATGGGCCATTCCGGATCCGCGAAGGCTGCCGACAGCCAGTTCTACATCACGCGCCGCGCCGCACCCGAGCTCGACGGCAAGTACACGGTGTTCGGCAAGGTGCTGAAAGGCATGGACGTCGTGAACAGGATCCAGAAGGGCGACGTGCTCAGACGAGCGTATCTGAAGGACGACTCGGCAAAATCCTGACGATCCCTTTCAGGTCCGGATATCGATCGACGAACGTCTCCGGATACTCGCCGTCCAGTTTCTGCCCGAGCTTGTGCTTGATCGTGGCGGCGGTGGCCACCGACTTCGCCGAAAAGTGATTGTTGGCGTACACGTACGCCTTCCTGACCTCGCGCGACGCCTCCTCGGCGGCCTCCACGATCGGCTCCAGCTCGGACGACGAATAAAGATAGTTGTAGCGGTCCTCCGACTTGTCGTGCGTCCACCACTGCGCCGCGTTCCGGCCGTGGAGCCGCATGTAGTAGAACGTCCGGACGTTCGGGAGCAGGTTCTGGCGGATTGACAACCGGAACTTCGGTTCGTCGATCTGGACGAGCGCCGCGCCGTGCGCGCCGAGGAGCCGCAGCGTCTCGCGGGGATCGTCGCTGAAGCTGCGGTGCCGCAGTTCCACGGCCATCTGGTAATCCTTGAACGCATCGAGGAGCCATTCCAGATACCCGCGGGAGGTCGGTTCGTTCTTGAAGCTGGCCGGAAACTGGGCGAGCAGCGCCCCGAGCTTTCCCGCCTGCGCCAGCGGATCGATCGCCGCGCGGAATTCGTCGACGTCCGTCCGATCGATGTCGGCCGGATCTTTGCCCGTGGCCTCGAGAAACATCTCCGGATGGGTGAACTTCTGATAGAGCTTCAGTGAAAACTCGAAGTTCTTCGGGGTCCGGCGGGCCCAGGCCTGCGTCGTGTCACGCGTCGGAACGCGATAGAAGCTCGAGTTCACTTCGACGGTGTCGAAATGATCGGCGTAAAAGGACAGCTCGTCGAATCTCAGGCCGGGGGGCTTCGCCGAGGGATAGAAAATGCCGTTCCAGGTGCCCTTGCCTGACGGATAGCTCCAGCCGGAGGTTCCGACCTTGATCACTTTGAATAGGCCTCTTTGTCGAACCCGAACGTGACCTTCGAGCCGCGGATGAGGATGGGACGACGAATCAGGTTCGGGTTTTCCAGCATGAGGTCGATTGCTTCCCTCTTCGACCTCGGCAGTGGGCGCTCCTTGAAGACCGGACTGCGGGTGCTGACGTAATCGAGGAAGCGCGCGGCGTCCACGTGCTTCTCGAGGAACGCCCGATCCGGAGGCCTCCTGTTGATGTCGATCTGTTCGACGTCGATTCCGCGCTCGTCCAGGAAACTCCTGGCATTCTTGCACGTCGTTCAGGTTGGCTTGGTATAGAAGGTCGGCTTCGCCATAAAATAAGCATTTCTCCGACCGATGCTGACCGTCAACGAGATCTTCCATTCTATCCAGGGGGAGTCGACCCACGCCGGCCGCCCGTGCGTGTTCGTCCGTCTCACCGCCTGCGACCTCCGTTGCTCCTGGTGCGACACGCCCTACGCCTTCGACGAGGGCCGGAAGATGACGGTCGACGACGTCGTCGCGCGCGTCGGTGCTTTCGGCTGCGACGTCGTGGAAATCACCGGCGGCGAGCCGCTGCTCCAAAGAGACGTGTATCCGCTCATGCAGCGTCTGCTCGACGAGGGGCGAACGGTGATGCTCGAGACGGGCGGACACCGGAGCGCGGATGACGTCCCGGGCGGCGTCATCCGAATCATCGATGTCAAGTGCCCCGGGAGCGGCGAATCAGAGAAGAACCACTGGCCGAATCTCGAGCGGCTCCGGTCGACCGACGAAATAAAGTTCGTGATCGCGGATCGCGCCGACTACGATTACGCGCGCGGCGTCGTCGCGCGCGGCGATCTGGCGTCGCGCGCCGCGGCCGTGCTGTTCTCGCCGGTCCACGGCGTTCTGGCGCCGAAAACGCTCGCTGAGTGGATTCTTGCGGATCGGCTGCCGGTCAGGTTGCAGTTGCAGGTGCACAAGTACGTATGGGGGGCGGACGTTCGCGGCGTCTAGGGCCCGCATTCGTCGAGGGCACTCGCAGTATGCTCTCGACGTCTTTCGACCATCTCGACAAACGGCGGCCGATGAAACGCGCGGTGCTCCTTTTGAGCGGCGGTCTCGATTCGTACACGGCTGGCGCCATGGCAAAGGCGGCCGGGTACGAGCTGTACGCGCTGTCCATCCGGTACGGGCAGGTGCACGCGCGCGAGATTGAATCGTCGCGCGGAGTCGCGCGCGCGCTCGGCGTTGCGACCCACCTGGAGCTCGACGTCCCGTTATCGAAGATCGGCGGCTCGGCCCTCGTCGGCGAAGGCGGCATTCCAAAGGACCGGGCGCTCGACGCCGGGGACATTCCGTCCACATACGTCCCGGCGCGGAACACGGTGTTTCTGTCGGTGGCGATGGCGTGGGCCGAAGTGATCGGCGCCGAAGCGATCGTCATCGGCGTCAACGCGCTCGACTACTCCGGTTATCCCGATTGCCGGCCCGAGTATCTCCGGGCATTCGAGCGCGTCGCGGCGCTGGCGACCAAGGCCGGCGTAGAGGGCCGTCCGCTGCGCATCCTCGCGCCGCTCATCGATCTGTCGAAGGCCGACATCATCCGGAAGGGGCTCTCGCTGGGACTCGACTACGGGCTGACGCACAGCTGCTACGATCCACTGCCGGAGGGCCGGCCGTGCGGCCGCTGCGACAGTTGCGTCCTCCGCGCGCGCGGCTTCGCCGAGGCCGGCGCGGCGGACCCGATTACGCGATCGTGACAGGAGGGCAGGCGTTCCAGGCGATCCAAGGGTTCCGGGGTTCCAGGGTTCCGGGGTTCCCGGGTTCCCGGGTTCTGGTTCACGGTGTTGGAGAACCTGAGGTTCTGGCTGGAGAACCTGCGGAACCCGTGGAACCCTCTATGGCCCCCTCATGACTGAACGGCTGTACTACACCGACCCGTACCTGCGCGAGTTCGACGCGGCGCTCATCGACACGCTGTCACACGAGGGACGGACCGCGCTCCTGCTCGACAGGACGGCGTTCTATCCCACGTCCGGCGGTCAGCCGCACGACGTGGGATCGTTCCACGACGTGGAAGTCCTCGACGTCGTCGACGCCGACGACGGCCGGATCCTCCACATCGTCGATCGCACGCCGTCCACGACGATGCTGCATGGGAGGATCGACTGGCGGCGGCGGTTCGACCACATGCAGCAGCACACCGGCCAGCACGTCCTGTCCGCGGCGTTCGACCGGCTGCTGGGCGCCAGGACCGAGAGCTTTCATCTTGGAACCGAATCGTCCACGATCGATCTCGGGCGCGAGCTCTCGTCGGTGGAAATCACCCGTGCCGAGGACGAAGCCAATCGCGTCGTCTGGGAGGACCGTCCCGTCACTATCCGTTTTGCGGGTCCCGAGGAAGCGGCGTCGTTGAAGCTCCGGAAGGAGGCCAGACGCGAAGGGACGCTCCGGCTGATCGAGGTCGAGGACTTCGATTTGTCCGCGTGCGGCGGCACGCACGTTTCCCGGACCGGGGCGATCGGGCTCATCGCCGTCGCCGCGGCGGAGCGGTTCCGCGGCGGATCTCGCGTGACATTCCTGTGCGGCGGGCGGGCCCTCGCGGGGTACCGCGCCGTGCGCGAATCCGTCGACGCCGGCGGTCGTGTGCTGTCGGTCGGCGCGGCCGAGCTGCCGGCGGCGATCGAGCGCCTGCAGTTGGAGGCCAAGGATCTGCGGAAGCAGATCAAGGACTACCAGTCGAAGCTGGCGGTGCACGAAGGGGACGCGCTCGCGGCGGCGGCCGTCGAAGCCGACGCGGTCATGCTGGTCGCAGCCGCCCTGCCGGGCTGGGACGCGAGTGGGCTCAAGACGATCGCGTCACGGATCGCGGAACGCCCGCGCCATGTGGCCGTGCTCGTCGGCGAACCGTCTCCCGCGCCGATCGTCGTCGCTCGCGCGGCGGACGTCACACAGGACGCCGGCGCGCTGCTGCGGCAACTGCTCGCGCTCCACGGCGGAAAGGGCGGCGGGCGCCCTGAGCTGGCGCAGGGCGGCGGAGTCACGTCCTCTGCCGCGGCGGTGCTGCAGTCGGCTCGCCAACTGATCGCCGGGCGTTCTCGATAGAATACTTTCGTGTGGCGCTTTCTGGCGTTGCTGGTCGCGCTCGTCGCCGGCGTTGCCGCCGCCGTCTGGTATTACCGCTCGGCCGATGCCGGTCCCGTGAACGTCGTCGTCGCCCGCAACGACGATCGCTGGCTCGACGATCTTCAGAGCCGGACGCCGAAGGACGTCGAGGCCGCGACCTCCGAGCTCGAGCAGCGCGGCACCGCGGCGCTGCCCCTGATCCGCCGCGTTCTGCAGGATCCCGACGCCGCCGCACCTCGGAAGAAGGCGGCGCTCAAGGCCACCGCGATTCTCGGCGCGCGCGCCGCCGAAGCCATCCCCGACGTCGTCAGCGTCCTCCAGCGCCCCGAGTATTCGCCGGAGGCGGCGCTGGCGCTCAGCTTCATGGGGTCGCCGGCGGTGGGCCCGCTGAAGGACGCCGTGAAGTCCGACGAGCCGGTCGTGCGGCGCGAGTCGCTGCGGTCGCTCGGCAAGCTCCGCGAGCGAGCGTCCATCGATCCGCAGCTCGTCATTCCGCTGCTGCTCGACGCGCTGGAGGATCCCGACGCGTCGGTCCGCAACGTCGCCGTCACCTATCTGGGCATCGTGCGCGACAGTCCGGAGAGGGAAGTCACGGGGCTGATCAAGGCGCTGAAAGACGATGACCCCGAAGTGCGGCAGGCGGCGGCGGTGGCGCTCGCGGCATTCGGCGCAAACGCCCAGCCGGCCGTGCCGGCGCTGAAGAAGGCCGCGAACGATGTCGATGAAGACGTGAAGCGGGAAGCCGGCCGAGCGCTGGTCATCATCGCCGAGGCGAAAGCCAAGACTTAACAGCAGCGCAGAGACGCCACCATCATTGGCGATTGGCGAGTGCCTACTGCCGATTGCATTTGTGATTGTCGATTGGCGATCGACGAATCGTCGATTGTCGATTGAATTGGCGATTGTCGATTGAATCGTCGATTGTCGATTGAATTGGCGATTGTCGATTGAACTGGCGATTGTCGATTGAACTGGCGATTGTCGATTGAACTGGCGATTGTCGATTGAACTGGCGATTGTCGATTGAATTGGCGATTCTCGATTGAAATGGCGATTCTCGATTGAAATGGCGATCGGCGGTCGGCGGCCAGTGCAATCGCCAGTCGCCACTGCAGTCGCCAGTCGCCACTGCAGTCGCCAGTCGCCACTGCAGTCGCCAGTCGGCAGTGCAATCGCCAGTCGGCAGTGCAATCGCCAGTCGGCAGTGCAATCGCCAGTCGGCAATGTGTCGATCGTCACTCAGCAGTCGACAATTCATTCGTCAATCGCCAACCGGCAATCGCCCATCTCAACGTCCCGGATAGTTCGCGAGCGTTTCGACCGCGAGATCGGCGGCCCAGTTCACCGTTGCCGCCGGAATCGTGAAGCTGTTGGCCAGGATCGAGAACACCAGCGTCTGGCCGCCGCGCGTGCGCACGTAGCCGGAGAGGGCGCGGACGTTGGCGATCGAGCCGGTCTTGGCCATTGCGTTTCCTTCGGCGCGCGTATTCTTGAGGCGCGCGCCGATCGTGCCGTCCTTTCCAGCCATCGGCAGCGTCTGCAGGAACGCGTCATGGTGGCGCGGATCGCGGAACATGCGCTCCAGAACCGCCACGATCATGTCGGCGGTCACATAGTCGTACCGTGACAGCCCGGATCCATCCGCCTGGACGTAGCCGCCAGGGGCGATGTTCCAGCCGGCGAACACATCGCGGGCGGCGTTGCGGCCCGCCTCGGTCGATCCGACGCCGCTTCTGGCCGCGCCGACCGCCTTCAGAAGCGTCTCGGCGTACAGGTTCTGGCTGACCTTCATCATTGTCGCCGCGATCTGCCGAAGCGGGGGCGAATGCGATTCGACGAGCACGCGGCGCGGTATCGGCTGCGAGAGGGTCGACTGCTGCAGCTCGATCGGGATGCCGCGAACCTCGATGCCCCGCTCGATCAGGGCGCGCAGGAGCGAGTGCGCGAAATAGAGCGTGGGATTGGCGACCGCGACTTCACGCGTCGCAGGCGCCGCATCGGCGGCGATGGCGCCGGCGACCTCCAGCCAGTTGCTGTCGGGCCGCCGCTCGAAATCGATGTTCGTCGCCGATCCCGCTTCGCCGGTGACGACATGATGGATGAGACCCAATCCCGTGGAAGGCGCCAACTCCAGCCCGGCGGCGTCGCCGGGCTTCGCGCCAGGGCGGATCGACAGGAGCGCGATGTCTTCATTGAATTCGAGCGCCCCGATAGGCGCGGCATAGCCGTACTGCAGATAGTCCCAGGCCCACCCCTGACCGAGCCTTCGGGCATCGAACGCACTGGCGTCGCCAACGACGTTGCCGTCGATGCGGCTAACGCCGGCCGCCTTGAGCGCCGCCGCCCACTCGTCGAACAGCGCGGTCGCGCGACTCTCGCGGCTGTTGATCGTAGGGTCGCCGCCGCCGCGAACGACGAGGTCGCCGTTGAGCGTGCCCGCCTCGATCGTCGCGGAGGTCTCGAGCGTCGTCTTGAAGCGATAGTCCCACCCGAGAATTTCCGCCGCGGCGGCCAGCGTGAGGATCTTCATGTTGGACGCCGGCATCATGAGGGTCCGCGCGTTGCGCGCGTAGAGGATCCGGCCTGTGTCGAGCGACTTGATCTCGACGCCCCACAGGCCCTGTTCCATGACTGGCGCGCCGAAGACGCTGTCGAGATCGCGGGCGAGCGATCGTTCGGCGCGGGTGTTGTGGCGCGGCGCGGTGGACGGCGCTGCATGGCGGCAGCAGGCGGCGAGCAAGACGGCCGCGCAGATCGAAGCAGGAGCGACGCTGAGCCTGTCGAAGTGTCGGGAACCGCCCCTACTTGAGGGCATCGATCGACTTGACGATGGCGTCGAGCGTGGCGGCGTCAATCTTCGCGGCGCTCGCGTCCCCCTCACGCCGCGCGTACGCGTCCGTTCCCTTGCGCGCGAAGGCGACCTTCTCCTGCCTCTGACCGCCCTCGTACTTGAGGGTCACCGTCAGCTCGGGATTGTCGAGGCCGGTCCCCGCGATCTTGTCGACGAATCCCGTCGCGCGGCTGTTCGTCAGCGCGGTGAGGAGCGTCTCCACCTTGGCTGCGTCGGCCGTCTTCGGCGCGGGCGCGACCTGCTTCCAGGTCTCCTTGTCCTTCTCGAACGCGAGATTCTGCCCGCTGCGCGCGATCTCGATTCTCGTCGTATTGAACGATCGCGCGTCGAACAGATCCTTCACGCGGAAGTCGTCGGCCGGCTTCTTCAGCTCGTCGGCGAGCGCCTTTTCGACGGTGAAGACCATCGGGCGCGACAGATCCCTGGCGTAGACCGTGCCTTCGGCGGCGGTCTTGCCGATGGCCAGGCCGGCCTGCGCGCTGCCGGCGCCGACACGGACCGTGATATCCGGCTTGTCGAGGCCGTACTGCTTCAACTCGTTTGGATCGCTCACGGCGGCCGCCGTGACGGCTTTCATCGGCGTCGTATTCAGGCGCCCGAGAATGCCTTCGATGGCGCCGAAATCCGCGCGCGCATCGGCCGGCGACGTCATCCGCCAGTCGGCTCCCTGCTTCGCGACTTTGAGCGTCCGATCCGATGTCTCGATCTCCAGACGATCCGTCTTGTCGTGATCGATCTTCAGGATGGTCTTGTCGCGCAGGTCGAAGGTGGATTTGTTGAACGTCGTGTCCAGGTAGGACGGCACCAGGAACACGCGCGGCTTGTCGGGCAGCCGCGCGTATAGATCGCTTCCCGTCGGCGTCTTCTGGCCGAGCAACAATCGAAGCTGTCTGCCGCCCGACGCGAACGTGACGTCGATCCGCGGCGGCTCGAGGCCGTACTGCTTCAAGTCGGTGGCCTGCTCGTCGACGACGCGCTGTACTTCGAGCGATGCGAGATTGGAGGTGATGCCCGACAGTTCCGTTTCGTCGGCCGGCACCGCCTCGGGCTTCGTCAGTTGCCAGGTGTTTCCCTGCTTCTGAGCCGTGGTGGTCTCGCCCTTCTCCGACTTGATCGTGACCTGATCGATCTTTTCGGCCTGGACGCCGGAGAAGACCTTTTCCTGCTTCTTCTGCTCGCCGGGCTCACGCCTGGCCTCGATGAAATAGAGATACGCGCCCAGTCCCAGCGCCACGGCAAGCAGGACGAGAAACGAGCGAACGCCGCGCACGCTATCGCCTCCGCCACCAGGTCTGGACGCCCGCGAGCAGGACCAGCCCGGGGACGATCAGAACGGTGAGATAGAAAATCCGGCGCTCCTGGTCCGCCGTGAGGGTGATCCGCCGATCTTCGGGGTCGCGCGGCCGGATGGCGATCAGGTTCTCCTGCTGCGCCAGCCAGTTGACCGTATTGAGAAACAGATCGCGGTTGCCCGTGATGCCCAGCGCGCCGTTGCTCGCGAAGTCGGAGTCGCCGAACGCCACGAGCCGCGTCTCCGGTTTCTTCGGCGGCTCGCCCGCGGTGCCAATCTCTTTCGGCGCGGGCGCGTTGGGCGCCGGCGCCGAAACCGCCGCCGCGAGCGACACCGGACCCTTCTTGTCCCCCTCGTCCATTTTCGCGGGCTGGCCGCCCGTGAGGGACTTCAGGTTCGTTTCTCCCCAACTGTTCCGGCTGGTCTCGACGATCTTCTGCGCCGTATGGCCGTTGGCGCCCCCCTCGATCGGTGTCATCGATCGCGCCAGCGGATAGGCGGTCAGCAGGTTGAAGTTCTCGGTGATGGGATGCGACGGGTAATTGGCGGCGACCGGAACCGACTCGTCGGTGCCGAGCGCCAGGCGTCCCGCTCCGCTCACGTCGAGGACGATGTCGTCGTCCGCCTCGATGCCCCACTCTTTCAACAGTCCCTGCAGCGCGGCAGGCTGCGGCGCGTCGGCCTTCAGCACGGGATCGAGCAGCACGAAGATCTTGCCGCCCCGCGCGAGATACGCCTTCAGCATGTCGATTTCGGGCGCCAGGAAGTCCGTCTTGGGCCCGGCGATGATCAGCACGTCGGCGTCCGCCGGGACCGCGGTCTGCTGCGCGAGCACGACCTTGTCGACGACGAAATTGTCGGAGGCGAGCGCCGTGTTGACGCCGCTGTAGCCGCCGCGCGGATCGGAGTTGGCCGTGTCCTTCTCGCCGTGTCCCTGCGTGAAGTAGACCTTCGGCTGGCGTCCGGTGACGACCTTGATGAGCGCGTTCGTGAGCTCCTGCTCGCCCTCGCCGGTCACTTTTTCGCTGCGGCCCTTGTAGTCGAACACGACCGTGCCCAGCGCGGTGACCCCGTACTGCTGCGCCATCGCCGGCTTCTTCTCCGGATCGATGTATTCGACCTGGACCTGCTTCGACTGGTACGCGTACTCGTCGAGACGATCGCGGAAACGCGGGAAATCGTCGCTTCTGGCGAACACGCGGACCTTGATCGGCTCCTTCAGGTCCTTCAGGACTTTCTTGGTCTGATCCGACAGCGAGAACTGCCGCGCGGCGGTCAGATCCCAACGCTTGTTGTGGCGCGAGCCGAGGTAGTTGATGGCGACGAGGATCGCGAGCACGATCAGCACGCTCGCCGCGGCCAGCGTGCCGAAGCGC
>Ga0310810_10010709_pt1 | contig 10693 bp, 5 predicted proteins | sample NCmetagenome_FD_207641 | JGI IMG/M metagenome (GOLD analysis project Ga0310810, IMG submission 207641) | Soil microbial communities from experimental microcosm in Duke University, North Carolina, United States - NC | ecosystem: Engineered > Artificial ecosystem > Soil microcosm > Unclassified ... | reverse complement strand
CCGGGTGTCGCGATCGCGGCCGTCGCTCTGTTGGGCGCCGTGTTGGGGCAGTCGGCGGGCGCGGCCACGCACGATCCCAAGATCCAAAAGTTGGTGTCGCGCGGGCTCGATTGGATCGCCAGCACGCAGTCACGCTTGGGGCATTGGAGCGCGAATGATAGCCGCTACCCCACGGCAATGACGGCCCTGGCCGGCATGGCGCTACTCAGCGAGGGATCGACCACGACGCAGGGCAAGTACTCCAAGAACATCCGCATGGCGGTCGACTATCTGCTTTCGCGCAGCAGAGCCAATGGCCTCATCGGCGATCCGGTGCGCGACGACCGGTATACCTACGGGCATGGCTACTCGATGCTGTTTTTGTCGCAGGTGCTGGGCGAGGAGGAAGACGAAAGCCGGCGCAAGGAGCTGATCGACGTGCTAAAGCGTGCGGTGGTTTTTACGGGCGAGGCCCAGACCGCGGCGGGGGGTTGGGGTTATGTCAGCGCCAAGGATGGCAACGACTTTGACGAAGGGTCGACCACCATCACCCAGGTGCAAGGGCTGCGCGGCTGCCGCAATGCGGGGGTTCCCGTGCCCAAGGAAATCATCGACAAAGCGGTGGAATACATCCGCAAATGCACGCTTCCGGACGGCGGCGTACAATACAGTTCCAAGGGCGGTGGTGGCCGGCCGGCCATTTCCGCCGCGGCCATTGCCTGCCTTTTCAATGCCGGGGAATACGACAGCCAGTACGTTCCCAAGCTGCAGGACTACTGCCGTCGGAATCTCGGCGACATTTCCAATCAAGGGTTCGGGCACTGGCATTACGCCCACTACTACTATTCCCAGGTGCGGTACCGCGAGGGGGGTAAAGAGTGGGACGCCTATCGTGACAAGGTGTTCAACAAACTAGCCAGTGAAGCGACCGAGAGCGGCAAGTACGTCGTGTGGAACCAGGGGTACATCGGCCCCATTTACACGACGGCCGTTAATCTGACCATTTTGCAACTAGAGAACGGCGCGCTTCCGATTTATCAGCGCTGATACAAGTCGCGACAACAATCGAGCGAGAACAACTTTGATGACAGAACACGGATCGAGCGTTCGAGAGTCGTCGGCCATTCACAAGCTAGCCGATGCGCGGGAGCGAATTCTCTCGCAGTTGGGCCAGGTCATCGTGGGCCAAGACCAGGTGATCGAGGAACTGTTGATTTCGCTCTTCAGCCGCGGGCATTGCTTGTTGGAAGGCGTGCCCGGACTGGCAAAGACGCTGATGATCAGCACGCTGGCCCGCGCGCTCAACTTGTCCTTCAGCCGCATTCAGTTCACGCCCGATCTTATGCCGGCCGACATCACTGGCGGACGAAGTGAACCGCACTCCCCCCAAGACCCAGGCGGCCTTGCTGGAAGCGATGCAAGAGCGGCAGGTGACGGTCGGCCGCGTGCGGCACAAGCTTTCCGATCCGTTCTTCGTGCTGGCCACGCAGAACCCGATCGAGCAAGAAGGCACCTATCCGTTGCCCGAAGCGCAGCAAGACCGCTTCATGTTCAAGGTGTTCGTGCGCTATCCCAACTTCAACGAGGAGTTCGAGATCGCGCGCCGCACCACGACCACCAGCAGCGACCACATTGCGCCGGTGCTCACCGCCGAGGAGATCCTGGGGCTGCAGCACATCGTGCGCGAGGTGCCGATCAGCGACCACATCATCCGCTATGCGTTGGCGCTGGTGCGGCAAACGCGCGTCGGCGAAAACGGCACGCCCGAATTCGTGCGCGACCAGGTGACGTGGGGCGCCGGCCCCCGCGCCGTTCAGTTTTTGATTTTGGGCTCCAAGGCGCGGGCCCTGTTGCATGGGCGTACCCACGTTGCGACCGAGGACATCCAGGCGCTGGTGAAACCCGTGCTGCGACACCGCCTGGTGGTGAATTTCTCGGCCGAGAGCGAAGGGGTGAGCGCCGACGACATTGTCGACCGCCTGGTGGCGATCACTCCGACCAAAGAGGACGAACTAACGAGCGATGCCCGCTTCCAAAAGATTTTTGCGTCCTGAGGCGATCGCTCGCATAGCCCGCCTCGACTTGCGCGCTCGTTTGGTGGTCGAGGGGTTTTTGTCGGGCATTCACCGCAGCCCTCGCTTCGGCCAGTCGGTCGAATTCTTGCAGCATCGCCAGTATGCGCCCGGCGACGATCTGCGCCACGTCGATTGGAAGGTGTGGGCCAAGCAAGACCGCTATTACGTCAAGCAGTTCGAAGAAGATACGAACTTGCGCGCCACGTTGCTGGTGGATGTTTCCGGCAGCATGCGCTATGGCTCGGGCGAGATGGACAAGTACGAGTACGGCGCGACCCTGGCCGCGTGTCTGGCGTATCTGCTGCTCAGGCAACAGGACGCGGTCGGGCTGGTGTCCTTCGACGAATCCATTCGCGTCAAAGTGCCCCAGCGCACCAAGCGCGGGCACTTGGAAGCCATCGTGCAAGGACTGGCCGCCGGGGAACCGCGCGAGAAGACCGACTTGTTCGGCATCTTGCGGGGCGCGGCCGAGGCCTATCCGCGTCGTGGCTTGATGGTGCTGATTTCCGATCTGCTGGTGAACCGGGACGGATTGTTCAAGGGGCTCAAGCTGCTGCGGCAACAGGGACACGACGTCGTCGTATTCCACGTGCTGGACGATGAGGAGCTGGAGTTTTCGTTCAGCGGCCCGACCCGCTTCGAAGGACTGGAGCTCGATGAACGCCTGTCCTGCAATCCCAGGGCCCTGCGCGACGGCTACCTGGATGCGCTCGGGCAGTACTTGGACGAGGTGCGCATCGGCTGCTCTCGAGACAGCATCGACTATGTGCTGTTTCGCACCAGCCAACCGCTGGAAGCGCCGCTGAGCGCGTTTTTGAGCTACCGGCAAGCAGCGCGGCGCTCGTAAGCCGCATGTAGGAGATATTTGTCCGCGAGAGTTTCTCGCGCCGATGACGGGTTGAATCACGATGCCTGGCTTTGTGTACGAATCGCTGTTGTGGTGGGGCTTGCCGCTGGTCGCGTTGCCAGTGCTGATCCACCTCATCAACCTGATGCGGCATCGGCGCGTGCATTGGGCAGCGATGGAGTTTTTGCTGGCCAGCCAAAAGCGGCATCAGAAATCGATCCTGTTCAAGCAATGGTTGCTGTTGCTGTTGCGAATGCTGGCGATCGCGGCCGTGGTATTGATGGTCGCTCAGCCCGTCGTGCGGAACCGCTGGGGCGCCATGTTCGGCAGCAGCACCACGCACCACGTTTTGCTGTTGGATGATAGCTTCTCGATGTCCGACCGCTGGGCAGACACGAGCGCCTTCAACGAGGCCAAGCGGGTCGCCGCGCGGCTGGGCGCGAGCGCCGAGCGCCAGGATAGTCCGCAGTTCTTCACGCTGTTGCGATTCTCGCGCGCGGCGCAACTGGCGCGCGGTGGACGGCCCGACATGCTGGCCGAAAGCGTCGATGCCGGCTTCGCGGCCAGGCTGGAAAAAGCGCTGGGCGGATTGAACATCTCGGAGACCGCCGCGGGGCCGGACGACGCGCTGGCGGCCTTCGACCACCTGCCGGCCAAGGGCCCCGACGAGAACAGGATCGTCTACTTGCTATCGGACTTTCGCACCAGCCAATGGCAAGACCCGGCCGCGCTGCTCAAAGCCATGTCGCGCATCGACCAGGCCGGAGCGCAAATCCACCTGGTCGACTGCGCCGAAGGCATTCATCAGAACCTGGCCGTCGTGGCGCTGAAGCCCGCCTCGGGCACGCACGCGGCGGGGGTTCCACTGACGATGGAAGTCACCGTTCGCAATTTCGGCCCGGGCGCCAAGGAGCGCGTGTCGGTCGTGGTGGAGGATGATGGCCATCCGCGCCCGGCCGTCGTCATCGAGGAACTTCCGCCGGGCAAATCGGCCACGCGCCGCTTCCCCGTGCTGTTTACTTCCGCGGGCCAGCACGAAGTGACGGCGCGGCTGGAGAGCGACGCCGTCGACGTCGACAACCGGCGCTCGGCGGTGGTGGATATTCCGCTGGCCGCCGACGTGTTGATTATTGATGGCGACGCGAAGGCGCGCGACGCTTACTTTTTGTCCACGGCGCTTGCGCCGGGGGGCAAAATCACGAGCGGTATCAAGCCCCTCATCGAAACGCCCTCTTATCTGCGCAATCATGCGCTGGATGGGTTCGAAACGATTTACCTGGCGAACGTGCCGCGGCTGGAAGATGCCGAGATCGACGCGCTCGAGGCGTTTGTCAAAGCCGGCGGTGGGCTGGGCATTTTTTTGGGCGAGCTCGCCCGCGCGCCGTTCTATAACGACAAGCTCTATCGCAATGGCGAGGGGCTCTTTCCGTTGCCGCTGGCCGGCCCGACCGAGCTGCCCGTCGATCGGCTCGACAAATCGCCTGACATCGAAGCCGGCGACCATCCGATCTTCTCGGTGTTCGCGGGCGAGCGCAACAGTTTTTTGAACCTGGTGGTGGTCAACCGCTATTTCGCCGCCGAGCGCAATTGGGCGCCCGACCCCGAGAGTAGCGTGAAGGTCATCGCGCGGCTGCGAAACAAAGCGCCTCTCGCCATCGAGCAGCAATTTGGACACGGGCGCGTCGTCGCGATTCTGACGAAAGCAGCTCCCGTCGAGACCGAGCTCGGCAGTTGGAACAATTGGGCCCGCGATAATCCCAGCTTCGTGGTTGCCATGCTCGAGATGCAATCGTACCTGGCTGCGCCGCGGCATCCCGATGCCGCCAAACTGGTCGGGATGGCGCTGGCGCTCGATCTGGATACCAGCAAGTTCCTGCCGCAGGTTCGTTTCGTGCCGCCCGGCGATGACGCGGGCGGGTCGGTAACGGTCGATGCGACGGCCGACGGTTCGGCGCACAAAGCGGTTCTGGCCGACACGCTCACGAGCGGCATCTATCAAGCGCAGCTCACGCGGATCGACGGCTCGCCGTCCGTGGAACGGTTTGCCTACAACGTCAGCGCTGACGAGGGCGACCTGCGCAAGATCGAGCCCACGCAAATGGCAGGACGGCTCAGCGGCCTGCGCTACGAATTCCATCGTTCGGGCGACATTACTTATAACCCGCAGCAACTGGCCGGCTTCAATCTGAGCGAAAGCCTGCTGTATGCGCTGTTGGGCGTGCTCTTGGTCGAATCGGGCCTTGCCTACGCGGCGAGCTACCATCCCCGGCCACTGCGAGGGACGAAGTAGCATGCCCTGGAGATTGCCTATCGCCGACGCCGACGTTCGCGTCAGTTACGAGCTGGGCCGGCTGCAAGCCTACAGCGAGCCGTGGCAGTTCGCGGCCTTGATCTTGCTGTGCGCCGGCATCATTGCCTTCACCATCTGGATGAGCCGCCGCGATACGGTCGAGCTGCGGCCGATCACGCGCGCCGCGCTGTTGGCTTTGCGACTCGCCGCGCTGGCTGGCATTTTGGTCTTCTACTTGCATCCCGAAAAGCGCAGCGAGCAGCGCGTGGTACACAACTCGCGCGCGCTGGTGCTAGTGGATACGAGCTTGAGCATGGGACTGCACGATGCGGTAGGCTCCGCAGTGCCGGCCACGCCCAACCGGCTGGAACAGGTTGTCGAGGTGCTTGGGCAGGGAAAGCTGATCGAACAATTGCGCGAAAAACACGACGTGGCGCTGGCGCGGTTTGATACCGAGCTGGCCCGGCTGGCTGCCTGGCCCAAAGCCGCCGCCAAAATTGCGGCGCAAGCCTCCCACGCAACCTCCGACGACGACAAGAGGCCGAAGGAAGTGCCGCTCGCAGAGCTCTTGCTGCCACAAGGTTCGGAAACGCGCTTGGGCCAGTCGCTCAGACAGTGGATTCATGACGAGCGCGCCACGCCGATTTCCGCAATCGTTGTCTTCAGCGATGGTGGGCAAAACTCGGGCGCGGAGCCGGCGGCCGCCGTTGCGGTGGCGCGCGAGGCAAAGATCCCGGTATTTGCCGTGGGCGTCGGTTCGGACCGAAGGCCGGTGAATGTGCGCGTGAGCGACTTGACCGCCCCATCGCGCGCTTTTCCCGACGATAGCTTCACGATCACGGGCTACCTGCAGTCGGAAGGGTTGGCGGAGCGCACCGTGACCACCGAGCTCGTCTCGCGGATGGCCGGCGAGAGCGGCAAGAACCAGGATTTCAAGCTCGAAGCCACCGAGCGTGTCACGCTGGGGGCGCGCGGCGAGGTGGTGCCGGTCAAGTTCGAAGTCACCTCCAGCGTCAAGGGACGTCGCGCCTATCGCTTGCGCGTGAAGGCGCCGCCCGAGGACAGTAACGCCAACGACAACGAGCAAGAGGCGGACGTGGAGATCGTGGACCGCAAGACGAAGGTGCTGTTGGTCGCCAGCGGGCCCACGCGCGATTACGTGTTCCTGAGCAATCAACTGCAGCGCTCGACGAACGCCGGCGGCGAGCCCAACGACAAAAACATGATCGTCGACGTGTGGCTGCAGTCGGGCAGCGAAGGGGTTTCGCAAGATGCCAACGAGATTCTGACCGAGTTTCCCAGCACGCCCCAGCAGCTATTCGAATACGACGCCATCGTGGCCTTCGATCCCGATTGGAAGTTGCTCAGCGAAGCCGAGACCGATCTGCTCGAGCGGTGGGTCGCCGAAAAATCGGGCGGGCTGATCGTGGTGGCCGGACCCGTCGAAATGGACCACTGGGTGCAAGATGCCAAGCTGGCGAAAATTCGCGCCCTATATCCGGTCGAGTTCAACCGTCGCCTGGCCATGGTGGAAGAGGGACGCTTTGGTTCCACCACGCCATGGCCGATCGAGTTTACCCGCGAAGGTCTGGAGGCCGAGTTCCTCTGGCTGGGCGATAGCGCGCCCGATAGCCAACAAGTGTGGTCCGACTTTCCGGGCGTCTTTGGATACTACAGCGTGCGCGGCCCCAAGCCGGGCGCCACCGTCTATGGGCGCTACTCCGACCCCGAGGCCAGCCTGGGCACCGAGCGTCCCATCTACATGGCGGGCCAGTTCTACGGCGCGGGCCGCGTGTTCTACATGGGCAGCGGCGAAATCTGGCGCCTCCGCGCGCTGGAAGACAAATACTTCGAACAGTTCTATACCAAGCTCATTCGCCACGTTTCCCAAGGACGGCTGCTGCAAGGTTCAACTCGCGGCATGTTGCTGGTCGACCGCGACCGTTACCTGTTGGGCAACACGGTGGTCGTGCACGCGCAGCTTTCGAACTTGCAGTTCGAGCCTCTGGAAGTAGCCGGTGTGACGCTCAAGGTTGCGCGGCCCGACAGCATTGTCGACAACCTGCAATTGGCGCCCGACCCGGCGCGGAAGGGAATGTATGTGGGCCAGTTCACGGCGCTCGAGGAAGGCGCTTATCGGCTCGAGCTGCCGCTGCCAGATGGTGACGGCGAGCCACTCTCGCGGCGCATCCAGGTGCGCGTGCCCGATCTGGAGCGCGAGAACCCCGAGCGCAACGATGCCCTGCTGGCGGAAATCGCCAAAAGCACGGGCGGCTTATATTATGTCGGGGCTGACGCGGTGCTGGGGGCGCGGGGAATGCCACCGCTGGCGAATCAGCTTGCCGACCGAACGGAGATCACCTACCTGGCCGGAGTGACGGACCGCGACTTCGACGAACGCTTGACGCAAACGCTGTTGGCCGTTGTCTGTGGTGCGCTATGCCTGGAGTGGCTGATTCGGCGATTGTCCAAGCTTGCCTGACCTGAAAGACGACGCGTATGTCTGTAGCAACCCAGCACCGCTCACCACGACTCGACCCGCCGGTCGCCGCGCTGCTCGCGCGATTGCGGCGCCGCATCAGGGCGTACCTGTGGGTGGACGGGCTGGCGGCACTGGTGGTGACTTTGGGCGTCGCGTTTTGGCTGAGCCTGGCGCTGGATTGGGTCTTTGAGCCCCCCGTCGGGTTGCGCATCATTGTGCTGGTCGCCGCGATCCTGGCGCTTGCGTGGGTGCTGGCGCGGCTGATCGCCGCGCAACTCCGCGTTCCTTTGACCGACCGCAGCATGGCTTTGCTGCTCGAGCGGCGCTTCCGGCGGTTTCAAGATGCGCTCGTTACCTCGGTCGAGCTCGCCGATCAGCCGGAGCATGCGGCCGCATTCAATTTGGAGATGCTGGCGCACACGCGACGAGCGGCCAGCGAACAGTCGGCGCAAGTTGACGTGCGGGCGGTTTTCAATTCCAAGCCGCTCGCGCGGCGCGTAACGCTGGCGGCGGCACTGGTGCTGGCGACGGTTGTCTTCGGCATTTTTGCGCCAGATGCGTTTGCCATCTGGGCCCGCCGCAGCCTGCTATTGTCCGAAGAGCTGTGGCCGCGCAAGACGCGGCTCGTGGTGGAAGGGCTCGAGCCGGGTGGACGCATCAAGGTGGCGCGCGGATCGGATTGGCCACTTGAGGTGAAGGCCGATGCGGCGATCGGACGCGTCATTCCAGAAATCGTGCAGGTCCGCTATTCGACTCTGGATGGCGGCCGCGGTCGCGAGAACATGAGCCGCGAAGGAATCGTGGGGCCCGGCGAAGCCGCGTTTCAGATCTACGCGCACAAGTTCAAGAGCATCCTCTCTCCGCTCACGTTTTCGATCTTGGGTGGCGACGACCGGCTTGGCCCGTTCTATCTGGACGTGGTCGAAAGCCCAACCATCCATCGCATGACCTTGCGCTGCGAGTTTCCCGACTACATGCACCGCGAGCCGCGCGAGATTCCGGTGGCAGGGCTGGTTCAGATCCCGCGCGGAGCGAAGTTGTCGGTCGTGGCCGAGGCCAATAAGCCGCTCGAACTGGTCGAGGTGGACGAGATTCGAGATCAGGAGGCGACGCCTCTCACGCAATTGAACCTGGCCGCGGAACACGGAGCCGCGCAAACCCGCTTCGAGCTGCCGCTGGGTGAGCTCGATGCCGACCGCACCTTGGCGTTCACCTTGCACGACAACGACGGCATCCGCGGCCGCGATGCGGTGCGCCTGGCAATTGGCGCGCTGGCCGACGAGCCGCCGCAAGTAAATGTCCAGTTGAAAGGTATCGGCACCGCGATCACCCCCGCCGCCCGCCTTCCGGCCGCCGGCGAGATCACCGACGACTATGGCGTGGCGCGTGTGTGGTTCGACTTTCACGTGAACGACGACGCGCGGAGCCAGCAGCCAATTAATTCGCAGGGCACCGATCCGGCCAAGCTCGAAGTCAGCGATGCGCTGGAAGTTGGCCCGCTCGAACTCGTGCCCAAGCAAAAGCTGCACTGGGCCATTCAAGCCGCCGACGAGTGTACGCTCGACGGCGGCGCCAATGTCGGCAGCAGCCAGCGCTATGTTCTCGAAGTGGTCACGCCCGAACAATTGCGGGCGATGCTCGAGGCGCGCGAGCTGGGTCTGCGGCGGAGGTTCGAAACGATCATCGAAGAGTTTACGGCCACGCGCGATTCGCTCGCGGGGCTCGACCTGGCTGGCGCAAAGCCCGCGCCGGCTGAACCGGCCGATAGCCCGGCGGCCGCGGACGCTGCCGGCGGAGCAGCGGCCCGATCGGTGGCGGTGCAGTTCGAGCGCGCGGTGCAGAATAGTGAGCGGTCCGCCCACGAGACGCTGGAAGTTGCGCACTCGTTCGACGACATGCGCGAGGAAATGATCAACAACCGCGTGGACACCGAGGAGCTGAAGAGCCGGCTGAAGGAAGGGATTTCCGACCCGCTCACACAGCTTGTCGAGGGGCGGTTTGCCAAATTGCAAGAGCAGTTCCAGCAACTGGCCCAGCTCCTTGGCAAGCCCGAATCGGCAGCGGCCCGAACCGCGGCAATCGGGGAAATGGACGCCATCCTGGTCGAGATGCGGGCCGTCCTTGATAAAATGTTAGAGTTGGAAACCTTCAACGAAGCTTTGGATATGTTGCGGCAAATCATCGAAGCGCAAGAGAAGGTAAACGCCGAGACCAAGCAGAAACAGAAGCAGAAAGTGCGAGACCTGGTGGAATAGCCAGGTGGCAAGGGCGTAACAGCCTGGGGTGCGGGGTTCAGTTCAATGCGATCACATCGGCTAGTAGCGAGTGTTGTCGGCGGCGCGCTGGTTGCGCTCGCGCTGTGGTCGCTATCGGCTATCGCCGCTGATCCAGCGGCCAAGCCGGCGGAAGCCACAGCCGAAAACCCTCTGACCGCAGAGCAGCGGCAAGTGGCCGAGCGCTTCAAGGAACTGGAGAAACTGCTGCTGCGGATGGCCGAGCTCACCGCGCCTAACGATCCCCGCCGCGCCGCCTTGCTCCGCCAGGCGGTGGCTCAAAGCAAGAAACGGGACATCGATCACCAGTTCGACGAACTACTCGACCTGTTGCGGCAGCAGCGGTTGGCCACCGTGGTCAAAGGGCAAGGCGAGCTGCAGCAGGATCTGAACCGGCTGCTCGAGCTGTTGCTCAGCGAAGATCGCTCGAAGCGCATCGAATCGGAAAAGGAACGAATCCGCGACTACCTGAAGCGCGTCAATAAGATCATCAAGGAACAAAAGGCGACCCAGGCCGAAACCGCTCGAGAGGCCGAAGCGCGCGAGCTCGCCGAACGGCAGGGAGAGCTGGCCGAAAAAACCGCCGAGCTGGCCGGCGACTTGGGCCAGGATGCAGCCAAGAAACCTGCTGCTGATGCGCGTCCGGGCGAACCCTCCGAGGGCGAAGACTCGCAAGGCGACGGCAAACCTGGCGATCCCAAGGGTGACAAGCAGTCCGGCGACGAAAAGAAGAAAGAGAAAGACAAG
>Ga0310810_10010708_pt1 | contig 10693 bp, 17 predicted proteins | sample NCmetagenome_FD_207641 | JGI IMG/M metagenome (GOLD analysis project Ga0310810, IMG submission 207641) | Soil microbial communities from experimental microcosm in Duke University, North Carolina, United States - NC | ecosystem: Engineered > Artificial ecosystem > Soil microcosm > Unclassified ... | reverse complement strand
AAACCATCTGCTCATCTGCTTCATCTGCGACTCAAGTAGCAGATGGAGTCGCAGATGATTCCCCAATGGTACGCCTGAGAGTAGCAGATGGAGTCGCAGATGAATTTCCCTCAAGTCTCTCGTGGAGTCGCAGATGGAGCAGATGGAAAACTGATTCTGTGAAAATTGTCTAGGTTTCGATTAGCTTGTACAGCTATTGTCTACATATTGAGGAGGATTGAAATGAGAGAGTTTTTCAGACACGCAATGGGTCAACCCTTCGTATTCGCTACCGGGTTGGCGGCGCTGGTTCACTCCACTTGGGCATTGGGGACACTGTTCTCCGGTCAACAGCCCGAAGGGTGGCATTTGTTGGGCTGGCTTATCCCAGCACTTTTAATCGCTTTTGCTCTGGACGTGGGTCAAATCGCCACCTCCTCCGAAATTCGGGAGCATGGGCTGACCATCGGGCGGGGCGTTACGTTTTTCGTGTTTGCCCTGGCTACCTACTATCTGCAATGGCTCTATATCGCTCACCATATGCCTGCTTTGGAGATTGCGGCGGGGGTGAGTGCGACAGCTAAGGCAACCGCTGTCTACATGCGAGATGCGGCCTTATGGATCATTCCGGGTTTCCTGCCCCTGGCAACGGTTCTCTACACCTTCAGTGGTAAACATGCCCCGGTGGCTCAAAAGCAGGTGGAAGCGCCTCAAATTGAGATTTCCCCGGTACTCCCCGCCGAACCCATTCCCCATGAATCTCTACCCCAATTGGAGGAGGGCGAGGCAACCCCTTTTGGGAGCGCAGTCCCCGAACTGGTCGCCGTCGAAAGTATCCAACCGATGCTGACAAACAACGGGCATACCGCCAGCGCAAACGGAAACGGGCGGAGAAAAAGCGGCGGGTCAAAAGCGTTACGAAATAAGGGAATTGAGGGAGAGGAATAGACCATGTACACACTCAGCTATTGGAATGATCTCCAGAACTGGAAACGCATCGCCCAAAGCTCCTTTGGGTGGGGCAATCACATCACCGCCAGCCGCTTCCATGCCCTGAAAAAGATGGTGGATTGGCGGATTGAATATGTCACCCGCCACCTGAATTTTCATGGTGTAAACAACGATGAGAATGTAGAAGCGATGCTTGCCCTCTCTCGGATTTGTGACTTTGGGATGTATGAGGGCACGACCAAAGGGGAACAGCAAATCTACCTCCACATGTTCATTGGGCTTTGTGAGGAGGAATTGCAGAAAGAGGATGTGAAGGGAAGTTTAGCTTGGAAGCGGGGCAACCTATATCTATCCAATGATCTGGAGACAAAGTCTGAAGAATCCAATGGTTGGAGTGATGGTAAGCACTTTGATGAACCCTATCCCCCAGAGGATTCAGCCGACAATATCAGTGATATTCCCATCTAAAGCGAACGGGCGAGGTTACGACTCGCCCGGTCAATCATTCACGGGGGCGCTTTGTGCGCCCTCCAAAGGAAATTATAACATGCCCTTTATTCCCATCGCAGTCAGTGAATTTATCCTCTCCTGTGAGGCCGAGGGGTTAGCCGATACCACCATTCGTTGGTACCGCTCCATCCTCAACACCTTCCAAACCTTCCGCCTCCCAGACCGGGCGGAAGATGTGACCGCCCATGAGATTCGGCTATTCCTCTCCCACCTACGGGAGCAGGACTACAAACCCGATACGGTAAACGACTACACACGCGCCCTCCATCGCTTTTGGAAGTGGGCAGCGGCGGAATACGAGTTCAAGAACCCCATGAGCAATATTCGCTATCCCCAACCCCCCAAAGCAAAGGAACCCAAAACCGCCAGCATGGAGGACATTATCGCCATGTTTGGGGCAGCAGAGGGGGGAATGGCTATTGCCAGGGATAGGGCTATTCTGGCTTTTGCCCTGGACACGGGAGCCAGAGCAGAGGGGATATGCAAGGCGCTTATCTCCGATTTGGACATGGATCAAAGGAGTATTTTGGTCACGGAGAAGGGGCGCAAAACCCGCGCGGTGGTTTTTACCAAAGTCACCGCCGCTTTGCTCTCGGATTGGATAGCCGCCCGTAGACCCGTTCCTCATCTGTTTTACAACCTGGATACCTTTGACCCTCTCACCCGGAGCGGCCTCCTCCAGTTGTTCAAGCGGCTGGGGAGGAGGGCAGGGGTCAAGGGCAGGGTGAATCCCCACAGCTTCCGCCACACCTTTGGGAAGGAATATGTCAAAGCGGGAGGGGACATTTTCACCCTGGCGAGGATCATGGGTCACTCGGATGTGAACACGACGGCCCAGCATTACGCGGTTTTTAATTCGGAGGAGGTGGCGGCCTCCCATGAGAAGTACAGCCCGATTCATCAGTTGATTAAGGGAGATGCGGATGAATCCTGATATTCAAATCCAACAGGTGATGGAGTGGGCATACAACTTCGTTAACTTGCTCAATCAACCGGGTGGAGCCTTTACGATTTTCTGCATTCTTCTTCCGGCTCTGAGTTTGGCTCTTAGTATGGGACATGAGTTGTTTAAGAAGTTTGTCCAAGCGATTAATGAGGGGGAATTTGAGGAAGAGAAACGCAAAAACGAGAAGCTGAAAAACGAGGATTTAGTTCTGGAGGAGAAACCCAAGCGGGGCAGGATGATGCTCGGAGACGATGGGGAGCTATTGGAAATTGTAGAGGAGGAATTTGAGGAATGAGAAAAGCAGGTCAAAGGGTCTATATGCTATTGGTTCGGGATAACCCACCCGATGAGAAAAAGCGCTGGGGTACGGTTGAGCATGATGAAATTGAGGGGTGGGATTACACCGCTGTCTGCTTTGACGATTTTCCCGCCTTAGTTCAGCCCATCATTTCCTGGTATTTGTATGACTTGGAAGAGGAGGGAGAAAGCAAATGACTTACAACGCGCTGGACATTGAGAAAATGGCAAAGGAACTGCGGGAGCAGCTTGTCTTGGAAAATCAGGACATTGGAGCTTCGCTAAATTACGAGTATGCCACAAGCTGGTGTAGCGATTGCCCACGTCTGGAGCGGGAGCCGTCCAGTTACTCAGAGATGGAATTTGGAGTCCGTTATGCCCCTTCGTGCTGCAAAGATGATGAGCAGTGGGCAGAGGATCATACAGGGTCTTTTGATAAACAGGAGAAAATCGCGGCTCTAATCAAGGCAATTTCTGAGTATCTAGGGGAGGGGAAAAAAGATGAGAAGAGCGGGTAACGGGACTCGAACCCGTGACATTTTGCTTGGGAATAATGCGCTCATCATCGCTCGTGCAAATGAGCATCGAGGCTGCCACTCATGAAACTCCTAGACCTGTTTTGCGGGGAAGGGTTGGCGGCCTGGGGATACTGGCGTTCTGGGCGATTCTCCGAAATTGTGGGGGTAGACCTCAATCACCAAATGAAGGGGCGTTATGCCTTTGATTTTATCTTAGGAGATGTCCAGGCCCTCACTTATGACTTTCTGGATCAATTCGACTTCATCCACGCATCCCCGCCGTGCCAAGCATATTCCTACATCACCCCAGACCAAACCCGACACGCTAGATTAGTCGCAGCGACCCGGCTCATGTTGTATGCCAGTGGAAAACCCCATGTGATTGAAAACGTCCAGGGGGCAGTTAAGGAGCTGCGCCCCAACTTATCTTTGGATGGTCATGCAGTAGGCCTTCCAATGGAGCGGCGGCGCTATTTCTACATTAGCACCTGGAACTCTTCTCATCAGGTTTTGGGGCAGGGTGAAACCATCGCTGTCCACAGTCGGAATCACCCTGATAGGGAAACTCTGATTCGAGCCTTTGGGCTACGGGATTATGTGAATGAGAGGCGCCTCTCATCTTTAACCATTCGGGGTATGGAGGAGGGAATACCCCCGGCTATGACCCACTGGATTATAGAGCGGCTGTACTCCAACAAGTTTATGATCGGCGATCACAGCATTAATCTGAGTTCCGGGTCTCATTCTCAGATAAGTACCTGGCGAGCTTCTCATTATGAGTGGCTCGCCCGGAGCTAATGAGTGACCGGCACGTGTCTAATAGAGCGTGTATCGTTTGTCTGCATAGTAACGCTAAAAATTGAGACTATAGCGTTTATCTGCACCACGACGCTATAAACGATCCACTATAGCGTTACACCCGGTAAAACGCTATTAGGTCGAGAGGATAAAATGGAAACACGGAGAGCATTCTACTTAGAGACTAAAACCTGTGTGGTTTGTGGGAAAGAATTCAAGGCCGCACGGTCAACTGCCAAATACTGCCCCGGTGGGGTTTGCCGTCAGAAGGCCAAGCGGGATAGGGACGTTCTAGCAACCCGCACTCGGACGGTTATCAATCTACTCTGGGAGATTGAACACACTCAGGAGGATAGATCATTCAAAACTACCCAGCTATCCCAAATCAAAATGGCACTGGACAGGGCGATAGAGGCAAACAGTAAAGGAAAACTTAATCCGTGATCCGGATGTGAGCTGATATGCCCAATTCTATCTTAAGCGCTCCCAACCGGGGGCGCTTTCATTTCTCCCTCCGAAGCTGGTATAGCTCCTGTGCGTGAGGGTCTGATGTGTAGCCTCCCTCCAACCGGGCAAACCAGTTTTGCACGCGCTTTCTCCAATTCACTTTGGGCGGAGGCGGTAGCAGCTTCACGGCCTCATGACCATACTTCACACCCATTTCCTGCATGACCTCCCAAGCGCGGCTCTCATCCCGAATACGCCCGGTGAGCAAAAGCATCTCCACCTCTGGATTAAGCTCCAATCTGTCCGGGTTGGCTAGGGTGGTTTCCAGTTTGGGGAGTTTGTCCCTCACACTCCGATGCTTGAATAAGTCCCTATACAGATTGCTCATGGGGTGGCGGTCTCCGTTTCAGTCTCCGTAGGAGTAACAGTCAGGGTCTCGGTTTCGGTCTCCGTAGGGGTGATAGTCGGAGTCTCCGTTTCAGTCTCCGTAGGAGTAACAGTCAGGGTCTCGGTTTCGGTCTCCGTAGGGGTGATAGTCGGAGTCTCCGTTTCCGTTGGAGTCGGGGTCAAAGTTGGGGTGGGTGTTTTGGTGGGAGGGGGACGAGTAGCAGTCACCACAATAATCACCGGGGGATTAGTGGGCAGGGGTTGAGGAGGGGCGGTGATAACTTTGGGAGGCGAGGTCACGTACATGATTTGACCCACCGGAGTCGCCATGCAGGTCACATTCCCATTACAACCTGCGCTGCCCTGAATATCCGGGGGCAGGCTGGGAGTCAGAGTGGGGGTATTTGTCCAGCCGATGGAAACCACTGTTTGAGTGAGGTCATAAAAGGCCGTTCCCGTCAGGCTCCAATCATCCAGGGTGGGGAGTGGCGTGGGGGTATCGGTTGGAGTAGTGGAGGGAGTCAGAGTGGGCGTGGGGGATAGAGTCCCTGTCGGGGTGAAAGTGAGCCAATAGACCGCCGTCCCTGTCAGGCTCCAATCATCCAGAGTGGCGCTGGGGGTATCGCTGGGGGTTACTTGAGCAGTCAGGGTTAAGGCAGCGGCTTTATCCCCGTTCACTTTAGAAGCAACGGCAAACCCACTCACACTACAACACAACATCAGGCTGACAATGCCTATCACGCAACCCATGAATCCCTGCGCTCTGGGGGGAACCCGGTCAAGAGTGGGGTCATAGCCCGGTGGGTGGAAAGTGTACTTCTTTCGAGCCATTAGAGTTCCTTCACTCTCCGAACGGTAGCCCAAACCCCGCCGATAATCAGGAGGACTAAGGCCGCCCAAATGATGATGTCCAGTACATTGTAGGAATTCAGGGTTTGGTAGCCCTGGACAATGGCCTCCGCAACGGGAACCCCCACATTACCTATAATCACCGGGGCGGTGGCGTTGACGGTGGGGAAGGGGGTGGGGGTAAACCACGGAATGGGTGTAGGGGTGGGAGTCATAGAGGAATAAACTCCAAAACTATCTGGACAATCTTACGGATGAAGCCCCATATAGCCGTGATAATGGGCAGGAAAAAGCCATACATTTTGACAGCGAGGACAGTTACCAGGGCGAGGAGGGCAAAGGCAATCAGGGGGCTGAGTTTGCCAAAGGATAAACTCGACAGTCCCCGCGCATAGCCGAAAAAGGTTCCCGCATTGTCCCCTAACTCTGTAAAGGTAGTGTTGGTATCCACCGGGGTTCCATTAATGTCCTGAATCGCCATAGGGGTGGATTCCATCACGGCCTGCAAAGTAGAGAGCTGATGATTGATTCCTGATGTGTCCAGTTCTATGGGGGGATTGGTGGGTATTACGGCGGGAGGGGTGGAAGTCGCTCCACTGGTGGGAACCACCGTGATATTCACATTCAGGGTGGGCTGGGGGGTGGGGCTAATCAAAATGGGCAGGTGGGGGAGAGGCCAGGGTAAGGGGCCACACGGTAGACCATTCCCACAACTGCTTTGGGCGGAAACCCCAAAGGCAATGAGCAAAAGGAGGGCAAGAGTAAGCAAAAGCCTGTTCATGAGGCGCTCCCCAATTCCAGGGTGGTTTTCTTCAAATCCGAGATAGCCCACAGAATCAGGTTAATGGAGAAGAAACCCACCAAAATGGGGATAAAGGCGGCACCTGGCCCCGAAAAGATAGTATTGTCCAAAACCCACAGGGCGATACAGAAGCCCCCATTTTGAGGGTTTGTGCAGTTGGGCGCGCCTGGAATGGGCGTGGGGGTGGAGGTGTTATAGGCCGTGATGATGGAGGCGAGGAGACTTTGCCCCAATTGGAGGAGGCCGAAAATCTGCCCGACAATCAGCAAAACCAGGGTGATTAAGGCATTCAGGATGGTCAACACCAAAGTCACCACCTGGTTAACCAGACTAATGATAAAGCCTATGATCTGACTGGAGAGATTTGTCAGGGAGCCTATCAACTGCCCAAACAAATCGAATAGGCTGGTCACGGCACAAAAGAAGTCATGACAGCCGCTCTCCGAATTAACCACCGTCACTTGACCTACAGCGATATTTCTAAAGTGACCATTCAACCAGGGGAATAGGTAGGTATTTGCCCACTGTCCTCCATATTGAGTGGAGGCCACGAAATAGCGCATGACCCAGGTGGAGGTCTTAAAGAATGCCTGAATGACTCCCAGCAGCTTATTGAGAAAAACCATCAGGTCGCACTGAAAGAAGCGGTTAAGCTGCTGCCAATGGTAGGAAATCCACGCTCCAAAGGAATCGTCGGAGGGTTCACTGACCACGTCGCAGGTGGCATTAAATCCACCTGAATCACTTCCCACTTCGGTGATACATACCTTGTCTATCTTTATGCCCAAAACATCCTCATTATCCGAGGTGGTGGGACTGAGGATGAAATCCCCGGTGGTATCACTCGCCACCGTAAAAGTGCTGTGAATGAGTTGGGGGATAGCAGGGAATCCCAGATTGCCTGGGAGGTTCCAGGTGGGAATAGTGGCTATGGTATCGGGAGTCACCTCATCAGGCCAGGTCACATCTAGGGATATGTCCCCCGTTCCATCCCAGCCAATGTTATTCCAGACAAACACCTGAATATTGGCCTCATAGTCACCGGGGGGTAGGGTGATGGTTTGAGCGAGTGTATCCCCAGAGGGAACCAATGCTTTGCCGCTGACCCATTCCACTCCGCCGGAGGCCGTCCAGTTGGAGAGGTCATAGTCAAAGTTCGAATTGTTGACCAAGCAATCCGAGGGGACTATCTGCCTGCCTTCCTCTCCCACACAGATTCCCGAAATGATAAACCAGGCTTGACCCGTGTTGGATACCCGAACGGTGTAAAAGGCTCCTCCCAGGTCAGGAGCGGGAGTGACCGTCATCTCATATTGACCCGTCCCACCGGGTGAAATGCTGAAAGCCTGATGTTGATCTCCCAGAGATAAAGTCACCTCAGCAGGTTTCCCCCCCAGAATGGTAGGCGAGGGAAAGAGGGAGACAATCATGTGATAGGAGGTATCGGGGGCAAGGTTTAACTGCTGATAAACCGTCCCACCGGGGTCTAGTTCAATTCCGGGCGTGGGGAACCATTGCACGGGCCCGTCCGTTTGCCATTGACTGGAGTCTCGGAGTTCTGGATCATTGACCAGACAACCAGCAAGGCGGGGGTCTATGTTGCAAGCCTCATCGGGGTCGGCATATTGGGTTAGCTCGGAGACAACGGGAGCATAGGCATTTAAGGGAACTTCATCCTCCAAATCGGTCTTCCCCACAAAGACCAAACCCACCGTAGGTGAATCTGGAAGAAAATTCCCGAAAGTTGCAATACCTCCATAACCAGCATAAGTGCCAATAATAGTGGACACTAACTCGTAAACATTATTGTCTTTGAGGGGAGTAGCGGGCATAGCCAACCCTAGAATGCATCCGCCGCTGATGTGAATCCCTACATTCACATACTGGTTGGCTTTCCTCGCCCAATAAACCAATTCCTCTCCCGTGTCCAATTGGAGAGTGACCTTATAGGCATCCACAGTAGAGGCTTCGTACAGATAAAGAATCGCGGTTCCGGCAGTGGCGTATACATTATCCGGCGTGACCACTAAACAGGTGTCGGCTAACAAAAATCCGAGCAGGGAGCATTCGGTGTCGTAAAAAGGTTCTATATTGGTGATGGTTCCGTCCCCAGCCGCCATGACATAAGCATCACTGGTGTTTGACCAGGCAAAGGCGATAGCTGGATCATGGGGAGCAATGAAATCAGCCGGGTTAGAGAATATGTCAAGGAAAATACTGTTGTCGTAGAGGCCGCCGCTAAAGTTAACATTCTCATCATCCGCGCTGAAGGGGCGAATCAGCGGCCCCGCTTCGGGAGCGCATCCGTCTATGGGGTCAAAGTGATAGGTGATAGTGTACGGGCCGGTGCCAGTGGTATAAAAAGCATTGGCTGGGCCCCCAGCAAACGAATAATCAAAGTTATCCGGGGGGTGGGTTCGATCATCCCCACAGTGGACTGTGCCCGTTGATGAAGGTGTTGTACCCGTAACCTCACTGCTACCCAAACCAACAATTCTACAAATATCATTCCCGTCCGTTTCGATGCCGGAAAGCCAAACGCCCCCACCTCCATCAATCGCCGTGACGGTTACGCTGTCGGTATCATTGACCACGATTTCTCCCGCATCGGCATAATTAGCATTGGGGGAATAGTTGGGCGCGTGCCACAGGATTTCACAGTCTTCCTGAGCAAGTACGGATACACCCATCAGAGCGAATAAGGCGAGTGTCAGAACGGCAAGGAGTCGATATTTCATATGGCACCTAAAGGGGCGTGTTTACCTCACACGCCCCGACAAACCAGTGGAGAGGGGAGGTCAAAAAGCGGCCTTGACCTCATTAATGATGAACATGGCGAGTTTGACGGCTACACCAATGCCGCCTCCAATCGCCATGACTCCGAAGAAAACGGGGAACCAGGTGTTGACCTGATCCCACAGGATGCTCATGTCAATGGCTATGGACAAAAGGATTAACCTCCTTTCAGAACTCCGAACCGGACTGCACTAGGAAAGGGCAGGGCTGGAGACCCTCAGAATGCCCGTTTCACTTCGTCGATGATGAACATCGCCAGCTTGATAGCCACACCCAAGCCACCCGCCACAGCGAACACCCCGAACATAACCGGGAACCAGGTGTTGACCTGATCCCACAAAATGCTCATATCAATATTGATGGACACACTCTCACCTCCTTTCTGGTTGAGATTTGTCAAATAGTCGATACAGGCCATTGAGCAAGGCCAGAATCAACCCCAGACACACGAGAAAAGCCCCTACGGCTAGGAGGGGCTGCCAAAACACCTGATAGAGAAACAGGGCTAAAGCATCCAGGCTCATAGTCCAATGCTCTCCATCAGGCCAATGAGGAAATCCCCTATCAGAAGCACCAGGTAGGGGAGGAAGGTGGCAATAACCAAAACGAGGAAGAAAGCCGCCAGAATATCGGTCATCGGTGGTTTTCCCTCGCTCTAAAAACCATCCCCAGAATGGTCAACCCACATAAGGCAAACAGGAGAATGGTTTGGATGGAATCCCCCGCGGTGATTTCATAGCGAATGGCTACGGGTTGGGCGGTTCCATTGACCTGCACAGTGGCATAGGCCATAAGCCCATCGGGAGTGGGGGTGGGGCCACTATCGGAAGGGGAAAAGTCAGGAGCAGGAACCCCCGACCAAACCAGGTAATACACGGTGATAAAGGGATTCATGATGTCAAAGGCCGCCCCGCCTCCGGTGCTGCCCGTATTTAGTGCGCTATCCTGTATGGCACCAGTGCCCCCCGCAGGGTTTATACGATTGGCACTCGCCCCCGCTCCTTGAACCCTTTGAGCATGGGTATGGGGAGGCAATTCGGTTATGGTGAGAGTGTGCGTCTCATTTCCTCCCGTAGTCCCCAAAGTCCTCATACTCAAGCCCGTTCCCTGCCCATAGCTCATGAGGACACGACTCCGACAATCCGGCAGGTTGAAGGTGGTGGAACCATCCCCCTCGCCATAGAAGGGGCCGTAGCGCTCAAACAAAGTGGCGTAGGTGGTTCGGCTCACCGCATGACCATCGCACAAAAGCCACCCTGTGTTGTCAATGATGGTGGCTGTCCCCGCATAAGCCACGATGCTCCCCACCGGAACCAATGCCGCATTGATGGTCATAGATTCATTGGGGGTGGGGGTCATCGTCGGAGTAGGGGAAAGAGTGGCAGTCGGGGAAAGAGTGGCGGTCGGGGTACG
>Ga0310810_10010707_pt1 | contig 10693 bp, 6 predicted proteins | sample NCmetagenome_FD_207641 | JGI IMG/M metagenome (GOLD analysis project Ga0310810, IMG submission 207641) | Soil microbial communities from experimental microcosm in Duke University, North Carolina, United States - NC | ecosystem: Engineered > Artificial ecosystem > Soil microcosm > Unclassified ... | reverse complement strand
GATCGAGCTCGCGCGGTGATCACCGCGGCCGACGCGCGACTTGTCGAGTTCTCGGCGGCTGGAACGTTCTCGGGGCAACCGTTCACGGTGGATTTCGCGCAGCGTCTCAGGATGCTGAGCAGCGTCGTGATCGTGAACGGCGTCAACGTCGGTGAGGATTTCGAAATGAAACCGGAGCCGGGCGACGTCGTCCTGCAGGGGGACGCCACGACGAATCCGCTTTGGGACGTGCTCACGCGCGTGCTCGATGCGGTGCCGCCGTCTGCGAGCCTCGCGCCGGCCAGGCACTAATGCCGGACGCGATTCGCACCGAGTCGCTGACCAAGTATTACGGCGCCGTAGTCGCCATCGAATCGCTCGACCTCGCCGTCAACCGCGGCGAGGTCTACGGTTTTCTCGGTCCGAACGGCGCCGGCAAGACCACGACAATCCGGATCCTGCTCGATCTGGTGCACGCCACCAAAGGACGCGCGCTGATCGATGGGCTCGACTGCCATCGCGACAGCGTGGACGTGCGTACTCGCGTCGGATACCTGCCGGCCGAGATGCCGCTCTACCGCGAGATGACCGGCGCGGCGTATCTCGATTACCTCGCCGCCCTGCAACGCGGTCCCATCGACCGAGCGTGGCGGCGGCGCCTGCTCGCCCGGTTCGACGTGAGCGACATCGATCTGAGGCGGCGCCTCGACGATCTGTCGCACGGCATGAAGCGGAAGTTCGGCATCATCCAGGCGCTGATGGGGCACCCTCCGCTGCTGATCCTCGACGAGCCGACCTCCGGCCTGGACCCGCTGATGATCGAAGCATTCGCGGAAACGGTGCAGGAACTGAAGACGGAAGGGCGCACGACCGTGTTTCTGTCGTCGCACGTGCTTTCGGAAGTCGAGCGATTGTGCGATCGCGTTGGCATTATCCGCCGCGGCACGCTCGCGCGGCAGACGTCGATCGCCGACCTCAGGCGCGAAACGCCGCGCCGGGTGCGCGTGTTCTTCGACGGCGCGGCGCCGCCGCCCCCACCGCAGCTTGCCGCCGCGGTCCGGAAGAGCGACGGCCGCCACTGGGACCTCGAGTGGCAGGGACCACTCGGCAACGCGCTGGACGCCATGCGCGGGCTGAACGTGGCCGATATCGAAATCGAGCCGTTCAAACTGGACGACTATGTCCTCCAGATCTATGCGGACCGTCCGGCGGGGCGCGCCTGATGCTGTGGACGCTCGTGCGGCGTTCGCTCACGCGTCAGCGGGCGCTCATCCTCGCCCTTGCGGCGCTCCTCTGCAGCTTCCAGGTTCTCCTCATCGTCGTCGCCACGAACTATCAGCGGGAGGGCCTGTTCGGCCAGGTCGCTGCACTCGTGCCGGGTTTCGTCCAGGAAGCGCTCGGCGGGCTCTTGATTGCATCGTTCGGCGGCACGGTCGCGCTCGGGTTCTTTCATCCAGTGGTGATGCTGGCGCTCTCGTGCGGCGGGATCTATCTCGCGAGTGAGCCCGCCGGCGAAGTCGAGCACGGGCTCGTCGATCTCGTGGTCGCGCGTCCCGTCCCCCGCCACCTCGTGATCACGCGCTCGGTGCTGGCCTACGCGGGGGCGACCGGGTTTATTGTCGCTCTGATGTTCGTGGCCAATCAGACGGCAGTGCGCCTGCTCGCGCCGGCCGGAGTGACGCTGCTCGCCCGGTCGCGCCTGATCTGGGTCGCGGCGAACCTGCTCGCCGTCGTCTGGTGCGTGGGCGCCGCGTCACTCGCCATCGCCGCCGGCTCGCGACGACGCGCTGCGGCCGCCGGGAGCATGTCCCTGATGGTGGTGGCGCTCTACCTGCTGCACTTCGCCGCCGCCGCGTGGACGAGGCTGCGCATCCCGGCGCGCATCTCGCCGTTCCATTACTACGAATCGATGCCGACGCTGCTCGGCTCGAGCCTGCCGGTGCGGAATATCGCGGGATTGCTCGTCGCCACCGGGATCCTGTTCGTCATCGCCCAGGTGGTCTATGCGCGGCGGGATCTGTGACACGGTGCGAAACGTCGAATAGCTCGCGCTATCGCTCGACTCGAAACGCGAGATACATCAGCGTGCTCTGGCGCTCGATGAGCACCACGGCTGCGGCGCTCGACTTCAGCTCGGCCATCGCCGCCTTCAATTCCTCGACGCCGTTCACCGGTCTTCCGTTCATCGCGTAAATCACGTCGCCCGGCTGGAGGCGTCCCTGCTGCGAGTATGGCGTTTCGGGCGTCACCCGCGCCACGACGACTCCCTTGTCGCGCCTGACCGTCGGCAGCAGTTCTGCGATCTTCGCCGTCAGGTCGAGGCCGATGATGCCAAGGTTGCGAATCACCTGTTGCGTACTGATCAGCGCTTCGAGCTGGCCGGTGTCGTTCTCGCGCTCGACGACCGGCACGCGGACCGTCAACGTCCGGGTCCCGCGCCGGACTTCGATCGCCACTTGCTCACCGACGCCGCGCGTGTAGACGTTGATGCGGAATTGCCGTCCGTTCTCCATCGTCTTGCCGTCGAGCGACAGCACGATGTCGCCAGGCTCGAGCCCCGCCTTACCGGCGGGCCCATTGGCGGCGACATCCGCGAGGACCACGCCAGCGTCGAACGTCAGTCCCAACGCTTCCGCCATCAGCGGCGTAATGGTCTGCGTGTTGACGCCAATCTCTCCGCGTCGAACGCGGCCGTACTTGTGGATCTGACTGAAGACATTGCGAACGATGTTGCTGGGTGCGGCGAAACCGATGCCTTCGCTGCCGCCCGACTGCGTGTAGATCAAGGTGTTGATCCCGACCAGCCGTCCTTCGGTATCCACGAGCGCGCCGCCGCTGTTTCCAGGATTGATGGTCGCGTCGGTCTGGATGTAGATCATCGGATCTTCGGGCGTGAGTTGCCGCGCGACGGCGCTCACCACGCCCATCGACACCGACGATTCGAGGCCGAGCGGACTGCCGAATGCGAGCACAATCTGGCCCGGACGAAGCGCGTCCGAATCCCCGAACATCAGCGGCGGGAGCCCGCGCGCCTCGACCTTCACCACGGCAATATCGGTCTCGTGATCGATCGCGACGATCTGCCCGCCGACTGTCCGGCCGCGCCGTTTGAGGATCGACCGGCCGGCCGCGCCGCCGCTGGCTTCGAACGGCAGCTCGACTTCAATCCGCGTGGCGTTTTCGACCACGTGGGCGTTGGTCACGATATAGCCGTCGGGATCGACGATCACGCCCGAGCCGCTGCTGCGCTCGAGTTGCGGCTCTCCCGTCGCCGCCTGGTCCTCTTCGTCGGGCGGCGCATATCCCGTCACGAAGATCTGGACGACGCTGGGGCTGACCTTTGCGGAGAGCGCCTGGAGCGACTTCGAGAGATCGGACAGGGCCGGCGGCGCCGCGGGCGTCTGGGCCGACGCCGTTGGCGCAGGCGCCAGACATATAGCGAGGATGCCAAGGAGACGAACCAGCTTCATCGGCCTGAGATCGTAGCACGCGCGCTTGACATGACCGGGAAGATCCGTTGCAATCCGCGCCATGCGATCACTACTGGCGCTCCTGCTCGGGCTCGGCGTGGCGGCCGTGCCGCAGGGCACGAAGACCGGAAGTCCCGAAGAGCAGCTCCCCTCGAACATCAAACAGCTCACGCACTTCGGCGAACGCGCGTCGTGGTCGCCGGACGGAAAACGCATTGCGTTCATGGAAAAGAGCTTCGGCGATGCCTACGAGGTGGACGCGGCGACCGGGGTGATTCACCTGCTCACGCATTTCGCGCACCCGGGCTTTCTGCGCGTCCAGTTCCTCCCCAACGGCGACTATTTCCTGATCGGCGCCCGCACGTTCACGGACATCTCGGCAACCCGGTCCCGGGATCAGGAGATGTGGATCCTGAAATCGGACTTCAAGCCCGGAGACAAAGCGACTCCGCTCGAGCACAAGATCTCCGAAGGCGTGGCGATCTCGCGGACCGCGATGAAAATCGCGTGGTCCAACACGCGTGGTCAGTACCCGGAGCGCTTTCAGGCGAACGAATCCGCGCTGTACACGGCCGACATCACGTACGAGAACGGCGTAGCGAAGGTCGTGAACGAGAAGGAGATCCTCCGGGCGAAAGGCCCCGAGTGCACGCTCGAAGCACAGGACTTCCGAAAGAACGACACCGAGCTGATCTACACCTGTTACCGCTCGCCGTTCGCGGACGTGCTCGGCATCGATCTCAATAACGGCAAGACGACGGTGTATCGCAAGCTCGAGGGGGAGTACAACGAGGTCGAGGGGATCTTCCCGGACGGCCAATACACGCTCGTGGAATCGAGCCGAGAGCAGATGGAGCACAATTCCAACTACATCGACATCTGGAAGCTGAAGCTCGAACCGAACAGCCAGGACTTCACGCGCGTGACACACTGGGGTGAATACAAAGGCTTCAAAGCCTCGAACCCCGTCGTCAGCCCCGACGGCAGACGGATGGCCTTTCAATCGGCCCGCAGTAAAGATCCCGCGGGCGTGGGCTACGGGATTTTTGTGTTGACGTTTAAATGATTCGACTGAGGGGTCAGATCTCGATTTTCCATTCACAATCGTTTCGTCAAGCAATACGGTCGCGAATGGAAAATCGAGATCTGACCCCAGGAGCGAACGCCATGCCACTTCGTCGCATCATCCTCACCGTGGCGGCTCTTTGCGCCATCGCCGCGCCCTTGCGGTCTTCATCCGCGGACGGCGAGCACCACTACCTCTATGTCGCCGAGCCGGGCATCCGGAACTACGTCGAGTACGGCGGCGTCGGCGTGCTCGTCTACGACATGCAGGACGGTCACAAGTTCCTCAGACGCATCCCGACGTTCCCAGAAGTGGCCGGCAAGGATCCGGAGAACGTCAAGGGCGTCGCCGCACACGCGAAAACGGGACGGCTGTACGTTTCCACGATCAAACGCGTCGCGGCGATCGATCTCAGTACCGAAAAGATCGTTTGGACGAAGGAATATGAGGGAGGCGCCGACCGCCTGGCGGTCTCACCAGACGGCAGTCTCCTCTACATCCCCTCCCTCGAAGGCCCGAACTGGAACGTCGTCGAAGCCAGGACCGGCGACGTCATCACGAAAATCGTGACGAACTCCGGCGCGCACAACACGATCTACGGTGCCAGCGGCAAGTATGTCTATCTGGCGGGACTGCGAATGCCGACGCTGTTCGTCGCCGACGCGAAGAAGCACGCGGTCGTGAAGCAGGTCGGTCCGTTCGGCAATATGGTGCGCCCGTTCACGATCAACGGCGCCGAGACACTTTGCTTCGTGAACGTCAACGAGCTGCTCGGATTCGAGGTCGGCGACCTGAAGACGGGAAAGATGCTGCATCGTGTCGAGGTCACCGGGTACGAGAAAGGTCCAGTGAAGCGGCACGGCTGCCCGAGCCATGGTGTCGGCCTCACGCCGGACGAGAAGGAGCTGTGGCTCTCGGACGGGCACAACGAGCGCATGCACATCTTCGACGCGACAGTGATGCCGCCGAAGCAGGTCGCCACGATCAAGCTGCGCGATCAGCCGGGCTGGGTCACGTTCAGCATGGACGGCCGGTACGCCTATCCGTCAACCGGCGAGGTGATCGATACGAAGACACGGCAGATCGTCGCTGCGCTGACCGATGAAGCGAAGCGCGTCGTCCAGAGCGAGAAGGTGGTCGAGGTGGTGACGTCGAATGGCCACGTCACCGTTACGGGCGATCAGTTCGGCATAGGGAGAAAGAAGTAGCGGCTGGCGGCTAACGCTTGGCGATTATCGATACCGACCGGCCGGTAAACGTCAGACGCTGCGACGATTTCGTTCCGGCGACTCGCACGTCGATCGACCGGCTGAGCGGCGGCAGCATGCGCGAGCCGGGCGTGAGCCGCAGCGTCAGACGACGCGCGGCGTCGTTCCAGCCGGTCTCGATGCCCATCCAGGCTCCGCGCCGATAGTCGAACGTCCGACCGTCGTCTTCATACAGCGTCAAGGCGCCGTCGGCTCCGGGATAGATGACGAGCGACAACGGCTCGGTCACAGCCTCGTCGGCGTACTGGACAATCGGCCCGAACGGCAGGATGGCGCCAGCCCGTACGTGCAGCGGCATCGTCGCGAGATCGACGGTGCGATCGATCTCCCGGCCGCCTGCGACTCGGTCTTCAGTCCAGAAATCGAACCAATCGCCACGTGGAAGATAGAGACGGCGTGACGTCGCGCCCTTCTCGACCACCGGCGACACGAGCAGGTCGCGTCCCCACAAATACTGATCGCCGCGGGCCACCGCTTGCGGGTCGTCCGGATGATGGAGCCACAGCGACCGCATCATCGGGAGGCCGGTCTGGCAGCATTCGCGCGCGACGGAGTAGGTATACGGGAGCAGGCGATAGCGGAGCTCCAGATACTGTTTCACGATCGGTTCGACCGCGGCGTTGTGCAATTCGCTCGCGTCCGGTTCGCCCGCGCCGCCGGTGTACCCGCGCGTTTCCGATGGGCCGACCTCTCCGGTGTTCCAGCCCCACGGCAGACGGAGATGCCAGGTCCGGCCGTGCGCGCGGAACAGCGGGCAGAACGCACCAAACTGAAACCATCGAACGTGGAGCTCGCCGGTGTACTCCGGCGTCGGCACGAACCCGCCGATGTCGGTGCCCCAGAAGGGAATGCCGGACAGACTCGTGTTGACGGCGACCGGCACGTGCGTCTTCAACGTCTCCCACGTCGAATAGACGTCTCCCGACCAGAGGAACGCGCCGTAGCGCTGCATGCCCGGTGCGCCGTTGCGATGCAGCGCAAACGGCCGTTCGTCCGGGCGCCACAGCTGCGGCCCTTCCCAGTACATGCGGATCCGCGCGAGACGCGATGGCTGGTCGAGACCATCTCCCTGATCGGGCCACCAGCCGTCGATGCCGAGGTCGTAGACGGGCTTGTGATACGGCCAGTAGCAGGGCACGGCCCGATCGTCAGGCCACTTGTCATCGGGGGTGCGGCCGCTCGGCACGTGCTCGTCCGGCGTGCACGCGTCGCGCACGGTGCCGGACATCCGCCGCCCTTCGATAACGCTGTGCAGGACCACGTGAAAATGCTCGGCGTGGAGGTCGTCGATCATCTGCTTCGGGTTGGGGAAATTCTCCTTCTTCCAGGTGAACTCCCCGTTGCGCGTGTTCCATCCTGACGGCGTGAACTCGGTGCCGAGATAGATCAGCGCGTCGCAGGGCAGGCGCTTCTCTCGGAAGGTGTTCGCCACCCACATCACTTCGTCCGGCCCGGCCAGCGTCCGATGCGACTGCATGTAGCCGAAGGTCCAGCGGGCCGGCAGCTGTGCATGCCCGGTGATTCGTGCGTACTCGGCCAGAATCACTTTCGGATCGGACGACGCAGTGACGAACACGTCGAGCGGCGCCGCATCAGCGGCTGGGGTCAGCCGCCCTTCTGCGCCGGTCAGGTCAAACGCGCCCAGTGGCTGATGGATGAACATCCCCCAGCCTTCCGTGCCGACCAGCCATTGAATCGGAACACGCCCGCCGTGCGTTCGCAGCTGATAGCCGCCTTGGCCGTTGCGCCCCCGATCGACGATGCCTTTTCGGTCGAACTGCGGGCCCCCTTCGCCGAGCCCGAGGAGCGGTCCCTTGCCGAGCAGGAAGGCGATGACCGGTGACTCAGCATCCAGCGTCAGCCGCTGAATCGAGGCACCTCCCGGTGTGTCGATCCGGATCGCGATCGGGTCAGCGGTGATTCGGACGATCAGATTGCCCGCTCGGATCGGAGCGGTCACGGATCTGGCGCGCCGCCGGGCGAGGATCCGCCCGACGGCGGCGCTCACGAGTGTGTCGTCATCTGGAATCGATCCCTGATTCACAGGCAACGCCGTGATGCGAACGGTGGCGGGGCTTACCGAGCTGACCGCGATTTCGACCGGCCTGCCCGCGACCTGGATCGCATCCGACTGCGCGTGAAGTATCGAATCTCGCAGCGCAAGTCCGGCACCGGCGGTCGCCAGTCGTCGCACGGCCTCGCGTCGTGAGAGCGGCCTCATTCAGGATTCTTCGTCGTCGTCGTCGTGTAGGCGCCGGCCGTCTTGAAATCCCCCGATTTGACAATGGAAAGGCCGCCCGGGTCGATGTGCTTGCGGAATGCGGCATTGATCTCCGCGACGGTGAGTGCCTGGATCCTGGCCTCGAGGTCCGAATCCCATTTGAACGGACGATCGAGCTGCTCGTGTGCAACGAGCAGGCCGAGCAGCGCGCCGTCGGTGGACCGGCCGACCAGTCGCGAATCGAGGTACGCCCTCTTTGCGGCAGTGACTTCTGCGGCGGTGAATCCAGACTCGTAGACCTTCTTCAACTCGTCCAGGAAGCTCGCTTCCACCTTCGGCCCGACCGCGGGATTCAGGCTGACGGTGCCGGTCAGCATCGCCGAGTCCCCTTCGGCGGGAACGACTATGCGCGCGTTGGCGCCGTAGCTGAGCCCTTCCCGGTTGCGGATCCGGTCGGCGATGCGCGACGTAATCGTCTCCCCGAACATGTAGCTGGCGAGCACGATGGCCGGGTAATCCGGATCGTTCTGCGTCAACTGAAAGCGCTGGCCGGCAAGGAACACGGCGTTCGCCTTGTCGGGAGCCTCGATCTTTTCATTGATCGGGGGCGCTTTCTTGAACGGCGCGACCAGTGGTTTGTACGCCTTCGTCGTGTTCCAGCCGCCAAGCAGCGCGGCCGCCTCTTTCTGCACCGCGGCCGGATCGACGGGTCCGACCACGGCGACGATCCCATGATTGGCGCCGTAAAAATCACCATGGAACGTTCTCGCATCCGCGAGCGTCACGCGCTGCATTTCCTGCAACTGCTCTTCGCGCGTCGGCACGTACTGCGCGTCGGTCTTCGCGAAGGGACTGAGGTGCCGGGTCAATCGCTCGTTGGCCAGCTGGTTCGGCTCCGTTGGGGTCTCCTCGAGCGCTTTGAGCCGCTGACCCTTGAACCGATCGAAATCGTCCTGCGGATACGCTGGGTCCTTCAGCATCTCGACGGCGAGGCGCAGGGCCGGGAAGAAGTTGTCCGCGGGCGCTGAGATGCTGGCGTTCGCGCTGGACAGACCGCCGCCGGGACCGGCGCCTCGACCCCCACGTCCGCCGCCGCCTCCGCCGCCGCCCACGTTGACCTGCGCGTTCAACTTTCGCAGTTCTTCCTGAATCTGCGTACGCGTGTGACTCGTCGTACCCGCCATCAACAGAGCTCCGGCCAGCGACGCCGCCTCCCTTTGTCCGGCCAGTGTGGTTGCATCGCCGAACCGCAACTCGACCGTAGCAGACACCATGTTGTTGGCGGTCTTCTTCGACAGGACGGCGACCTTCATTCCGTTCGGCAGCTTCGAGCGCACCACGCGGCTCTGGATGTTCTCGATTGTGGGGTCGAACGACTCGCCCCGCACGACCGCGACCTTGCTGGAGTAGTTGCGGAACGTCTCCGTCAGATTCGGGATCGCGGGCACGACCGTCCGATCCGGATTTGGATCGGGCTTGTAATAGCCGACGGTCCGATTGGAGGGCTTGAGGTACGCCTGCGCGACGCGCACCACGTCAGCAGGGTTGACGTCCTGCAGGCGATCGTGCTGAATGAACATCAGCCGCCAGTCCCCCTGCGCGATTGAACTGTTCAGCGCGCCGGTGGCAATCGACTGCGCGTTCGACAGGCTGTTCTCGAGCCCTCTCGCCAGCTGAGTAGCCACGCGGTTGATCTCTTCGGTCGTCGGCGGATTCTTGACGACATCCTCCAGCGCCTTGTAGATCGCATCGCGTGCGGCATCGAGCGATTGATCCTGGTTCAAGGACGCCGCGACGATGATCAGCCCCGGATCGTGCTGCAGCTGAAATCCCAGGCTCGCCGATTCGGCGAGCCGCGTGTCGACGAGCGCTTTTGCCAGCCGGCCTTCCTGCGCACCGCCACCTCCACGCCCGCCTCGCCCGCCGCCGCCGCCGTTCATTACGCCGGCGAGCACCTGGAGCACGGCGGCATCGGGATGTGCCGCGGCGACCGCGTGATACGCGACAATCACGTTCTGCCCCTGGCCCACACGGCGCAGCGAAACGAACCGCTCGCCATCCTGCGCCGGCTCAACCGTGTAGGTCTGATCGAGCACCCGTGCCGGACGCGGCAGCTTCCCCATCGACTGCGCCACCATCTCCAGGGTCTTCGAGTCGTCGATGCGGCCGGTGATCACGAGCACCGCGTTGTCGGGCTGATAGAACTTCTTGTAGAACTCCGCCAGCCGGTTGACCGGCACCTTCTCGAGATCATCCTTGGAACCGATCGTGGACTTGCCGTAGTTGTGCCAGAGGTAGGCGGTCGACGCGACCCGCTCGCGCAGGATCGACGCGGGGCTGTTCTCGCCGCGTTCGAACTCGTTGCGCACCACCGTCATCTCGGTGTCGAGAATCTCCTTGGTGAACTTCACGTTCACCATCCGATCCGTCTCGAGTCCGAGCGCCCATCGCAGGTTCTCCTCCGTCGCCGTGAATGTCTCGTAATAGTTCGTGCGATCGTCCGACGTCGTTCCGTTCCAGCTCGCCCCGCGAGCGACGAGTTCGTCCTTCACTCGCCGGCCGTTCGTCGTCTCGATGAAGTTCATGTGCTCGAGCAGGTGTGCCATGCCCGTTTCGCCGTAGCCCTCGTGGCGTGACCCGACGAGGTAGGTCACGTTGACGGTGATTTTGGGGTCCGCGGCATCGGGAT
>Ga0310810_10010706_pt1 | contig 10694 bp, 11 predicted proteins | sample NCmetagenome_FD_207641 | JGI IMG/M metagenome (GOLD analysis project Ga0310810, IMG submission 207641) | Soil microbial communities from experimental microcosm in Duke University, North Carolina, United States - NC | ecosystem: Engineered > Artificial ecosystem > Soil microcosm > Unclassified ... | reverse complement strand
CGTGTCCTGGCGCAGGGCGCCCGGCTGGTCATTCTCGAGATGGCGACGCCTCCGCGCCAGCCGCTGCGTGCGATGTATCTGACGTATTTCGAGCGAGTACTGCCGGTGCTCGGCCGCCTCATCTCGAAACATACGAGCGCCTACACCTGGTTACCAGCGTCGGCGCGCGCCTTTCCGTCTCCCGAATCGTTCGCGCAGCGCCTTCGCCAGGCCGGCTTCGATGCGGTCTCGTTCTCGCGCTTCATGGGCGGCGTGGTCACGCTGCACGTCGCCACCCGCACGGCGGCACCCTGATGCGGCTCGGCATCATCTCCGACACGCATGGGCTGCTCCGGCCCGAGGTCTTCGATGTGTTCAGCGAAGTGGATCACATCCTCCACGCGGGCGATGTCGGCCCCGCGGAGCTGCTGACGGAGCTCGAGGCGCTCGCCCCCGTGACGGCGGTCTACGGGAACACCGATGGCTGGGACCTCCGCACCCGGCTGCCGCAGGTCGCGAGTCTCCGCCTCGACGGGTTCGACATCGTCGTGACCCACGGCGACCAGCTCGGCTCGCCTACCCCCGAGAAGCTCAACGCCGCCTTTCCGTCGGCCGAGATCATCGTGTATGGCCACACCCACCGCCCGCTGCTCACGACGGTGGATGTGGTGGTGACGGTGATGAATCCGGGAGGGGCGGGCGCGAGGCGCTTCAACCTGCCGCCCTCGGTCGGCATCATGGAGCTGGAGGCGGGCATTCCCCCGCGGGCCCGGCTCGTCCCGCTGCTGGAGTTCGAGCCGGAGGACTGAGTCAATCCTTGGGTGGGGCCGCGTCCACGTCGGGCGTCTGGCTCCGGGGTCCGAGGCCGATGCCGACGATGGCACCCTGGCTGTCCATCACCCACCGGACGACAACCGGTTCGGTGAGGTTGGTGAACATCGCCTCGTGCCAGAACTGCGGCATCCCCTTCCGCCAGGTCATCTTCTCCTCCAGCAGCAGCGTCTCCTTCCCGGCCCGCGCCGACACCAGGTCCCGCTGGCTCAGGATCCCGGCCGCGCCGCCCGTCGCGTCGCGGGACTCGGGCGACATGTGCGCCAGCAGGCTGTCGGCCCGGCCGGCGAAGAACCACTCGGTGTAATGCCGTCCGAGGGTCAGGTACTGCTCTTCGCTCAATCGCTTGGTAGTCTGCGCGTGGGTCGGCCGCGCGAGGAGCAGCGCCGCGGTGGCGCCGGACAGGAAGATGGAAGGACGCACGATGTGCCTCGGTCGATGGAGATTCCCACCCGACGCGCCCTGCGCCCTGATTGTTTCAGGAAGAAACGCTAGCGCTCGAACCCCATGAGACTGTACAGCAGCAGCGCCAGGACGATCGTCGTGATGACGATGTAGGTCCGATCGCGCTGGCGAATGAAGGCCACGAGCGAAAAGGCCACTCGCGCGACCGGCGTCGCAATGAGCAGCAGCAGGCCGAGCTGAATCACTGCTCGGGGGTTGAGGGCCAGCGCACTGCTGATGACCCCGGTCACGCTCGTGAGGCTCGCCGGCTCCCCCGTGAAGTCGTGATAGGCGACCACGTCCCCCCCGTGCCGGAGGAGGTAGAAGATCCCGCCGGCGAATGCGACGATCGCGGCCGTCATCACGCCGTAGCGCAGCAGATTCCCGACGAAGTGCTCCACCTGCTCGTCGCTCCAGCGGCTTCCCGCGGCCGGTCCGGTCATAGTCCCCCCGTCATGCCCTTGTAGAGCATCTCGAATGCGAGCACCACGATGATCACCGTGAAGATGCGGCGCAGGATGAGCGTGCGTGCGCCGGCGAGGAGCCGGGCTCCCACGAGCGCGCCGGTGAGCACGCCTAGCATCACCGGCAGGGCGAGCCCCGGGTCGATGAACCCCCTACTCAGGTAGATCCCCGCGCTTGCCGCGGCGGTGACGCCGATCATGAAGTTGCTCGTCGTCGTCGAGACCTTGAACGGCAGGCGCATCACCTGGTCCATCGCGAGCACCTTGACGACGCCCGAGCCGATGCCGAGCAGGCCCGAAAGGACGCCCGCGACGAACATGAGTCCGAACCCGCCCGGCACCCCGCGGACGAAGTAGTGCTGCTTCCCCTCCGGCGTAGGAAAGGTGCCGTCGAGGCGGAAGCGGGTGGCCCACTTGTCGGGCGGGCCGGTGGAGATGTGCTCCTCGCGGTGGCGAGTGGAGCGGTAGGCCGAGTAGAAGAGCACCAGCGAGAAGATCACGGCGATCGCGTTCGGCGAGATGAGGCCCGCCACGTATGCGCCGACCAGCGCCCCCATGGTGGTGCCCACTTCGAGCAGCATCCCGATCCGGATATTGGTGTATCCCTCCCGCACGTACGCCGCCGCGGCGCCCGACGACGTCGCGATGACCGAGACGAGCGACGCCCCGATGGCGTACCGGATGTCCACGCCGAAGACGAGCGTCAGGAGCGGCACGATCACGATGCCGCCGCCAAGCCCCGTGAGGGAACCGAGGAGCCCGGCGGCGAACGCGCCCGCGGCGAGGATCAGCGTGAACAGGAGGACGTGCATCAGTTCAGCCAGTGGGCGTAGGGAGTGGTGCGGCGAAGGGCATCCGGATGCTGGCGGAACCACGACATGACGAGGAGAATCTCGTCGATCGAGTCGAGCGGGAGCGGGCCGGGCGGCGGCGCGGCCGTCGAAGCGACGTCGGAGACGACCGACCGGAACGCCTCGTGCTCGATCGGCGTCGTCGGGTAGGGATACGATGCTCGGACGATGCCCTGCCGGATCACGTAGGCACGGTCGTCGCCGAAGTCGCCCGGGTCGCGATAGACGAAGCTCAGGAGATCGACCGCGCTGCGGGCCCGGCTGGTGGCGCCGAGCAGCCACTCGAGGTGCTCGAACTTCTCCCGCCACCGCGCCGCCAGCTCGAACTCCGAGCCGGCGGCGGCATCGGTCATCGCGCGCACGACGCGGTCGATCGGCTGGATCGTCCGTCCCTCGAGGAACGCCATCGCGGTCTCCACCCGCTGCCGGTAGTCGGACTCGGTGATGAAGCCGGCGCACGGCCCGGCACAGAACCCGAACTCGTGGCGGAGGCAGGCCGCCTGGCGCGGAGCGCCGAACAGGTCGCCCTGGCCGGGAAAGACGATCGGCATCGCGGGCGCGCAGTCGCGAAGCCCGAGCAGGTCGTTGAGGGTGCGCACGGCCTCGACCGTCCGGCCGAGCGAGGGGAATGGTCCGTAGCAGCGGAAGTCTTCGGGTCCGACGGCGCTTCCCGCGGTCACGCGGGGCGCCGGACCGCCGGACACCTTGATGAGCACCGACCGCCGCGTGCGGTTGAGCTTGTAGTTGAAGTGCGGGCGGAGCTTCCGGATCTGTCTGAGCTCGGTGAGGTAGGCGGCGAACTCGCTCGGCGCGTATTCCCAGCGGATGTCGTGGGCGGCGTAGAGGATCCGCGCCGCCTTGTCCTCGGGATAGCTGGCGCGGAAGTACGAGAGCACGCGCGTGCGCAGGCGCTTGGCCTTGCCGACGTAGAGGACGCGGCCGGTATTGTCCACCATGCGATAGACGCCGGGCCGGTTCTCCAGCAGCGCCCGCACCCGGTCCCTGAGCTGGCCGAGGTCGGCGGCCGGCAGGGGGAGCAGCCGCGCCCGGGCGCGCTTCAGCTTTGGCACTTGTGGCAGAACACGGTGGCTCGCCCGTCGATCTCATGGGTGCCGGCGAGGCGGGTACCGCAGTTCACGCATGGCTCGCCTTCCCGGCCGTACACGAGGAGCGCCGGCTGGAAGCCGCCCCGCTCGCCCGTGCCGGTGCGGTAGTCGCGAAATGTCGTCCCCTTCGACCGGATGGCCGAGCGGAGGATCCGCCGGACCTCGGTGTGCAGCCGGTCATACTCGTCACGGGTGACGCGATTCGCCGCGCGCGACGGATCGATCCCCGCCGCGAAGAGCGCCTCGTTCGCGTAGATGTTCCCCACCCCCACGACGTACCGCTGATCCATGAGCACCTTCTTGATGGCCTGGCGCGAGCGCCCGAGCGAGGCGGCGAACGCTTCCGCGGTGAAGCCAGGGTCGAGCGGCTCGGGCCCGAGCGCGTCGTCGTACTCCCGCCAGGCGGCGTCGTCGAGCAGGAGGATGGTGCCGAGGCGGCGGACGTCGCGGTAGACGAGCTCGCCGCCGTCGTCGAGCGGCGCCCGCAGCACGGCGTAGCGGATCTCGTCCGCGTCGAGCGGGCGGTCGTGCACCATGAGGGAGCCGGTCATCCCCGGCTGCACCACCAGCCGGCCGGCGCTCGTCGCCACGATCGCATGCTTGGCACGGCGCGTTACCTCGTGGATCTCGGCGCCTCTGAGGCGCGTGGTGAGGCGGCGGCGGGTCACGCCGCGCAGCACGTCGTCATGAGAGAGCGAGGCCCGCAGAATCCGCCGCCCCGTCAGGCGGGGACGCAGATCGCGCACGATGGTCTCGACTTCGGGCAGCTCGGGCATGCGGGAAAAAAATAGCCGAACCCGCCGCTCACCGCCTCGCTGCTTCCCTCCAGCCGATGTCGTTCCGGAAGATCTTGCCGTCGAACTCGATGGCCGCCGCGCCGGCGCCGCTCCGCGCCCGGGCCTCATCGAAGGTGGCGGCGACGCCGGTGACGTTGAGCACGCGGCCGCCGCCGGCCCGCAGCACGCCCGCCTCGTCGAGTCGCGTGCCCGCGTGGAAGACGATAACGCCGGCCGGCATGTCGGGAATGGTGATCGCCGCGCCCTTCTCGGGCGCGTCGGGGTAGCCGCGGGAGGCGAGCACCGTCGTGACGGCGAAGCGCGCCGGCGGCATCGCGAGCGGGCTCGGTGGTCGGCCGGTCGCGACGCGCTCGAAGCAATCGGTCAGGCCACCGTCGGTGAGCGGCAGAACGACCTGGGTCTCCGGATCGCCCAGGCGGCAGTTGAACTCGACCACGCTCGGCGCGCCATCCGGGCCGATCATGAGTCCGGCGTAGAGCACGCCGGCGAAGCGAGCGCCCCGGCGTTCCATTTCCTCGAGCGTCGGCCCGAGCACGTCGCGCGAGACGCGCTCGAGCAGCGCCGGCGTCGCGATCGAGACCGGGGCGTACGCACCCATGCCGCCGGTGTTGGGGCCGGTGTCGCCTTCGCCCAGCCGCTTGTGATCCTGCGACGCCGGCAGGAGAACGACATCGCGTCCGTCGGTAATCCCGAGGACGGAGAGCTCCTCGCCCTCCAGGAACGCCTCGATCACGACCTCACGGCCGGCGTCACCCAGCGCACTCCCCTCGAGCATCCCGCGCGCCACGCGGGCCGCTTCCTTCCTCGTCTCGCACACCACCGCACCCTTGCCGGCGGCGAGGCCGGAGGCCTTCACCACCAGCGGCTCGGCCTGGCGGTCAACGAACGCGAGCGCCTGGGCGAGATCGGTGAAGGTGCCGCTCGCCGCCGTCGGAACGCCGGCCGCACGCATCACATCCTTCGAAAACGCCTTCGACGACTCGATTCGCGCCGCTGCCGCCGACGGCCCGAACACCGGCTTCCCCTCGGCGCGGAGCCGGTCGGCCAGTCCGCGCGCCAGCGGCACTTCGGGCCCGACGATGGTGAGAGCGATCCCGTACATGTCGGCCGCATCGGCGATGCGATCGAGGTCGTCGGCGGCGATGGGGAGATTGGTGGCGAGTGCGGCGGTGCCCGGATTGCCCGGCGCGCAATAGAGGTCGGCGTCGGGGTTCTCGCGGCGGAGGGCCCAGCACAGTGCGTGCTCCCGCCCGCCGCCGCCGACTACGAGAATCCTCACTTCCTGGTGGCGCTCCGGAAGGCGTCCGCCGCCGCGCCCGCGGCCTTCCGGGCCGCGTCCGCCACGTCACGCGCGAGCTCGCGCGCCTCGTCGCGGTAGTAGGAGCCTGCCGCGGCCATGTCGTCACGGAGCGGCCGGGCCCGCGCTTCGTCCCCGCGGCGCACGTACTCGCCGCGCATGATGCGGTCGTACTCGCCGCTCGCCACCCACGTCTGCAGCTCGGCGGCGCGGACGGTGTGCATCGGGTGCGAGAGCGCGAGGGTGTTGATGATCTTGTAGACGGTATCCAGACCTTCCTTCGTCGACGCGTACTCGTGCGCCTGCGCCATGAATGCGTCCACGTTCATCGAGCCGTCGAACATCGCGCCCCGCCCGCCGCCGGCCATCTTCATGTCGAGACGCTGCGCCACGACGATGTCCTGATGGCCGAGCAGTCCGGCCCGGTCCGCCGACAGCTCGCTCTTGCGCGACCACTCGAGGAAGGCGAGGCGCACCGGCAGCAGCACGATTCCGGCCAGCACCGGCAGCGCCCCGAGGCTGATCAGCGCGAGGACCGCGGCGATGGTGGTGTAGAGCGCGTGGCCGCTCATCACGTGTCCCAGCTCGTGCGCGAGCAGCACGCGCAGCTCGTCGTCGTCGAGCAGCTCGAGCGCGGCGGAATTGAGCACGATGAAGGGGTCGTCGACGCCGTACGCGCCGGCATTGAAGATCGGGGTCTGCGTGATGTAGAGCTCGGGGACGTGCGCCCAGTCGAAGGTGGTGCAGACCTCGACATGGAGCGTCCAGATGCGCGGGAACTGCGTCGGCCCGACCCGGACCGCGTTCCCCTGGAAGAGGAGGCGGATACCGCGCTCGCCGCCGAGGAGCGCGATCACCTTGCGCACGACTTCGTCGAAACCGGGCACGGCGCGGAGTGCCTGAAGCGCGGCGCGGTCCGCCGGATGCTCCCAGCTGACGGCCGCTATTTCGGGAAAGGTGCGGCGGGGGCGGGTCGCGGGAATCGACGTGCTCATGGCGGACTCACGGTAAGGGGTCGCCGGTCCATACGGGCGACCGTGCGTGATGTTTCAGTCTGGGACAGCCGATCGGCGGAACGCCTGATCCAGGTCCGCGATCAGGTCGTCCGGGTCCTCGATCCCGCAGCTGAGGCGGACGAGGCTGTCGGTCAGCCCCATCTCCTGCCGCATCGCGAGGGGGACCGAAGCGTGCGTCATTGACGCCGGATGGCCGATCAGGCTCTCGACGCCGCCGAGCGATTCCGCGAGCGAGAAGACGCGCGTGCTCTCGGCGAACTTCCGCGCACGGGCGATGTCGCCGAGCTCGATCGAGATCATGCCGCCGAACCCGCGCATCTGCCGCGACGCGAGATCGTGCTGGGGATGCGAGGGGAGACCGGGATAGTAGACCCGCTTCACCGTCTTCTGCTCGGTCAGCCACTGGGCGACGATCCGCCCGTTGGCGTCATGCTGGCGCATGCGGAGCGCGAGCGTCTTGGTGCCCCGGAGCGCGAGCCAGCAGTCCATCGGCCCCGGCACCCCACCCGCGGCGTTCTGGATGAAGCCCAGGCGCTCGGCCAGGTCGTCGCGATTGGTCACCAGCATCCCGCCAACCATGTCGCTGTGGCCGTTCAGGTACTTGGTGGTGGAGTGCAGGACCAGATCGGCGCCGAACGAGAGCGGCTGCTGGAAGAAGGGCGTCGCGAAGGTGTTGTCCACCACGAAGAGGAAGCCGTGCGCCTGCGCCAGGTCTCCGACGGCGGCGAGGTCCACCAGGTTCATCATCGGGTTGGTGGGTGTCTCGCAGTAGATCAGGCGCGTCGCGGGTGTGATGGCGCGTTCGACGTTGGCGATCTCCCGCATGTCCACGAAGCTGAACGTCAGGCCGTACTGGGTGTAGATCCGCTCCATCAGGCGATGGGAGCCGCCGTAGATGTTGTCGCCGGAGATCACGTGATCGCCGGAGCGGAGGAGCTTGAGGGTGGAATCGAGCGCGGCGAGTCCGGAGCCGAACGCGAAGCCGAAGCTCGCCCCTTCCAGGCTGGCGACGTTCCGCTCCAGGGCTTCGCGGGTGGGGTTCTGGGTGCGGGCGTACTCGTACCCCTTGTGCCGCCCGAGGCCCTCCTGCACGTAGGTCGAGGTCTGGTAGACCGGAGTCATGACCGCGCCGGTGGTCGGATCGGGCCGCTGGCCGGCATGCACGGCGCGCGTCGCAAACCCATGATCCGCGTCACCCGGAAGAATCTTCGTCATCTTCCCACGTTGTAAGAGGTTGCAGAAGCGTAAGGGCGGGTGGGGGAGGGGGCAAGTCGAGGTTGTAGGAGGGAGCGCAATCGGGTTAGTTTCGGCCCGTGAGTTCAACTGCACAGACACCCGCCGCCACGGCGCGCTGCCTCGTGGTGGACGACGACCCGCAGGTCCGATCGGCGCTGGCGAAGGCGGTGGAAAGCCAGGGCCTGGCCTGCCGCCAGGCCGGCGACGCGGCCGAGGCGCTCGCCATTCTCGATGCCGACGGCGAGTTCCCCATTTGCATCAGCGACATCCAGATGCCCGGGATGGATGGCGTCGCCTTCCTGCGCGAAGCGGTGGCGCGCTTTCCCGACATGGCTGTCATCATGCTCACCGGCGTGGCCGAGGTCACGACGGCGATCGAATGCCTCCGGACGGGGGCGATGGACTACATCGCCAAGCCTGCGATGATCGAGGAGGTCGGGGCGCGCATCACCAAGGCCCTCGAGAAGCGGGAGCTCGTCCTGCAGAACCGCCTGTACCAGCAGACCCTCGAGTCACGGGTCCGCGAGCTCGACCGACGGAACCGGCAGTCGCTCATCAACGGCGTCGAGATGCTGGTCTTCGCCCTCGAGGCGAAGGATGCCTACACCAGCGGCCACTCGCTCCGCGTCAAGGAGTTCGCGGTCAAGACCGCCGTCCAGCTCGGCTACACCGGCAGCCGGCTGGCCCAGATCGAGCTCGGGAGCCGCCTGCACGATATCGGGAAGATCGGAACCCGCGAGGCGGTGCTCAACAAGCCGGGCCCGCTCGATCCCGAGGAGTTCGAGCACATCAAGCTGCACGCCCCCCTCGGCGAGCGGATCCTTCAGCCCTTTCTGTCGGAGTCGCCCCAGGTCCTGAGCATCGTCCGCTCGCACCATGAGCGGATGGACGGCAGCGGGTTTCCCGACGGGCTCGTCGGCGAGCGCATCCCGCTCGAGGCCCGCATCGTCGCCGTGGCCGACGCCTACGACGCCATGACCACGAACCGCGCCTACCGTCCCTCGCGGGGACCCGCGGCGGCGGTGGACGAGCTGCGCCGCGCGTGCGGCAGCCAGTTCGACGGCGAGGTCGTCGAGGCGTTCCTCCGCGCCCACGCCGATCTCACCGTCCTGCCGGTTCACTCCTGACGCCCGCAACACTTCCGGGAATCTCATGTCCGACACCTTGATGATCAGCGTCTCGGGGATGCGGGGCCATGTCGGCACCGATCTCACGCCGGAGCTCGTGGCCCGCCACGCCGCGGCGCTGGGCGCGTGGGCCCGGGCGCAGGGCCGGCCGCTGGTGGTGCTGGGCCGGGACGCGCGCACCAGCGGGCCGATGTTCGCGCACGCGGCGGCAGCGGGGCTCATGTCCGTCGGCGTGGATGTGGTGGACCTCGGCATCGTGCCGACGCCGACGGTGCAGCTCGCTGTGGAGCATCATCACGCCGGTGCCGGACTCATTCTCACGGCCAGTCACAACCCGATCGAGTGGAACGCGCTCAAGTTCGTCGGGCCCGATGGCATCTTCCTCGACGCGGCGGCCGGCGCCGCAGTGCGGACGCTGGCGGAAGACGGACCCGCGCGCGCCGGGTGGGACGGACTTGGCACCGTGCGGCACGATCCGGATGCGATCGCCCGGCACCTGGACCTCGTGCTGGCGCTCCCTGTCATCGACGTCGCGGCGATCCGGGCGCGCCGGTTCCACGTCGCGCTCGACTGCGTACGGGGCGCGGGTGGCGGGACGATCCCGCTCCTTCTCGAGCGGCTCGGCTGCCGCGTGAGCGGCATCAACCTGGAGACCGACGGCCGCTTTCCCCGGCCGCCCGAGCCGGTCCCGGAGAATCTCGGCGAGCTCGGCCGCCTGGTCCGGGAGAGCGGTGCGGACGTCGGCTTCGCGGTCGATCCAGACGTCGACCGGCTCGCCATCGTGGATGAGAACGGCCGCGCGATCGGTGAGGACTATACGCTCGCTCTCGCGGTGCGCGCGGTGTTGGATCAGCGCACCGGTGATGGCACGAAGCCGATGGTCGTCGTCAACCTCTCGACCAGTCTGGTGGTGGAGGACGCCGCCCGGGAGGGTGGCGCGCGGTTCGTGCGCGCCGCCGTGGGGGAGGCCAACGTGGCGCGCGCCATTCGCGACGAAGGCGCCCTGATCGGCGGCGAAGGGAACGGGGGCGTCATGTATCCGGCGCTGCACATCGGGCGCGATGCACCTCTGGGGGTGGCCCTGATCTTGCACTACCTCGCGCGTTCCGGCAGAACCGTGTCGGAGCTGGTCGCCGGCGCGCCCCGGTACGTTATAGTCAAGGCGAAGGGGGCACGGGGGCCGGCGCTGGAGCCGCTGTACGAGGGGCTTCGCCGGCGCTTTCCCGACGCGGCGGCCGACGACCGCGATGGTCTCCGACTCGCGTGGCCCGACCGCTGGCTGCATGTGCGACCGTCCGGCACGGAGCCGATCGTCCGGTTCATCGCGGAGGCGCCGACGGCGGCGGATGCGGAGGCGCTCGTCGAGGCGGGCCGCCAACTTCTCAGGTGAGGGCATAGCGATCGATGTGTGGCATCGTCGGGTACATCGGGCCGCGGCAGGCGGCGGGACTGCTCATGGAAGGCCTGCGGCGGATGGAGTACCGCGGATACGACTCCGCCGGGATCGCGGTCGTCAACGGGAAGGGCCTGAAGATCATGAAGTCGG
>Ga0310810_10010705_pt1 | contig 10694 bp, 9 predicted proteins | sample NCmetagenome_FD_207641 | JGI IMG/M metagenome (GOLD analysis project Ga0310810, IMG submission 207641) | Soil microbial communities from experimental microcosm in Duke University, North Carolina, United States - NC | ecosystem: Engineered > Artificial ecosystem > Soil microcosm > Unclassified ... | reverse complement strand
GTAGAGATGAAGACCGATCATCTGAATCTAAAACAGTTGCTAAAAGAGGCTGAAGATGAGATAGCGTGGCGTATGCCTACTAATACAGTCATAGGTCATATTCATTTACACGTTTCTGACCTAATTAAATCAAGTGATTTTTATTCAAAAGTACTTGGTTTCAATCATACTTGTTCATATCCTGGAGCAAATTTTTTTGCTGCCGACTCTTACCATCATCACATTGCGATCAATACATGGTTAGGTAACGATATAGCTAAAGCCGATCCGAGACAGCCCGGTCTTGATCATTTTTCCTTAAATCTAAAGTCTAAAAAAAATTTTGAGGAATTACTACATCATACGCAAAGCATGAAAATACAGGACGTAAGCCAGAATAGTAACAAAACTTACAAGGAATCATTTTTCATTTTGGACCCAGATAACATAAAAATCCAAATCTGTTACAAATAGTACCAATGCTTGAAACGTTGTGACAGATTCACATGGTCATGTCATCATTATGATATCCATAATTAACCTTATTTGGGCTTGCCTTGTGGAGCTGTAATTATGGAAGGACAGTTATCTTTCCTACCATCGTTGGATGTACCCTGCAAAAGTAAGTAAATTCCCCAGGATTCATAAATTTATACGAATATGTCTTAGATGGCATTATGAGCGCTGTCAGGCCTGAATCAAATAATTCTCCGGCGCTGACAGTGTTGGGGACACCTGAAGTTACTGTATGCATAGTACTGTCGATGTTGTTCCATTTAACAGTAGTTCCAACTTTGATGCTAATCGGATTTGGTGAGTATGATTTATTGCCAAGTGTGGCTGCTCCCTTTGATATTAAGACCTCACTTGTTCTTGTATTATTGGAAGTGGACAGTTCAGATGTATGCTCTTCACCGATTTCATGCGTCGTTCCATGATGGTTACTACCCGGAGGCACAGCCGAATTAGTTAAGGTCGCGTTTGGATCTTCCTTCTGTAAGGCCCTTGTCAAATTCTCCTGCCAGTCAACCATGTTTATTGATTTTGTACTAGCTATATCCTTGCCATCAATCGCATTTGCCGGGGGGTTTGTCACATTGAAGTATCCCATCGCTCCCCTCTCTTCTGGGATGCCATGGAAATGAAATACGAATTTACCGGGCCAAGGCCATTTGGCCTCCAGTATAGCTGCATTTCCGGATCCTAATTCCCATGACTGTATCTTCAATGGCGGGTTCTGCCAGATTCCTGAAGGAAATGCTCTAAACAAAGTTCCGTGAATATGCATGCCGTAAGAAGGAGAAAGGCCCAGGTTTACTACGTAAATTCGGATAGTCTCATTCGTTCTTGCAGGAAGGGGATTTTTCATATAACCTTCAGCGTAACCATTGAACATGTAATATTCCGGTATTGGATTTAGTTGATTCTGAGTATCGTACTCTCCACTGACAAGTACATATTCTCTTGCTGCAGGCAAAGGATTTTTTGGATATACAATGAATGCACCATATAGGCCCATCCTAACATGCTGCATAACTGGAGACACATGACAATGATACATCAGTGCTCCAGCAGGGGTGGCAATAATATCATAAGTGTATGTTGCATTAGGCATCACCTGCTCAAACACACCATCTTGTGTGCTGGGGTGGTCACCATGAAAATGTACTGTATGCGGTAGTGGCGTTTTGTTGATAAAATGGACTATCACCCTATCACCTTCCGTAGCAGTCAGAGTCGGCCCAGGAATTGTGCCATTGTATGTCCAAGCATCAACACGAACATTTGGAGCAATTTCTAGCGTAGTTTCTTCTGCCACTAGAGTATATTCATGGGTCTTTGCTTGTGATTCGAGTGCTTGCACTTTAGCTCCCATGGCATTAGCATTATCAAAACCCGTAGCTGCTACGACTAAAAGGATTACTGCTAGCATTATAGACAAGATAATTGTGGATGGTGACATGGTTGGTATTTCTCTCCTCACATACATTCTCACAAATGTCTTATAAATAATGTCGAATTTGTTATATTGAATCAAATCTATAGCATAAATAACGTAAATGCAAGGAGTGAACCCAGAACTCATACCACCCCTGGTTCCTGATTTTAATTACCGCAAATACATCTATTTTGCGAATAGAAAAAGGACACGGTTTTTCTCAAAAATTTTATTCAATATTGCATAGTTTAAAGAAAGTCTTATGCATGTAACAAATTATTTTAGTTGATTTCTAAATAGGCAAGTTGAAACGCCATTCCTCAAATCGTCTACATTTGCAGTTAGGCCAATTACACTTAGTATTATCATCCCCCATGACTAAAGTATGGACGGATCTTTTATGATAACAATTAGTGCAAGCATCTTCCTTTGACATATTTAATCACAGATTATTCTATTTTATAATCTTTTTAATAAGATCCATTTTGGAACAATACAGGACAAATGAGGGCCTACCACCTTTTGCCTCTTTCAGGTTGTTCGTTCGAGATATTCATGAAGAGTTTCTTGTTTCTGATACCTGCAATAAACTTTGGTTCAAATTTAACAATAATGGAAGTGGATCTAATCAGATTAACACTGTTTACGTCACTGGTAACATAAGTCAAGAGTTATTCTAGCGAGATGTATTATCCTTTGCACGAAGTTGAAGATCTCCGCTATTTTGAAGTAGATTTGAATTTAGAGATGTGTCAGGATTGGAGTTCTTCGTTTCGTTACTGGTAGATTTAAGTTTAAGATCCTGCCCGTTCTGAAGTAGATCAGAACTAGGTTGTCCCAGTATTGCTTGTTTCTTAGGATCAGTGCATTTTTCATACGCTTGACCATTTGCATCATGATAATATGAACATGTCTGGCAATACTTGTCACCGCGGCCAAATTGTCCAGGGTAGGATTTTTGATACCAACAACACGTTTGCTTACCATTCTTCCACTCACAGTCTCCAGTATCAAATTTGGGATCTCTTATTGCGGCACATGCGTCAGGTAATGAGGAAGATGCATAAATTAATGGAACGAGTAACAGCGAAGTACTGAAAAAAATGAGATAGTTCATCCCCATACTCGTATAGCAAAACGTCATTCTATTAAGGGTTATGCTGAGAATAAATTTGAGAACAATTTTTCATCTCCGAATCTTCAATTTCTTCGATTTGCATTTGTTTCACTTTTTATTTCAAGTGAATCCAATTAGAGAACTAATATCACAATGGGGCCAGTGGGATTTGAACCTTGCTTGTAAGTGGGGTCAGCTGCTCGGAGGAGATAATACAAGACTCAAGGCGATTAGAACCACTCATGTACTAGGGTTTTACTAACTTGGTATTTAGCTTTTTGTCTCGATAATAATGACTATGTCATGAGGAAAAGACGTGAAAATAATAGATAATTCAGGTTAAGATTGCTTGGACAATATTTCGTTCGCTTCCGACTAACTACTGCAAATACCTAACTCGAGAACTTCCGCATCATCCACAAATGCGATAACATTGCTTTATGGTCTGATGTAAGATAACGGGTAGGATTCACTGTGAATCTGGAATTACATCTTTGTAATCAAAGTCAGCATTCTCACCAAAATAGAATCACCGAGCTAGTTTTATAATATCGTATCAGTAAAGGGATATGAAACGAATGACGCATGTAGATGACAACAGATCTTCGATTATCTACATCGTTACAGTTTTAATATTTTATACAAGCGGTGTTTGCTTTGCAATCGTCTATCAGGAAACTGAAGAGTTTCGTACCGAATCTGGATCTGAATTAATGACTTCACAGATAGAAGTTTTGTTTTTCACATTATGCGGTATTGCACATGTTCCAATCGGTTTCTGGGTCTATAAGAATAGGAAGAATGATGCTGGTCCTTACCTTATAGCAGTAACTGGATCATTACTTATAGTATTACTGTATATTCTGTATAAAATTATAGCTCCACCAATAAACGATTCACACGAAGATTTTGGAGTATTAAATATCCTTAGTAGAACTTTACAGGTATCAATAATCATTGCTGGGAGTTACGGTCTCTATTCAATGATAACATGGAAAAAGAAGACACTAGAATCTCTGAGATGAGCTAATTCAAATCAAGAGCAGCATATTAATTAGTACCACGGTTGCTATCAGTGCCAAAACATTTTTGCCATCCATATGTCTTTTCATATTCAATGAAATAAATGAAATAAAGATTGCATTTTTTCGTTTCAGATTTATTTTGTTATTACGACATTCACCTTAGTGGTACTTGTCTCAGTTCTAATTCCGGTGATTATGACTTCGTGCATTTGAAATCCATATTGATTTTTAAGCATGTACATTGTTATCCGAAGGTTCGAGTCAAAGTAGAAGGCTTCTATCAACTATCACCCAAGATATTTTTTTGAACTTTCATACAGCACATGAACGAAGCTCTCCTTATGATAGAACGGTATCACTCGTCTCATTCCACTTGGCGCCACTCGCTGTCAAGAATTTTCTTTTCTTTAAGATCTAACATTATCTCACCTGATCCTGCAATTTTTGTTATCCTTCCTCTATCGATCAATAGGTTCACAATGGCATCTGTCTCTTCCTTAGGCAGGTTCAATTGTTTGCCAACTTCATATCGATCAATAGCTTTCAGCTCACGTTCTGACAGGTCATATAATGTTTTCAAAAAGTGCTCAGGAATTGTCATATAGTTATATTATTTCAGTAGTTCTTGTTGTTACATTTAAGGCTTCATTTATTTCAATTCTCGCCATACAATGACAATAATATCCAAAACTACTGTGAGCTGACAGGGTCGTGGTAGTTTTATGATTCATTTATTTCAATAGTAAAATGACTAGTCAGGTTGCCAAAGTTATAGCCAACAATAGCGAATGATACAATCGTGCATTTTTCAAATTGCAACATATCTCCTCAAAACATGCCATTAACATGGTGGAGTGTGCAGGGATTTTTCCAGTAGTATAGTTATTTTTTTCTGCAAAGATACTGAAGTCATCCTTCAAATTCCTAATTTAAAGGAATAAAATTTTCTTTTTACTCCGAAACAATTTGATGGTTCATTTCACTACTAGTACTGGACAATGAGCATATGTTACTATATCACTAGCAACACTCCCTAGCAGCATTCTTTTAAATCCAGTCATCCCTCTGCTCCCTACAACTATTATATCTACATTGTTATCTTCTGCATACTCTACAATCTCTTTTACCACTGATGTAATACCAACAATAATATCTGTCTTAACACTCAACTTCTTTTCTGCGCCCTGCTGTTTCACCTTGTCTACGTACGCCTGTCTTTGTTCCATTTCTTTGCTTGTAAGTTCCTGAAGTTTCTCTGGTCTCGGGGAAAGGGCAGCCTGATATTGGTCGTACGTTGGGTAAATAACGTGTAATGCAATCAATTCTGCGTCATTTGTTCTAGCCAAGTCAATCGCGTACTTGCTAGCATTGAAGGATGCACTGGAACCGTCGATTGCAACTAGTATCCTTCTGAGAGGCAATAATCAGTTATGACACTGATTACGTTATTAATTTTTCATCAATCTATGGAAATATTGAAAGTTAATTTTTCTACTTAACACTAGATTATCTTATGTCTTCACTTAAATGAAAAAATATCTGTCAATCTAAGCAGAACAGAGATACGAAACTAATCGTGTCATTAATAATGGTACAAGCTAACTAATTTCCCTTGATAAAGAACAGGTTCTTACTCCTACAGCCTTGACGCATTGAATTTGAATACATATCAAATGCTGTAATTAATTAATGTGAAGTGGATTCCAGGTAACCTATACAGATTATTGTGACTAAGAATATATACTTTAGAATCTATATTATGCCTATGCATAAGAACAAAATATGCGTGTGTGTATCTGTTGTTTTTGCATTATTATTAGCAGGGAGTTCAGCATTTTTGACAACAGTGATGGCTTATGGTCAAATGATGGGCGGGCCCAATATGATGAATCTAGGAAAAACGGCTATGGGGTCCGGTCTCAACTTTACGAAGGGTGAAAATATAACAGGGTCAATCGACTTTATGTCGGCTATTGCAAAGTCGATCGCTTCACAAATAAAAACGAGTTTGAGTGATGCCTCAAGTGCTGCAGAGAAAAGTATTGGAAATAATTCTCGTGCTGTGGTTGCTCATGTTAGCGATGAAAACGGATATCTAGTCTACGTAGTGGTAATAGTAGATTCCAATGGTAAGGTACATAAATTAATAATTGATCCAGCCAACAACAAAATTCTTCTTTCACGTGAACTATCTGGATTTGAAGCATTAATGATGTTGCATCAAGGAATGGGAGCTGTAGGTCACAATTATTCGATGATGAGTCGTGGTTCACCCTATGAGCGTTAATTTTTTGACTTCTGATTGGTTGGTTCTAGGCAAACTGGTCTAACTCATAGTAGCAGTATAGATTTCCAATCATTTTTTGAAAATTCAATTTGCTAATGATTACAATTAATAATTAAACGGTTAGAGACATGCAGTGCATTTCACTGTGTGCCCAATCCTTATAGTATCCACTAACGATTATTATCACTGACGTAAAGCAATCATTGGATAGTGGGGGATTGGTTTTTCCTTCATGACACCATCATACCACTCCAGTCCCCCACAGAGTTATTTTATGAATAAACATCATGTTCAGATTGTTGGATGCTTTAGGCTTTCATTGAAGGTTTATGCTATTGAATAACCATTACATTCTAATCGTGTCTTGCTATTATGCTATGTATTTGTCCTGTGTGTGAAGTAACTCTATGCTCACATTCGTTTCCCTCTACTGGTTTTAAAACATTAGCAGAGACGCAACCAAATAGCATATCTCCCACTCTGATTGGACCAATTTCAGGTTCCTTGTCAAAAGGAAGTGGAACCCTTATTATATTGTCCTTTGATTTTCCTAGCAACTTTTGTGCATCTATTATTTTATACTTAAATTCCCCTTTAATCATGGCAACTACTCCGATATTTTTTAGGTGTTTTTTACCTGCAAGATTTTCTAGCCAGACCACTATAGTTGGATTCTTTATTTCCGCACCATTGACAGGTTTGAATTGTCCTGTAGACAATGTTATATCTGGTCCTGAACCTATGTTTACTGGATTTTTACCAGTTGGATTTTCAAGATTACCCTCAATGCAAGAATAAGATTTCATCTCATTTGTCTCTGCATTAAGGTCATATGCACATACAAAATATTCATCCCTATGAACAGCAGTAACAAGGTCATCATTTTTCTGATTAAATTGGGAAGTAGCGGTAGCAGTATTTGACTTTAAATCGTTACTAGTCAGGTACTTGGTTTTATTTTCTCCATTAGAGTATGCTACAACCTTCAATTTTTGAGGATTGTTTAATTTTTTTATATTGATTTTAGCATCAATAGTGTATTATCCTGCTGCAAACACTTTGCTTGAAGAACCAACCAATGCAAAAGATAAAACCAAAGCGACCATTGTAAAGAATAACAAAGAAAACTGTAAGTTATTTTTGATCCGCAATTTGTGCATAAATTCTAGTGAAAATACAATTATTTAACAATTGAGGAAACGCATTTCATTGAACTCATCAATAAATCAATCACTGGCGTCGTGGGATAAAGAAATTTTGACTTGTAATAGTTAGTGTGAGTTATGCACTTTGGCACTTTTCAAAAAAATTATCGTAACTTCCAAACCTCTTGTAAATAGTGCATGTTTTATTATGCTAAAAGTATAAAGCCTATAATGACCTCGATAATAGGAGCTTAACTTGATATTATCAAATAATGATGCTCATGAAAGCAGGCAAAATGGGATCACCGAAACCGATGAAAAAGAAGATAACAGCAGATCTTCGGATAGAAATCTTCCAACCACCAAAAGTATTATGATAAGTAGTGTACTCTCCCACGTATTTCGAAGACCATATGTGTCCGTGTCACCTGAAACTCCCCTCCTTGAATTAGGAACATATTTGGCAACTGGACATCAAATATACGTAGATGGACTAATCGTTGCACAAGAGAAAAAACTAGCTGGAAGAATTGGCGGCCAACACATACTGGATTGTCTTCTTAAAACGGCTTACGATGACTGGTCTATGGTGAAGGCATCGGAATTAATGGAAGAGAGTGATTCATCCCTTGAACTTGATTCATCACTAAATGACTTGCTGGAGTTATTTGCAGGAACCAAATTTGCTTTGGCACCTATCTCAGAAAAGGGTGAATTGATCGGGTCAATCGGGATTAGAGACCTTCTGCCGTTGGTCTTTGAATCAAAGCTCCCTGCTCAAGTAACAGCCGTCGGCTCTACGCAAGTACTCCTTGAAGGGGACGAGACTGTTAGAACGGCAATAGATACAATGCTCAAAAAAAGAATTAGGAACTTGGTATTATCTGGTAACATAAAGGGCTCCACTACCAAAACAGATTACATCATCAATGACAGAAAGATATTAGAATTCATATTCAGTTACGAAGGAAAAAAGGTTATGACCGGAGTAATCGAATCTGACGCCTTTAGCAATATTCGAGTTGACTCTCTCGATTTGATATCTGTCTCTCATATCTCTCATACAGAAACGGTCAGCAGAGCTGCAAATATGTTAAGAGATATCAATACCCCCGCGATTCTCTCAGAGGATAAAATCATCACACCTTGGGATGTAGTCATGAAAACTTTATGGAAGAAAGACTGAGATCTAGAGTACAACTTTTAAAAATATTCAATCATCAATTCCAGTCTTTTTTGGTGGTACTTGGATTTTATTTGTGAAATGAGGATAATGACTCTTACATGATAACTGAACTTGTTAGATATTATCATTCAATTAATTCTAAAGAATTTGGCTTCTCATGAACTATCGTGGAGAGCCATAATTTGAACAGGTTGCGGTGTACAAATTATTTCATTTCCATAAAATGTGATGCTCAGATCGCTTCCTCGTCTTTTTTCTTAGTTACGAAATCTATGGCTCCCACTACATCTGAAATGAATATCTTTCCACCAAGATTTGGATCCCCTCCAAATCTTTCAAGGATCTTTTGTGTGAGGTCTTCCACAATATCATTCCTGACTATTACTTCAACTTTTGTTCGTGGTATAAATTCAGGCGTTGCAGTTCTGGTGCCTCGCTCAACCGCAACAGGCAGAGGTTTCACCTTACCTCTCCCTTCAATCTGAATTGCGCTCATACCGCCTATTTGCATATCCCTAAGTACATCATCAACTTCGCTCAGCCATCGGTGCGGGATAATTATCTCTAGTCTTTTAAGTTGTCCCATGCATACAATTGAGCAACAGTTTTAATTAAACACTAGGTAAATCCAACCCATTTTATTTCGTTTACTCAAATCACAATATGCCTCGTCGTCGGTGTTTTACCATTTACAGACGTAAAATTTTTACACAGATAACATGTTCATTTAACCAAGCTCCAATTAAAGCTGAGTTACGACCGTTATTTTTGAAACTTTCTGGTATTCAATTTTAGCTAACTTATTTCACCTCAACTTTTCAGAGAGGAGTGTTTGAAAATTCTTAACGTAGTTCGAATTGGAAAACTTGGTAACAGAGTTACTAATTTGTCTTCTTTCCAACTGTGACAGTACGAAGGAAGAGGATATAATATCTGCAGCTTCATCCAAAGATTTATAATGAAATCTTTGAGGAACAAATTCAGTCTGCCCGCCTATGTTGGGAACAATCGGAGCCAAACCAGCTGCCATTGATTCAGCGATTGAAATACCAAAATGTTCCCCTAGTTTTGGATGAAAGTAAGCTTTTGCCTTACGAATTATTTTGAAAAGTTCTTCTAACGGGGTATTGACCTTCAATATAACATAGTCCATTATATCCCACTCTTTGATCAGCTTTTCAAGATAACGAACATATGCGCTATTTCTAGGTGTGAGAGACCCTACAATTATCATTTGTCTTCCTAAATCTCTTTTTTTTAGAATTCTGGCAAGCGACAGAGCTTTTTCGATCTCTTTGTCGGGGTCAATCCTACTTATTACAAGAATTACATCCTTTCGTTCGTTTGACTCGAGTCCATACTCGCGGAAGGCTTCAATGTCCACGGGTGGACTTAAAATCTGAACGTGAGATGATGGAAATGCCGACAATATTGCTTTGCGACTAAATTCAGAGTTGGTCAAGACAGTGGATCTATTTATCAAATTAGTGTAAGCCCGATTCAACAACCTAAAAATACCAATGGTTTCGTCGCTCTGTTTCTCTGACAATTTGTTTGGTATTTTCGTCGAATATTCAGCTTTACGTATTTTTATTCCTATTGACGTTCTTATATTGAGTTCGTTTTGCAGATACTCGGCATCTCTTCTTTGGATAAGACGTTTCGCCGTTGGGAAATGGCAATAAACGATAGAGTTGTCTTTTGTCATATTCGGATGATAATACGGAATTTTATCACCATGTGTGTTTATGGTAACGAAACCCCCTTTAGAATTATATTTAGTAACTAAGTTTGATTTCTCAAGGTAATCCACTATACTAATTAAATAAATTCTCCTAAGATTTCTCACAACAGAAGAAAGTTTCCCTCCAAAGGATTTATTTAGCTGAACTACATCAGGCCTATAAAGAGTTGTAAGGTCAAATGATTTTACCCCCATATTCAAGGCGGTTCTCATAGTTACTAAAGTAAGTCGCTCCCCTCCCCCGCGGGAATTTAAATTACCAAAAACGAAAT
>Ga0310810_10010703_pt1 | contig 10694 bp, 8 predicted proteins | sample NCmetagenome_FD_207641 | JGI IMG/M metagenome (GOLD analysis project Ga0310810, IMG submission 207641) | Soil microbial communities from experimental microcosm in Duke University, North Carolina, United States - NC | ecosystem: Engineered > Artificial ecosystem > Soil microcosm > Unclassified ... | reverse complement strand
TCGACCATCACTTCGAACGCCAGCGTACGGTCGGCAAGCCCGAGCGATCGCTCCAGTCCTTGCAGTACGGCCACGAAGTATTCGACTTGCTCGGCGATTGTGACTTTGGGAAGGGTCACGATCCAGCGCGGCGGCAGACCACCCGCATCGACCAGCGCCGTCGTCACCAGATCGAGCGTGCGGACGCTGCGCTGGCGCAGCTCCTCGGTCAGCGGCTTGATGCGAATGCCGATGAAGTCGGGGAGCGTGTCGTTGCGGATCCCGCGAGACAGCTCCTGGGCGACGACAGCGGCGTGGTGGTCCTCCTCGGCATCCGACCGACTGCCGTATCCATCCTCGAAGTCGATGCGGTAGTCCTCGACGGGCTCGCGTCGAAGCTTCTCCACCAGGCGCGCGTAGATCCGGTCCAGCGCCGCGTGGCTCTGGATGCCGAGGGCTTTGCCCAGCGTCGCGGCGTCGGGCGCGTAGTCGTCGAGCGCGCGCAGCGCGACGGTGCCGAGCTTTTGCGTCGTGTCGGCGGCGAAGAGCTGCGCGCCACCGTAGACGCTATGGACGGGCTGCCGTCCTTCGTGTTCACCGGGGTGCGCGCGAGCGAATCGGAGGTTGGCCTCGCGGAGAGCCGCCTCGGCGTCGGCGAGCGCGGCGCCGTCGAGAACGCGGCGCGATGGACCGGAGATAGACGAGGAGGGGGAGGTCGTCACGCGTTGTACACCTTGCCGCCGCGCGCGCGGTACGCTTCCAAAACGGCACGCGCCTCGTCGCGCATGACGTTGCGCACGACCGTGACGCCATGCTCCTCGAGGTAGCGATACGACTGCGCGAACACCGGCCCCTCCTCGAAATTCAATCGGGTGGCGTCATCGCGCGCGGCGCCACAGACGATGCGGCGTACGCCGCTCCAGAGCGTCGCGCCGAGGCACATCGCGCACGGCTCGCAAGAAGTGAACAGCTCATGCGGTGGAAGACCCGGAGCCTTGAGGGTGAACGATCCCAGACGCTGCTGCGCCATCATGAACGCGACCATCTCGCCGTGGAGCGTGCAGTTGCTCAGTCGTACCACGCTGTTCATTCCGACGGCGACGAGGCGCCCGGTGTCCTGGGTGTAGATCGCCGCGCCGAATGGGCCGCCGGTCTCCCGCTCGACGTTGGCCCGAGCGACTTCGATCGCCAATCGCATCTTGTCTTCGTCGGAGCGATAGGGGCGACTCCAGTCGACGACGTCGTCGACCCAGCGCGGGTATTCGATGTGGATCGACGGGTGTGAGCCGGACGGGTGCATGGGGGTAAGGACTAACGGTCCAAGAAGTCGGCGGGAAGGGCAGACTCGTAACGGTAGCGCGGACTGGAACTTTGTGCGCGCCTTGCCCCTATTGGACGCGCCACCCACACCGAGTGATTCATGTCCACGGACCGCCGCGAGTTTCTCGAGCGCATCACCGCCGGAGCGATGCTCGCCAGCTTCCCCCTCTCGATCGACGCACTGAGCGCGTTCCGCGCCGGCGCACCAGCGAAGCCCGCCGAAGAATTCGATCTCACTTGGGCCAACCGCGTCACGGGCAAGTATCGCGCGGTGTTCGACGTTCCGGAGATCGACAGCGGTTACGGCGTATGGCGCGCGTCACTCTGGGTGAAGCAGTACATGGAAACCCTGAAAGCCGGGCCGCGCGATTGCACGCCGGTGCTCGTCCTGCGGCACAACGGCATCGCCCTGGCGATGAAGCAATCTTTCTGGGACAAGTACAGCGTGGCGAAAGACAAGAACGTGATGCACCCGATCACGCAGCAGGGTACCGACCGCAATCCGGCATTGCTCTCCTCGACGCGCAACGAGGTCCCCGCGGACTTCGACGAAGTGGCGCTCGACCGGTATGTCGCGCGGGGCAACATCGCGCTCGCTTGCAATCTCGCCTTCGACGACATGATCGAGCTGGTTTCCAAGAAGGACGGGACGACCGGCGACGCATCGCGCAAGACGGCGCTCGAGGGACTATTGCCGGGGGTGATCCTACAACCCTCCGGCGTGTTCGCGGCGATTCACGCGCAGGATGTCGGGTGCAAATACATCCGCGCGAGCTGAGCCGCAAAAATCCCTACGGCTGAGCGAGAACCTCGTGTTTAGCGGCGAAAACTGGCATGTCATCTGCCACCTGCCATGGATCCCAAGGGCAGTGAAGGGACTGCAAGGGGACCTAGGTCGTACCTGTGACGGGAGGGGAGATGAGCAAACTGAAATTGAGTTCGACGGCAGGGGTCGCTGCCGCGGTTGTGTTGACGATGTCGTCCTCGGCTGTAGCGCAGAGTGCCGCCGTGCAAAGCGCTCGAGCGCGCTCGGCCGCGGCATGCGATACGGTCGCGATGCTGCGCGATTCGACGAATGTCGATTCGATGAGAATGTCACGGCTCAACACGAGTTGCGGTCAAAACCGATTGACGACTTCTTCGCGGCGCATTCCGATCACGAAAGGTGAGACGGCGATGCGCACCGATACGGTCGTACGCGTGGACACTGTAACGGTGACGCGGGTCGATACGGTGGCGAGTGCACCGATCCACGATACCGTGACGGTCGTTGATACCATTCGAAGCGCGGCCGGCGAAGTCGTCGCACCGCCGGTGGTTGTTCGCCGATACAGCAACGGGTTCTACTTCGGAATCGGCGGCGGTGCGACGATGCCGACCGGCGGCATTCGCGATGCCTACAACACGGGCTACAACGTGACAGTGCCGCTCGGCTGGGACTCGCAGACCGGACCGTTCGGACTGCGACTCGATCTGACGTACGATCAGATGCACGCGCGTTCGACGTTCCGATCGAGCGATGAGCTGCCGACCGCCGTGGCCCTCACGACGGTGAATCCGCAGATCTGGTCGGGCATGGCCGACGTGAAGCTGCGTCTTCCGTTCTCCGGCCAGTTTGCCGGGACGACAACCGGTTTGTATGTGCTCGGCGGTGTCGGCGCCCACTATCTGCGCAACTACGGGCAGACGTTCGCCGTGACCAATCCAAGCACGAACATCAACGAGCAAGGAACGTCCGCGACGCTGGGCGACAACGGCTCGCTGTGGCGGTTTGGAGCCAACGCGGGCGGTGGTCTCTCGTTCGGGTTCGGCAACACGTCGCTGTTCGTCGAGTCTCGCTACGTGCGTATGTTCACGTCGCGCGAGCGGACGAACTACGTCCCGATCGTCGTTGGATTGAGCTTCCGGTAACCACGAGGTAAATGAAACGCCCGCCCGGCTCCGCAGTCGGGCGGGCGTTTCATTTATTTGGCATGGGACAATCTTCGATCTGTCCCGCGCGTCCTGGCGAGACGACGGTGTCGGGCGATAGCTTCACAAAGGCCCATGTACGCGACGTGTCTGTTCTGTCAGAAGGACCTCGGCCGCAACGAGTCGTTCGAGACGTTTCCCGTTGGGCGACGCCTCGCGTTCGACGCCGCGAAGGGGCGACTCTGGGTCGTCTGCTCGCACTGCGAGCGCTGGAACCTGTCCCCGCTCGAGGAGCGCTGGGAGGCGATCGAGCAGGCGGAACGCTACTACCGCGATAGCAAGCGACGCGTCGCCACCGACAACATCGGCCTGTCGAAGCTGCGCGACGGCACGACGCTCGTTCGCATCGGCGAACCGCTTCGGCCGGAGTTCGCGGCGTGGCGCTACGGCGACCAGTTCGGCCGCAGGCGCCGACGCCAGATAGCGATCGCCGGAGCAGGCCTCGGAGCGCTGGGCGTGCTTGTGATCGGAGGGGTCACGGCCGGCGTCGGCATTGGCGGCTTCGGCTGGCTCATCTCCCGCGCGGGGATGGGGATTGTGCGTGGAAGCGGTGAGACTGTCGTCGCGAAGATCAAAGCCCCCAATGGCGAAATGCTTCGCGTCCGGCGCCGGCATCTGCTCGAGACAACGATCGAGCCGGGCGCGCACCAGCCGCTCGCGGTGAACCTCCGCTATGCCGGAGGACAGACCTACTTCGAAGGTCCCGAGGCGATGCACGTCGCATCACGCATCATCCCGGCGGCGAATCGCTTTGGCGGATCGAAAGACTCGGTCGCGAGCGCGGTCGAGCAGATCGAACGCGAGGGGAGCGCGGAAGCGTTCCTCGAGCGGTTGGCGAGCGTAGCCGCGGTCACAACGCGGCCGAAATCCGGCTTGACGTCATGGAGCCGCCGGCAGCGTCGCTTTCAGCGTTGGAATAACGACTGGAACACCGGCGTCTTCGCCATGAGCTCGGTGCACCGTCTGGCGCTCGAGATGGCGCTCCACGAAGAAGCGGAGCGCGCGGCCATGGAAGGCGAGTTGCAGACGCTGGAAACCGCGTGGCGCGAGGCTGAAGAGATCGCGTCGATCTCCGATTCGCTCCTCCTTCCAACGACCGTCGATCAGGCGTTCGAGGACATCAAGCGTCGCACGTCCAAGGAGTGACGGCGATCGGGCGTCACTGCATGTTATTCAACGCACCCCTACCTCCCAACGGATAACGAATGCGCGTCTCACGAATTGCATCGCTCGCCTTGGTCGCGACCGCGTTGACGTCAGCGTCGGCGCAGACGCGCGCGAAGGTCAACCAATACGGGAACCCCGAGAAGCTCACGCCGTCGCCGACGACCGCGGCGATCACCGAGCAGGACCTGCAAACACGGCTCTACCAATTCGCCGACGACTCGATGCTCGGCCGCCAGGTAGGGCGACTCGGGAACTTCAAGGGCACGAATTACATCGCGGCGGAGTTGAAGCGACTCGGCGTCGAACCCGCGGGTGACAACGAGTCGTACTTCCAAACGCTGCCGTATCACTTCCACCAGTTCACGAACCATTCGCGCCTCACCGCCAACGGCAATCCGCTCGCGTGGGAAACGGACTGGATCGCGATTCCCGGCGCCCGTGCGCCGCGGCCCATCACTAATGCGCCGGTGGTCTACGGCGGTGTGGAAGGCGACACGACGCAGCAGATCACCGCGGATAAAGCCGCCGGAAAATTTGTCGTCCTCGCAGCCGCGCCGCCCGCCGGGCGCGCCGGCCGCGGCGCTGCCCGCGGCGCCGCACCGCCGCCCGCGGCCGGCCGGGGCGGCGGGGGGCGTGGCGGTTTCGGTGCCGCGCCGTCGCGTTTTGCCGACGCAGTGGCCGTGGCAACCGTCGACCTCGACGCCTTGAACGAAGGAGCCCGCGCCGGTCTCGCCGCGCCGGCCGTCGCAACCTTGAGTGCTGCCGGTGGCAGAGGCGGTGGCGGAGGCCGCGGCCGAGGCGGCGCGGCGGCACCGCAGCCCGATTCGCTGACCCTGCTCAAGCAGCAGCTCGGGCAGCTCGCCCCTCAGGCAACGCTCCGACTGACAAAAGCGGCGGCGCAGAAACTTTTCGGCGGGCGAAAATTCGAGTCGCTCACGCTTGGCGCGGCGGGAGGAACCGTCACAGCCGCCCTCGATTTCGTCGAGTTGGCTAGCGACTGGGCGCGCAACGTCGTCGGGATCGTTCCGGGAAGCGATCCAAAGCTACGCCATGAATACGTCGCGATCGGCGCCCACAACGACCACATCGGCGTCACGACGCCCGTCGATCACGATTCGCTCAAAGCATTCAACGACGCCCGCATCGCGATGCTGATCGCGAACAACATGGTCGCTTTGACGCCTGAACAGCTGGCGACGATCAAGGTCGACATGGACAGCGTTCGGCGGGAGCATCCACGCGTGCGCCGCGACTCGGTCAACAACGGCGCGGATGACGACGGTTCAGGATCCATGGCGTTGCTCGAGATCGTCGAAGCGGTGAAGAATATGAAGGTGAAGCCCAAGCGTTCCGTTCTGTTCGTATGGCACACGGGCGAGGAAGCCGGGCTGCAAGGCTCGCGCTACTTCACCGACAATCCGACCGTGCCGATGGACTCGATCGTCGCCCAGATCAACATCGACATGATCGGTCGCGGGCGGGCCGAAGACCTTCCGGGTGGCGGTCCGGACTATCTCGGCGTCGTCGGTTCCTTCTTCGACTCGAAGGATCTCGGCGAGGAAGTGACCGCGGCCAACAAGAAGCAACAGAAGCCACTGGCGCTCGACTACAAATACGACACCACGCTCACGTGGTCGGGCTACAACAACATTTACGGCCGCAGCGACCATTACAACTATGCCCTCCACGGCGTGCCGATCGCGTTCTTCTTCACCGGACTGCACGGCGACTATCACCAGCGCACCGACGAACCGGAGTTCATCGACTATCCGCATTACGCGCGTATCACGAACTACATCCGCGACCTCGTCGTCGACGTCGCGAACGGCCCGCGTCCGCGCATGAACGGAACGAATCCGGCGAAGCCGCCGAAGGTGGTGCCATGAACGCGAGTTGCCGACGGATCTGCGCGCTGGTCATGCTGGCGGCGCCCGTCGGCGTGCGCGCGCAAGGGGCGGGGGTCAAGGCGGAGGAGCTCGACAGCATCATTCGAAAGGCCGTCGTCGACAAGCAGTTGATCGGCGTGTCCGTCGGCGTGATGGAGAACGGAAAGGTCATTCTCGCGAAGGGTTACGGCGTTCGCGACATCGCGTCGAAGGCTGCCGTCACGCCAAGTACGATGTTCGCCATCGGCTCGGTGACGAAGCAGTTCACCTGTAGCGCGATGCTGATGCTCGCCGAGCAGCACAAGCTGTCGCTCAAGGATCCCGTCTCGAAGTACTTCCCGAACCTGACGCGCGCCAAGGACATCACGCTGATCGATCTCGGCGGACATCTCTCGGGCTATCGGGACTACTACCCGCTGGACTTCGTCGATCAGGAGATGCAGAAGCCGCAGACGGCCGACGCGATCATCACCGAGTACGCCACGCGTCCGCTCGATTTCGAGCCCCGGTCGCGGTACTCGTACAGCAACACCGGATTTCTCATTCTCGGACGAGTGATCGAGAAAGTGAGCGGGCAGCCGTTCGGCTCAGTCTTGTCGACGCGAATCTTCCAGCCGCTCAATCTCTCGCGCACGGCCTACGAGCCGAAGATGTCCGGCGCCGACATGGCTCGTGGCTATACGTCGTTCGCGCTCGCCGATCCATTTCCCGCCGATCCGGAGGCCGCGGGCTGGGCGGGCCCCGCCGGTGCGATTTGGTCGACACCGACGGATTTGTTGGCATGGGATCGATCGCTGCTCGATCGCAAGCTGCTCTCGGACAGCTCGTACAAGGTGCTCACGACGCCGCAGCGACTCACCGACGGCCGGTCGAGTGGATACGGGTGCGGCGAAGGCGTCAATGATCGCGGCCTTGGCGTCGTGCTCTCGCACGGCGGCGCGGTGAGCGGATTCGTCGCGCAGAACACCGTGATTCCATCGACGCGCTCGGCCGTCGTGGTTCTGTCGAATAGCGACTTCTCGCCGATCGGCGCGCTGAATCAGGAGCTGGTCGCGAAGGTGATGCCGAAAAGTCCTGATGTCCCGACGGTCGCTGGTCTGTCAGCGATCGACGCGGCGAAGAAATTCCTCACTGAGCTGGAGCGCGGACAGGTCGATCGCGCGAGCCTCGGCGAGGACTTCAGCGTGTTTCTCACTCGGCAGAAGATCGATGCCGGCAAGCGGGCGCTGAACGCGATGGGACCGATCTCGAACGTGCGAATCGCCGGGGTCGGAGAGCGCGGCGGGATGGAGGTCGCGACCGTGCTGTTCGATGTCGGAAAAACGGCGTCGCGTGGACTGCTTTACAGAACGCCCGACGGCAAGGTTCAGGAGTTCTTGTTCTCTCGGAACTAGAGCACTAGGGACCGACGGTTCGAGCGCCGACGACAAAGTACTCCGTATCGCCGAAGCAAGCAGTCGGCACGCCTTTGTGCTGCTTGTAATCGAGTACGACTTTCTGCCCGTTCAGTTTGTTCAAGACCTGGGCGAGCGAGTCGGAGCGCACGGTAAAGGTGAAGATCTCCGGCGCGGCGCCGGGCATCGCGGTGAGCTGGATCTCGCCCTCCCACGTCTTACAGACCCATCCCTTCTTCGAGATTTTCTGTAGGAACCCGGCCCGTTCGCCGCTCGAGTACGTGTAGCTCAGCGTGATCCACGCCCAGAGGAGGAAAATGGTGACGGGGATCAGGATCACGAGCAGGATAGTCGTGACGAGCTTGTGGCGTTTGACGATTGCGGGAATTGCCATGGAAGGTGTTTAGGGAGGCGTGGCGCGAGAAGCCTTCCAGGCGGCGAGCACCTCGGCTTCGCGCGCCATGGATAAGCCGTTGATCTCACCGTTCAGCGTCGCGAGCTGCTCGGCTTCGGGACGCGTCTTGTGCCAGTCGAGCGTGTCTTTCGCCGTGACGGCGACAGGGCGGAATGTCAAACCCTTGGCGATCGCTTTTGACGCGTCGCGTCGTTGATAGCCGGCCGTGCGACCGTACGGCGGTTGCCAGACCGTCATGTCCCGCCACGGGCGGACTTTCTGTTGCTGGAGGAACTCCCACGGCACCCAGGTGAATTGCGCGCCGGCGGTCGTGACGGCCTTCACCCCGTAGAGCATCTCGGCGATCGTCATCGGCTTTGCCGGTCCGATCGCGTTGAACGTTCCGAGCTCGCGCATCTCGGCCATGCGAATCGTCCATTCGGCGAGATCGCGTGAGTCGATGAATTGACAAGGGTCGTCGGGTTTGTCCGGGGCGAGAACTTCGCCGCCCTTGTCGATGCGAGCCGGCCAGTAGGTGAACCGGTCGGTGCGATCGAGCGGCCCGACGATCAGGCAGGGGCGAATTACTGTGTTGATCCCGGGATACTGCATCTGCACTTCCTGCTCGGCGCGCGCCTTGAACGCGCCGTAGTTGGCCGGGTTCGCGGACGCCGCGAGCTGCGCGGTATTGCGTTGATCCGGCTGATAGGGATCGAGACCCGCCGGCATCGGCACCGTCGGGCTGTTCTCGTTGATGCCGATCTCGCTCTGATCTCGGTAGACCGACGTCGTCGAGATGAAGATGTAGTGTTTGACGTTGCCCTTGAGATACTGCGCTGCGTTCTTCACCCAGAACGGAAGCGTCGTCGGGTTGTCGATGACGACGTCGAACTGTTTGCCCTTCAGCGCGCTCGTGTCGCTGTTGAGATCACCGATGAGCTCTTCGGCGACTTTTCCTTTGAATAGTCCGGGCCGCGTCTTACCGCGATTGAACAACGTGACGCGATGGCCGCGAGCGATGGCGTATTCCACCTGCTCCGGGCCCGTGAAGCCCGTCCCACCGAGGATGAGGATGTTGAGGGGTGCGGCGGCCCTTTCGACGGGGCGATTTGGCCGCTCGGCGGTGACCGGTTCCGTTTCGGCGGAAGCACGCACCAGCGGAGACAGAGTCATCGCGCCGCCGATGGCGGCCGTGGATTTGATGAAATTGCGTCGGGTTGTCATGGCCGACTCCGGAGCGAAGGAGCACCAGCGGACCACTCAAACATGCGCCGACGAACTGGCTGGTGATAGAGGCGTGCCGGTCGCGCCGGATAGCGCGTCGCGCGACCCGGAGCCAGATTATCGCGCCTTCGACATGGAGCTCCGTTGACCCGCGAAGAGAACCAGAATATCTGGGGCGTGATCGCCGCGTCGTCCGCCGGGACGGTGATCGAGTGGTACGACTTCTACATCTTCGGCAGCTTGGCGGCTGTGCTCGCGGCGGTGTTCTATCCGGCGAGCAATCCGACCGTTTCGCTGCTCAAGTGGCTGGCCACCTTCGCGGCGGGTTTCGCTGTGCGTCCCTTTGGGGCGCTAGTATTCGGGCGCATTGGTGATCTGGTCGGACGGAAGTACGCGTTCATGATGACGCTGCTCATCATGGGCGGATCCACGGCGGCGATTGGTCTGCTCCCGGGTTACGGGACACTCGGGATCTTCGCGCCAATCCTGCTCGTGACGCTGCGCTTGCTTCAGGGATTGGCGCTCGGCGGGGAGTACGGCGGTGCGGCAGTGTACGTCGCGGAGCACGCGCCGGACAATCGGCGCGGATTCTATACGTCGTTCATTCAGATCACGGCGACGTTCGGCTTATTCGTCTCCCTGCTCGTGATTCTGGGCACCAAGAACGCGATGAGCGACGCCGACTTCAAGGCGTGGGGTTGGCGGATTCCGTTCCTGCTTTCGGCGATCCTCGTGGTCGTGTCGTACTACATTCGCGCGCGGATGGCGGAGTCACCGCTTTTCGCCAAGCTGAAAGCAGAAGGGAAGACGTCGACGGCGCCGATCGCGGAAAGCTATGGCAGCGCCGAGCGCTGGAAGGTCTTTTTCACCGTGCTGCTTGGCGCGACGGCGGGGCAGGCGGTGGTCTGGTACACGGGCCAGTTCTACGCCCTCATCTTCCTCCAGACGACCCTCAAGGTCCCGCTCGACACGGCCTATAAGATCGTGGCGTTCGCGCTGCTGCTCGGGACGCCGTTCTTCGTCGTCTTTGGCGCGCTGTCGGACAGGATCGGCCGGAAGGGGATCATCATGGCGGGCTGCTTGATCGCCGGGCTCACGTACATCCCCATCTACCACGCCATGGCGAGTTACGCGGATCCGCTCAACATCCCAGCGTTGGTCGGTCTCGTTTTTCTACAGGTGCTGTACGTGACAATGGTCTACGGGCCGATCGCCGCTTTCCTAGTCGAGAGCTTCCCGGCGAGGATCCGGTACACGTCGCTCTCGCTGCCATATCACTTCGGTAACGGTTGGTTTGGGGGCTTCACCCCCGTGATCGCGACGTCCATCGTGGCGGCGACCGGGAACAAGTACGCGGGG
>Ga0310810_10010702_pt1 | contig 10694 bp, 9 predicted proteins | sample NCmetagenome_FD_207641 | JGI IMG/M metagenome (GOLD analysis project Ga0310810, IMG submission 207641) | Soil microbial communities from experimental microcosm in Duke University, North Carolina, United States - NC | ecosystem: Engineered > Artificial ecosystem > Soil microcosm > Unclassified ... | reverse complement strand
CAAAGCCCGAAGCCTGAAGCCTGAAGCCTGAAGTCTGAAGTCCGAAGCCTGCTGTCCCTCAGCCGAGTAACTGTTTCGCGATAGTCTGCAGCTGCAAGTTGGACGTGCCTTCGTAGATCTGCCCGATCTTGGCATCACGATAGAGTTTTTCGACCGGATAATCCTTCACGAAGCCGTAGCCCCCGTACAGATTGACGGCGAGCGACGTGATGCGCTCGGCGACTTCCGACGCGAAGATCTTGCACATGGCGGCCTCCGTGAGAAACGGCTGGCCGGCGTCGCGGAGCCGCGCGGCGTTGTAGACGAGGAGGCGCGCCGCCTCGAGCTCGGTCGCCGCGCGCGCGATCTGATGCTGCACCGCCTGAAAGCTGGCGATCGGCTTGCCAAACTGCTCGCGTTCCCTCGTGTACTTGATGGCGTGATCCAGCGCCCCACGCGCGAGCCCGATCATCTGGGCGCCGATCCCGATTCGCCCTTCGTTCAGCGTCTCGATCGCGACCTTGTAGCCCTTGCCGGCTTCGCCCAGCACGTTCGCGGCCGGCACGCGACAGTCCTCGAGGATGAGCTCGCACGTGCTGCTCGCGCGGATCTTATCCTCCTTCTTGCCGACCGTGAGGCCGATCGTGCCGCGTTCGACGACAAACGCGGTCACGCCGCGGTGCCCCGCGGCGGGATCGGCATTGGCGAAGACGAGAAACACGTCCGCCTCGAGAGCGTTGGTGATCCAGAGCTTCCGCCCGTTGAGCACCCACTCGCCGCCAGCGTGCCGCGCTGCACGCGAGGCCATCGCGAACGCGTCGCTGCCCGATCCGGCCTCGGACAACGCGTAGGCGCCGACAGAGGCCGACGCGAGGCGGGGGAGATAGACCTGCTTCTGCTCGTCCGTGCCCCAGCGGAGGAATGCGTTGACGACGAGGGTATTCTGGACGTCGACGAGGACGGCAATTGAGGGATCGACACGCGACAGCGCCTCGACCGCCAGGACCGCGTGAAAAAAGCTCGCCCCGCCTCCTCCGTAGCGTTCGGGTATCTCGATTCCCATCACGCCGAGGGCAAAGAGCTTGTCGATGAGGGGACGGGGAATTTTGGCATGCTCGTCCATCTCACGGACGAGCTGCCTGATCTCGCGGTCGGCGAATTCATACACATTGTCCCGAACAAGACGCTCTTCCTCGGAGAGGGCGGTCAGCGCAGCCGTGGTCGCCATGCCGGGAAGGGTAGCATGTGAGGTCTATCTGGCAGTATCCTTGCTAGTCACGCGTCACGAGCTGAAGGATATATATGCTGCACAAGACAAGTCGCCTGAAGGGTTTTCATCTTCACGCCACCGACGGTGAAATCGGTCACGTGGACGATTTTCTGGTGGACCCAACCTGGAAAGTTGCGTATCTCGTCATCGATACCAGCAACTGGATCGGCGGTAAATCCGTGCTGGTTTCGCCGACGGCGATCACCAGCGTCGACGCGGAAAAGCAGGAGATCCGCGTGCGCCTGACGCGCGCGGAGATCGAACACAGTCCGTCTGTAGACTCGGTCGAGCTGATCGAAACCTTGCCGCAGGTGCTGATCTTGTAGCGCAGGTCTTTAGACCTGCCTGGGAAGCAGGACTAAAGTCCTGCGCTACATGTGTCAGCGTGGGAAGCAGGACTAAAGTCCTGCGCTACATGTGTCAATGGTACTCGAGGCTCTCGATGAGCTCGGGATCAGCCACGGGAACTGCGGGTGCACCTTTCAGCACGGCCACGAGCACCAGTCCGAAGGCGCCGATTCCCCCCAGCGTCAGCCCGATCTCCCACAGTCCGAGGGTGGGGGATTCGCCGACGACGCCCGGGAAGATCATCAGGTAGACATCCAGCCAGCGCCCCAGCAAGACGGTGACGGCGACCAGACCAATCGTCCGGCGTTGACGTTTGGTGTCGCGCCGGATCAGCACGAAAAACGGGATCACAAAGTTCAGGAAGAGATTGAGCATGAACAGCGGGAACCAGGCCGTCTTCTGGCGCACGACGAAATAGGACGTTTCTTCGGGGATGTCCGTGTACCAGATCAGCATGTACTGGCTGAACCAGATGTACGCCCAGAACACGCTGAACGCGAACAGCAGCTTTCCGAGATCGTGCAGGTGCGATTCGTTCAACACGCCCTGAAGGGGCCCCGCACGCTCCAGCCATAACGCCAGCAGGATCACCGCGGCGAGGCCGCTGAAAAACAAGCTCGCGAAGTTGTATATGCCGAAAATCGTGCTGAACCAGTGAAACTCGAGCGACATCACCCAATCGACGCTGGCGAGCGTCACGGTGATACCGAACAGTACGAGAAACGCGGCTGACAGGCGAATGTTCGCGCGCGTCCAGCGAAAATCCCCGTCCTGGTCCTGCCGCTGCGACCGCCCGCGGATGGCGAACGCGAACAGGATCCAGATACCGGCATAGACCGCGGCCCGTATCAAGAAGAACGGACGCGACAGCCAGAAGCGCTTGAAGGCCAGTGCGCGTTCCGAACCCCCGCTGAAGGCGTCAGCGGTCCATCCGTATAGCTGCGGATGGACGATAAAAAGAATCGCGAGCAACGTGATGGCGAAGGGGAGCGTTCCAGCCAAAGCCTCCGGCACCCGGCGAATCGCGACGCTCCACGTCGATCCACTCGTGTAGTGGATGGCGACAAAGCACAGCCCTGCCAACCCGAGTCCGAGCGCATAGTAGGCAACGAGCAGCCAGCTGGCCCACATGCGCGCCGGCGCCATGAACGCCCCCGCGACGGCGGTGATGCCGCCGATGGCGGCCAGGACCATCAACGCGGTGCGGGTGCTCGCCGCGAGTTCGAGAGACCGGATTCCCGGAAGTTCGTGCTTCATTGCGCCTGCAGCTTGCGGACGTGAAGGACCGCCTTCCAGCGATCGTCGCGCGCGATCTGCGCCGCATACGACGGCATGGCGCCAGACCCGTTGCTGATGATGCCGAAGATCTGCGCATCGCTCATCGCTCGAGTCCGCGCGCGGAGCAGCGTCGGAGGCGCAGGAAATCCGTGTTGCACGACGAGGCCGTCGCCCGCCGCCGCCGCGCCGTGGCACGGAACGCAATACGTGGTGAAGACGACGGTCCCCCGCTCGGCCGCTGCGGCATCATCCGCTTTGAACGGGTTCTCGAGCGCCGTGCCCGGCGCCGTCAGCGCCTCGCTCGCCAGCGGCAGCAGGCCTCGTGGAATCGTTCCTGCCGGCGGAACGCGCAGCGTGCTGCCGTCGGCGAAGTTGGGATTCGCCTCGAAGGCGTTGTACCGCGCGGTTCGGTACATATCGGGAAAGTATTCGAACGGGGGACGCGTCCCGGCGCCGCGGCGCGCGGCGACATTGAGGGCAATCGACGCCACCAGCAGGACGGCGAGTCCGATCGAGAGGCCCCTGACCATCAGACTGCGTCTCCCCGTTCTTCGATGAGCACGGCATGATACCGCTTGAGCAGTGAGTCGACGGCGGAACGGTTGAAGCCGGCGCCCGTCTGGCGCAGTGCGAGCGCAAAGCGATCGTCGGTGACCCGCATGTCCGTCATCGCCGACTGAAGTCCGGGCCTCAACCCGGCCCACCAGAAGAAGAACAGCACGGTGCCCACGCCGCCGCAGAGCACGGTGATTTCGAAAATCGCGGGGACGAACGCCGGCAGCGAATTCCACGGCTTGCCGCCGACGTTGATCGGCCAGCTCACCGCCGATGCCCAGAACTGGAAGACGGTCATCGTGACGGCGCCGAACAGACCGAGCAGGAAGCAGACCCACGGCAGGCGGGATGGCGGGAGCCCCATCGCGCGATCCAGACCGTGAACCGCGTAGGGTGCGTACACGTCGACAATCTCCAGACCCTCTTTCCTCGCGGCAATCGTCGCCTGGACGAGGTCGTCTTCACGCTCGAAGACGCTGACGAGGAGCCGGCCCCTCATTCGGGGTTCACCTCTTCGCTGTAACCGCTGTACGAATCGTGCGCCGGATGCGAGCCGTGCGCCGGCCGCAGCACGCCCTTGATTTCCGCGATGGCGATCACCGGGACGAACCGACAGAACAAGAGGAAGCAGGTGAAGAAGAGACCGAAGCTTCCAATCAATGTCGAGATTTCAATCGACGTGGGACGGTACGAGGTCCATGCCGACGGGAGAAACTCTCGCTGCAGCGAGGAAACGATGATGATGAAGCGCTCGAACCACATCCCGAGGTTGATGAAGAGCGAGATGATGAAGACCACGACCAGGTTGCGGCGCACGCCTTTGAGCCAGAACAGCTGCGGGATGAGCACGTTGCACGCCACCATGATGTAGTAGCCCCACGCGAGCGGGCCCGTTGCGCGGTTGTAGAACGCAAACTGCTCGTAGGGGCTGCCCGAATAGTAGGCGGTGAAGAATTCGGTCCCGTACGCCAATCCCACGAACCCGCTCGTGAGGATCACCAGAAAACACATCGCGTCCACGTGCTGGGGCGTGATGTAGTCCTGCAGCCGCATCGTCGACCGCGCAACCAGCATCAGCGTGAGCACCATCGCCATGCCCGAGAAGATAGCGCCGGCGACGAAGTACGGCGGGAAGATGGTCGTGTGCCACCCGGGGACGACAGCGGTGGCGAAGTCCATGCTCACAATCGTGTGAACCGACAGGACGAGCGGCGTCGCCAGGCCGGCAAGCAGCAGGTAGACGACCTCGTAGCGATGCCAGGTCCGGAAGGATCCGGTCCACCCAAGGCTCAGAAACCCGAAGATCTTCGAGCGCGTGGTGCCCGGCTCCCGGTCGCGGACGGTTGCGAGGTCGGGAATCAGACCGACGTACCAGAAGACCGCCGAGATCGTGAAATACGTGCTGATCGCAAAGAAGTCCCACACGAGGGGCGACCGGAAATTGATCCACAGCGAGCCGCGCATGTTTGGATACGGCGCCATCCAGAAGAACATCCACGGCCGGCCCATGTGGATCAACGGAAAGAGGCCGGCGCACATCACGGCGAACAGCGTCATCGCTTCAGCCGCGCGGTTGACCGACGTGCGCCAGCGCTGGCGCAGGAGGAACAAAATCGCCGAGATGAGGGTGCCGGCATGGCCGATGCCGATCCAGAAGACAAAGTTCGTGATGTCGAATGCCCAGCCTACCGTGCGATTCAGCCCCCAGGTGCCGATGCCGGTCGCAATTTCATAGCTGATGGCGACCACGCCAAGCAGAAGGGCAGAGGACGACAGCGCGAGGCCGCCCCACCACAGCGCGGACGGCTTCGCATCGAGCGCGGCGGTCACCTCGCGCGTCACGTCGGCCGCAGACTTGTTGCCTGCGATAAGCGGCACGCGGACGATGGCGACGCCGTTAGCCATTGGCCCTCCCATCAACCGCGATGCTCGGTGAGACAGCAGAGCCTGAATTGCCCGGCGTGTTCTGCGATCTCTGCGGTTGACGCTCCGCCGCCGGGCGGTCCTGCCGCACCAGCTTCAGGTAACGCACGGCTGGCTGGGTATTGAGCTCGTCGAGCACCCGGTAGGCGCGTCTGCCCGCGGCGAGAGCCGTCACGCGACTGTTCGGATCGTGAAGATCGCCGAAGACGATTGCCTGCGCGGGGCAGACCTGCTCGCACGCGGTCTTGATCGCGCCGTCGGCGAGCGGTTGGCCAAGGCGGCGGGCCTCGATCTTCTGCTCCTCGATTCGCTGAACGCAGAAACTACACTTCTCCATGACGCCGCGCGAGCGAACGACCACGTTGGGGTTGAACACGAGGTTCTGGAGCCGATCCTCGTGCGGGTAATCGAACCAGTTGAATCGCCGGACCTTGTACGGGCAGTTGTTGGCGCAGTACCTGGTGCCGACACACCGGTTGTATGCCTGCTGGTTCAGCCCTTCGTCGCTGTGCACGGTGGCGAGCACGGGGCAGACCGTTTCACAGGGTGCATGGGTGCAGTGCTGGCAGAGCATCGGCTGATGCGCGACTTCGGGATCCTCGTCGGTCCCGGAGTAATAGCGGTCGATCCGGATCCAGTGCATCTCGCGGCTTCGGCGCACCTCGTCCTGGCCGACGACCGGGATGTTGTTCTCCGACTGACACGCGACGACACACGCCGAGCAACCGGTGCAGGAGTTGAGGTCGACGGTCATGCCCCAGCGGTGGCCGCCGGCCTGATGATCGTCGGGCCAGAGATCGCCGAGACGCCTGGCGGCGTCCTCTTCCGCACCTTCTCTTGCGGCCGGGGCAGCCGCGCCCGTCAGCTCCGCGAGCGTTGTTTCCTGAATGATCGGACGTGTCTCGGGGCCGCCCTGCGGCGTGAGCGAATAGTGCACCTGCGTCGAGGCGAGCTGATGTCTGCCGCCGGTTTTGGTGATAGTGACCGCGCGGCCGGAGTACTGACGCGCCCCGTCCGTGATCGTGATGAGCCCCGACGCGTTGATGCCGACCACGTCCGGGCGCGCGCGCGCTTCGAACCACGGCGGCCCGATTTTTCCGAACCGGTCGGTGCCGGTGCGGCCGTAACCGAGTGCGACAGCCACCGCGGCGTCGTGCTGTCCAGGCTGGACGAATGCCGGCAGCTCGATCGCCGGCCCGCCGTCAGCGGCGACGCGAACGATATCGCCGTCCTCGACGCCAATCTTTCTGGCGGCGGCGGGGGACAGCGACGCATAGTTGTCCCACGTGACTTTTGTGACCGGATCGGGCATCTCCTGGAGCCAGGCGTTGTGCGCGTGCCGCCCGTCCCGCATGCCGACCGTCGGGTGCAGCACGAGGCCGAACCCGCTCGCGGGAACATCGTCGGGGCGGAGAACGGGCGTTGCGGCGCTCGCGTTGAACGTGAGCGCCGCAGGCGCCGGCGCTGGACGCGCTCCACGAACTCCACCGGCTCCGCCAGTTCCACCGGGCCGAGGCGTCGCGGCGGCTCGCGTGGGCGGGACGGCGGCCCGTTGTCCGACTTCGGCCACTCCGCGCTCGACCGTCCGATCCCAGAACGCGCCGAAGGAATCGGATGTGCCGCCACGCGGGTGTACCGCCGCGGTCCAATGCGCGCGAATCAGCTCGAGCGCTGGCTGGGGCTTGCCGGCCCACGTTGACAGGCTCTCGATGGTCGACCGGGTGTCGTGCATCGGTTGAATCGTCGGCTGCGTCAGGCTGACGAGACCGGCGACCGGCTCCGCGTCGCTCCAGCTCTCGAGATAATGATGATCGGGACAGACAAAGTGCGCGAGGCTCGCCGTCTCGTCCAGCCGTTCGGCGGTGCTGACGACGAGGGGTACGCGCTTGATGTCGTTTGTCAACGCGGCAGCATCCGGCAGGTCGTACACCGGGTTGGCGCCCAGTACAAAGAGCGCGCCGACCTCGCCGCGCGCGAGCTCGGCGCGGAGCTCGGCAAGCTCCGTGTCGCTGCCGGCGCGTTGATACGAGGGGCGCGCCACATCGACGGTCGTGCCGTACGCGCCAATCGTCTGGTTGATGACGTTGACCAGGGCCTGCACCCGCACGTCCTGGCTTCCCGAGAGGACGAGTCCGCGGCCCCTCGCGGTCCAGAGCCGCTCGGCGATGTCGTTGAGCGCCGCATCCGAAGGCGACGCTGCCAGTCCGTCCGCGGCGAACGTGGTACCGGCGCGCTGCGCAAGCTTCGCCGCGAGGTGGGTCGCTACGTGTCCCAGCTCGCCGGGCGCGACGCGGAGGCGCCGGTCGGCATTCGAGCCGGTCAGCGACAGCCGCGATTCGATCTGGGCGTGATACGACTTCGTCGGCGAGGCGTCGGTGATTCGTCGCTTGCTCGAATAACCGCGCGTGTGCTGGACCGGTGAGACCCACGTCCCCAGGAAATCGGCGTCGAGACTGACGATGACGTCGGCTTGATCGAAGTGGTATTGAGGCAGCAGGCGCGCGCCATGCGTCTGCGCGTGCGCCTCCAGCACCGCCGATGCCGAAATCGGATCGTACGTCACGTGTCGGGCGTTGGTGAAGCCGCCGAGAAAATCCGCGATGACAGCCGCAGTGGTCGGGCTCGTGATGGTCGGCGTCAGCACGCGAACCGCGCGGCCCTCCTGTTTGATCCGCGCGAGCGTCGTCGCGATCTCCATGTCGACGTCGGCCCAGGCAGCGCGCTGGCCGGCTTTCGTCGGATACGCCAGGCGCATGCTGTCGTACAAGCCAAGAATCGACGCCTGTCCGACCGCACACGTCGAGCCGCCCGAGAGCGGGTGATCCGGATTGCCTTCGATCTTGACCGGCCGGCCATCGCGGTTGGTGACGAGCAGGCCGCAGCGGGCCTCGCACGCTCCGCACGTCGTCGCATAGAAGACGGGCCGGCCCGGGATGATACCTTCCGGCTGCTGCACGTAGGGAAGGGCGTCGACCTCCGGCGCGCGGCCGCAACTCGACGCGACCGCGCCGGCAAACGTGAAGCCTGCGGCCTTGAGAAAGCTGCGCCGGGTTGTGATGAAGTCGGGATCGCCGTTCTCAGCCTCACGACAGCCGGCGGCCCGCCCGTCGCGATCCACGACGCTCATCCAGTAACGTTTCGGGCTGTCTGACATCTACCGGTCTACCTCAAACCGCAGAGCACGCTGAGATCGCTGAGTCAATCGGCTCTCTACGCTCTCGGCGACCTCTGCGGTGATCGTTCATCAGTAATGACACGTGACGCAGTCAATCGACGCGTGAACCTGCTTGCCGTTGACGCCCTTCTCGTTGACGTCGCGATGGCAGTTGACGCACCACCCCATGCTCAGCGTTTCGTACTGACGCACACGCTCCATCGTCTCGATAGGCCCGTGACAGGTCTGGCACCGGACCGTCGCCGCGATGTGCGCGCGATGATCGAAGTACACGAAATCCGGCAGCTTGTGGATCCGTTTCCACGCGATCGGTTTGGGAGCCTTGCCGGGAATCGGCGTCAGCGCCTTGTCGAGCGCCAGCGCGTCGTACAGCTTCCGCAGTTCCGGCGATTCCACCGGCTGGGGTGCGCGGTTCTGCTGCTTTGCGTTCTGTTCTTCGAGCTTCGCGGCCGCAAGCGTTGCGGTGACACCCGAATGGCAATTCATGCAGACGTTGAGCGGCGGAATCCCCGCGTGGCGGCTTTTTTCGGCGGCGAAGTGACAGTACGTGCACTGGATCTGCAGATCGCCGGCGTGCAGCTTGTGCGAGTAGGCAATCGGTTGAATCGGCTGATACCCCTGGTTGTCACCGGGAAGTCGAACGGCCAGCACCAGGGTGACGAGGCTGACGGCGAGGGCTGCCGCTAGCACGATAGCCGTAATCGGTCTGTGCATCGATCGTCAGTTCACGTCGGCGGAAGTCCGTCGTGGCACCGACGGTCCCTCGGTCCGAAATTGCGGCAGAAGAATACCATATCGCGCTCGCGACGCAACCGCCGCCTATACTGAGTGAGTGAACCAACCGGCCGCGGTCGATCGCGCCCACTACGTTCGACGCGGTGTCCGCCTGGAATGGTTCACCATCGCCTACAACAGCCTCGAAGGACTGATTGCGCTGGTTGCCGGCTTCCTTTCAGGCAGCATCGCGCTCGTCGGCTTCGGATTCGACAGCGCGATTGAGGTGACCTCGGGCGCCGCGCTGCTCTGGCGTCTGCGGACGGACGCAAGCGAGCGGACGCGCGAAGGACGCGACGCCGTGGCGCTCCGGATTATCGGTGTCTGCTTCCTCCTGCTGGCTCTGTACGTGAGTTACGACGCCCTTCACACTCTCGTTTCACGGGAGGTGCCGCGCCCGAGCGTTCCGGGGATCATTCTCGCCATCGCGTCGCTGATTGTGATGCCGTTGCTGTCCGTGTCGAAGAGGCGGGTTGCCGGCCGCATCGGCAGCGCGGCGTTGACCGCCGATGCGAGGCAGACTCAGCTGTGCACGTACCTCTCCGCGATACTGCTCGGCGGACTGTTGCTGAACGCGACCGTCGGCTGGTGGTGGGCCGATCCCGTTGCGGCCCTGGTGATGGTTCCCATCATCGCCAACGAAGGGTGGGACGCCTTGCGCGGGCGTACGTGCTGCGCAATGTGCTAATCGGGCACGACTCCGTGCTCCGCTACGACCGTTTCGTGCCGACGCCGAAATGGACATCGCGGACGAACGTGACGCAGCCGGCGAATTGTTCCTGAAATTCCTTGTCGATTTGACGCGTGAAATCGTTCCAGGCGGCTTCGCCGGCCAGCTGCCGGATGAGCCTCCCTTCGACGCCCGCCTGTTTCATCGCCAGATAATCGCGCGGCGCGATCTCAATCGTATATTCGCGCGTCGCGCCGTGAACCCCGGTCAGTCCGGCTTCAGCGAGGGCGTCCGTGACGTGGGGCGCGTGATGAAACCATTCTTCGTATGGGACGCTCGCACGAAAAGCCTGTTGCAGCTGATACGGGTCGACGTACGTCTCGACGATCTGCCTCCAGAGCCGGCCCGGCTCGTTCAGCAAAGAGCCCCAGGCGCTGATCCCGATGTGTCCTCCCGCGCGGCACACCCGCGCCATGTCGGCAAGGACAGAGGAGCGATCGTGGCAGTGGGCCAGAACGAAGCTGGCCCCCACTCCGTCGAACGCGTCGTTCCCGAACGGTAGACCCGGTGTTTCCGCGACGACGCGCGGGTGGGCGTCTCGCGCGCCCCAGGCGCGAAGCATGGCGGCCGCGCGGTCCACTCCCACGACGAGGCCTGCGAACCCGACGGCGTCCCGCGCGGCGCTCGCAAATGCGCCCGTGCCGGTTCCCACGTCGAGAACG
>Ga0310810_10010699_pt1 | contig 10696 bp, 10 predicted proteins | sample NCmetagenome_FD_207641 | JGI IMG/M metagenome (GOLD analysis project Ga0310810, IMG submission 207641) | Soil microbial communities from experimental microcosm in Duke University, North Carolina, United States - NC | ecosystem: Engineered > Artificial ecosystem > Soil microcosm > Unclassified ... | reverse complement strand
GAGCGCCAGACCGACGTTCCCGAGCACGAGCTGACCGCGAGCCGCGGCGACATCCGCGCTCCCTTGTCGGAACTTCGCCGCCGGATCGGCGATCGGCCGCACCTGGACTTGGTCCTTGTTGGCAGTGCATCCCGCGAGCGCCGTCGCGGCGAGCAGGATTAATGCTTTACCCCCCCGATTCATTTCACCCTCCGCCGTGCAATGCAGGCAAGATTCCCCTGACGACTCGAATGGCCGCCGGCAGCATCAGCACCCCGATCATGCAGGGCAGCATGCAGGCGACCAGCGGGATCGAGATCAGAACCGGCAACCGGTGCGCTTTCTCTTCCGCCCGCATGCGACGCTTTTCCCGCATCTCGGACGCATACGTCCGCAGCGTTTGCGCAATCGAGGAGCCGAGCTTCGTCGACTGGATGAGGAGCGTCGCGAAAGCGCGAATGTCGTCGGCACCGGCGCGGTCGGCCATTCTGCGCAGCGCGTCCTCGTGGCTGCGACCAGCGCGAAGCTCGAGGACTACCGCTCCGAACTGCTCGGCGAGCAGCGGGTGCGACGTCGTCATTTCCATGCCGACGCGCGCAAACGCAGCCTCCAGACCGAGACCTGCCTCGACGCAGACAAGCATCAGATCAAGGGCGTCGGGAAAGGCGTTGATCAGCGCCCGCTGCCGCTGGTCGGCCCGCGCGCGGATAAATATGTTGGGCAGGTAAAGTCCCATTGCCGCGGCGAAGACCAGAAAGCCGTAGAGCTTGATCATGCTCGGGGTCGAACCGCCCAGCCAAAAGATGAACAGCACGAATAGCGGCAAGGCGATAACCAACACGAGCCGCACCAATGTGTAGACGCGTGGCGCGTGGGGTGCGGGATAGCCGGCGGCGATCAGCTTCTGACGAAGCGCTACGTCCTTCGTGTCGACGAGGCTGAGACCCCGTTTCTCGATTGTATTGACGAGCTTGAGCCAGGCGCTTTCAACGCGCTCGGCGCGAAGCGATCCCAGAGTTTGCGTGCCCGGGCTCGTCGACGGGGCGGTCTCGAACAGGCGATGCCGCGCGAGTTGCCTCACTCCAACCGCTTGGGCGACGAAATATACTACGGCCGCGACCAGCGTGAACAGCAGCACCAACAGAAGAAGGCGCAGGATGGGACTGTCAGCAACTAGCTCGAGCATCTGCCTACACCTTCAAATCGATCATTTTGCGGATGGTGAAAAAACCAATCAAATAAAGGATAATCAGCATGACGAACCCGGGCATGAACCAGGGATCATTCGCGACATCGAGGAAGAACCGCGCGTTGAACAGGAACAGCATCGTGAAGGTGAAGATCGGCAAGACGGTGAGCACCACCGCCGTCATTCGTCCCTCGCTCGAAAGCGCTCGAACCTTCAGATACATCGACTGGCGTTCCCGAATGACCCTCGAAAGGTTCTCGAGGATTTCCGCGAGATTGCCGCCCGTCTCGTTCTGCACCGACAGCGAAACGACGAACATCCGCATGTCGTCCATGTCCCAGCGCTCCGCCATCGTCTGCAGGGCGTCGCGCAGCTCGGCACCGTAAGTCACTTCATCGACCGCGAGCCCGAACTGTGACCCGATCGGATCGGGCATCTCGACGGTCAGCAGATCCAGCGCAGCGGCGATCGGGTGACCGGCGCGAAGGCCGCGGACGAAGACGTCCAGTGCGACCGGGAACTGCTCCTCCATTCTCTTGCGGGTGCGCGTCGCTTTAAAGTTCAGGAGGAACAGCGGCAGCGCCGCTCCAAGCACGAACGCGAACGTCGCGCTCATAAAGATTCGGCCGAAGCTGATCCCGATGCCCCACCACAGCGACATGATGAGCATCAGCACGAAGAAGACCGCAATCGGTGCGATGGCGATGCCGAGCATCAGCGTCCCGGTCGGGGTCGTTACCTGGGCCTGCATCAACATGCGCTCGAGCTTGTGGGCAAGACGGTCGAGGAGCGGCGGCAGGCCCTGTGGCACTGAGCTGCCGGCGCGCCGGAGCATGTTGAGCGTTTCCTCGCGCCCCCGTCCGCGGCCGATCAGCTTCAGACGAAGGTTTATTGCACGGCCCTCGGCGCGGTTCGTCGCCAGCCAGTGGGCGAGCGTCTCCGCCGCAACGACGACGGCGGCGAAGACGCAGATGAGGATCAGTGCGCGGATCCACATCGGGTTCATGCGTCGATCCTCATGTCGGGCCGGAACAGGTCGGCCGAGAGGTTGATGCCATGGGCCATGACCTGGTCGAGGAAGCGCGGACGAATGCCCGTCGCCTCGAACTTTCCTTTGACCATGCCTTCTGGATCGACTCCTGACTGCTTGAACCGGAAGATTTCCTGCATCGTAATGACGTCGCCTTCCATGCCGGTCAGCTCCGACACGCTGACGACCTTGCGGCGGCCGTCGGAGAGACGGGCCACCTGAACGACGACATGAAGCGCCGAGGCAATTTGCGCGCGCGCCGACCGCGGCGAAATATCGATGCCGCTCATACCGATCATCTGCTCGACGCGGGACAGTGCGTCGCGCGGCGAGTTGGCGTGGACGGTGGTCATCGATCCTTCGTGACCGGTATTCATGGCCTGCAACATGTCGAAGGCCTCGCCGGCGCGCACCTCGCCGACGATGATCCGGTCGGGCCGCATACGCAGCGCGTTCTTGACGAGGTCGCGCTGAGCCACCTCGCCCTTCCCTTCGATATTCGGCGGTCGGGTCTCGAGGCGAACCACGTGTTCCTGCTGCAGTTGAAGCTCGGCCGAGTCCTCGATGGTCACGATCCGCTCGCGCCCGTCGATATAGGCGGACATGGCATTGAGCAGCGTCGTCTTGCCCGAACCGGTGCCGCCGGAAATGAGCACGTCGCGCCGCGATGCCACGACAGCCTGGAGGACTTCGGCCATCTGCAACGGAATGCTTCCGATTTCGACCAGCCGATCCATGCCAATCGGGGTTCGGGCGAATTTACGAATGGAGAGCGTGGCGCCGTCGAGCGCAAGCGGCGCGACAATCGCGTTGACACGGCTGCCGTCACCGAGGCGCGCGTCGACCATCGGCGAAGATTCGTCGATCCGTCGGCCGACGGCCGAGACGATCTTCTGGATGATTCGGAACAGGTGCTTTTCATCCTTGAACCGGACCGGGCTTGGCTCGAGCACGCCGTAGCGCTCGACGAACACCCGGGCATGGCCATTCACCAGGATGTCGGTGATGGTTGGGTCCTTGAGCAAGGGCTCGAGCGGACCGAGGCCAAGCAACTCATCGAGCACGTCAGCGACGAGCTGCTTGCGCTCGCTGTGATTGAGCGCATGGTTTTGCTTCGCCAGCTCCTCGGCGACGATGTCGCCGACCTCCTCCTGGATCTGCTCGCGCGACATCTGGTCGAGCGCCTGAAGGTTGATGAGATCGAGAAGGCGCTGGTGAAGCTCGACCTTTAACTCCGTGTGTTGATCGCGTTTGGCGAATGCGCCGGCATCGCCAATGGTAACCAGCCGATGCTCTTCAAGCGCCTGTTGCCGAGCCTCTTCGACCTGCGCCTCACTTCGGGCGGGCTTCCGGATCTGCCACATGTTCAACGCTCCAGTCCGAGTGCCGCCGCGATTCCGGCATCGAGTGTTTCAAAGTCCTTCGAAAGCGGGGTCTTGCGCTTGAGATCGTTGATTGGGACCCCGCGGTCGATCGCCATCCGCATCAGCGGGAAATCGTTGCAAATCGTGTAGGCGATGTCTTTGCCGAGAGCCTCCCGGACGTCGGCGGGGCGAATGGTCTTGGCCATCGACTTATCATAGCGGTTCACGACCACCCGGACATCGAGTGTGCCAAGGTCCTGCGAATCGAGCAGGTCGAGCTGCCGCCGTGCGCGGTTGATCCCGGTGACGGTTAGCTCGGTCACGAGCAGGACCAGGTCGGACCGGGCCACGAGCGACAGCGACCAATTGGTCCAGTTCGACGGAAGATCGACGAACACCGTCCCGAACTCGAGCGTCGCTAAATCCACGATCTGCAGGATGTGCTCGCTCGGCATACCCTCCAGCGGCATCATGTCGTGCGGAGCGGCAATCACCTTGAGCCCGCTCGAATGTTCGGTCGTGGTAGCGCGGATCAGCGACCCGTCGAGCCGCGATCCCGCTTCGAGAAGATCGGCAAGCGATAGCTTCGGCTGCAGGCCCAGCTGAAACGCGACGTCGCCGAACTGCACGTCGAGATCGACCAGGCAGGCCTCGCGACCTTTTCGGCCTTCGCTTTCGGCAAAACGGATCGCTAGCTGCCCGAGCAATGCCGTCGCGCCGACTCCGCCCACGCTCTTGATAACGCTTACCAGTTTCGCGTTTGAGGTTTGCGCCGCAGTCTGACGCTTGCTCAGCTCATCGTGGATCGGCGCGAGTGAGGTCTCCAGTTCCTCGACCGAAAGCGGCAACGGAATGACGTCGTGCGCTCCTGCGCGAATCAGCGACCGCACGAGCGCGAGCGGCGGCTCATAGGCTGCGGCGATCAGCGGCGTGCGCGTGTTCTCGGCGAGCTGCTGGAAGCGCTTGATCGACGCGCTATTGCCGGTGTCGACCTCGATAACGGCGGCGGCGGCGCCCGCCAGGTCGTCCGGGCTGATCCAGTCACCGGCGGCGGTGATGCTGAGGCTCAGCGGAAAGCCGGCGACGCTCGCGCCTAGCAGAGAGGCTGGATCACCCTCGGCGCTGCTGAGATACAGCTGGACGCCGTGGTCCGGCTTCGTCGGCTTCCAGGCCGTGGCCGTCTCGTTGGGATTGATGACGCTCACTCCTGGATCCTCAATTCGAATTCGTGCCCTGCGCATCTTCGAGCGTCAGGGCCGCGCTGAAATCGGGCATTGCGATCGAACACCGGAACGCCAGACACACTAGTGGATGGAAAGCCAAGCGTCTCAATTTGACTGTCACGAGAGCGGACACATTCGGATTGTCGGGATCGCCCGCAAAACCGAGGCCGACGTTCTTGTAGATCACCTGAACATTTGAGCTCGTGATGGGCGGATACATCGCAGCCATCCGAGCCACAATATTGTTGAACGCGGTCGGATTGTAACCAATGGCGCCGCAGATGTTCCCACCGGTGCAGGAGCAGCTGCCGCTATTATCGCAAACCGCGTTGTCAAAATTCGCGGTTGGAACAGCGTTGCCCTGAAGGATTCCATCGCTCACGGAGAAGCTGTAGCCCCCCTGCTTTGGGCCTTCCAATGCGGTTGCGACGGGGTTCGTCACGACGGCGAAGCGGGCACCCATCTGCGTCGCCTTCTCGGCCTCGTTGAACTCCCACAGGAAGCGGCCGGCATCGATCACGCCAAACAACAGCAAAATCAGCAAGGGCAGGACCAATGCGAACTCGGCGCCGGCCGCCGCGCCATCCGAGCGCAAGAGGCGCGCGAGAATCTTCATGCCCCGATCACCGCAGCCTGGCTCTGCGCGGTCAGATTGGCTGTCAGCTTGCCAAGCCCAAGCGCCCCAAAAAACGAGTTATACGGTACGGTCGCTGATACGGTCACGACAGGCGCTCCAGCCGGAAAATCCGCATAGATTCCCTGGGTTGCCCAGCTGTTGCCGCTGCTGCCGTCGTCGCAGGCGATCGTGACCGTCGTCATATTATCGGCTGTCCAGCCAGCGAGACGCGCGTTGCCAGTACCGCTTGGGTCGCCATAGCGCGCGATGCGCTGGGTCTGCTGCTCGGCGACGCCGCCAGGCGGAACGCTGCACCCGGTATAATCTGCCAGTGGCAGCCGAGCGGCAAAGCGCGATGCATCGCGCACAGCCTTGTCGACCACGTGCTCCGACAAGAAATAATTTCCGACGTCCACCGCGCCAAGCATCAGTGTCAGCAAAATCGGGATGACGAGAGCCATCTCGACGGCGGCCGATCCACTGCGGTCGGCGATCACAGAGAAGAGCCCCCGCCTCATTGGATCAGATACGGCACGCTCTTCTTGACGAGCTGCACCGCCCCCTCATCGTTCGCGTTCTGCGTGGTACCGATTACCTCGACATAGACATCGCTGTTGTCTGTGCGGGCGCCGATCGAGCGTGCGAGCGACGGCTGAACCAGGAAGATGTCGATGAACTTGGTGACGTCCATTCCGACCGTATGGCCCCGCACGTCCTCCGCCGCGCAATTGATCACCGCGACCGTGAGCACGCGCCTGTCAATAGTGTTGGCGCCCGGAGTGACGCCGCCAGGTTCGCCAGATAGATCGGACGGTTTCGAATGCGCCACCGATCCTGCAGTCAGCCCGTTCTGCTGCAGCAGCCGCGATCCCGGATTGTTCATTTCATACTGATAGACCTGGTAGCGCGTCGGCGTCGTTGTTCCGAAGGTGCTCTGCAGGAACGTATTCATCGCCGTCTGGTCGGCGAAGTTGTAATTGGCTGAATTCGAATGGAAATAAGCCCAGCGGTCCCAGTTACCGTCGCCGATTCGATTGCCGACGCCGCCGACCAATGGCGTGCAAACTCCCATGCTGTCCGACTTGAACGCGTGGCACTCGTCCTCTGGATAGCCCATCGGCGCGATGGCCGCGATCTCGAGGTTGGAGAGATTGTGAGGAGTGCCGGTGGCCGTGATGTTCGCTTCGCCAGGATAGGGGTTTGAAGAAATCTTCCAGCCATTTCCGCCGCCGCCAGTCACGATTCCAAGCTTGTTGAGCTGGTTGCCGTTGCCTACGAGCAGCAGGTCCTTTCGGATGTTGGCCGACGGCGGGCAACCGGAACCGTTATTGCCGCACGGCTGATTGAGGCTGCCGCCGTCATAGATCCCGAAGCGCGTATTTAGCGCGTCGCGAACGGTGATGACGTTGCCGGTCTCGCTGTCGACCGTGCTTCCGGACACGCAATTGCCGGGCGTGTTGCTCGACCCGAGCTCGGCCCGCAGCGTCTGCGCGCCGTTACCATTGCCCACGTCGAGGAATCCAAAGTTGCCCGGACCGTAGACTCCTCCGCCGTCGTTCGCGACCAATCGGATGCCCTTGCCGATATAATTGCCGATCGTGAAAGTCGGATCATTCGTCTCGTTCGGATTGCACATCATCAGCGGCGGGACTTTGCAGATTGCGGAATCGAGTCCCGCGTAAGCCGTTCCGGTCATCTCCCCGGACCTGATCGCCGCGACGATTGGAGTCAGCGCGTAAAATGCCTCGCGGGAGTCGACGGTGATACCGACAACCTTGGCGTTGGCATCGCTCGTCGCGGCGGGACCGGGCGCGTCGGCTCCGTTGTCCCAGCTTTGATAAAACCGGATTTGCCCCGTCGCGTCGCAGGTCGGCTCGTCCGGAATGGTGATCGCCATTCCCGACGCGTTGCTGTCGTTCGCCATATAGGTGCGATTGGCGAGCATTCCGTGCGCGGCAGCCGACGCCCGCGCACACGCATTGGCATTCCCGTCGAGCTGGGCAGCGGCGGCAAGCGCCGCCTGGTCCGCTGCACTCTGCAGCTCGGTATCCATGCTGGCCATGCGGGAATAGTCGAAGGCGATTCCGCCCGCCGCGATCAGCGCCGTCAGCGATAGAGCCACCGTTGGCGCGACCGCGCCGTCAGCATTCCTCCAAAGTGACCGAACCGTGCCCCTCATGGCTCCTCATCCTCAGTGTGGGCCGCCGCTCGAGCCGCCGCCGCTACCGCTGCTGGTGCTCATCGCCTGCGGAGGTTTCACTGCATCGCTGCGATAACGGAGAACGGCGTGCTGGCCATGTACGCCGCTGCTGCCGGGCTGCGCGGAATCGGCCGAATAAACCGGCGTCGGGTTCACGGTTTCGACGGCGGCATCGTACGTGACCGCCTCGCCCATGCCAGGATCTACGTCCCCGATGTGCGTGTACATCGTGTTGCACGATGCCAGCGCGATGGAGCCAGCCGCAATCAGCAGAAACCTAGAGGACATGGCCATAATCCTTTTCGAATCCGACGGGCTTTTTCTGTGCCATTCCGCCGGTCGGCGGCGCGACGGGGGGCGGCGGCGGCGTCACGGGCGGTGTGACAAACGGCCGGGCAGCCGGCGGCACGCCCGTATCGGTCCGGCCGTTGATCAACAGGTCGGCCTCGTTGGGCGGTCCGGCGCGATCCGTCGGAGCCTTGAGCGTGCCCGCGGGTACCGGCCGCACGAGGTGCGGAGTGACAATGATTACCAGCTCGCTTTCCTGGTGTTGGAAGCCCGTCGACCGGAACAGCGCCCCGATGATCGGGATAGAGCTCAGCAGCGGCACTTGGCGCACCGTGTCCTGGAAGTCTTTGCGCAGGAGGCCGGCCATCGCGAAGCTTTCGCCGTCGCGGATTTCGAGCACTGTCTTTGCGCGCCGCGTCTGAAGCCCCGGGATCACGAGGTTGTTGATCGTGACCGACGCGGACGGGTCGATCGAGCTCACCTCCGGCTCAACGACCAGGTTGATCACGCCGTCGGCAAGCACGGTGGGAGTGAAGGCGAGGCTGACGCCGAACGGCTTGAATTCGACGGTGATGGCATTGCCCCCGCCGTTCGAGCCATTGCCCTGCGAGACGGGGATCGGGAACTCGCCGCCGGCGAGGAAGCTCGCGGTCTCGCCCGACAAAGCGATCAGTGTCGGCTCGGCCAAAGTCGTCACCACGCCCTTGTTCTCGAGCGCGTCAAGAGTGACGTTGAAGTCCGCTCCGAACGCGCGGAACGCGCGCGAGATGATCGCGAAACTGTCGACGATCGACCCCAGCCTGGCGACCGGAGCGCCGGGCTCGCTCGTCGTCGTGGTCGACCCGTCGGGGTTCGTAATGGTGGTCGTCGTCGTTCGTCCCGGGGTGAGGCTCGCGCCGTTACCGATGACGGCCGTCGTCTTGTCTCCGAGAATGCCCCAGCTCAGTCCGAGCTGGGTCAGCGCGGTGCGCTTCACTTCCGCAAAGCGGACGTCGAGCATCACCTGCTGCGACGAGCCCAGCGATAGAAGGTTGACGACTTTCGGCGAGTAGGTTTCGGCGATCTGGACTGCCTGATCGGCCTCGACCGCATTGCGGACCATGCCTTCCAGCACGATCGAATCGTTCGACATGCGCGCCGAGATCGCGTCGCCCGGGATGAGGTCGGCAAGCTGCCGCTTCAACGTAATCACGTCCGGTCCGACGACCACGTCGACCACCGCAATGAGGTGGCTCGAGCGATCGTAGAGCGTGAGGCTCGTAGTGCCCGGCTTCTTGCCGAGCACATAGACCGACGTATCGCTGATCGGCACGATGTCGGCGATGTCCGGATTGCCGATCAGCGCCTTCGAATAGGCGCGGTCGACCCGGAGCACCTGGCTCTTGTTGACCGGCACGTCGAGCTCGCCGGCGTCGACGCCGGAAGCAATGCTCACCTGAGCGATTGCCGGCGAAGCCGCGGTTAGCGCCCCCGCCGCCGCCGCGGCGAGCGCGGCGTATCTGAATGTCATCGCGGCCATTTATCCCCCCACCTTGATTTGGTCGCTCTTGGTGCCCCGGTAGATCTCGATCTGCTTGCCCGTGTCGGCGGGCGCTGCTTTGGCCTTCGGGGCCGCGCGGTGCGGCCTTGGCCTCGCGGCAATCGTCTCGCTGGTGCGGTTCATCGCGCCGCCAATCGCGTTGGTCAGGTTGCCGAAGCCACCCACAACCGCGGGCGCAGGATAACGCGCGCCACCGTACATGTTGTAGCGAAGGTCGTTCATGCTGACGGTCTCGACTACCGGATTGCTCGGCTCGCCCGGCTTGCGCAGCACGAGGCTGAGACTTCCGGCCGCTTCGCCGAGCGCGAGCTTCTGAGCATCTATCGGCGCGACCTCGAGCGTCGCGGTCCTGGCCGGGATCGGCTGGCCGTTGGAATCCTTGGCGACCGCTCCCATCGCGAGCACGTGGACGTTCTGAAGCAGGACGTCGGTGACTTCCTGGCTGCCGTCGGGCGGCTGACGGGTGATCAGCACGTCGACGCTGTCGTTCGGCTGGATGAAGCCGGCGACGCCGGAGACGTCGTTGATGCGCACCGTGGCGGCGCGCATTCCATCGGGCAGCAGCGACGACATCGACGCGCCCTCGCCCTCCCTGGAAATCTTGTTGGGCAGGATCGGTTCGTTGACCGCGATCGGAAGCAGCGCGACGCGCTTCTTGCCGGCCGGCAGCAACTGCGCGGCGTTGGTGAACGCGCCAGGCGGAATACTGGTGTTCGGATAGTCGACGAACCGCACCTTGTCCGGAGTAATGTCGGTGCCGAAAGCGAGCGGAGCCGCGGCTACGGCGACCTTCGTCGTCCCGCCCTCATAGGCCTTTCGCTGAGTCTTCGAGAGAAATGAGTTCGCGAGGAAGACTGCCAGCAGTCCCAGCAGGACCGCGACACCCAAAGCGATCACCGTCTGACGATTCATGACGCCCCCCGACGCAATTTAGAGACACATAGTGTCATGTTTACGATACTTAAGAAAGTGGGGCCGCCACCGAAGTGACGACCCCTGTTTTCCCCGCTCAGCTGCAGGAACCTCCTGCGGAGCTGATGCAGCCATCGGCTCTGTTGATGGCGTTCGCGATTGTCTGGCCAAGTGCAAATGCAGCTACAGCCAACGCGGCGCCAACAATCGCGAGAATTAACGCATACTCGGCTGCCGAAGCACCGGAACGATCCTTCAGCAGTTTGATGAGCAAAGTCATCGAGAGTCCTTTCTGCGCGTTCCCGCAACTCAGCATCTCAATTGCTTAGCAGTTGGTGCCCTGCGAGCTGATGCA
>Ga0310810_10010697_pt1 | contig 10697 bp, 9 predicted proteins | sample NCmetagenome_FD_207641 | JGI IMG/M metagenome (GOLD analysis project Ga0310810, IMG submission 207641) | Soil microbial communities from experimental microcosm in Duke University, North Carolina, United States - NC | ecosystem: Engineered > Artificial ecosystem > Soil microcosm > Unclassified ... | reverse complement strand
AATTTCCCCGCGGGCGGCAAGACCGGCACGACCAACGACGGGTTCGACGTGTGGTTCATCGGCTTCACGCCGGACCTGGTGACGGGCGTGTGGATCGGCTTCGACCAGCCCAAGAAGATCAAGGCCAACGCGCAGGGCGGGGTGCTGGCCGCCCCGGCCTGGACCGCCATGATGCGCGAGGTGTACGAGCGCCGCGCCCTCCCCGCGCCCTGGCCCCGGCCGGACGGGCTCACCGCGCTCGACATCGACAAGACCACCGGGTACAAGGCGACTCCGTTCTGTCCCAAGGACGTCCACTATATCGAGTCGTTCATTCCCGGGACGGAGCCCACCGCGTTCTGTCCGATCCACTCGCCGTTCGGTGCGGTGGGCGGCGCGGCATCCCCGCTGGGCGGCAGCGCGCCCGACGGCGCGCCGCAGCCGACGGCACCGTTGCCGCCGGGCACCCACCCCGCGACCCCGGCGCCCAACGCGCCGTCGGCGCCGGCTCCGGCGGGCACGTCCACCGGGGTCATGGGGGGGACGGGGCCGACCCCGAACCCGCGGCGCTAGCGTGCCGGCCCGGCGGCTGTCGGCGCGGTGGGTCCTTCCCATCGAGGCGCCGCCGGTCGACTACGGCGCGGTGCTGCTGGCCCCGGATGGTCGGATCGCCGCGGTCGGCCCGGACGCCCGGGTCCCCCGGCCTGCCGACGTCCCGGCCGAGGACTTCGGGGATGCCCTGCTGCTCCCGGGCCTGATCAACACGCACACGCATCTCGAGCTCACCGGCATGGCCGGGGGCCCGCCCGAACCGGATTTCACTTCCTGGATCCGGCGTCTCCGCGAGGCCAAGGCCGCGCTCGCACCCGAAGCCTTCCTCGCGGCCGCGCGCCAGGGTGTGGCCGACTGCTGGGTGGCCGGCGTCACCACGGTCGCCGATACCGGCGACTCGGGCGCGGTGGCGCAGGCGCTTTCCGAGGCCGGCGCATCGGGTATCGCGTACCAGGAGGTATTCGGCCCGCACCCCGACCAGTGCGAGGAGAGCCTGCGGGGTCTGCAGGGCCGGGTGGAGTCGCTGTCGCGGTTCGCGGTCGGCCGGGTACGGTTGGGCGTGTCGCCCCACGCACCGTACACCGTCAGCGGCCCCCTCTATCGCGCGACCGCCGCCTGGGCCCGCGCGAGGGACCTGCCGGTGGCCGTGCATCTGGCCGAATCGCGGGCGGAGAGCGCGTTGCTCGCGAGCGCCGCTGGCACGTTCGCGGACGCCTGGCGCGGGCGGGACATCCCGATGCCCGCGCCGCTGGGCCGCAGTCCGATCCAGTGGCTCGACGAGCACGGGGTCCTGGCGGGGCAAACGCTGTGCATCCACGTGATCCGGGCCAGCGGGCTCGACATCGGGCGGCTGGCGAATGCGGGTGCGGCCGTCGCCCACTGCCCGCGATCCAATCGGGCGCACGGGCACGGTGACGCCCCGCTCGCGGCGCTGCTCGCCGCGCGGATTCGGGTGGGTGTCGGGACCGACTCCGTGGCGAGCGTCGGCGAGCTGGACCTGCTGGCCGAGGCGCGGGCCGCGCGGACGCTGGCAGGCCTGGACGCAGGTCGGGCCCTGGCGCTGTGCACCGTGGGCGCCGCTCGCGCTCTGGGCCTCGAGGCGGAGCTTGGTGGACTGCGGGCGGGGAAGTGGGGAGACTGCGTCGTCATCCGGTGCCCGCCAGGCCCGGCGGCGGCCCGGCCTGAGGAAATCGCGCTGGCGAGCGGCCCGCGGGATGTGCTGGCCACCTACGTCGGAGGACGGGACGTGTATCGCAACAGCCGACCGCTGTGAAGATCCAGCGCCACGCCGCGATCCTGCGGGTCGTCCGGGAGCGGCGCATCGAGAGCCAGGATGAGCTCCGGGAAGTCCTGGCGACCGAGGGATTCACCGTCACGCAGGCCACGCTGTCACGCGACATCCGCGAGCTTGGCCTCGCCAAGCTGGCCGATCCGCAGGGCGGCGCCTTCTACACCCATCCCCACCGCGCGGCCGTGCGGCCCGACCTGGCGCAGGTGCTGCCGACGCTGCTGGTCAGCGTGGACGGCGTCGGCCCGCTGCTGGTGCTGAAAACGGCCAGCGGCTCCGCCGGCGCCATCACGGAGGCCCTGGACCAGGCCGGCTGGGCGGAGATCATCGGCACTATTGCCGGCGACGACACGGTCCTGGTGATCACCCGCAGCCAGCGCGTGCGGGAGTCGATCGCGCAGCGTATCCAGGCCCTGGTCAAGAAGTAAGCTCACCCTTGCCGGGTCCCAGCGGGTGCGTTACGCTTGAAATGAGCGGCTCCCCGGCCCGAGCAACGGGTGGGCCGCCGAGCCTCCCGTCGGGCCCGCCCCTGCCGGAGCGAGCGAGACGGGATTCGTGCATCCTCCATCCATTCCGCTGCGGAGAGATCGCGTGCGGTGCTTGGCGTTGAACGCCTCGTTCGAGCCGCTGACGATGGTCCCCGTCCGCCGGGCCCTGCGCCTGGTCATTGAGGGCAAGGCGGAGATCGTCGAATCGGACGCGAACGACGTCGTCCGAAGTGAACGCCTCACACTACCCAAACCAGCCATCATCAGGCTGGTGAAATTCGTGCACGTCCCCCGCCGCTTCCGTCGCCAGGTCACCAACACATTCCTCTTTGCCCGCGACAGCTACCGTTGCCAGTACTGCCATCGCGGCCAGCCTGAGCTGCGCCACCGCGAATGCCTGACCCGCGACCATCTGATTCCGCTCTCCCGCGGCGGTGACAACGACTGGGCCAACGTGGTAACCGCGTGCAGCTCGTGCAATACGCGGAAGGGCAACCACCTGCCCGAGGAGTGCGGCATGCACCCGCTGGTGCCCCCGCGCGAGCCGCATTTCGTGCATCTCTCCTGGGCCGTGCGCCGCCTCTCCTCCGCTCAGGCCAAGTACATCAAGCTGTTTTACGGCGAGGAAGCGCTTCGGGCTCTGGGCGGAACGATCTAGCCGAGAGCACCACCGCCTCGCGCACCCTCGGCAGCGGCACCACCGTCTGGAACTTGCCCGCCGCCGTGGTCGCGATCTCCCGCACCAGCTCCAGTTCCACCAGCATCCCGAAAGGCAAGCGCCGAGCCGGGTGGGAGTGTTAACTCTGGCGCGGTGTCGCATCCTCTGGCAGCGGGATGATGGCTTGGAACTTCCCTGCCGAGGTCGCAGGTATGTCCTCGACTTCTTCCAGCTCGATCCGCATGGCCTCACCCAGGCGACTGCGGAGGAGATTGACAGTCTGCTCCCGCCCTCCGACGGACCAGGGGGATTCGGCGACGACCAGGACCATCAACGTGTCCGGCGCCGTGTGGCGCACCTGCCACCGTCGAACGCCATGTTCCTTTCGAAACGACGGGCCGATGCCCGCCTGATTGAGCGTCCGTCCATCGGGCGTGCGAATGATCTGGCGGGTACGCCCCTCGACCGGACCGAGGAGCGCGAGTCCGCGACCGCAGCGGCAGCGATACGGGCGCCGGGCCGCGAGGTCTCCCACGCGGTATCGCAGCAATGGCTCGGAGAGCAGCGTGAGCGGCGTCAGGACCACCTCACCGGTCTCCCCGTCCGGGACGCGGCGTCCCATCTCGTCTACGATCTCGACGATCTGGACATCGTCGTTGAGATGGTAGTCGCCCAGGTTCTCCGGGCACTCGAACGCGACGGGTCCGGCCTCCGTGACCGCATACACATCGAGCGGCTGCACGCCGAATGCCGCTGCCGCCAGCGAGCGGCACCGCTCCGTGGTCGGCATGGACCCGGTGTAGACCAGCCGGGGCCGGATGTCCGTGACGCCGGCCGAGAGCACCGCGTCCGCCAGCTGCTCGATGGCGATGGAATAGCCGTTGATGACGTGGGGCCGGAACTGCCGCACGGACGCCACCTGCATCTCCAGGGGCTCGAGGCTCGAGATGCGGCGCAACTCGGGCAGGATGCCGGCGCGGCGCAGCATCGCCACTGGGCCTTTCGCGGCGGTCGGCACGCCTGAGCCGATGCTGACCTGCCGGTCGAGCAACCGCCGGCCGAACACCGATCCGATGCGCGTGTGCAGCGCGGAGACCTCCGCCTGGTCGCGCTCGCTGCGGAAGAACTCGGCCGGCTGGCCCGACGACCCCGAGGTCCGGACGACGAACAACTGGTCCCTCGGGGCGAGCAGCAGGTCGTCGGTCCGGTCCTGAACGGTCGCCTTGTCGAGGATCGGCAGTCGTTGGAGGGTCTCCTCGTCCAGCGAGGCCGCCCCGACCCCCGCCTGGGCGAACACGGCCGCCCAGTACCGGGTGCGCGCCGCCGCGGCGGCCAGGCGCCGCAGCCGCGCGGTGCGGCCGCGCTGGATCTCGTCGGCGCTCCGCCACTGCTCCCGGCGGCGCGCGCGGGTCTCCTTCAGTAGCGCGGCCACCGCGGCCAGCGAGGGCATGCCCGTCTCCAGGAAAGGGGACCGCCCGCCTCAGCGGACGTCGAACGTTTGACTGCGGACTTCGAGCCGGAGGCTCGGCAGGCCCGCCAGGCGCAGCAGGAACCGCGTGGCCCCGCGCCCCAGCGCGTCTCCGACACCTTCCTTCCCTTGGGCCACCTCGTCCAGGTCGCCCTCCAGGAACCGCTGCAGCTCGTCGAGATCGGAGTCGGACAGCGTCGAGATCTCCAGCGACGCGGTGTAGTAGTACCGCCCGGTTTGCGCCGGCTGCACGCTCACCTGGTAGGCGAAGGCAAGCGCGGCGCTCAGCGCGTCGATCGTGGCGTAGCGCCGCTCTGTCGCGCGGCCACCCACGAGCGTGAGCACGGTGTACTGGTCGAGCAGCGGCTCGTGGCGCAGCACGACGTCCCACTCCGCCTGGCGCTCGAACGCGTCGAACCAGCCGCCCCGCGAGCGCCAGACGCCCACCGTGTAGTGCAGCCGCACCGGCAATCCCGACCGGAGGGCGGAGAGCCAACGGCCGTCATCCAGCAGGTTCTCCGAGCGGACCACCGGGGCTCTCGAGCCCGAGGCCGGAGCATCGGCCAGCCGCACCGTCAGCCGGACCGTGGCCGGCGCCTGGGCCTGGGCCGGGCGCAGCCCCGCCACGAGCGTGATGCCCGCGGCGAAGGCCCAGCACAGGGGCCGGGGGCGGAGACGGGCGAGCAGCCTCACTAGAACCGGCGCTGCAGTCTCACGAGGAAACGCACCGGCTCGTCCCCGCTCACGCCCTTGGCCAGGTACGCACCGATCTGCCCCGCGTCCACCCCGATGCCCACGTCCGCCTTCCACTCCCGAAACGACGGAATGCGGTTCACCGGGACTTGCTCCGGCCCGTTCCCCGCGAGCCACGCCTTGCCGGCGTCGGAGAAGAACACCAGGTCCGCCTCTTCGATGCCGATGAACCGGCCGGGGCCGCCTTCGCGGTCGCGAAGCCGGTAGCCGAGGTTGAGACCCAGCCGGGTGCGGACCTCGACCTGCGCGGTCAGGGATCGGTCACATAGGGCAGGGAAGGAGGGATCGGAGAAGCCGCGCGGCGCGCAGGTGAACGCCCGGAACTCGTAACCCGGCAGCAAGTCGGGGCCCCCGAGCGAGACCCGCCGCTGGATGGGCATCCGGTCGCCGCCGACCCAGCCGTCCGCGCGGAGGCGCGAGTTGATGCGAAGGGTCGGGCTGAGGCGCGAGTAGCGGCGCAGATCCAGGGTGAGCCGGTCGAAGGCGTAGCCGCCGCCGGTCGTGATCGCCGGTCGGATAATCTCGGGCAGCGCGACGGATGCGATGTCGTCGCTGGTCGAGTGCTCGAAGAGCCCGCGGAGAAACCAGCCGGTGGTCGGCGCCTCGTGGTCGTTGCGCGTGTCGAGATCGACCTGCAGGCCGGTCGTGAAGTAGTGGCCGTCGTCGCTCAGCGGATTCCGGCGCCAGCGGTCGCTGTTCCGGAACAGCGACCAGGGATCCACTGCGCGCACCGACCGCTCATGGTCCCGCCGGAGCGAGACCTCGACCCGCAGCGATGGCGTCGGCTGGATCCAGGCCTGCCCGCCGCCGCCGGTCCGTTCGTACCAGTCGCGATAGTCGCGCTGCAACAGGAAAGCCGACCAGCCGTTCTCCCCCACCGAGAGCGGCTGATCCTCGAACGGCGCGAGGTCGCTGTAGAGCCGGCCGGCCACGCCGCCGCCGGGAAAGCGGAACTCCGCCCGGGCGCCGTAGCCGAGGTCGCTGCTCAGCCGCGCTCCCTCGGGCGCGGTGCGGAGGATGCCGCGCAGATCGAGTCTCGCCGCCGTCGCATGGGATGGGCGCAGCTCGAACGTCGGGCCGAACACGATCGGCAGCCCCTCGATCCGGTCGTAGGTGCCGCCGGTGGCCAGGAGCAGCGTGGTGCGCACCTTGCCGGTCTGGAAGCTGGTGCGTGCGGCCGCGAGATCCGTCAGCGGCCGCCGTCGCTCCCGCGTCACCAGCTCGCCGGCCTCCGAGCGCAGTACCGGCGCGGCGTCCCAGATCACCCGCTCGCGCCCTGCGTGCCGGGCCTCGGGGCTTCGAATGAGGCGGCCGCCGACGACCAGGACGTCGCCTTCGACGTCCGCGCCCGGCAGCAGGTAGAGCGTGGCGTTCACCACCACCACGTCCCCCCGAACGCTCCCTGCGATCCGCAGCGAGCCGCGATACAGGGCCAGCCGCCCGGTGAACGCGCTGCCGGGCGGAAAGCTCACGTCGCCCTGCATGCGGGTTGTACCGCTGTCGTTGTAGAAGGCCAGCAGCTCCGCCACCACGCCGGGCGCCGGACCGCCACGGATCACGACGGAGTCGCCGGGCGGCTGGTCCGGATCGATGACGATGACGCTGTCCTGCGCCGAGGCCAGCGGGGGCAGGGCGAGCATCAGGAGGAGGCCGCCGACGAGAAGTCGCATGCGGAGCTCGGAATGTGGTGAGAGGCGGGCCGCTACTCCCGGTCGAGTCCCAGCCGCCGCATCCGCCGGTAGAGGTTGGCGCGGTCGGTCTGCAACAACCGTGCGGCCTCGGCGACGCTGCCGTGCGCCTGCGCCAGCGCCGCGGCAATGAGGCCGCGCTCGTAGTCGTCCAGCGCGTCCGACAGGGGCCGGCCCAGCGCCGCATTCATCGGCGGCGGCGGCGGCCCGCCGCGCAGGACCTGCCGCACCGCCTCCGCGTCCACCGTGGGTCCGCACAGGATGATGAGCCGCTCCACCAGGTTGGCCAGCTCCCGCACGTTTCCCGGCCAGGCGTAGCCGGCAAGGGCCTCGAGCGCCGCGCCGGTGAACACCGGCGCCTGGCGGGGGCGGAGCCGCTCGCCCAGGTGGGTCACCAGCGCCGGCAGGTCCTCCAGGCGCTCGCGCAGGGGCGGAAGCCGGATGGGGAACACGTTGAGCCGGAAGAACAGGTCCTCGCGGAAGTCGCCGTCGGCGACCGCGTCCTCGAGCCGGCGATTGGTGGCGGCCACGATGCGCACGTCCACCCGCTGCGCCGTTTCGGCGCCCAGCCGCTGGAGGTCTCCGGTCTCGAGCGTGCGGAGCAGCTTGGCCTGCGCGTCCGCGCTCAGGTCGCCGATCTCGTCCAGGAACAACGTGCCAAGGTGCGCCAGCTCGAAACGGCCCAGCCGCCGCTCGGTGGCGCCAGTGAAGGCGCCCCGCTCATGGCCGAACATCTCCGATTCCACCAGGTCGCGCGGGATGGCGGCGCAGTTGACGGTGACGAATGCGCGCCCGGCCCGGCGGCTCGCCGCGTGCACGGCGGCCGCGGCCAGCTCCTTGCCCGTGCCGCTCTCGCCGCTCAGCAGCACGCGCGCCTCGGTCGGCGCGACGCGGGCGATGAGCGTGCGCACCTGCTGCATCGCCGCACTCTCGCCCACCAGCGCGGAGCGGCGGCCGAGCTCCGCCTGGAGCGCCCGGTTCTCCGCCCGGGTGCGGTTGAGCTCGAGCGCCGCGCGCACGGTCACGAGGACCGACTCGGGGGTGAGCGGCTTCTCCAGGAATTGGAACGCACCCAGCTTCACCGCCCGCACGGCGTCGGTGAGCTGCGCCTTGCCGCTCATCATGATCACGGGCGTGGAGCGGCCGCGCTCGCGCAGGGCGGCAATGGTCTCCAGGCCGTCGGGGCCGGGAGGCATCAGCAGGTCCAGCAGGACCACGTCGGGATCCACGTCGTCGATCTGCAGCAGGGCCGCGTTCCCGTTGGCGGCCTCCGCCACCGTGAAGCCCTCTTCGCGGAGCAAGGCGCCCAGCATCCGGCGGATGTTGGCCTCGTCGTCCACCAGCAGGATCTGCGCGCGCCCCGTCACCCGCGTCCCTTGAGCCGCACGATGAAGGTCGCGCCGCCGCCCGGGGTCTCCTCTACCGCGATCGCGCCCTGGTGCATCTCGACCGCCTGCTTGGCCAGGGCGAGCCCCAACCCGGTGCCGCCACTCTTGGCGGTGACGTAGGGATCGAACAGGCGGTCAGCCAGCGCCGCCGGGACGCCAGGGCCGTGATCCCTGATCTCGACCCGCACGCCGCCATTCTCCGGTCGGGCCGACAGCTCGATGGCACCGCGGGCATCGCACGCTTCCACGGCGTTCCGCACGATGTTGCTGAACGCGCGCTGGAGCGGGTCATAGTGGCCGAGCAGCGTGGGAAGCGCAGGGTCGACCGTGAGGTGTACCTGCATCGTGGGCGGGACGCTGGTCCGCGCGAGTCCCGTGAGCAGTTCACCGAGATCCACCGGCGCCGCGGGGCCTTCGGGCAGCCGGCCGAACTCGGTGAACTCCCGAGCGAGCTGCTCCAGCCGTCCGGACTCGGCCACCAGGACCTCGATGGCGTCCTGCTGGTTCGGACTCGCGCCGCGCGAGAGCTGGGCGACGGCCAGCCGGATCGGCGTCAACGGATTCCGCATCTCGTGGGCGACCCGCCGTGCCGTCTCTCGAAAGGCACGGAGCCGCTCGGCCTCGATGGCGCGGGCGCGCCCCTGCTCCAGAGCGTCGGCCATCTCGCGGAGCGCGGTGCGGAGCGCCTGGAATTCGGGCGCGCCTCGCCGCGGGCGGTCGGGAGGCAGCGCCTCGAGGCGACGGATGTGACCGGTCCAGCCGATGAGCTCCTCGATGGGCCGGCTCAGTTGCCGCGACAGGTGCCCCCCGACGCGCACCGACGTATACAGGAACGTCGCGCCCACCAGCAGCACCACCAGGCCGAGACCGGCGTAGTAGTATCGGCCGAAGGTATTGACCCGCTGCAGTTGACCGAGCGCGCGGTTGAGCTTGGCCGCGTGATCGCTGAGGGCGCGGCGCTCCGCCGGCTGAAGCTTGGTAGAGTCCAGGGTCTCCAGCAGGGTGCGTCCCGACGCCCCTACATCCTCCATGGCGCGCAGCGCGCCGGCGGCCGGCGTGGTCGAGCGCACGGTCAGCGCCCAGCCGAGGATCGCGACGGCGGTGGGGACCGCGCCGAGAAGGATCAGGGTGAGGAGAATTCGCTGGCGAAAAGGGAGGCGCATCGCCTCTCAAGATAAGCCGCGCCCCGCTGAAGGGCCCAGCCGGCCAGCACCCCCAGCCCAGCGGCTCCCCACTCGGACCAGTGGACCGGCGGGAGGCCGGCGAGCCGGCACGGCAGCGTGAGGCCCGCCACGATCGTGACCCCGGGTACCCAGCCGGCCGCCGGACCGGCTCGTGCCGCCCAGTATCCCAGCGGCAGCACGCTCAGTGCGAGACCCAGCGCGGTGAACCAGCGCACGCCGGTTCCGGCTCCCAGATCGAACGGTGAGATGAGCCTCCACCCATAGGCCGGTGACAGGCCGTATTCGATGGCCCGCGTAGCCCCGGCGTACGTCGAGCGCAGGCGGACCACGCCACCGCTGGCGGAGGCCTCGAGGCGGACGGCCACGCCGGCGTCGGCGGGCAGCCCGTCGGGCAGCGTCACGGTCACGGGGCGCATCAGGTATCGGACCGCCCGGACGGGGACGGTGATGCCGGCCTGTCGCCCGAACTGGTACAGGATGAGCTCGTCGCGCGAGTCCGCCCGAAGCTTGTAGATCCACGAGTGATACGACACCGGCCGTCCCGAGATCAGTTCGGCCACGAGCGAGAAGCGTCCCCGCTCGAGCTGGCTCCGGAGCGCCGCCGAGTCGGGCGGAACGGCGTCTTTGGGCATCGGAAGTCCCTCGAGCTGGACCGCGCCGACCTCGCCGAAGAAGATGTCGCGCCCTGGCGCTTCCCCGGCCCAGCCGCTCCTGACCACGCCATCCTGCACGGCCGGGACGAGCAGCCCGGCGGACGATCCCAGGGCGGCCAGCCAGACGAGGGCGCCTCCGGCCAGCAGCCGGCCGGCCTGGGTGCGCGTGGGGTGGAACGCAGCGGGCAGGTGCGGCGCCATCGCCGCCCCGATGGCCCCGCTCGTGGTATTGGTGAGTAGATCGCTCAGGCTGGCGTCACGCCCGGGGATGACCAGCAGCTGGAGCAGCTCGACCGTGAGGGAGAGCGCTGCCGATATCGCCACGGTCCTGCGCCACGATACGCCCGCCAGTCGGAGCCCGGCTGCGAACGGAACGAACAGCAGCAGGTTGACAAGGATGTCCGCGCCGCCGCTGTCGCCGCATACGACGCACCACAGCGGCGTCAGCAGCGTGAGCCCGTTGGGGTCGGGCGAGGGCGCGAGGGTCGCGCGCGCGATGAACAGCAGTCCGGCGGCTGCGAGCGCGAGGCCGGCGGACCTGCTCGTCGTCTTCGCTGGCATCGTGGGCCGGGGGTGGGGGAACGGCGCCGCTAATGGA
>Ga0310810_10010696_pt1 | contig 10697 bp, 5 predicted proteins | sample NCmetagenome_FD_207641 | JGI IMG/M metagenome (GOLD analysis project Ga0310810, IMG submission 207641) | Soil microbial communities from experimental microcosm in Duke University, North Carolina, United States - NC | ecosystem: Engineered > Artificial ecosystem > Soil microcosm > Unclassified ... | reverse complement strand
CCACGTGAAGTAGAGGACGGCCGCATAGATCGGATGCCGCAGAACGGCATACGGCCCCGACGTGACGAGGCCGCCTTCCGTCGGGTTCGCCGCCGCATGAAAGCTGCGTCGTCCGAAGGTGATGCGCGCGTACAGCATCAGGAGGACGGCTGCGACCTGCACCGCGATTGCGACGGGTTCAGTCGCGAAGATAAACCCGCGGTAGATCAGCACAGCCAGGCCGGCGATCATGAGCGCGAAGGCAACGACGGAGCTCACACGCATGTGCTGCACCTGAACGAACGTCCGCCATTGTATCCGGGTGCAGAGTTCGTCAGCTCCGCAACGTGCTGACCGGGTCGACCCGAATCGCGCGACGGGTCGGCAGATAGCAGGCCGCTGCGGCCGCGACCGCCAGCGCGGCCGCAACCGCGCCAAAGGTGAGGGGATCGACAGGGCTCACGTTGAAGAGCAACGCCCGCATCAGCCGCGTGAGGGCGAACGCCGCCATCAGCCCGGCTACGAATCCCGCGCACACCGGCCGGAACCCTTCGCGCATTACCATACTGATGATCGACGCCCCCCCGGCGCCGAGCGCCAGCCGCAATCCAATCTCCGAGCGACGGCGGCTGACAGAGAACGCCAACGTGCCATAGATCCCGATCGCGGCGAGGACGAGCGAGGTCAGCGCAAACCCGGCAAGTAACAGCGCGCGGAATTTCGGCGCCGCGACCGCACGCGCCGCCAGTTCCTCGAGCGGCCGGACACGACTGATCGCAATGTTGCGGTCCATCGTGGCGAGCACCTGCCGCACGATGGAAACGGTCGCGACGGGATCCCCCGCTGTCCGTACCACCATCGTCATCTCGTCGGATGCGTATTGATCCTGCGGCACGTACACGACCGGTGGAGGGGCGTCGTCGATCGCTCCGACGTGCACGTCGCCGATTATCCCGACGATTTCGCGCGGTTGAGTCTCGCGCACCCCGAGATTGACACCGATGCGCAAAGAGCGGCCGATCGGATTCTCACCCGGCCAGTACTTTCGCGCCGCCGTTTCACTGATCAGGGCGACGCCGGCCCCGCCGCGGACGTCGGACCACGCGAACGCGCGTCCTGCGTGGAGTGGAATGCGCATCGTGTCCAGATAGCCGGGGGTGATGCAGCGCACCTGCATCGATCCCTCCGCCGCGGGACCCGTGCGGTCGGGGAAAGTTACGGTGCCTCCGAAGCCCGTGGGCGTGAGCGGCGGGAGCAGGACGGCACCGGCCGCGATGACCCCCGGCTGTCCCTGGAGACGCTGCGTGTACTCGCGGAAGAATGCGGCGTCGCTGTTGAACGTGGGATACGTGCCGCCTGGCAGCTGCACGTTGAACGTCAGCACGTGAGCGGCGTCGAATCCGGGCTGCACCCGGGTCAACTGATCGAAGCTCCGCAACGCCAGTCCTGCGCCCGCCAGCAGAACGACCGCCAGGGCGACCTGGACGGCGACCATCAGCTGCCGAAGCCCTCGACGGCTCGTGGTGACGTCCGTGCCCCGGCGTCCGTCCTTCAAGTACTTGCCGAGATCCGTGCGCGAGGCGATGAGCGCGGGAACGACGCCGAAGAGAAGACCGGTCGTCAACGACAGGACCAGCGCGAACACCAGGACAAGCGGGTTGAGGCCGAGCCCGTCGACGCGCGGCAGGTCGGCCGGTGCAATCGAGAGCAGGACGCGGAGCGCCCAGGATCCGACCAGGAGCCCGGCGATGCCGCCGCCGAACGCGAGCACGAGACTCTCGACACAGAGTTGGCGAAAAATCTGCGCGCGCGCCGCGCCGAGCGCCGAGCGCAGGGCCATCTCACTGATCCGCGTGGTCGCGCGCGCGAGGAGGAGGTTCGACACGTTCACGCACACGATCAGGAGCAGGCACAGGACCGCGGCGAAGAGGACGAGCAGCGGCTGCTTGACGTCGGCGACGAGCTTGTCGAGGAGCGGCGTGACCGCGACGGCATATTCCGCCACCTGACGAGGATAGAGACGGGCCAGATCCGCTTCGATTGCGGCGATGTCCGCCTGCGCAGCCTGTTGTGATACGCCGTCCCGGAGACGCCCGACCACCGACAGATAATGTGCGCCGCGCTGCCGCGGGGACAGCAACTCCGGCGTCAGCACCAGCGGAAGCCAGATCTCCGCGTGCTCGGGAAAGTCGAACCCCGGCGGCATGATGCCGACGATTTCGTGCGGCTTGCCGTCAACGGTCACCATGCGGCCGACAGCGGACGGATCGCCGCCAAACCGCCGCTGCCACAGCCGGTACGAGATCGCCGCCACCGCCGCCGAATGTTCGCGCATGTCGCCGGCGTTCAGCGTCCGGCCGGACGCCGCTGGTACGCCCAGGGCGGCGAATACATCTGCGTCCGCATACACCGTGTCGACGCGCTCGGGCGTGTCGCCTGCGAGCGTGACGGTCGACGGGTTGTAAGCACCGAGGGACAGGAATGAATGATTGCGCGCACGCCAGTCCTGAAGATTGACCGCGGAGACGGCAAACGGTCTGCCGTTGTGGACCTCGTTCACGTCCATCACGCGGCCGGCGTCTGGATAGGGCAACGGGCGAAGCAGCACTTGCTGGACGACGGTGAACATCGCAGCGCTCGCGCCGATCCCGAGCGCCAGGGTCAGCAGCACGCTCACCGTGAAACCGGGCGATTTCCGCAGCAGGCGGAGCGCAAACCTCAGATCGTGCAGGAACATGGGATCAACTCCCCTTCGCGCTGACGATTGGACGAGGAACGCCGGACGGTCGATGCGCCGGCATTCGCTCGCCAGCGCCACGACGCGGACTGCGAACCAGATCTCGATGGCGACCCGGGCCGGGACCGTCGCGCGACGGCAGCGGGCGCGGCGCACGCGCGAGAGATCTGCAACCGCAGGCTCGAAGCACCGGCGCCTGGCCGCGTCCGGCACGAATCGCGCGGCGAGCGACACGACATCAGGCATGCGCATCGCGGGTGCGGGTGTCGAATTCAGCGATGGCTTCGGTGTAGAACGCCCGGGTCGACGTCCAGGCCTGCGCGCCCGCGTCGGTGAGCGTGTAGCGGCGTTCCTTGATGATTTGGCCGTCGACGATCTTCTGGTCGTAGGCGCCATCCACGAGTCCGGCGTCCTCGAGCCGCGCCATCATCTGATAGAACGCCGGGGCGGAGCGTGCGACCCCTCGCTTCGCGAGCGCGCGGCGCAGGTAGCGTCCCGGCCGCTCCCCCGCGCGCAGTAATCCCAGCACCAGGAACTGCAGGTGCGTAATCGCTGGAATTCGGCGGCGTGACATAACGCCGCATTATATCAATTCACGAGCGCGGACGGCCCATCTTCCGGCGGATCTGGAAATCCGGCGGGAGAACGGAAATCGTCAATGGGAGCTGATCAGGACCGGACCAGCGTCCCTGGTTGGATGCGCGCGGCGCGCGCCGCGGGGACGAATGCCGCAAAGAGGGTGACGAACGCCAGCGCCAGAGCGGCGGCGGCCAGCGACAGCGGATCAGCAGGCGTGACGCCGAAGAGCAGCGCGCCCATCGGACGCGTGGCGATCGGCGTGACCGCCAGCCCGGCTGCGATCCCCGCGCCAGCCAGCCACGCCGCTTTCCGGAGCACCAGTGCGAGCACCGACGCCTTTTCGGCGCCCAACGCCATCCGGATCGCGATCTCGCGCTGCTGCTGGGCGACCGACCATCCCATCAATCCGTAAATGCCGATCACGGCCAGCGTCAGCGCGAGCACGCTGAACCCCGTGACGAGGGCGGACACGAATCGCGGCCGAGCGACGGCATGCGCGATGTGGTCGTCCATCGTCTTCACGTCGGCGATCGCGAGCGTGGGGTCGAGCTCCGCCACGGCATGCCGGATCGACGGCACCATCTGGTAGGGGTCCCCCGCCGTCCTGACGACGAATGCCATGAACGGGAACGAGCGCTGGGACGCGGGCTGATAAATCTCGGGGCGCGGCGGAACGGCAGGGCCGAGATGGCGGATGTCCGATGTCACGCCGACGACGGTCAACCACGGCTCTTCGGCGCTGATCCGCACGCGCTTGCCGATCGGGCTGTGTGCTGGCCATTGCTGCCGCGCAAGCGTTTCGTTGACGAGAACGACGCCCTGTGAGTTGCGGGTATCGGTGAGCGCAACGTCGCGGCCTTCGAGGATCCGGATGCCCATCGCCGAGAAGAAACCCGGCATGACGACCTGATATCCCCCGGCGGGCTCCTGTCCTGGTTCGGGAATCGGCCGGCCGTCCACCTGATAGGTCGTCCCGAAGTCATCGCCGCCAATCGGCAGGGTCACCGCCGATCCCGCCGCCGTCACGCCGGGAAGCGCGAGCAGCCGTTCCTGCAACGCCGCATAGAAGCGGACCTGTTCCGACTGATACTCGGCGGTACGACCGGTCAGATTGATCGCGAACGTCAGCAGGTTGCGCGTGTCGATCCCGGTATCGACGTGCGTCAAGGACGCGAAGCTGCGCACGAGCAGCGCGGCGCCCGCGACGAGCAGCACGGCAATCGCAATCTGGCAGGCGACCAGCCAATCCCGGACGCGGCTGCTGCGCCGCGATCCCGAGGCGCGCGTCGAGCCCTCGGCCAGCGCCGAGGTCAGGTCGCCCCGTGAGCACTGGAGCGCCGGCGCGATGCCGAACGCAACGCCCGCAAACACGGCGACGGCGGCGGCATAGATGAGCACACGCCAGTCGAGCGTCACGCTCAGCGCGGTCACGTCGTCCGGCGCAACGCGCAGCAGCATGCGCACGGACCACCACGCGAAGATGGCGCCGGCGGCCGCGCCGGCCACGGAGAGGACGAGCGCCTCGGTCAGCAGCTGCCGCGCGATGCGCAGGCGTGTCGCGCCGAGCGCCCGCCGGAGCGCGAGATCCCGCCGTCGAGCCGCGCCCCGCGCCAGCAGCAGGCTCGCGACGTTCGCGCACGCAATCGCCAGCACGAAGACGACCGCCATCGCAAGCACGATGAGCGGACGTTCGAGTGTTCCGAAGAACTGCGTGCGCGCATCCACGAGCATGGCGGTTCGGCCGCCGTCCTGCGGGTACTGCACCGACAGGCGTGCGCCGATCGCGCGCACTTCCGCGTCCGCCTGCCTCTCGGTCACCCCCGGACGCAATCGCGCGACGACCCGGATATAGCCGGCATTGCGGTTGTCGCGGACGTCCCTGTCTTCGTCAATGGCGACGCGAGGTACGTCTCCGGGGCCCCCTGGCACGAAGAGGTCCGGCCCCGCACCGGCCGTCGGTGTGCCGGTGATGAACGGCCAGAAGAACTCGCGCGGCATCACCGCGACGACCGTACGCGCCCGGCGATTCAGCGTGATCGCACGCCCGACAATTGACGGGTCGCCGCCGAAGCGCCGGACCCACAGTCCGTAGGTCAGGACGACGGCGTTGGGATCCGCGTGACCGCCATGAAAAGTGTCGCCGATCAGCGGACGGACCCCGAGCACATCGAAGAATGTCGACGAGACACTGGCGCCGGGGAGCGTTTCGGGATCGCCGCGGCCCGTCAAGGTATAGGAGATGTGGCTCAGCGCCGCGAACCCGGAAAAGCTCGTGGACTGCGCGCGGAAATCCATCATGCGCCCTGGGCCGAACGGAGTCGGCCGTCCATCGGTGTTGCGGTTCCACAGGAACACCAGCTCGCCCGGATCCGTGAACGACAGCGGCCGCAGTAGCGCGGCGTTCACAACGCTGAAAATCGCCGTGTTTGCGCCGATACCGATCGCAAGGGTCAGCAGAGCGACGGCCGTGAAGCCCGGCGTCCGCCAGAGCCCGCGCAGCGCATAGTTGACGTCCTGACGCAAATCTCGCCACATGCTTTGCCGCCCCCGCTCCCGCATGACTTGCTCGTCGATCGTCCGGACCTCGCGCCGGATCCGCTCGAGGTCGCCGAAGCGCCGCTCCGCCTCGCGGCGCGCCGCGTCGGTGTCGAGCCCCTGCGCGCGCGCGTCGCGGGCCCGCATCTCGAGGTGAAACGTCAGCTCGTCGTCCACGTCGCGCCCGACGTCGCGCCACGGCCTGCGGTCTTGCCGACCGTCGCTCATGTCGTCCGCGTCTTGCGCGCGTCGAACGCGCGGGTCACGGCCGCCGAAAAGCGGCCCCAGCGTGACAACTCGGCGCGCAGTTGAGCGCGGCCGTCTTCGGTGAGCGTGTACGAGCGGACGCGCCGGTTCGTGTCCGATTTCGTCCAGTGCGACGTAATCAGGCGTCGCGCCTCGAGGCGATGCAGCGCCGGATACAGGGACCCTTCCTCCACCAGCAGTTCGTCGCCGGTCGCCTGTTCAATCCAGCGCGCGATGCCGTAGCCGTGCAGCGGTCCCCAGCTGAGCGCTTTCAGGATGAGTGCGGTCAGCGTGCCCTGCAGGAGATCGACGCTCGTCCGGTCGCTCATAGGCCTGCCATCATATACCTATGATGGTATGTGTCAAGTGCCTTCCGGCCCGTCTCGTCGTAGACTTTTCCGCATGAGGACACTCGGACGCGAGCTCAGATTCGCCGTGCGCGCGCTGCGCAAGCAGCCGGCGTTCTCGGCCATCGTCGTGCTGACGCTCGGCCTCGGTATCGGCGCGAATACCGCCATCTTTTCGCTCCTCGATCAGGTGCTCCTGCGCCGCCTTCCCGTGCAGGACCCGCAGCAGCTCGTCCTCCTCGACGGCCCCGGCCCGTTCCAGGGCCGCACGATGAACGCGCAGACCTTCTCGTACCCGATGTATCGCGACTTCCGCGATCGGACCAAAGTGTTCTCCGGCGTCCTCGGCCGCATGGCCACACCGGTGACGCTCACGTTCAACGGCCAGGCCGAACGGGTGAACGCCGAGCTCGTCACCGGCAACTTCTTCGACGTGCTCGGCGTCCGGCCGGCGCTCGGCCGCGTGCTCAACGCGTCGGACGACGGCGCGCCTGGCGCGAATCCCGTGGTCGTCCTGAGCTACGGATACTGGACGCGCCGGTTTGGCGGGGACCCCACGGTTCTCGACCAGACGCTGTCGATCAACGGCCACCCGATGACCATCGTTGGCGTCTCGGCTCGCGGGTTCGAAGGCGTCCAGGTCGGCTCGCCCCCCGATGTAATGGTGCCGGTGTCGATGAAAGCGCAGATGACGCCGACGTGGGACGACCTCTCGGATCGCCGAAGCCGATGGCTCACCGTGATGGCGAGGCTGGCGCCCGGCGTGACGCGCGAGCGCGCAGCGGCGCAGATGAACGTCGTCTACCGCCAGATTCTGGAGGAGGAAGTCGCCACGCTGCCGAAGACGACCTCCCAGTCCTTCCGGCAACGATTCGTCGCCAAGCACCTCGACGTGCTGCCCGGCGCGCGCGGGCTGTCGGATCTGCGAAGCGAGTTCAATACGCCGCTCATCGTGCTCATGTGCATGGTCGGGGTCGTCCTGCTCATCGCCTGCGCGAACATCGCCAACCTGCTGCTCGCGCGCGCCGCATCCCGGCAGCGCGAGGTCTCCATTCGTCTGGCGCTCGGCGCCGGACGGCGCCGCATCGTGATGCAGCAACTGTCGGAAAGCCTCGTGCTGGCGCTGACTGGGGCCGGCGCGGGATTGCTGTTTGCGACGTGGACCGGATCGGCCCTGCTGGCCGCGCTGCCTGGTGACGGCGCCTCCCGCGGGCTGCATGCAGGCCCGGATGCGCGCGTCGTCCTCTTCGCGTTCGCCCTCGCCGTGATCACGGCGCTCGTGTTCAGCGTCATGCCGTCCCTGCACGCGACACGGACACCTGTCAGCGGCGCGTTGAAAGAGGAGGCGGGGAACGTGGCGGGCGGCAGCCGGCAGGCGCGCGTGCGCGGCGCCCTCGTCGTCGCGCAGGTCGCGCTTTCGATGGTGCTGCTCTCGGGCGCGGCGCTGTTTGCGCGGAGCCTGTTCAATCTGAAATCCGTCGATCCGGGGTTCACGATCGACCACCTCGTCACCTTTTCGATCGACCCGTCGCTGAGCGGATACGACACTCCGCGCAGCCGTACGCTCTTTCAGCGGTTGCAGGCGGAGCTGGCGTCGCTCCCAGGCGTGCGTTCGGTGTCGATGGCAGAACTCGGCCCGCTGACCGGCAACAACTGGAGCATGACCGTCAAGGTCGATGGATACGCAGCCAAGGAGAACGAAGACCTCAACCCGAACGTCGACGGCATCGGCGCCGGGTACTTCTCCACGATGGGCGTCCCGCTCGTCGCTGGCCGGGAATTCACCGCCGCGGACGATGCCGGCTCGCCGCACGTGGCGGTCGTCAACGAAACCATGGCGCACTACTTCTTCGGCAGCTCGAACCCGATCGGCCGCCGCATCTGGTTTGGCCGCGATCGCAACATCGACATCCAGATCGTGGGCGTCGTAAAGGACACACGGTCGCTGAGCCTGAAGAAAGACGCTGTGCGGTTCGTCTACATCCCGTACACTCAGGATCCGAATCTCGGTCCGCTGACTTTCTACGTGCGCGCGGCCGCTGGTCCCGCGACTCCCGCGGCAGCGGTGCGCGACGCCGTGCATCGCATCGATCCGTCGCTGCCGATGTACGACATGAAGACGATGACGGCGCAGGTCGACGATTCGCTGTTCGTCGATCGAATGGTGGCAGCGTTGTCCGTCGCGTTCGGCGCCCTGGCGACGCTGCTCGCGGCGCTCGGGCTTTACGGTGTGATCTCTTACGCGGTCGCGCGGCGGACGCGTGAGATTGGCATCCGCATGGCGCTTGGCGCCGAGCGGACCCGCGTCCTATGGCTGGTGCTGCGCGAGGCCGCAGTCCTGGCGGGCATCGGCATCGTCGCGGGGCTTGGTGCCGCGATGCTGCTGGTCCGCTACGTTCAGGCGCAGCTTTACGGCCTTTCGGCCACGGACCCGCGGACGCTCGTCGCGGCTGCCGCCGTTCTGGGGGTCATCGCACTCCTGGCCGGCTACGTCCCCGCGCGGCGCGCGACGGCGATCGATCCGATGCTGGCGCTCAGGACGGAGTGACCGACCCGCCGGCGAATAGAATGAGGAACATGCCTCATCGCACAGGCCTGATCCTCTTTCTTCTTCTCCTCACCGCGCCACTCGGCGCCCAGCGTCCTGCGAAGCCGGCGGCAAAATCGCCCGCCCCCGATGCCGCGCCACAGGTGGGCGTCAGCATCACGGAGCCGATGCTGAAGGGCGTCGCGGCCCGCGCCATCGGACCGGCAATCATGGGCGGTCGCATATCAGACATCGCGTACGACCCGTCTGATCCCTGGACGTTCTATGTGGCCACGGCGCACGGCGGCCTCATGAAAACGACGGACAACGGCGGTTCGTTCACGGCGCTCACCGAAAAGGACGCGATCGTGTCGACCGGTGCCGTGGCCGTCGCGCCGTCGAACCCGAAGATCGTCTGGTTGGGAACGGGCGAGGCGAACGATCGGAACAGCGCCGGCTTTGGAAACGGCGTCTACCGATCCACCGACGGCGGCTCGACGTGGACGCACGCGGGGCTCGACAAGTCTCGAACGGTCGCCCGCATCGCGGTCCATCCCACGAACCCGGATATCGCCTATGCGGCAGTGCCAGGCGACCTCTGGACGCCAACTCCCGATCGCGGTCTCTATAAGACGACGGACGGAGGCAAGACATGGAAGGCCGTCCTGCAGGCGGAGGACCAGAAAGACAAGGTCGGCGCCGGCGACGTCATCGTGGATCCGTCGAATCCGGAAATCGTTTTCGCCGCGCTGTACGCGCGGCGGCGGACGCCGTGGTCGTTCGCCGCGGGGCCGGAAGCCAGCAACGGCAAGGATCTCGGGGGCATATTCCGCAGCACTGACGGCGGCGCTACGTGGAAGAAGCTCTCGAACGGCTTGCCGCCAGCGGCGGGACGCATCGGTCTGACGGTCTATCCCAGAAATCCGAAGATCGTCTACGCCGTCGTGCAGAGTTTTGCCGGTGGCACGTCGAACATCGACGACGTAACCAGCAAGAGCGGCGGCGTGTTCCGCAGCGACGACGGCGGGGACACGTGGGTCCGGCGCAGCAACCTCGACCCGCGGCCGTTCTACTTCAGCCAGATTCGCGTCGACCCCCAGGACGATCAGAAGGTCTACGTGCTCGGCTTCATGCTCCACGTGTCCGAAGATGGGGGGAAGACCTGGCGTGAAGACCGGTTCAAGAACGTCCACTCCGACTGCCACGCGCTCGCCATCGATCCGCGCACGCCCGGACGGCTGCTCCTGGGCACCGATGGCGGCGTGTATCAGTCTTACGATCGCGGCGCGCAGTGGGCGCACGTGAACACGGTCGCCATCGGCGAGTTCTACCGGATCGCCGTCGACGACAGCACGCCGTATCGGATCTGCGGCGGCCTGCAGGACAACGCGAACTGGGTCGGCCCGAGCGCCACGCGCACGAAGGACGGCATCGTCAACGACGACTGGACGAACATCGAAGGCGGCGATGGCATCTACTGCTTCTTCGACGCAACCGACCACAACGTTGTCTACGCGGAGTCGCAGTCGGGCACCGCGTATCGCCTGAACCTGGAGAGCGGCGCGACGAAGGAGTTCATGCCGCAGCCTGCCGAAGGTCAGGCGGCGTTCCGCTTCCACTGGAGCTCGCCGTTCATCCGCAGCGTGCACGATCCGAAGCGCTTTTATCTTGCCGGCAACCGCGTGTTCATGTTCAGGGAACGCGGCGACGAATGGCAGGCGATCAGCCCCGACCTGTCGACGAACAA
>Ga0310810_10010695_pt1 | contig 10698 bp, 8 predicted proteins | sample NCmetagenome_FD_207641 | JGI IMG/M metagenome (GOLD analysis project Ga0310810, IMG submission 207641) | Soil microbial communities from experimental microcosm in Duke University, North Carolina, United States - NC | ecosystem: Engineered > Artificial ecosystem > Soil microcosm > Unclassified ... | reverse complement strand
CTCGTTCCTGGTTCCGCAATAAAAAAAGAGGGCGGCCAATTCGGCCGCCCTCTTTGATCCATCAAGAAGCTGTAATCAGGTGCAGCTGATCAAACCGTTGATCGAGGAGCTGCAGGTCTTCGTGGTCAGCGTGTGCGTCGCAACCGCTGTCCAGCCAGCCGGCGGGCCGGCCACTGCGGTGAACGTAACCGTCACGTTCTGCGACGGCGTGAAGCCCTGTGCCGAGCCACTGCCAGAGAAGTATGCGCCTGCGCTGTCTGCGGCGTAGCTCTCTTCATACGTGGCGCCGTTGCGAAGGTCAGCCTTCATCGATGCGAGATAGGCCTTCTCCTTCGTGTTGGCGAACTTCGGAATCGCAATCGCGGCAAGAATGCCGATGATGACGACTACGATGAGAAGCTCGATCAACGTGAAACCCTTTTTGTTCTTGAACATTGTTTGGTCCCCTTGGAGTGTGAGCTGCGTGGGTGATTCCGCGGTAAAGACGAGACGGTTTTGAAAAGGCAACTCACCCCGTTACATCGGGTTTCTTGCTTAGATTCGCGAGGCTATCCGCAACCACGAGAACGCGCTGCAAATGTTGATCGTTCCCAGCCGATACAAGGCCTTGGCGCGCAAGGGCTTTGGCTTCGTCGAACTTCCCCAGATTCAACAGGCAAATTGAGGCTTTAAAACGCAGATCCGGCAGCGTAGGATCGATCGACAATGCCTTGCGATACATGCCCATCGCGCGTGGACATTGGTTCGCCATTTGGAACCGATCAGCTGCGAATGAAAGAAGTCCCGGATCATTCTTTCGTCCGAGTGCTACTGCGAGAAGCATTTCATCCAGACCTTCGCGAGTTTGCCCCGCGTCGGTGAGATACTCAGCGAGCATCCAGTGCGCGCGATAGCTCGTTGGAACGTCGAGCACGGTTTGTCTGAAGAGGCGCTCGTTATCGTGCCAGGCAATGTTTCGCGTTGCGCTTCGCACGCCACCGAGGGTTAGAAGCAACACGAATAGCGCCGCAGTTGCGACACGCGGAACACGTCCCCGCTCTGCCATCGCCCGGAACAACTCCACACCCGCTACGCCCGCACAAATCGCCAGACCTGCACTGGCGAGAAACAGCGATCGCTCCGCGAGCACGAATCCCGTGACGAGAATGAGATTGCTTGGAATCAGCAGAGCAACGCCGGCGAAAAAGAGTCCGAACGTTACCGCCGGATGCGATTTACGAACGTGCCACGCAATCGCCATCAAACTCCCGAATACCATTATCGCGGGCAGCATCGAGGAATCGAACGACGTTGCAGCTTCGATTCGTCGCGACGAGTAATCCGCAGAAAGGGTTGCCGGCCAAATGAGAAGCCGCAGCCATTCCATGAACACCTTGAGCATCGTGAAGAACCGCGTCGCGAACGGTGCGCCGAGCAGAAGAACATTCGATCCACCGGTTGCGACGTGTCCAATCACCATCGTTCGCGCTGCGACGAAAATGGCGCCGGCAACAGCGAGTGCAGCAAAAAGCTTCCACAAACTTTTCGCCTTGATCGCAAGCGGAGTTTGAGATCCAATGACTGTAAGCTCAGCCGCGACAAGCAATCCAGGGAAAACGATTGCGTGCTCCTTGAACATGCACGCAGCGAGATAAACAACGAACAGAAGAAGAACTTCGGAGACAGGCAGCGATCCCGATCGTCTCAGCTGGATGTAGCGTGTCACACCGAAGAGAACGAGCGCCGCAACCCACAGCTCTTCCTGTCCGACAACATTTGCTACAGCCTCGGTGTGCACCGGATGAATCGCAAATAGACATGCGCCAACGAGTGCAGCATCAGGCGACACGAGCAAGACTGCAAGACGGTAAACCGCGACACTCACCAATACATACAAAACGATATTCGTAACGTGGAACGGCAATGGTGCTCCGTGACCAATCACCCACTGCACGGCGAATGCGAGCATCGTGAGCGGACGATAAAGCGCAGCGCCTTCTTCGGGCGGCCAGTAGGTCTGACCAAAGAGTCGCCAGAATTCGCTGAGGTGATGAACTCGATTGTTCTCGAAGATGATGTGCACATCATCGAGCGCGAATCCGTTGTTCCACCCGCTGGCTGCCGCGCCGAGCGCCAATGCAGCGACAAGCAGCATCGCCACGATGTGCCTGCGGCCGAAGTCCCCCTCGGGAAATTCGCTCAAGCTTCGACTCCGAAGCGCGTGAGCTTGCGATAGAGCGTCGAGGGATCGATGCCAAGCGTTTCAGCAGCGCGCGATTTGTTACCGCCTTCACTGCCAAGGACCCACATGATGTACGCGCGCTCGATTGCCTCGAGTGAGGGATTCGATGCGACACGTTCTGCAACGAGTGGCTCGGCACGCTGATCCCGAATTCTCTCAGGCAGCAGAATCGGCGTAATCACTCCATTCGTCGCCAGAATGACCGCGCGCTCGATTGCATTCTCCAGCTCGCGAACATTGCCCGGCCAGTTGTAGGACTGAAGTAACTCTGTCGCTTCCGGCGTCAGCACTTTCTGCTCTTCGTTGCGCACAACCGCGATCTGCTGCAGAAATGCTTCGGCGAGAAGCGGAATGTCTTCACGTCGCTTGCGAAGCGGTGGAATCTCGAGCGCGATGACGTTCAGTCTGTAAAACAAATCGGATCTGAAATGACCGCGCGCGATCTCCTGATCGAGATCGCGATTCGTAGCCGCGATGATGCGTGTATCGATCGGCACCGGCTCTGTCGCGCCGACAGGAATTACCTCACGATGTTGCAATACGCGAAGAAGCTTGACCTGCGTCGCGGCTGTCGTCTCTCCTATTTCGTCGAGGAAGAACGTTCCGCCTTCCGACGCTTGAAACAGACCCGCTTTGTCTTTCACTGCACCGGTGAAAGATCCTTTTACGTGACCGAACAACTCGCTTTCGAGAAGGCTCTCGGGTAGGGCGCCGCAGTTGATCGAAACGAATCCATTCGATGCACGCTTCGACATGTCGTGGATGTAGCGCGCAACGATTCCCTTGCCTGTTCCAGATTCTCCCTGCAACAGAACTGTGGAGTCCGTTTCGGCGACCGTCTCCGCGACTTTTATCACGTCGAGCCACGCGCGGTTGGTTCCAACCGGCTTGCCAACCTTGTCGCGCCGCTTGATCTCTCGTTTCAGATGCCGGTTTTCAACCTTGAGCTGACGATGCTCGACCGCGCGACGCACGATTGCCACGAGCTCGTCGTTGCGGAATGGCTTCTGGATGTAATGAAACGCGCCTTCGTTCACAGCTTGAATCGCCGACTGAAGCGAAGCCTGGGCAGTCATGAGAATCACGGGTACATCAGGATCCTGTGCCCGTGCTGCACTCAGTAGATCGATGCCGCTTACCGCGGGCATCCGAATGTCACTCACGATCACGTCGGGACGCAGCGCAGCAATCTGATCGAGACCTTGCTTACCGCCGAATGCTACATGTGCAGCAAACCCTTCGTTCTTGAGAAGGATGCGGATTGTGTCCACGATTGCCGATTCATCATCGACGACAAGTACGGTCGGGCGCGTCTCGGTAGGTTCGGTCATGTGCGCGGGTTAGCGGATTTTTGGCACGACGAGCGTAAAGCGCGTTTCCTCGCCGAGGGCGCTCACCGTTACCAATCCACCATGCGCTTCTGCCGCGCGCTGGACCATTGAAAGTCCAAGCCCGCTGCCCCCCGGCTTAGTTGTGACGAAGGGATCGAACAGTCGGTCACGAATTTCCGGCGAGACGCCCGGACCCTGGTCGGTAACGAGAACCGCAAAAGCCCCCTTTTCGAACCGCTGATTCCCCTGCGGCAGCTGAATCGAGGAAAGCTCGCCGGCTTCGATTCTTATCTCTCCGTTCGGTGGAGAAGCCTGAATCGCGTTGAGAAGCAGGTTGTAAATCGCTCGGTGGAGAAGGTCTTCGTCTGCCTCCATCATCAGCGGCCCGGATGGGAAGAAGTCTTTGATCTGCACGCCGGACGCTCGATTGGGATGCGCATTCGCGAGCCGTGTCGCATTTCGCGCAATGTCAGTGAGATTCACTCGCTGCATCTTCGCGGCATTCGTACGCGCGAAATCCAGGAATTCACTGAGTATGCGGGAGAGCCTGTCTGCTTCTTTCTGCACGAGCGTGCTGAGTATCTGCTCGTCTTCGGTTTTCTGTGGCATTCGCGCGAGCTGCTCCACTGCGCTGCGAATTGAAGCGAGAGGATTTCTTATCTCATGAGCGAGGGAAGCGCTCATTTCAGCAATTCCTTCGAGACGCTCGGAGCGGCGCTTGATCGTTTTTATGTCGCTCTCGCGCAGCCGAAATTCAGCGAGCTGGTGAGAGCAACCGCGGCGAAGAGACCGAGCTGAAAGAACAGCGGACTGTCCGGGATGACCTTGTGAGCCAACACTGCATCCGCCATGTACAGCACAATTCCCAGTGCCGCATTGAGCGGCACGCCTGCCGGCGGAACGAGGAGTGCCGAAACAGCGATGACCAGGATGTAGAGGGGCGCGAACTGCGACTGAAATCCATCCCATGTAACGTGGACTGCAACCGTCACGAGCAAGAGATCGAACGCACACTGGGTGTATAAAAACGTCGCGCTTACGGGCCGGCTCCAGGTCGTGGTCCAAAAGTAGGAGACGGCAGTGAACCCCAGGGCTCCAATGAAGCCAAGGGATGCCATGAGGGTGGCAGCGCTGTCCGCGTTCAGCCAGACCGATACCGCCGCAAGAAAGATTGCGGTGGCGAGCGTCAATCGGCCCAGGTAAACCCAGTGGAGCGTGCGTGAATAACTCGGTATTACAGACGGCTGGCGGTGCTCGCGATCGACCCGGAGAGGTGACCTCGGTCCGACCGGCGTGAGCAGTGGAAAATCCAGCGCCTCCGTCATCTGCGCCGCATTATGTAGATTCATTGCTCATGGCAGACTACGCGGCGGTACAACAGGTAACGTCGCATCTTTCGGCAGGGGCCATCACGGGACGGCTGTTTGTCGTTCTGCTGCTGGTGCTGGCAAATGCGTTTTTCGTCGCGGCTGAGTTTGCCCTCGTCGCGGTTCGTCGCACGCGCGTCGAGGAAATGGCGCAGGGCGGCGACCGGAGAGCGCGGACGGTTCAGACAGCGCTCGATAATCTCGACCGCTACATCGCGGGCACTCAGCTTGGCATCACGCTCGCTTCACTCGCCCTAGGCTGGGTGGGAGAGCCGGCGGTCGCGGGAATTCTGGATAACATCCTCGAGCTATTCGGAATGTCAGCGCCGCCACAGGGAGTGCACACGGCTGCGTCACTCGCCGTCGGATTTTTCATCCTGACGTTCCTTCATATAGTACTGGGCGAGCTCGCGCCGAAATCGGTTGCGCTCGTAAGGCCCGAGGGCGTAAGCCGAGCGGTCACGCCGACTTTGATGTTGTTCTCGCGAATAATGAGCCCGCTGATCTGGCTGTTCAACGGAGCCGCGAACGGAATTCTTTCGATCTTTGGAATCAATCGCGCGATCAGCACGCAGGGACATTCACCCGACGAGCTGCGACTTCTCGTGATGCAAGCGCGAGCGTATGGGCGACTCGATGAGTCTGATACTGCGATGCTCGCGGGCGTCTTCGATTTTCATAACAAGAAAGCGCGTGACGTGATGCGCCCGCGAACAGAAATCGTTGCAGTCGAAATCGATTCTTCGGAAGAGGAAGTGAAGCGAATTGTTCAGGAAGAACGGTATTCGCGGTATCCCGTGATTCGCGAGACGCTAGACGATGTCGTTGGAGTTTTTCTCGCCAAGGATTTGTGGCTGCGCGATTCGAATCAGGATTTTTCGCTTCAGGATCTGACGCGCGAGTGCTTGTATGTACCGGATAGTCGCGCTGCAGAGCGGGTGCTCGATGATTTGAGAAAAACGCGCGCGCACATGGCAGTGGTCCTCGATGAATACGGCGGCACGGCCGGTATCGTCACGATGGAAGATCTGATCGAAGAAGTAATCGGCGACATTTCTGACGAGTACGATTTTGCGGCGCGCACCGCGATCGAAGCTGATGGGGTGCTCGAGCTCGACGGGACGATGTCGCTGATCGATGTTCGCTCCGATCATCGCGTACAAATTCCTGAAGGTGATTGGACAACGCTTGCCGGTTACGCATTCGCGAAGCTTGGACGTCTGCCGAAAATGGGCGACCGTGTGCCTGTTCCCGGTGGTGAGCTCGAAGTAATTGCGATGGACGGGCGGCGGATTGCAGCGCTTCGCGTGCATCGTGCGACGCCCAATAACTCGACCCCGTCGCCGAGCGCGCGCAAATAGAAACCTCACACGACCCCTACGCGGCGCTTCGCCACCGGGATTTCCGGCTTTACACATTCGGCAGGGTCGTCGGCGTCATCGGCTGGCAGATGCTGCAAGTCGCGCTCGGCTGGGAGCTTTACGAGCGGACGCATTCTGCTCTGGCACTTGGGTTGGTTGGTTTGGCGACCGCGTTGCCTGTCGTCATTCTCGCTTTGCCGGCCGGACATCTCGCAGACCGGATAGATCGCAAGAAGATTCTCATCTGGGCACAGGTCGAGTTCATTCTCGCCGGACTCGCTCTCGCTGCGCTTTCGTACTGGCGTGGACCGGTCGCGCTCGTGTACGCGGTACTTCTCACGCGCGGCGCGGCGCAGGCATACAACAATCCCGCACGTCAGGCGTTGCTGCCTCGACTCGTTCCCACGGAGATTTTTGGGAACGCCGTAACATGGGCCAGCAGCGCGTTTCAAATCGCCGCGGTAGTTGGACCAGGACTCGGCGGAATTACAATCGCGCTTGAGGGCGGCGCGACCGGCACCTACATCATCAGTACTGTGCTCACGGTGATGTATTTGATCGCGCTTACTCAGATTCGCGCGAGTGGAGGTGGGTCGGCCGAAGTCGAAGGTCGTCCAAGGGAAAAGATGACTCTCGAATCGCTTGCGGCTGGAATGCGATTCGTTCGCGATACGAAGGTGATTCTGGCCGCAATCACTCTGGATTTATTCGCGGTGCTGCTCGGCGGTGCGACTGCGCTGCTTCCGATTTTCGCGAAGGACATTCTGCATGTCGGCCCTGATGGACTTGGGTGGTTGCGTGCGGCGCCGTCGGTTGGAGCGTTGATGACAGCGTTGACGATCGCTCATCGTCCGGCGATGCGACGGACCGGTCCTACTCTGCTTTTTGCAGTGGCGGGATTCGGACTCGCGACAGTCGTGTTTGGATTATCGAGATCGTTCTGGCTTTCGCTCGGGATGCTGTTCGTGCTTGGCGCTCTCGATGGGATCAGCATGATCATCCGGTCGACGCTGGTTCAGCTTCGGACGCCGGATGAGATGCGTGGTCGTGTGTCAGCAGTGAATTCTGTTTTCATCGATATGTCGAATGAGCTCGGTGGATTCGAATCGGGAGCTCTGGCGGCGTTGGTGGGGCCGGTTACTGCTGTTGTCGTCGGCGGTGTCGGTACCCTCGTTGTCGTTGGCAGTGTTGCCGCGGCCTGGCCGGAGTTGAGGAGGCTTGGGCCGCTCGTTGAGGAGGCGGATGCGTCACCCGGTCAAAGCAGTTAGCGTATCCCGATCCATACGGTGCCCACCGTCGAACGTTAGCAGCTCGAACGGAATGTTCTTTTCCTCGAGCAGCTGCTCGTAGTCATCGATCATTCCCTCTGTCAGAAACTGATCGCGCTTTCCGTAGACAATAGAAAGTTTGACGTCGCGAAAGAACTCCGCGGCTTTGTTGAGATCGCTGTCAGCCGCAATCAGTGCGCCCCACATGATCAGCCGATCTACGCGCGAATTACCCTGCGTAACCCAGCGATTCGCAGTTGCTCCGCCCTGCGAAAACCCAAGCGCTGTGACGGAAACTTGAGAAGCATCAACCTTCGATACGATCTCTTCATACAATGAATCGAGGTACACGATGTAATCGGAGATCTCGCACTCACGATCTTCGCGCGTCATCCAGCTCGCGCCGACCTTCGATTCTGCCGAGTGGAATTTCGATTCGTTGACGACATAGTAACGAGCCAACGCTTCCGGTGCGACAATCACGCGCTCGGACGATGAGATAATGTTGAATTCGTCGATGAAATCGCGCGCGAGCTGCGCGTATCCGTGACAGACGAACCAGATGTCACGAGTTTCATCCCCGATTTCGCCGAGGACGTAGTAGCGGGCGGTACGGCGGACCTCGATGTGGTGCTCGTTCGCCATGCTTTAAGATACGACCAACGCGTCGGAGCAGCACAATTACTGCATTGGATGGAAGCATGAAGCGAACACTTATTGTTATCGCGGCGCTCTTCGCCGTCGCGTGCGATGTCTCGACCGATCAGGAAGCTGCGATGGGGGAGGAATACGCGCGCGAGATCAATGCGCAGCTGCCGATAGTCGACGATCCCGCCATCAACCAGTACCTGACCGAGCTGGGCGACAGCATAGCGCGACATACCTCGCGGAGCGATCTCGATTGGCATTTTTATCTGGTGAATTCACGTCAGGTGAATGCGTTCTCTTTGCCTGGCGGTTATGTCTACGTCAATCGCGGATTGATCGACATGACTGACAGGCTCGACGAGCTCGCCGGTACACTTGGTCACGAGATCGGTCATGTCATTCAGCGACACTCTGTGAAACAGATGCAGAGCTCGCAGAAAGTCGGAATTGTCGCAACGATTGCGTGCACGCTGACCAACGCGTGCAACAGTGGATTGGGACAAGCCGCAATCAACATCGGTGGATCTGCAATCATCGCGCGTCACAGCAGGCACGATGAATTCCAGGCCGACTCCGAGGGAGTCGTGAACGTGCTGCGAGTGGGAATCGATCCAGAGGGAATTCCGGCTCTGTTTCAGACTCTGATCGAGCAACGGAAATTCCATCCGACGGTTGTCGATGGCTGGTTCTCTTCGCATCCACTGGAGGAATCGAGAATCCAGAACGCGAAGGCGCTTATCGATGGTGACGAAGGGGCGCAGCGTGGCGGATTGTTACAGGACACTCCCAGTTACCATGCGTTCAAGGACCGAGTCGCAAGATTGCCCGAGCCACCGCCTATTGCTCCGGTGCCGCAACGTTAGACGTGACAACGCAAGCGCGGCGAGGCATTTAGGAAAGGCGTGAGGAAAACCGGAACTACACGGTTTTTCTCACGCCTTTCCTAAATGCCTCTCTACCACTCCATTCCGAAGGGATCCCCGGGCGGAGGACGCAGCGCAGGAGTCGGTGTGGGAAGCTCCTGACGCTCGATCCAACGGGTGAAGTCACCTGCGATTGCCATCCAGTGCGCGCGCTCCGGACCACTTTGCGATGCGCTCGCAAACGTGCGCGCACGTTTTCTGAGATCATCCATTTTCATTTCGACGATTGCGCGAACGTCCGGTGACGCCTCCTTGTCCGCCGCGAGCAGAAGCATGCGATCCGCAACAGCGCGCTGAGAGACTCGTCGCAATGCGTCCGTTTTTGCAGAGCCGCTCGACGTGCTCGCCCAATGCGCGGTGAGTGAATCGATCGTCTCACCAAGTGTGAGAGGAGAATTTCCACGAATCGCGAATTGAACGAGTCGCGCAGCGCGCTCGCGCTGAAGAATTGCATCGACAATCATCTGCGCGAGAGTACGCGCGGCGCCCAGCTCGTCAAACGCAGGCCGAGTCTGACTGCCGAAGAGCTCGACGTACGGTCCATACGAGTACGGCCGAGGTCCGAGCAGCGTGATCACAGTATCGGGAATGGCGAGCGCTGAAGGTTGCAGCTCGGCGATCAATGCCGAGAGTGCGCGACGCTGCGTTGCGCCATCGATGGGATGTGTCGCCTGCGTGCCGTCACCGCGAATGGAGTTGGCGTATTCCATTCCCCCGATCGTCTTCGAAACAGTATTGATTGCAAAGCGATGCATGAGATACACGGGTACGAATCGCTCCTGAAGCAGCGCGATCGGCTCGCCGACTCGAATGTTGCGCTCGTTGAAGCGCGACATTGCAACGCGACGAACACCCGATTCGTGTTGCAGGAATTCCAGGGGCGTCGCAGCATCGTCCCAAAGATTCGTTCGCGGATCCGAAGAAAAATCAGGTCGTGCATCGGCGTCGGAAAGAAAAAGAAGACCCCGCCGCAATCCGTCGGCGACGATCGTTCGCAACGAATCCTGTTCGGTTCCGGCAGGAAAAATTCCGTAACCCCAGTGTATCGCAAAGATGTCGTACGCGCCGGGACCGACGGCGTACGCACTCGAGATGTCGATGTTTCCATTCGCATCGAGTCGAACGCGCGGTGGAGGATAATCCATCACCGATCCGCGCTCGTACGTCGACGCGATGTAGTTGTGCGCGAGTCCCAGAGTGTGACCAACTTCGTGCGCGCTCACCTGACGAACGCGCGCGAGGACGAATGCGGTATCCGCTGCGGCTGCGTCAGCGCCCTTCATTCCTGCATAGAGGTTGTAATCAGTTCGCGCGCGATGTGAATCGAGACGCGCCATCGCTTTGACGAGCTCGCCAGTTCGTGGATCCTGGATCGCTCCACCAACAGACCATCCACGCTCGTTTCGATTTTCCCATTGAACGACGTTGTATCGTGCGTCCATTGGATCGACACCTTCGGGAAGATCCTCCACTCTGAATCCGCCTTTCAGGCCGGCGCGATCGAATGCTTCGATCCACCAGCTCACGCCCTGCTTTGTTGCGGTGCGAATTGGCTCCGGGATTCCGCGGTCGATGTAGT
>Ga0310810_10010694_pt1 | contig 10698 bp, 12 predicted proteins | sample NCmetagenome_FD_207641 | JGI IMG/M metagenome (GOLD analysis project Ga0310810, IMG submission 207641) | Soil microbial communities from experimental microcosm in Duke University, North Carolina, United States - NC | ecosystem: Engineered > Artificial ecosystem > Soil microcosm > Unclassified ... | reverse complement strand
TTGGCGGGACCCCGGCTACTCCGTGGACGCTCCGGGCCGGCCGCGCTGGCCCACGAGGCGGACTGCCGCCTGCTGATCCAGGTCACCCCGGCGCAACAGCAGCCACTCGTAGTCTCCGCGGGGCGCAGAGATCCGCCGCAGGGCCAGGAAGTCGCCCGCGGCCCATGAGCCAGTCGTGGCCCGGTCCGAGATGTCTACCTCCCAGGTTCGCCCATCCTCCAGCGTCAGATAGCGGCCGCCGTCCGAGACCGCGGTCACGGCGAATCCGACCGGCAGCCGGTCGGTCCGGAGCACCTCCTGGGCCGCCAGCGACCGGATCGGGGCCAGGAGAGCCAGCACCAGGAGCGCGACGATTCGAGCGTTCTGCATCGGGGCATCCTCCGTCAGGGGTTCTGGGGGATACTATGTCGCCTCGGATGGCCCAGCGTAATGGGCAGCGCCGGCCCGGTGACGGCGGGGTGAGACGAGCGCACGCCCCGGCGCGTATCCATTCATACGGGCCCCAACGCCCCGAGCCGGTGAGACAGAACGGCTCTGATTCAGCCCTGCAAACGTCGCCCTCCTTCGACAGGCCACCCCGACTCCTGGGGTGGCTTGCCCCCCTGCGTCCCGGCAGCAACTTTGGTGCGTTCCTCGGTCCATCAACCCGGAGCCCCCATGCAACGCCTTGCCTTCGTCGCGGCCCTCGCGTGTGCCGCGTCGCCGCTGATAGCGCAGGACAACCCGTTCAAGCTGCCCAAGAACAAGCTCGCCGCCGTCGATGTCACCTACGCCTACGCGGGCGACATGTCGGGGACCGCCGAGCGGGCGATCTCCAAGGACCGGATCGTGAGCCACGAGACCACGACCTCCAAGTTCTTCGGTAAGACGACCAACACCGACTCGTGGACGCTGTACACCCCCGATTCGGCGTATTCGGTTGACCTGACCAAGAAGACCGGCATCCGGCGTCCCAACGTGCTGCCCTACATGGAGAAGGCGTACAACGACCTGGACGGCGCGTCCAAGCAGCGGCTGCACCAGAACCTGCAGGACATGGCGCAGATGATCACCAAGGCGTTCGGGAGCCAGGCGCTGACGGCCGGCGAGAAGGGCGAGACCAAGACCTACGCCGGCGAGAAGTGCCAGGAGCACTCCTTCGCCGGGTTCTCGGTGTGCTCGATGCAGGATGCGCCCGCGATTCCACTCCACACGCAGGGGAACCTGTTGTGCGTGGACTTCGAGCAGACCGCGACCTCCGTCAAGCGGGGCGAGCCGCCCGCCTCCGCGTTCGCGCCGCCTCCCGGCATCACCTTCCAGGACGACACCAACCTGGTCAAGCCCGACTCCATGGCCCACGTGTTCGTGAACTACCTGGCGAGCCAGCAGCTGGCCGACTCGATCGCCAAGGCCAAGGCGGACATGGCCAAGCAACAGCAGGCGAGCAACGCCAGCAGCTCGGGCGGTGGCGAGCAGCCGAAAGAGCTGACACCGGAGGAGAAGGCGAAGCAGCGCGAGGCCTGTGAGGCGTTGAAGAACTTCGACCTCGGCAAGACCATGGCCAATGCGGGCAAGTCGGTGGTGGGCGAGGCGCTGCACGAGGTAGAGGAGGAGAAGAAAGCGGAGGTCAAGAACGACGCGAAGCAGAAGATCAAGGGATTGTTCAAGAAGCCGCACCTGTAAGCCGGCATCGGGACGGACATCCGGGGCTGGCACACCCGGACGAGAAAGGGCCCGACGCCTGAACCAGGCGTGGGGCCCTTCGTCGTCTACACCACGGCGGTGCGGGCGGTCAGACCGTCCGGCGGCCGCTGATGAGATTGAACAGGAACACCACGATCGCGATGACCAGCAACAGATGGATCAGCCCGCCGGCCACGTGGAACACCGCGAAGCCGAGAATCCAGGCGACGAAAAGAACGACCGCGAGCCACACCATATGTGGGGCCTCCAGTTCGAGGTAAGGGCTACAACCTAGACCAGCTTAGCATCCCGCGGCCCCCGGGGCGGTGATGCGACGTACGTGCGGATGGTGCGCCGGACGGCCTCCCCCGTGCCGCGGGGCTCTAGCTAGGACCCCGGGTACCCTGTAGGGTTGCTCATCCCCCCATACCGGACCCCGGGTGCCGGTCGCACCACCCGAGCGAGCCGAGCCGACGACCTGATCCCGGCCGTTCGGCATCAGCGTTGACGCCTGCTCTCCCGCCGCACGGCCAGGGCGATCATGGCCAGCGTGAGCCCGCCGATCACGAGCGGCCCGCCCAGCACCACCAGCTGACCGGGCTCGGCCTTCTCCCGGATGGCCGCCCACACGTCGGGCGCCGAGAAGTACACCGCGAGCGCCGGGAGCGGCACGACCGTGAGCGCGGATGAGAGATCCATCCGCCGCACCACCCCGGCCGCCGACCCGGCCGACATCGCCAGCGCAAGCACCCCGCCGAACAGCGCGCAAATCCATGCGACGACTGTCATTAGGCGCACCCCCACAGTCGTGTGCCGATTCGGACACTCCGATCGAGAAATCGTGACATTCGAATGTTCACATCCGAGACGCCCTGAGGTTGCCGGGGCGCGGCAGCATTCGAATATTCCGAGTCCCTTCAGACAGCAGGAGCCGATCATGGCGAAGAAAGCACCAGCGATCCCCAAAGGGTACCACACCGTCACTCCGAACCTGGTCGTGGCCGGCGCCGTCAGGGCCATCGATTTTTATAAGAAGGCGCTGGGTGCCGAAGAGATCATGCGGTTCCCGGGGCCGGACGGAAAGATCATGCACGCGGAGATCAAGATCGGCGACTCCATCATCATGATCGCCGACGAGATGCCCGAGCAGGGCGCCAAGAGCCCGAAGTCCCTGGGTGGCACGGCAGTCGGCTTCTTCATCTATGGCGACAACGTGGACGCGGCCTGGAAGCGCGCGGTGGATGCGGGCGCCAAGGCAGTGGTGCCGCTCGCCGATCAGTTCTGGGGTGACCGCAGCGGGTGTATCGAGGATCCGTTCGGCCACCGCTGGTGGCTGGCGACGCATACCCAGGATCTGACGCCCGAGGAGATTCAGAAGGGGGCGGCAGAATACTTCTCGCAGCAGATGCAGCCGGCGCACCACTAGCGGCCGGGCCTCCCCCTTGATTGAAACGGCGAGCTCTCCTGGATCGGAGGGCTCGCCGTTTCGCTTACCAACGTCTGCAGTACTAGAGGCTTCTGCTTCCCCGCGGCCGGCAGGCACGAGGCACCACGGGCTCAGGCGATGGCGGCGGCGAGCTTCCGCCGTTTCTTCCTCCGCCGCGCCAGCTGCGCCTTGAGCACCCGCGCCGCGCTGGGCTTGAGGTAGTGCCGCCGGCGGCGCAGCTCCGAGAACAGCCCTTCCTTCTGGACCTTGCGCCGGAACTGCTTGAGGGCCCGCTCGACGCTGTCGCCCTCCTCCAGCCTGATCTCGGCCACCGCACCCTCCTTCGTCCGCTCGGCGGCCGCGCCGGCAGTCCCCAAATGAAAAGGGGCTGGCGCCAACGCCAGCCCCTGCCAGATCACGTTGTGAACCGGACGCGCGGCCGCTCCGGTGATGGGTGGGAAGGTAACGGCTCGGTGCCCGCCAGGCGAGCGGCCCGTGAGGCGGGAAGGGTCCTTGGGACGCTACCGCGAGGCGAGCCGCCCGAAGTGCAGCCACCTAGCTGAGGGCCTCTGTGGCCCCTCGGAAGCGGACTCCGCCCCTTTGCTGTACCATTAACAGACCAGGCGCCACGCCGGCGGCCCCGTCCTCTTCTCGCCAGACAGAACACAGGTCTCGCTATGACCACCCACACGGCCCACATCGAGCGCTCGAACCGGAAGGACCTGGAGGACGTCGAAGTCCAGGTGACCATCACCGACCTGAGCCCGGGCCGGCAGTCCTGGAGCGGCGAGTTCGTCGCGCGGAGCGCCGATGGCATCCAGCCCGACGAGCGGCTCGCCCTGACGTTCGAAACCGGGCAGAAGGGCACCGCCCGCGTGAGCGAGACCCGGTTCGACAGCCGGTCGCCGGAGGCGACCCTGATTCACTTCAGGGGGACGGGACCGCTGGTGTAGCCAGGCCGGCGAGGGCGCGATTCATCATCGCTTCCTCGCGTGTCTTCCCGGTCACCACCCCCGGTCACCGGGCGCCGCGCCTCACCAGATCCGCACCCGATCCTTCGGCGCCAGGTACAGCGCCTGCCCCGGCTTCACTCCGAACGCCGAGTACCACGCGTCCATGTTCCGCACCGTCAGCGCCCGGTACTCGCCAGGCGCGTGGCCGTCGGTGAGCACCTGGTTGCGGAGCGCCGGATCGCGGACCTTCTCCCGCCAGCTCTGCGCGTAGCTGATGAAAAACTGCTGGTCGCCGGTGAACCCGCCCACCGCCGGCGCCGTCTTGCCGCCGAGCGAGCGGTGGTATGCCTCGTACGTGGCGGTGAGCCCCGCCAGGTCGGCGATGTTCTCGCCCAGCGTCTGCTTGCCGTTCAGGGCCAGGTCGGGGAACGGCTTGTAGGCGTCGTACTGCGCGGCGAGCTGCGCCCCCGACGCTTTGAAGTGCTTGAAGTCCTCCGGCGTCCACCAGTTGTGCAGCCGGCCGTGGGAGTCGAACAGCGCGCCCGAGTTGTCGAAGCTGTGGCTCACCTCGTGGCCGATGGTGGCCCCCATGGCGCCGTAATCCATCGCCGCCGGACGGCTGGGGTCGAAGTAGGGCGGCTGCAGGATGGCCGCGGGGAAGTTCATCGCGTTCATCGCCGGCAGGTTGACCGCGTTCACCGTCTGCGGCGTCATCACCCACTCCGACCGGTCCACCCGCTGGTCCAGCTTGGCCAGCGACTGGTGAAGCTGCCACAGCTCCGCCCGGTCGGCGTTGCCGTACGGGTCGCCCGGCTTCACCTCGAGCGCGGAGTAGTCCAGCCACTTGTCGGGATAGCCCACGCCCACCTGGAGCACGGCGAGCTTGGCCTTGGCCTCCCGCTTGGTGGCCGGCGCCATCCAGTCGAGCTGGTCGATCCGGTCGCGGAACGCGGCCATGATGTTGGCGGCCATCGCCTCGGCCCGCGCCTTCTCGGCCGGCGGGAAGTAGCGCTCGACGTAGATCTTGCCGATCGCGTAGCCCAGCGCGTCGTTGGTGGCCCCGACCGCGCGCTTCCACCGCTCGCGCTGCTGCTTGGCGCCGTACATCGTCGCGCCGAAGAAGCCGAACGTCCGGTTCCCGAACCCGGCCGGCAGCACCGCCTGGTGGTTCTGGATGACGTGATAGGCCAGCCACGCCTTCCACGCATCGATCGGCTCGCTCGCGACCAGGCCCGAGAGCCCGGTGACCGCCCTCGGCTGCCAGACGACGAAACGCGGGGCCGTGGCCAGCCCGGCCGCGGCGAAGTAGGCGTCCCAGTCGAGCCCCGGGGCCTTGGCCGCGAAGTCCGCGCGAGCCCAGTGGTTGTTGCCCTTCTCGACGCCCTCGCTGGCCTCCCGGCTCAGGTGCACCCGGGCCATCCGGGTCTCGAGCTGCACGATGGCGCCGGCCTTGGCGTCGGGATCGGGCAGGCCCGCCAGCTTGAGCATGGCAGCCACGTGGGGCTGGTACTGCGCGCGCACCGCCGCGATGGCCGAGGACGAGTCGAGGTAGTAGCTCCGGTCGGGCATCTCGAGTCCGCCCTGGACCAGGAACGGCGAGTAGTGGGTGGGGTCGTCGAGGTCCTGGGCCACCCACAGGCCCAGCAGGTTGGGGGTGTAGAGGTTGGTGGCGTTGAAGATGTCCACGTCGGCCCGGAGGGTCGTGCCGAGGTAGCGGGCCAGTGCCTTGCGGTCGGCGATGGCAGCGATCGAGTCGAGCGCCGGCTTGAGCGGCGCGAGGCCGGCCCGCTCGATCGCCACCGTGTCGAGGAAGCTGGCGTAGTAGTCGCGGATCTTCCGGCGGTCGGTCCCGGCCGGCGCGTCCGACTTGGCGATCTCCTGGATGAGATCGGCGGTGCGGCGGTCGGTGAGCTCGGTCAGCACCTCACCCGGGCCCCAGGAGCTCCGGTCGGCCGGGATCTCGGTCTGCTTGAGCCAGGCGCCGTTGGCGTACTGCCAGAAGCTGTCGCCCGGCTGAACGGTGCGCTCCATGCCGGCGAGGTCCAGGCCGGCGGCCGGGCGGGTCTGGTTGGGACCCTGGGCCGCGAGGGGGCCGGCCAGGGCACCGGCGGTGGCGACGAGGGCGAGCAAGCGAAGACGCAGCATGGTGTTCCCGTGTGCTGGGTGATCAATACAGGACGCCGACTGCCACCGGCAGCCGGCGAGGGTGAAGGCGTGCCTGGGCGCGAAATGTTCCCCGAGGGAGCCACTTCGCAAGTTCGGACGGGCCTGGCGCGCTCACCCTACGGAATCGGACGGCTCCAGGTTGCCGGGGTCCCACCGAGGGCGTAGGCGTACCCGGGCTTCTCGCCGTACACATGAAGCTTCGAGCGCACCAGCCGACGGATGCAGCCTGGGTGGGCCGGCGGCGCGGGCGGCCGACCGATCGGCGCGACGCGGATCCCGAGCACCAAGCCGGCCATCTCGTGCATCGTCGCGGCGCTTGCCGCATGCCGCGTATGCCTGGCGACGTGATCCGCATCGCCGATGATGCTCGCGGCCAATCGGGGCGCCGCGCCTTCGGCGGTGTCTGAGCCCAGCCGCACGAGGTGCGAGATGTGGCCCACGAAGTGGCAATGGAAGATCCAGTTGCCCGGCCGGTCGGGTGACCAGGCGAGCGCCATGGTCCCGCCCGGCGGCAGCACCTCGGTCACCGCGCGGCGGCGCTCGCCGGGAGCGTAGCCGATATAGCCGGCGCCGTCGCCCTTCCCGTCCACCCGGAAGTAGAACCCGTGCAGATGCATCGGATGGAGCAGACCGGTGAGGTTGATCCAGCGCCAGCGGAGCGAGTCGCCCTGCAGGGCGTCGATCCGCTCGGTGTACGGCCACGAGCGGCCGTTGATCGCGAGCGTGGCGCGGCCGAGGCCGCTGGCGCTGGTCGAGTCGAGCGTGAACCACCAGGACACGACGAACACCCGGTCCGGCAGCGGGCTGATCGTGCCCGGCGGATCCACCACGATCGCGCCCTGCAGCTGGCTGTCCTCGCTGCTGCGGCCGAGCACCGGGGCACGGGTGGTGGAGCCGGCGTAGTACCAGGTCCCCGGTGTCGTTGCGACGAACTTCACCGCGCGCTCGGCACCGGACGCGAGCCGGATGCTGTCGCCGGCCAGACCGCGCTGTTCGCCCAGTCCGAGCACGGTGAGCGGCTTGGCGAGCGCGTTGCGCACGGTGACACGGACCTCGGTGCCCGCCGGGACGCGGATGAGCGGGCCGGGGTTCTCCGGCTGCATACCCGGCTCGGCGAAGGCCGCGACCAGCAGCCCGACGCCTTCCGGCCCTTCGGGATACCACATGCCCTCGCGCGCCACCAGGCGGACCGTGAGCACGCCGTCCTGGAGCCAGCCGGCGGGCCGGCGATTGTCGTTGGCGGCGATGCGCGGGACCGCCTGTGCGCCGGCCGATGTGCCCGAGCGGGAACCTGCAGCGGGCTCATCGACAACCGAACGGCAGGCGGCCGACAGGATGATCGCGGTGATCAGCGAGCGGGTACTGCGCGAGCGGGGCGACATGGATCCTCACGAGTTCGAGCCAGTGTTCGACGCGACTGGCTCAAGCTCGCGAATCGGCCGCGGCGGGACACCGGGCGGCGGGCGGGAACGCGACGCCACGATGGCGGGAGGGGGGGGCTGACTGGGGTTGGTGGAGGGGATGACTGGAGATAGGGGCAGACCGTCGTCTCTATCGCCCTCGTCTCGCCACCCGATACACCGGATAGCTCACCGCCAGCAGCAGCAGCGAGAACAGGCTGTTCCTCGTGTCGCCCGCCACCTGGCCGGCCAGGAATGCCGCGGAGCCGAGCACCGCGATCCCGGTGGTCCAGGGAAAACCCCACACCCGATAGGGACGGGGCAGGTCGGGCTCGCGCCGCCGCAGCACGAACACGGACAGGAACGACAGCAGGTAGTTGGCGACGAAGAAGAACGCCAGCAGCGCGAGGATCCGCTCGAAGGTACCGGTCGCGATGAAGCCGAGCGCGATCGCGCTGCTCAACAGCGTCGCCGTGGTCGGCGTGCCGCCCGCACTCACGCGGGTGACACTCTCGGGCAGCAGCCGGTCGTCGGCCATCGCCAGCGGGACCCGTGGGGCCATCAGGATGTTGGAGTTGATGCACGCGATGGCGGAGACGATCATGATCACCCGGATGATGGTGTCGCCCCGGGGGCCGAACACCGCCTGCGCCGCCGCGCCGGCCGCGAACGGCTCGTGGGCCAGGCGCGACATCGGCAGGACGTGGAGGAATGCCAGGTTGAGCAGCAGGTAGATGCCGATCACCAGCAGGACGCCGCCCACCATCGCGCGTGGCACGTCGCGTCCCGGATTCCGGACCTCGCCGCTGAAGTAAATCAGTCCGGTCCAGCCATCGTAGGTGTAGACCACGCCCTGCATGGCCACCGCGAGCGCGGTGAACAGTGCGAGGCCGGTCGGGATCTCGGGCGCGCGACCTTGGTCCGCCGGCGCGCTCCCGAGCGCGAAGACGGCGGCCACCAGCCCCACCAGCACCAGGCCCTTGAGCAGGCTGGTGAACTGCTGCACCGCGTCGCCCCATTCGATCCCGCGCCACAGCACCGCCGTCAGTCCGAGCACCAGCGCCGCGGCCACCAGCGCGGTCCGTCCGGCCAGGGGCGGCACCAGCACGCCGAGGTATTCCGAGCTCACGATGGCGACGGCGGAGGTGGTAGCGCAGGTCGAGATCCAGTCGCTCCAGCCGACGATGAACCCGGGATACTCGCCCAGCGCTCGCCGCACGAACACGTACTGTCCGCCCGACCGCGGCACCATCGCGCCCAGCTCGGAGAGCGAGATGGCGCCGAGCAGCGCGTAGAGCCCGCCGGCAACCCACGCGCCGAGGAACAGCCCCGGCGTCGGCAGCCGCGCGGCGATCTCGCCCGGGGTCCGCAGGATGCCGACGCCGATGGTGTTGCCGAGGATGACCGCGAGGCCGAACGCGATGCCGAGGACCTGGAGCAGCCGCCCGCGGGTGTGCACGGCGGGCGACGGAGCTTCCGCGAGGCTGGCCAAGGAACGCTCCCCGGGGGGTGAGGACAGGTGGGGTAGACGGTTGGGATGGGGCGGCGACGACGACGGGCTTCTCAAGATGAGGGGCGGAGATGGAAGTGGCAATGCTGGTGGTGCGGATCAGGGTCGTTCACCCCGCGACCGGCTTCATCCCGAGCGAAGCGAGGGACCTGGGCCGGGAATGGCTCGAGCTACGGGCTGGCAAGATCCCTCGCTTCGCTCGGGATGAAGAAGGTCACGGGATGAAGCAGGTCAGGGGGTGAACAAGGTCACGGGATGAAGCAGGTCAGGGGGTGAACAAGGTCACGGTGTGAAGCCGATCGATCGCGACCACGCCGAGGGCCCACCCGACCAGGCCCTACCGACCGTAGGCCCTCCCGTCCTTCCGTCCTTCGCTCCTCCCGCCCTCCTCCATCAGATGCAGCGCCAGCGCCTTTCGAGTATGCAGCCCGAGCCGCCCCAGCACCCGCTCCAGATAGTGCCGCACGGTGTGCGCGCTCAGTCGGAGCCGCTGCGCGATGGCCGCGTTCGAGAGCCCCTTCGCCGCAAGCAGCGCGACCTGTGGCTCGCGGCCCCTAAGGCCGAACGCGATCCGCAGCTCCTGCGTCGTCGGAAGCGACGGGCTCAGGCGGTCCACCAGGACCAGCACGGCGGCCTCGCTCAGCAGGGTCCCCGGCGTCGCGCGGGTCGCGACCAGGCGGTAGAAGCCGCCGATCAGCTCCTCCTCGCGGGCCTCGTCGCGCGGGGTCTCGGACCAGGTGGCGGCCCGTCTGGCCTGGTGGGCAATGAGCGCAAGCAGCCGCTCCCGCGCGGGCTCCTCCGCCAGCAGCTCGTCCAGCCGCTCGTTCCGCGCGACCTCCGCGATGCCGTCGCAGGCGAAGATGGCCATGCCGGTCTCGACGTCGTCGAACGCCTGGCCGAGCGTGCCCCGCCAGGCCTCGAGCCGATGCAGCGTGGCGATGCCGGCCAGGAGCGCGCAGCGGAGCGAGACCACCAGCACCAGGGTCTCCGATCCGTGGGTCCCGGCGGGCAAGGGACCGCGCCATCGCTCCGGATCGGGGGATGCGAGCGCCGCGTGGAGCCAGCCCGGCTCGTCGTGGGGGAGGCGCAGCAGCGTCTCGAGCTCGCCGACCGGATCGGCGGGCAGGTCCGGGCCCGCGACGCCGCATGCCTCGCGCACCCGCCGCAGGCTCTCGGCCAGCCACGCGTCGCGGCCCCCCCAGTCCAGGGGGGACATCAGGGCTTCGACGGCTTTTACCAGTGGCGCCAGGTCCATGACGAGTCGTCCGATCTCGCATCCACTACGCTGGGAGCCGGACGTGAAGTTTCCGTGATTCGGAAATCATGGGACGAACGTCCCCTGCGGAGGGCCCTCCCGACGCGCAGACTGCATGGGTGTCCCCGACACCACGCCATGCGAGCCGACCCCGATTCGGGTCAGGGAGTCCACGATGAAGCCGTTACTCACCAGCCGCCTGACGATTGCCGGCGCGCTGCTTGCGACCCTGGCGCTGCCCGCCGTCCTGTCGGCGCAGTACCAGCTGCCCACCCTCACCAGCGCGGCCCGGGCCGACAGCCTGCACGAGGCTGCTGCCGCGCTGG
>Ga0310810_10010693_pt1 | contig 10698 bp, 10 predicted proteins | sample NCmetagenome_FD_207641 | JGI IMG/M metagenome (GOLD analysis project Ga0310810, IMG submission 207641) | Soil microbial communities from experimental microcosm in Duke University, North Carolina, United States - NC | ecosystem: Engineered > Artificial ecosystem > Soil microcosm > Unclassified ... | reverse complement strand
GAACACGGGCCACCCCTCGTGCGTCGTGCCGCCCTTGCCGGGCGTCACGCCGCCAACAACGTTGGTCCCGTATGCCGCCGCCTGCTTGGCGTGGAAGGTGCCTTCACGACCGGTGAGCCCCTGCACGACGAGCCGCGTGTTTCTGTCGAGAAGAACAGCCATCAGGCCCGTACCGCTTTGTCACGCGCGGCCCCGACCGACGCTCCGGCCAACGCCACCACGCGCTCGGCACCTTCGCTCATCGAATCTGCCGTTGTGAAATTCAAGCCGCTTTCGCGCAGCATCCGCTTGCCCTCTTCCACGTTGGTGCCTTCCATGCGAATCACAATCGGCACGGGGACGCCAAGCTCCTTCACTGCGGCAATGACCCCCGCGGCCAAGATGTCGCACCGGAGGATGCCGCCAAAGATGTTGATGAACACCGCCTTCACGTTCTTGTCCGCCATCAGGATGCGGAACGCGTTCTTGATCTGTTCCGCGTTGGCCCCGCCTCCGACATCCAGAAAATTTGCCGGCTCGCCGCCCGCCAGCTTGATGATGTCCATCGTCGCCATCGCGAGGCCCGCGCCGTTGACCATGCAGCCGATGTTGCCGTCGAGGCGGATGTAATTGAGCGAGAACTTCGACGCCTCCACCTCCAGCGGGTCCTCTTCCGTCAGGTCGCGGAGCTCGCGCAGGTCGTGATGTCGGTATAGCGCGTTGTCATCGAAGGTGACCTTCGCGTCGAGTGCCAGCAGGTCGCCGGACTTGGTGAGAATCAACGGATTGATTTCGATCATCGAGGCATCGGTGTCGATGAACGCCCGGTAGATCGACTCGAGCACCTTCACCATCTTTCCTGCAGGTCCCGCCTCGAGTCCCATCGCGAATGCGAGCCTCCGCGCCTGAAACGGAATGACACCCGTTGCCTGGTCGATGTGTTCGCGAAGAATCTTCTCCGGATCGGTGGCGGCAACTTCCTCGATGTCCATTCCGCCCGCCGCGCTCGCAATGATCACCGGCTGCCCTGCGGCGCGATCGATCAGCATGCTCAGATACAGCTCGCGTTCAATCTGTACGCCCTCTTCGATGAGCACGCGGCCAACCCTGCGGCCTTCAGGGCCGGTCTGGTGGGTCACGAGGGTCATGCCGATCATCTGCTTCGCAATGCGCTCTGCTTCGTCGGGCGACTTGGCAAGCTTGACCCCGCCGCCTTTGCCGCGGCCGCCTGCGTGAATCTGCGCCTTGACGACGACAACGCTGCCGCCGAGCCGCTCAGCGACGGAAGCCGCTTCAGCGGCATTGAAGATCACTTCACCGCGCGGAACGGGGACACCGAACCGGGCGAGAACGGATTTGGCTTGGTACTCGTGAATCTTCAAACGGCGTGGAACTCCTGCGTGTGGGAAACCCACCCATGCTACTGGGAGCTACGCAAAAGCGTCAACGCTGTGCAGAAATTTGCGGTAGGATTCACGCACTTTTCTGTCTCTGCAGTGGAGGGTGTGAGATGCAGCGATTCTCGATCGTATCCGCGCTCATTGGCGTCTTGCTGGTAACGGTGACGATGTCGGCGCAGCAGGCACCCGCGGGCGGCGGGCGCGCTGGCGGCGCCGCGCCCCAGGGGGGCGGCGGTCGCGGAGGTGGGCCGCAAGTGCCGACACCGAAGAATCTGCAGTTTTTTCCGAAAGAGATGACCGGGCAACAGATCCTGCCCATCATGCAGAACTTCAACGCGGCGCTCGGCGTCAACTGCACCTATTGCCACAATTCCGAGCCGCCCGTCGACAACCCGAAGAACGATTTCGCCTCCGACGAGAAGGAGACGAAGAAGAAGGCGCGCGTGATGCTCGCGCTGGCGCGCGATATCAACATGAAGCTGCAGTCCGAGCTGGGAAAGCCTGCGAACCAGCTGACCAACGTGCAGTGCGTCACGTGTCACCGCGGCGTCGCCATACCCAAGCAGCTGACCGCGATCATGATGGAAACCGCCGGCAAGGACGGCGTCGCGAAGGCGCTGCAGCAATATCAGGAGCTGCGCAAGCAGTACTACGGCGCCCAGGCGTACGACTTCACCGATGCGTCGCTGTTCAACGCCGCCAACCAGTCGCTGACGGCCAACAAGCCCGATGATGCCATCGCGTTCGCGCAGCTCAATCTCGCCTTCAACGCCCGGTCGGCACGCAGCTACCAGGTGATGTCGCAGGCGTATCAGCGCAAGAACGACAAGGACAAAGCGATCCAGGCTCTGGAGAAAGCGGTCGAAATCGACCCGATGAACCAGGGCTTCAAGAATCAGCTGCAGCAATTGAAAGCTGGCGCCTGATCAAACGCCCAACTGCCAGATTCCAACGTCCAAGGTCGACACGAAGATGCTTGGGAGTTGGAAGTTGGAGATCGGAAGTTCCGACACGCCCAACCCCCGAGCACTGTTCCCGGGGGTTGGGAGTGGGTGGGAGTGACGGCCCGCGACACTGCCGGGGCCAGGAGTTCGCGGGTTAGCGGTAGAGGAACTCGTGCCCAGTGCTGTCGCCGATTTCGTACCACGCCGCGATCGGCGGCGCCTCGTTCGCACTCGCCTCACCGAAGGCGACCGGGATCGCCGAAGACATGTTCCGCGGACGCACGACCGTGCGGGTGAACCCCATATAGAACACCTTTCCACGATCCGCGCTGCGGACGACCACTACATCGAGTGCCGTCGGGCTCGCCACGTCGAACGAGTACGTCCCTGCCGGCAGCACGACGCCTGGCAGCGCGACCGGTCGCGTGAACTTCAACGTGTTCTCGTGGCTGAACCCCCACGCCTGCGCCGCGGCCGTCACGCACGTTAGTGCCACCGCGGCCAGCGCCATCCGTATTGCCATCCTTCTTGTCATCGTCCTGTCCTCCTTGCCCATAACAACGCGCGGAGGTCGGCGTTCGTACAGACGTATGATTACGCGCATCTAACAACAGGCCGTATTCGCATGACCGATCCGCTCGTAGGTACGACCGTCGCTCACTACGAGGTACTCGGCACGCTCGGTGGCGGAGGCATGGGCGTCGTCTACACGGCGCGCGACACGAAACTGGGACGTCGCGTGGCCCTCAAGTTCCTTCCGCCCCAATGGAGTCACGACGAAAGCGCCAAGCAGCGCTTCATCCGCGAGGCACAAGCGGCATCGGCGACCGACCACAAGAACATTTGCACCATCCACGACATCGACACCGCCCCCGACGGCCGCCTCTTTATTGTCATGGCGCAGTACGAGGGGCCGACGCTGAAGCAGAGGCTCGAACAGGGTCCGCTACCGACGGAAGAGGCGATTGAGATAGCCGCGCAACTGGCCGAGGGGCTTGCAAGGGCGCACGCGCAGGGCGTCGTCCACCGCGATGTCAAACCGGGGAACATCATCCTCACCGAGGATGGCCTGCGGATCCTTGACTTCGGACTCGCTCGTTTCGCAGGCTCGCTGAACCTGACGTTCGCAGGCTCCACGCTCGGGACCGTCGCCTACATGTCGCCCGAGCAATCTCGTGGCGACGATCTGGATGGACGCAGCGACATCTGGTCGATTGGTGTCGTGCTCTACGAAATGCTGACCGGCGAGCTTCCGTTCCGCGGTGGCTATCCAGAAGCGATCACGCACGCGATTCGCACCGAGCCGACACCTGCTCTGCGGAAACGCAGCGGCGAGAATCTCGACGCGATCGAGCGCGTGATCCGCCGCGCGCTCGAGAAGGATCCCGCGCAACGCTATGAGAGCGCGCGTGACCTCGCCCGGGACCTGAGACTGATCCAGGGACGCACCCTTCCAATGGATCTGCGCACCGGCACGATCGTATTGGGGGACCTCGGCCCCCTGCCTCCGAGGAAGCGCCCGTGGTGGCCGTCGCGAACGGCAGCGGCCTCAGCGGCACTCCTCGTTGTGGGTGGCGTGGCGGCGACGGTTTGGCTGTTCACACCTGTTGATCGCGTGCCCGTTGTCGTCGCGCCAGTCGTGAACCAGACCGGCTACGCGGAGCTCGATACCTATCGTCCGGCGCTTACGGCGGAATTGATCACCGAACTTCTTGATTCACCAGCCATTCGCGTGTTGCCGTACGACCGCGAGCTGGAAATCCTCGGGCGGTTCCGCGCAGCAGGCCAAGACATCTCCAGCCGCGAGGCGATGCAGGCGCTCGTCGCACAGAGCGGCGCGCAGATCGTGGTCGCACCCACGTTGGCATACGAGAACGGCTCCTGGCGTGCCCGAATCGAATTCCGCGACGCCGCCACAGCCACAAATGTTGCAGTGGAGGACACCGCAGCTGTGGTGTCGTCGCTCATCAAGGAGACCGCGCACGGCTTGATGCCGGCCGCCGCAACGCTCATCGATCAGCACTTCCTTGCGACCGGACCGCGACGCGCGAACATTGCGCAGAAGCTGCGCCGGCTTCTCGGTGTTGCCGATCCTCCCCCTGCGCGGCGTGTCCGCAGCCTCGACGCCGCAGCTGCCTTCGAGCGTGCCCTCGATGCATTCGGACAAATGGAATACGCATCGGCGCTCGGTGCATTCGCTGAAGCCGTCCAGCAGGACGGACGTAACCCGATGCTCCTCGGATGGCAGAGTCTTGCTGCACATATCGCGCGGCGTGACGACGTCGCTGCGGACACCTCCGAACAGGCACTCCGGTTCATAACCGACCAAACGCCGGCGGCTGATCGCTTGTTTGTCGAAGCTGTGGCGGCGGAAACGCGACGCGACCCGGCGACTGCAGAGGAGCGATATCGCGCGCGCGCCGATCGTCGTCCAGACGATTCGTTGGCGATGATGCAGCTCGCGGCGTTTCAAGATCGCGCGAATCACAATACCGACGCCATCGCCAGTTATCTCGCGGTGCTGGCACGCGACGCGCGGCTTGCCCGGCCGAACGTCGAGTTGTGCCGGATGTACAACCGTCTGAACGAATTCGCGAAAGCGAAGGAGTTCGCGCAAAAAGCGCTCGCAGCGTATCAGGCGATCGGTGCACGAAACGGCGAAGGTCAGTCGCTGTTCTGTCTGGCCGACGCGCTGAGAGGCGGGAGCGATACCGACCGCGAGGTCGCCAGCGGCCACGCCGAGCGTGCGACCCAGATATTCACGGACCTTGGCGCGCAGTACAACCTCGCGCGTGGGTACAACTATCAAGCGCTGATCGCCGGGCTGCGGGGGCGTCGTGTCGATGCCGCAAAGTACGGCGAACAAGCACTCGCCGCGGCGCGGCGCGCTGGCAACACCGTGCTGCAGCCGCTCGTGCTCATGAACCTGGGGGTGACAGTGGAAGCCCTCGGCGATCGCGTTCGTGCCGCCGAGTACTACCAACAGAGTTCGGCAGCGTATGAGAGGCTCGGCGATCAGGCACGAGCCGCGCAAAATCAGGCGAACGGCGGCGCACTGCGGATCGTCTTCGGGCCGAACCCCGATGAGGGACTTCGCGAAATTCAAAATGCCCTCGCCGTCGCGAGAACACTCGGCGACAAGGATTTCGAATCGTTCTGTCTGAAAGAGATCGCTACTTACTTCCTCAATGCGGGCCGAATCGGCGAGGCCGATCGTTCGTTCAATCAGATGCTGGCAGTGGCGCGCGAACGCGATTTAGCGGACAAGATCGCGGCCGCCAACATCGGCCGAGCACGCGTTCGCATCACGTCGGGCGATTACGCAACCGCGCGGGACCTTCTCGTCGAAGTACTTCGTCGCCCGTCCGGCGCGACAAACACGCTCGAAGCCAATGTCCATCTGGCGAGAGTAGATGTGCGACTGGGCCAGTTCGACGCCGCACGGGACGACCTCGTGCGCGCGAAGGGTGCGGTCGAAGGGGCGGACACCAGCGTCTTGCCCCTCCTCCACCTCGTCGCCGGGGAACTGGAGTACGAACAGGGGCATCTGCCCGTCGCGCGTACCGAATGGCAACAGGCGGCCGCGCTGTGGACTGACGACGCGCCGGATCAGGCCAGCGTCGAAGCGCGTGCCCATCTTGGGCTGCTGGACGTATTGAACGGGGACACCGCCGGCCGACTGAAGCTGCAAGTGAGCCTCGAACATGCGCACGGGATGGGACTCTTTCCTCTCGAAGCGTTCTGCCGCGTGCTGCTCGCGCGAATTGCCGTCAACGAACGAAAGTTCGAAGAAGGACTGACGGCGCTTAAACCCATTCCACCCGATTCCGAGCAGCGCGCGCTTGGCGCGGAGCTGCGCGCGCACGTGCATTACTTGCGGATGCAAGCCTTTGATGGACAAGGTGATCGCGCGAACGCCGACCTCGAACGTCAAGCGGCGCGCCAGTCGCTCGACGCCCTGCGATCGTCGCTTCCAGCGCAGTACCGCTCGCCCTTCACTCGCCGCCCTGAAATTCAACGAATCATCGGCTAGCCACCTGTTCGTATTTGGGCAGACCAACGTTTCTCAATACTGTAGAGTTAGCCCCGCTAACGAAGGAGGGTGGACGTGGCAGGCGATGGAAATTACGGCGGAAACGGAAGCGTTTATTGGCAGGTTCACCACCGGTCGCCTACGGGCCCTGAGCCATTGAAGAACAAGAACAAATCATCGACCAACGCCAAGGCTGATCACTGGGTCGACCTTGGCGTGCCTGGAAATATCCCTGCGAAAACGGGAAACGAAGTCAAAGGACACGACCCGACACCTGTAGCGAATATCAGCAATGGCACCGGGAGGTTCCGCGTCCACCTTTACTTTTCGGGCGCGGCAGCGACAAATCTCGGCGTCGATCTGAAGCTCGTGCTCGGGCAGCTCATTTCCGATGCGTATGCGCAGATGAGCAGTCTGTCGGCAGGAAATCCGGATGCCCACCTGGTGATTGAAGTGCCTGCCGTAGGTCGCGCGTCGGAGCCGACAGGCACGACGAGCGATCCTTGGGAGGTAAGCGTCTCCTGGTGATTGAACGCCGAACCGCAACCGGGGAGGAAAGAGGAGGAGTGTCGCGATGGCTGGAGACGGCAACTACGGCGGAAACGGCAGCGTGTATTTCGAGAATCATGTCAATGGGCAGCCGGCGGGAAACGGATCCGATTCGAGCGCGCAGCCGCATATGTTTCGATTGTCCCTTCGATACAGCACCGAATCGGGCAAGTCCAATCCACAGCTTCGAGGGCTCCTGCAGGCTGGGATCAGTTCAATGACTGCGGCGCTCACACAACTTCAGAACGGCAGCAACGACGTCACGGCACACGTCGAGGTGCCAGCATTTCAGAGGGAGACGCCTCCGAGCGGAGGATGGGAAGTCAAGATCCAGTGGTAGCCGATTAACCCTCAGCGAAAAGGCGGTGCCTCATGGCAGGAGACGGCAATTACGGCGGGAACGGCAGCATTCACTGGCAGAACAAGTCTGGCGCGGCAACATCAAAAGGCAAGGATGCCACTGCCGTTACTAGTATCGGCGGAAATACAGGCAATTTTCAGCTGACGCTCCGCTACAGCACGCTGTCGAACAAGTCGGTTCCGGATATCGTCGCGCTTCTGCAAGACCTGATCGACGCTGCGACGACAGCGCGAGACAACTTCAACAACGGCACGAGTACGGACGAACAGTTCCTGATCCAAGTTCCGGCGATTCCGCGGCCCACTCCACCACCAGCCTCTCCGACAGCTGGCTGGGAAATTCACGTCAACTGGTAATCGAAACTCACACACTGAAGAGAGGTGGTGCGGTATGGCTGGCGATGGCAATTACGGTGGCAACGGCAGCGTGGACATGGAAACAACTCTCCCCGATGGACAGGTGCTATCTGGACGCGACGAGACGGCCACCACCGCAGGCAATAGCTTCCTCGTGACCCTGTCTTATTGCATCTCACCCGTTGGCGTGGAGGACGCGAGGCCTGCCGGTGCTATCACCGGTAGCGAACTGCGCGAAGCCAAGAGAGCGCGCGCGATGCAGATTCAAAGCGCGCTTGAGTCCGTGATTAATCAGGCGATCAAAGCCAAAAACGACCTCGACGCTGCGGTCGCCGATCCTGACGGCGGTCTGTTGTTTGTCACTCTGAAGCTGCCGGTGCCGATGGTCACGCGCGCCGACAATCCGACAGGGTTGCCGCGCGACCCATGGGAGATCAACGTTCACTGGGACTGAACAGGCGCTTCCACGCGCGGCGCGATCGTGGCGGAACGCTGAGCGCCTCGACGAGCGCCGCCGCGGAGGCGAACCGATCCTCTGCTCGCTTGGCAAGGAGCTGGTCCACCATCCGCACCAGCGCCGGAGGACGGGCAGGCGCGTAATCACGTAGCGGCGGTGGCTCCTTGTCGAAGATGTTGGTGACGGTTTCAAAAGGCGAGGCTCCGGCGAACGGCAGCCTCCCCGTGGCCATTTCGTACATCACGACTCCCAGCGAAAACAGGTCGCTGCGCGGATCCCACGGCCCCTGGGCAATCCGCTCCGGCGCCATGTAATTCGCGGTACCGAGCGGGCGGCCCGGAATCGTCGAACCATACGTCGTCACCTCGCCCGTGTCTGGGAGCATGAACCGGCGCGCGAGCCCGAAATCCAGCACCTTCACCATCCCGTCGGAGGCAACCATGATGTTTCCAGGCTTGATGTCACGATGGACGATGCCACCCTCGTGGGCAGCCTGGAGGGCCATGGCAACCTGACGCGCGATGTCGACGATTTCCTGGTCAGGCAACGTCGTTCGACGCGCCATGTGGAGCTTCAGATTGACGCCGTTGATGCGCTCCATCGCGATGAACCGGCTCCCGTTGTGGTCGTCGATCTCGTAGATCGTGCAGATGTTCGGGTGATTGAGGTGCGCAATGATGTCGGCTTCGCGCTGCAGCCGGCGGGACGCCTCTGGATCGCCGACGAGCTCCTCCGACAGGAACTTCAGGGCGACCCGGCGCGGCAGACGGGTGTCTTCCGCCTCGTAGACGACACCCATGCCGCCGACCCCCAGCTTTCCAATGATGCGGTAGTGCGAAATGGTGGTCCCAACCATGCCGTCAGAAATGCCCGCGTACGGGCGGACGTCCGGGTTTGCCGCCAAGAGAATACCCCGGCTGTTAGAACGTTCCCGGAGCATCGTTAATACAGCTAACAGGCCGACTATGCACCCCCATTCAGGGGGTGCCGCAGGGCCTTGCGCGGAGATTCGCTATGCTTCTCAATGCGCCAAAACAGCCGATGAAGCCCGACCCGGAGCAACCCCCGCCCGTCCCCGCCGATGCCACTACGCTGTTAAGCGACGAGCCCACCATCGAACTGGTGATTTCGGCGCGTGCGGGCAACAGGCTGGCGCTCGAGGCCTTGCTCGAACGATGTCTGCCTCCGGTCAAGCGATGGGCGCATGGCCGGCTGCCGGCGCACGCGCGTGGGGCGCTGGACACGGGAGATCTTGTCCAGGAAGCCGCGATGCACGTCCTTGCGCGGCTCGACAAGTTCGAACCTCGGCACGTCGGGGCGATGCAGGCCTACCTGCGGATGTCCGTCGTCAACCGGATTCGCGACGAGATCCGTCGCGTCGGCCGGCGTCCGGAAACCGTTGAGATGACGACGGAGCCGATCTCGGACGCGACCTCACCGATCGAAGCCGCCATTCGTGTACAGGCCTACGAGCGGTACCGCTCTGCCCTCGGCGAGCTTCGACCGCGCGATCGCGAGATGGTCGTGGCGCGGGTTGAAATGCAGTGGAGCGCTGAACAGATCGCGCACCGCTTTGAAATGCCCTCGCTCGATGCGGCACGTGTCGCCGTCAGCCGTGCGCTGAAACGGCTTACCGCGATACTTAAGGTTCAATAGGTCCATGGGGTCATAGGGTTCATGGGGTTCATAAGGTTCGAAATCCGAACCCGATGAACCTAATGAACCCGATGAACCTAAGGAACCCAACTACATCCCAATCACGTCCACGAGTTCCTTGACGGCGCCGGCGGATTTCTTGAGCGCCGCGTCTTCCTCTGGCGTCAGCTTGATTTGAATGATCTGCTCGATGCCTCGCGCGCCCAGCTTCACAGGCACTCCCACGAAGAGACCCTGAATCCCGTACTCGCCTTCGAGGTACACCGAGCAGGGGAGAATCTTTTTCTTGTCCCGGAGAATCGCTTCCACCATCTCGGTGGCCGCCTGTCCGGGCGCATACCACGCGCTGGTGCCGACGAGCTTGGTAATTTCGAGACCGCCGCCCGCCGTTCGCTTCGCAATGGCGTCGATCTTGTCCTTCGGCAGCAGATCGGTGATGGGGATGCCGGCGACGGTCGAATAGCGAGGCAGAGGCACCATCGTGTCGCCGTGGCCGCCGAGCACGAACGCGCTGACGTTCTCGACCGAGACACCGAGCTCCATCGCGATGAACGTGCTCATGCGCGCCGAGTCGAGTACGCCCGCCATGCCGATGATCCGCTGCTTCGGAAACTTCGTGAGCTTGAACAGCGCCTGGGCCATTGCATCGAGGGGATTGGCGACCGGGATGATGATCGCCTCCGGCGTGTGCTCGACGAGCTTGGGCGCGATGCTCTTCATGATGTTGAAGTTGTCGCGCACGAGATCGTCGCGGCTCATATTGGGCCCGCGCGGCTTGCCCGACGTGATCACGACTATGTCGGACCCAGCCGCAGGAGCCCAGTCGGCTCCGCCAATCACCCGCACGTCCGATCCGATAATCGGGCACGTCTCATAGATGTCGAGGCCGATGCCGGCGGCTTTCGATTCGGCGATGTCGATGATGACGACATCGGCCAATTCCTTCTCCGCAATCTGGCGGGC
>Ga0310810_10010692_pt1 | contig 10699 bp, 12 predicted proteins | sample NCmetagenome_FD_207641 | JGI IMG/M metagenome (GOLD analysis project Ga0310810, IMG submission 207641) | Soil microbial communities from experimental microcosm in Duke University, North Carolina, United States - NC | ecosystem: Engineered > Artificial ecosystem > Soil microcosm > Unclassified ... | reverse complement strand
GCGCGTTTGTCGTTATCGTGGAAGCTTACCGCCATGATGAGATGTTTCTTGACTTCCCTGGTTTCCGCGACGTTATAACGCGATTCAAGAAACGTCAGGCTTTCATCCTGGCCTGCAGAACCGAGCCAGAATAGAGGATCGTCATCCAGATTGACCCGAAGAGTGAGATTGCTGACGTTCACTCTATCGACGGCGTCCGAGGACGGTTTTTCGAGATGAATGAGCATTGCAACTTCCTTCTGGACTTTTCGCTCGGGAGTTTTTTCGTCGCCGAAGGTCATCGTTCCGCTCATTTGTGTATTATTATCCATCGGGAAATCATCCATTGTGTAATCGGATGAACCCGCCTCGTTTTTCATACCGGTGATAACCTCTTGCAGGGAAGGATGGTTCTTCTTACGGTCGGAGGAGTAGGTGCCGATGAAGGAGCGTTCTCCCATCGTTCGCATAATAGAATATCCGATCCAGATACCCTTTCCATGATATTTCTTCTCGCCTTCGTTCAGAGCGGACTTCCATTTGTCGTTCAGCGTCGCTCCGGTCTCCATCCGGATCACCGGTTGTGACCAGCAGGAAGCTGCGGCGAATATAAGTACGTGAAGGAGCGAAATTCTCAGGATTTTTTTCATGGCCCGTTCTCCTTTATTTGACGCCGAGGATGTCCAATAAGGCTGCTTTTGCTTTCTCTGTTCCGATCTGGCCCAGCGCGTTCACCGCATTGCTTCGGATCTTCTTGGATGTCCCGTTCTTGGCAAAATCCGCAAGCACCGGTACCGCGTCGTCGCTCTGGGTATTTCCGAGCGCCTGGACAGCGATGAGCTGAATCTCAGGATCCGAAGACTCCTTCGCCACCGAGACGAGCGTCTTGATGGCCTCCGGATGATCGGCATTGTTGCCGATCTGGTAGAGCGCCTGTTTGCGGACTTCCGCGCTCTTGGCGTTGCGGAGGATATCCAGCATCGGTTTCGAATTGTGATCTCCGAGCGCGTTGTTCAGCGCATACAACGCCGTTTTTGCGACATGATCATTCGTATTTGAAATGGCCGTCTCATACAGGTATTTTTCCACCTGTTCGCCGCCGATATTTCCCATGCTGTAGATCGCGGCCTCCTGGGTGCTGGGATCCGGACTGGTCGTGACAATGTCCTTCAGCGCAGTGAACGCGGAAGCATCGTGCGTATTCCCGAGCGCGTAGGCGGCAGCCTTGCGGAGTTCTTTGTCGGTGCTCTTCAGCGCCGCCTCGTGAATAGCATCGACCGCCTCCTTGTCCTGCAGGTTTCCGAGAGTGTAGAGCGCGGCTTTGCGCACTTCATCGGAGTTAGCCTCCTTCATGATCCGGCGAAGCTCTACCGTAGTCTGCTTGCCGCCGATGTTGCCGATCGAATACGTCGCCACCTTGGCGATTTCCTGATCTATATCGGTGCGCGCGATTTCCCCAAGATAGCTGATGATGGCCGCGCTCTTGTCGCTGTGGTTTCCGAGCGTGTACAAGGCCGCCTTGCGCACTTCCGGATCCTTCTCGGAACGGACGATCTTTTCGAGGATTTCAACGACGTCGGCCCCTTCGCTGTTGCCGAGAGCGTAGATGGCATCCTTTCGGACCTTCTCGCTATTATCCGTTGAGGCTATTTCGAGGAGCTTTTTTCTGCTTTCCGGGACATCGAAATTGCCGAGCACATAGATGATCTTGCTTCGTATGTTCGCGCTCTTTGTATGATCGTACAGCGAAGAGACGGTCGACAGGGCCTTTTCGCTTCCCATGTTACCAAGCGCGTAAAGCGCTGCGAGCTTGATATCCTCATCTTCATCCTCGTCCAGGTTCTTTAACATCTTTTCGTATTCCGGGTGTCCTTCGCGCGAGAGCTGGCTTGCGATATTCACCATATTCGACTGAGCATCTTTCGCCCATTTGCTCTTTGGATATTCTTTGATGAATTCCCGGTAGCATTCAAACAGATCCTCCTTCGACTCGCCGAGCTTATCGCGGGTGTAGCAATGCCAGTAATGGGCAGCGTCGATAAGCTTGCTTTCGGAATATTTCTTGATGAACTCGTTGAAGGCATCCTGTGCTGCGGTCCATTTTTCACTGAGAATGGAAGAGTATGCCTTCTCGTACGCCCTGGACGCCGCATCCTGGGCGCTTGCAGCCGTATGCAGGACGAGGATAAGGACAACGAGGGCGATGGTGAATTGTACTATGGTATTTTTCATGGGTTTCATACTCCGTATTATGAGCGTTTGCTTTGTTTTTTCTCTTGAGGTCCTTTGTTGGCGGACTTTTGTTCCGCGGCCCGCATTGCCTCGACATTTATTTTTAGCAGAATGGACTTTTCATCCACACCTTTCTTTACAAGCTCGACGACAGGAACGCCGGGCTTCACTTCGATATTAGCAAGCTGCATGAGAATGATCTGAAGATCCTGAATGAGCTGGCGCGTCCGCTGCTGTTCAGGCCTCTTGAGTGAAACTGCAAGAATATTCCCCTGATCGATGAGTGTCCGGGAGAGTCGCTGGTGGCTCGCCAGATCGAGCGATTGATGTTCAGCGAGGTTCGTCAATCCGATAAGAAGATTGCGCGAACGCTCAAGATAGGCCAACGTCTGCTCCGCCGTAGAATCCTGCGGTGGAGCAACGGATGGCGGCTGTGCCGCGAGTTGTTGCTGCGACGATTGATCTGATGTTTGCTGATGGCCGCTGAACCAGGTCCTTCCCGCGTAGATGCCGACGGCGATGAGGAGCATCGCCGCGATCCCGTATGCCCACGAAGGCATCGAAGCGGGGCGCCACCGGATTACACGCTGCGGCACTATTTGTTGTTCCCGCTGCGGTTCATCCTGCGGTTTGGTTTGTAATTCCGGGGTCTCGATGGCGCGCCGGATGTTTTCCCAGGAATCCAGCCACTCGCCGGCAGTGGGCTCCTCGCGCTTGCGCTGGTTCATGAGCGAAAGAGCCTCCTGCATCTCAGCAAACTCCTGTCTGCAGCCCGCGCATCCGGAGAGATGCGCTTCGAACGCTTGTCTCTCGGATTCCTTCAGCTCATTGTAGAGCGCCAGTACGAAAATTTCTTTGCTTTGTTCGCAGGTCATCTTAGTTCTCCTCCAGGCCGAGTTCTGGCCTGTAAAATGCGAGTTCTTTTTGAAGCCGTTGAATGGATCGGAAGAGGTACGCCTTGACGGTGCCTTCCGCAATTTCAAGCGTCGAGGCGATTTCTTTCAGCGGAAGATCGTGATAATGCCTGAGCACAAACACCGAGCGCTCCTGCGGCGACAGCGACTCGAGCGCCTGGTCGATGTGCTGCTGAATCACGCCCGCTTCCGCCGACCGTTCGGGGGTAGGTGCGTGTGCATTTCCGGTCTGTGCTGCCGTCGGCATTGTCGCGAGCTCCGTTTCGTCTTCAAATTGAACAGGTTGTTTCTTTTTTATTCTCCAGTGATCGTAAAACGTATTCATCGTGATCCGGTACAGCCAGGACGACCATTTTGCGTCGCCGCGGAAGTTCTTCAGCCCGCGGTAGGCCCGGATGTAAGCTTCCTGGGAGAGGTCCTCAGCGTCATGCCGGTTGCCCGTCAGATCATAAGCCAGCCTGTATGTCGTGATCCTCGAGCGCTCTACAAGTACGCGGAAGGCATCAGTATCGCCCCGCTGCGCGCGATCGATCAGCAGCTTCTCATCAGTCACTTAAGTTCCTGTTGTTTGGAGATAAGACGGAAAGTAAGCCAAAAAGGATTACAAGGCAAGCAAAGAAAAGCCGGAGAATTTGCTCAAATTCTGACATCTGAAATATTTATTTCAAACATATGTATCGAACTATTGTGCGGTTTCTACGTACAAGTACCATATATTATACCAACATGCAGACCACAACCAACAATCCGAAAATAGGGCAGGTCTTGCGGGATGATTTCCGCAATCTCGATTTCAAGCGGGATATCCCCAAAGACTACCGGGCGATGAGGGATTTTTTCATCGATGACGAAAAGAAGGCCCGGCTGAAAGAAATGCGAAGGTTCAAGCGCTGGATTTATACGGGCATCTGGCTTCTCAAGTCTCTTTTCCTGAAGCTTACCCCCGCCCGGCGCGTTCTTTTGACGCTCGGAGTCGTCATCCTGCTCACTTCGGAAAGTTTCAATTTCAGGAACGACAGCGTAAATATATCGGTCAACACGAGTATTCTCTCAAGCGTCATTCTCCTGTTTATTCTTATGCTCGAACTCAAGGATAAGCTGATCGCCCATACGGAGCTGGGGGAGGGGAAGGCGGTTCAGGAAGCGCTCATGCCGGAGCGGAGCCCGCAGGTTCCGGGATGGTCGCTTTATCTTTACACCAAAACTGCGAATGAGGTGGGGGGAGACCTGGTCGATTTCCAGAAGACAGGCCCCGAGACGTATCTCGCATCGTTGGCCGACGTCGCGGGGAAGGGGCTGAAGGCGGCCCTGGTAACGTCGAAACTGCAATCGACCCTTCGCGCTCTTTCCACAGAGAGTTCTTCGCTCAGCAATCTCGCGGCGAAGATCAACGCGGTGTTCCATCGCGATACGATTCGGACGATGTTCGCCTCGCTTCTCTGCATAGAGTTTTCGCCCGGCTCAGGGGGCCTGGGACTTGTGAACGCAGGCCATCTTCCGCCGGTGAAGGTCACGGCTTCCGGAGTGGAAGAACTGGGAAAGGGGGATCCCGCGATCGGTATCATTCCCGAAATCACCTATTCCCAGCAGAGCATTCAACTCGGCGAGGGGGAGGTCCTGGTCGTTTATTCAGACGGGCTTCCCGACGCCAAAAATATCCATGGGGAATTTTTTGGCACTTCGCGGCTGTTTGATATCCTGCGGCGTTCGCACGGGCTTTCTACTTCCCAAATCGCCGACAATATCCTCTATTCCGTTCAGTCGTTCATCGGAGAGGAAAAGGTGTACGACGACCTTTCCATGATCGTCATGAAACGTACTTCATCACCCATAACTATATAAGGATTCACGTATGATGCGAAGCTTGGTTGTTCTCTGTCTCACCGTAGTTCTTGTTGTTGCTGCCGGTGCCTCGGAAAAGGCGCCAATCCTGGTCACACCGGAATGGCTTTCACAGCATTTGAACGATCCGGACATCGTTGTCCTGAACGTTTCGCAAAACGCCCGCTTCTATCGCCAGGGACACATTCCCGGTGCCCGATTTTTGTGGGTGACGTCGTTCGCCGCGCCCAACCCGGAATTGAGCTTCGAGCTTGTCCCTCCCGATCAGCTCGTCAAGCTGTTCGAAGGCCTCGGAGTATCGAATACTTCCCGCATCATTCTCTGCAGCGTGAATGGAAACGTGAGCCCCACGGCACGAGCGTACATCACGCTCGAATATCTCGGCATGGGGGATCGGACATCGATCCTCGACGGGGGATATGAGGCGTGGAAGAAGGCAGGCAACAAGGTTTCTACAGAGACACCGTCGGTGAAGCGCTCGTCATTCACTCCGCATTTGAAGAAGGAGGCAATCGTCGACGGCGACTATGTCAAATCGCATCTAAAGACCCGCGGCGTTACCATTCTTGACGCGCGCGCCCCTGAATTTTACAACGGGATCGGCGGGGGATTCCCGCGCCCCGGACATGTCCCCGGAGCCGTGAACGTCTACTTTGGCACTCTGTTTGACAGCACGAACAAGTATCTGCCGCTTGATTCCATCAGGGCAAAGTACGCCGCTGCCGGCATTAAAGACGGCGACGATATCATTACCTATTGCCATGTGGGCCAGACAGCCAGCTCGGATTATATCGGCGCGAAGTTGCTCGGACACGAAGTGCATCTGTATGACGGTTCGTTTGAAGACTGGAGCGGGAGGGAAGATACGCCGATCGAGGTCCCGGCAAAACAGGACTCGCTGAAAAAACCGTAGAATTTTATCTTCGTTTGTGGGAGTTCATATCCCGGTTGCGGGCGTACTCGGAAGGCAGCCTGTTTTCTTCCGGCGGACGTGACGGGCGCATCGCGATTGGCGTCGTCAGGTAACGAACCCAATCTTTAAATAGTTTCAGGGATTGCGTCTTCTGAAAAAATCCGTCGTTTCTTGATTTTGTCAGTGCCGCGAGGGTTGCCTGATCGGCATGTCCTGAAATGAAGAGAAAGGGGGTCGCCGCGAAGTCGGGCATCGACCGGACCTGAGCGTGAAATTTCAGCCCGTCCATGTTCGGCATATAGATATCGGATACGATGCAGTCGACCTTCGTCTCGCTGAGACGCTGCAACCCTTCAACTCCGTCGGCGGCGCTGGAGACATCCCAACCTTCCAGCCGAAGTGTGGTTTTTAGGAGTTCCCGGTACGCCGGTTCGTCATCAACGATAAGTATGTTCACGCGCGAGCAATCCCCGAATTTTCACTTGGAATGTAGCTTCTTTCTTCGAATAATTCAAGGGAAACTTCGCGGCTTTTGGGTGCCGGTGGCAGTGCGCACAAGTGTGCGGGTGAGGGCAAAAACTGCTTGCCTATTAAGGAAAAAATCGTTATTTTTAATAGCTAAGTAGTAAATCCCTTCAAATTTTAATCATTTTTAAGGAATTTTCAAGTGGCGTTAGCTCAACGTTTGACCTACTCGTTTAAAGAAAGCGAGATTGAGAAGAAGTGGTACATTGTGGATGCCTCCGGCAAAACCGTCGGACGCGTCGCCAGCCGTGTCGCGCATGTCCTTCGCGGAAAGCACAAACCTGTATTTACGACGAACATCGATTGCGGTGATTTCGTTGTCATCGTGAACGCCGACAAAGTAAAGTTGACCGGCAAACGTACCGAGCTCAAGACGTATTTTTCGTATACCGGATATCCGGGCGGCGCGACTGTCGATTCATTCAAAGAGCTCATGCGCACGAATCCCGAGCGCGTGCTCGAACATGCCGTGAAGGGAATGATTCCGCACAACCGCCTCGGCGCGCGCATCATTAAGAAGCTGAAAGTCTACCGCGGGACAGAACATCCGCATGCCGCTCAGAAACCCGAACCACTGAACGTTTAAAGGAAACTCATGATCACCCACGCACATCCAATTATTGCAACCGGCCGCCGCAAAACATCGGTCGCCCGTGTCATCCTTCGCCCGGGTTCCGGCGAAGTGAAGGTTAACAAGCAGAAGCTCCAGGACTATTTCGGCGTCGAGCAGCTTCGCAACGAAGTTCTCATGCCCCTCGTCGCACGCAAGTTGTGTCGGGGTTCCGGGAGAAGATGAGGAAAGTAGAAGAACAAACTAACATAGGAGTAACATCAGCATGCCTCGTATTGAACTGGCAAACCTGCTGAACGCAGGTTCGCACTTCGGACACCTCACCCGCCGTTGGAATCCCAAAATGAAGCCCTACATCTTCATGGAACGGAACGGCATTCACATCATCGATCTCAAGAAAACCCAGGAACTTTTGGAAGCAGCCTGCAACGCCATGTCACAGATCGTGGCGGACGGCAGACGCGTGCTCTTCGTCGGCACGAAGAAGCAGGCTTCCGACGTCATCCAGGAAGAAGCGAGGCGCTGCAAGCAGTTCTACGTTTCAGAGCGGTGGCTCGGCGGCATGCTCACGAACTTTACGACGATCCGCAAGAGCGTGAAACGCCTGACGAACATCGAGAAGATGGAAACCGACGGAACGTACGACAAGATCACCAAAAAAGAAGCGCTCGTCCTCGACCGCGAAAAAGAAAAACTCCAGGGCGTCCTTTCCGGCGTCGTCGAAATGACCCGCCTTCCCGGCGCGCTGTTCGTCGTCGACATCAGGAAGGAAGAGATCGCCGTCGCCGAAGCGAAGAGACTGGGCATCCCGGTATTCGCCATCGTCGATACGAACTGCGATCCGACGCTCGTCGATTTTCCGATCCCGGCCAATGATGACGCGATCAAATCGATCCAGACGATCACGAAGCTTGTCGCGGACGCGGTCACCGAAGGGCTCGAGCGCGCCTCAGCGCATCGCGAAGGGGCGGATTCGAACGAGATGGAAGCTGCCGTCGCTGAATCACGCTGAACACTACAATTTTGAAAGGACTCAACATTACTACCATGGAAATTACCTCAGACAAAGTAAAAGAACTCCGGGATAAGACCGGCGCCGGCATGATGGATTGCAAGAAGGCGCTCGCCGAATCGTCGGGAGATTTGGAAAAAGCGATCGACTACCTTCGCAAGAAGGGTGCCGCGACCGCGGAGAAACGCGCCGACCGTGCCACGAACCAGGGGCTCGTCGAAGCGTATATCCACGCGGGCGGCCGGATCGGATCGATGGTCGAAATCAATTGCGAAACCGACTTCGTCGCAAAGACCGACGATTTCAAATCGCTCGCGCGCGATATTGCCATGCAGATCGCGGCGATGAACCCCCAGTATATCAGCCGGGAACAGGTTACCCAGGCAACGATCGATCGTGAGATGGATATTTACCGCACGCAGGCCCGGAACGAGAAAAAACCGGAACAGATCATTGAGAAAATCTCGACAGGGAAGCTGGAAAAATATTATCAGGAAGTCTGCCTGATGGAACAGACGTTTATCAAGGATTCAGGGAAGACGATTAAGGACCTCGTCCTCGATATGATGTCGAAGACCGGCGAGAAGATCGGCGTCCGGCGCTTCAAACGCTTCCATCTCGGCGAAATAGAATCGTAGCACTCACGTTTTCGGGTGTCAACGCTCCCGGATATGAAAAAAACCCGCTCAACATATAAGCGCATCCTCCTGAAGCTCAGCGGGGAGGCGCTTCTCGGCGACGGAGAGTACGGCATCGATTCCGCCGTCCTTAAACGGTACGCGAAGGAGATCCGCGAAGTCATTGACTCGGGGGTCGAGATCGGAATCGTCATCGGCGGAGGGAACATCTACAGGGGCGTCGAAAAATCCTCGGACGGCATCGACAAGGTGACCGGCGATTACATGGGGATGCTTGCGACGATGATCAACGGCCTCGCCCTCCAGAGCGCGCTCGAAAACATGGGAGTGTTTACCCGCCTGCTGACCCCTATCAAAATGGAAGAGATCGCGGAGCCGTTCATCCGGCGCCGCGCCGTCCGCCACCTCGAAAAACGAAGAGTGGTCATCTTCGGTTCGGGGACGGGCAATCCCTACTTCACGACCGACACTGCGGCAGCCCTCAGGGCGCTGGAGATCAAAGCCGACGTTATTATCAAAGGTACGCGCGTCGACGGCGTCTATAATTCCGACCCGGAAAAAAATCCTAACGCCGTCATGTACAAAGAAATCTCCTACGCCGACGTGCTGAAAAAAGATCTTAAGGTCATGGATCTCACCGCCATTACGCTCTGCAAAGAAAACAACCTCCCCATCATCGTGCTCAATATGAACAAGACCGGAAGCATGATGAAGCTCCTGAAGGGGGAAAAGGTCGGCACGATCGTTACATCCGGCAGTAAATTACCGAAGTAACGTTGACGAACACTTCGCCACTCGCACTCTCATTGAGGAATTCATGATCAAGGAAATCCTGAAGCAAACAGAAGACAAGATGCATAAAGCAATCGAGGTTGTACGCCATGAGCTGATAAAGATCCGGACCGGCAAGGCAACCACCGCGCTCCTGGACGGCATCAAAGTGGAGAGTTACGGAACGCAAATGTCGCTCAATCAGGTGGCAAATATCAGCGTCCCCGATGTGCATACGATCTTTGTCCAGCCATGGGACAAGAGCATGATATCGCCAATCGAGAAGGCCATCCTGGCGGCGAATCTTGGCATGAACCCGGTTGTCGATAGCCAGGCGATCCGCATACCTGTCCCGCCGCTCAACGAAGAACGGCGCAAGGATCTCGTGAAGCTCGTGAAGAAATTTGCCGAGGAGGGAAAGATCGCGATCAGGAATATCCGCCGGGACGGGATCGAGCATCTGAAAAAATCAGAAAAGGCCGAGCATCTTTCCGAAGACGAGCGAAAGCGCGGAGAGGGCGATGTTCAGAAAATGACCGACAAGTCGATCAAGGACATCGACAACCTTGTCGCGATGAAAGAAAAAGAAATTATGGAGGTGTGACACTCCTCCGATTTGATTTGGCGCGCAGAATGCGCCGAAGCCGGGTGCAAACATCGTAGCAAGGGGCCAGGCCTTTCAACAAGGCCTGGCTTTTTCTTTAGGTGACGATACGCCAAATTGTCCGCGGGTTTATCCTGATATACGTCTCATGTTTACCGAAACATTCCAGCACGTTTATCGTAAGCGAATGTAGAGAAAGTTATGACAACTACTGAACATACCGGAAAACGTCTTTATAAATCCCGTCAGAATAAGGTCATTGACGGCATTTGCGGCGGCATCGCCGAGTACTTCGGCGTGGATCCCACGATCGTACGGATTCTGTGGGTCCTGATCACGCTTCTCGGCGGGTCAGGCCTCATTCTGTACATTATCGCGATGATCATCATGCCGGTAAATCCGCAGCATGTCATGCCGGGCGCTTCTGCCGAAACTGCCGCTGCTGCAGGTGCGTTCGGAGTACCCTCTGATCGAAAACGAAATTGGGGAATTGTTCTCATTCTCCTCGGCGTCTTTATCATGATGACGAACCTCGGATGGTTCGCAGACATCAATTGGTGGCATTTTTCGCGGACGGTCGTATTCCCCGTGTCACTGATTCTTATCGGACTTTTGTTCATCTACGTGCAAACAAGAAAAGCACAGGCGACCGTGCCTCCGATGTCCTCCGCAGCGGCTATGGATGCATCCATGGATCC
>Ga0310810_10010691_pt1 | contig 10699 bp, 6 predicted proteins | sample NCmetagenome_FD_207641 | JGI IMG/M metagenome (GOLD analysis project Ga0310810, IMG submission 207641) | Soil microbial communities from experimental microcosm in Duke University, North Carolina, United States - NC | ecosystem: Engineered > Artificial ecosystem > Soil microcosm > Unclassified ... | reverse complement strand
CGCGTCATCGAGATTTTTCTCGACGAACACGTAGCGTTTGTCGGGATCCTGGAGAACGTCCATTGTCTCCAAGCCTTCGAACGCATCCTTGCAGTAGAAAACTCCGGCGTCGTACGCGCGTTCGTCTTCGACGAAAAGTGCGCGACGGCCGAAGCGGCGATTGATTGCTGCGCCGCCGATGAGCACGGGAATCTTCATTCCGCGTTTGTCGAGCTCTTTGACGCAGAGCGGCATTTGCTTCGACGTGCTGACGAGTAGCGCGCTCAATCCGATTGCGTCTGCTTCGACTTCGACTGCTTTCTCGAGAATCGTATTGACCGGGACTTGTTTGCCGAGGTCGTAGACAGTGTAGCCGTTGTTGGAGAGGATTGTGTTGACGAGTGATTTGCCGATGTCGTGCACGTCGCCGTAAACCGTGGCGAGCACCACTTTGCCTTTGGTGTAGCCTTCGGCTTTCTCGAGGAATTGCTCGAGATGCTTCACCGCCTTCTTCATCACTTCCGCGGATTGCAGAACGAACGGGAGAATGAGCTCGCCGGCGCCGAACTTGTCGCCGACTTCCTTCATTGCGGGGAGGAGAACTTCGTTCAGAACTCTTACGGGATTTTCTCTGACGCCTGCGGCATCGAGCTGATCTTCGATGTTTTCTTTTTTCCGGTGAAGGATCATCCAGTGAATGCGCTGATCAGGCGTCATTCCTTCGGTCGGATCTGCCTTCTCGGTTTTTTCGCTTTGATCCGTTTTCTCTGCGGAGAAGTATTCGATGAATTTTTGTAGAGCGTCCGGGCTCTTGTTGAATACGAGTGCGTTCGCGAGCTCGCGTTGTTCCTCGGAGATCTCAGCGTATGGAGTGATGTGCGCGGGATTCACGATCGCGGCGTCGAGTCCTGCTGCGACGCAGTGATGCAGGAAAACGGAATTGAGAACGGCGCGGGCTTCCGGCGTTAATCCAAAGCTGACGTTCGAAACGCCAAGAATCGTCGAGACGCCTGGTAGCTCGCGTTTTATCAGGCGGATGCCTTCGATTGTCTCTTTGGCCGAGTCGATCCATTCGGCGTCGCCCGTCGCGAGGGTGAACGTCAGGGCGTCGTAGATGAGGTCTTCGGGCTCGAGCCCGTACTCGTCCACTACTATAGTATAGATAGCTTTGGCGACCTCGAGCTTTCGCTCGCGAGTTTTGGCCATGCCGACTTCGTCGATCGTGAGGGCGATGACCGCCGCGCCGTGCTTCTTCACGAGAGGCACAACTGCGTCAATGCGCTTCCGGCCGTTCTCCATGTTGATGGAGTTCACGATTCCCCGGCCGGGTACGTGCTCGAGTGCGGCTTCGATGACGTTCGCTTCGGTGGAGTCGATGACGAGCGGCGTCTCCACCGACATCGACAGAAGCTTGACGACTTTCGACATCTGCTCGGCTTCGTCGGCACGTTCGGTGAGTGCGACGCAGACGTCGAGGACGTGTGCGCCGGAGTCTACCTGATCGCGTGCGACTTCGAGGATTCCCTCGTAGTCGTCTGCGAGCAGGAGGCGTTTCACTTTGCGCGAGCCCTGCGAGTTGACGCGCTCGCCGACCAGGAGCGGTGGTGGATCCTGGTGGAGTGTGATCGCGCGCATTGCACTGCTTACGCGTGGAATTTTCTGGTGACGCGTTCGCGTTGCGGGTTGCGTAATTTTTTTATCGGGGGGGCCCCCCGCGCCATTTTCGACCGAGCGCACGGCTTTCACTACCGCATCGAGATGGGCCGGCGTGGTGCCGCAGCATCCTCCAACGATTCTCACACCGAAATCCTTCACGAACTCGGCGAGTGCCGTCGCCATCGGTTGTGGCTCGAGCGGATACACCGCTTCGCCGACGCCTGTATTTAAGGGCAACCCAGCATTTGGGATTACGGACAGCGGAAGCGTCGCGTTCTCGGACAAATAGCGAATCGGCTCACGCATGTGCTCCGGTCCCGTCGAGCAATTGAGACCGATCACATCGACGCCGAGTGACTCGAGAGTCGTCATTGCGCTCGCGATGTCGGTGCCGAGGAGCATGCGGCCGCTGACGTCGAGTGTGACCTGCGCCTGTATTGGAATGCGACGCCCGATTTCGGTGAAGAGCTGCTCGATTCCGGCGACAGCGGCTTTGACTTCGAGGATGTCTTGCGAAGTCTCTATGAGGAGGAGGTCTACGCCTCCTTCTATAAGGTATTGGGCCTGGTCGTGGAAATTGCGTGCGAGCTCGTCGAAGGTGATGTCGCCGAGTGCGGGGTCGGAGCTCGATGGTAGCATGCCGGTTGGGCCCATCGATGCAGCGACGAATTTCGGTTTGTCGGGAGCGCTGTATTTATCGGCAGCTGCGCGTGCGATGCGTGCGGCGGCGATGTTGATGTCGCGGACTTTGTCGCCGAGTCCCCATTCGTGTAGTCGTCGTGGTGTGCTTTGGAAGGTGCAGGTTTCTACGACGTCGACGCCGACTTCGAGGAACGATTCGTGGATGGCCTGAATAACGTCGGGTCGTGTGATGACGAGGTAGTCGTTGCAGCCTTCGTATTGTTTGCCGCCGAAGTCTTCAGGTGTGAGGTTGAAGCGTTGTATGGATGTGCCCATCGCGCCGTCGTAGATGAGGACGCGTTTGTTGAGCTCGTTAAGGTATGGTGAGTCGAGTTGGGGACGTGCCATTGCAGTTACCGGATACGAAAAAAGCCCGCGGATAGGCGCCGGGCGAGCGCTTTAGCGGATTGTTTAACGTGGCCGCAAGTTGCCTTAAATCACCACGAAGTTTCATAGAACGACTGAATAACTATACTAATAGGGGCCACGCACGACAAGATGTATGGGGTCGGCTACCTCTCCGAACCCGGCCTTCTGGACGTGGGCGGCGTAGCTCACGAGCCAATCAAGTGCCAACCGTGGCTGTGCACTTAAGCCCATCGCGTAATTCGAAATAACATTGCAGCCCGACATTCCGACGAGCCACTCAGCCGGCACTACCATAGATAGGAGCACCCCACGACATGCGCGAGAAAAAAATCATCGCAGTTGTTGGCGCAACCGGACAACAAGGTGGCGGACTCGTTCGCGCAATCATGAACGACAATAGCGGCAAGTTCAAAGCACGTGCCCTCACCCGCGACCCCAACTCCGACAAAGCACATGCACTACGCGAACTTGGCGCAGAAGTAGTACAAGTCGATCTGCAAGACGAATCGAGCGTCACACGCGCATTCGAAGGCGCACACGGCGCCTACTGTGTCACGTTCTACTTCGCACACATGTCGCCCGAACGGGAATTTGCCGACGCGACAATTCTCGCTAACGCAATTCGAAACGCACGCGTCGAACACGCGATCTGGTCAACCCTCGAAGACACGCGAAAGTTCGTTCCACTCGACGACCCACGAATGCCCACCATCATGGGCAAATACAAAGTTCCACACTTCGACGCCAAAGGCGAAGCCGACGAGCTCTTCCGCAAATCGGGAGTGCCCGTCACCTACCTCCTCGCATCTTTCTACTGGGACAATCTTCTCGCACCAGGAAGAGGCCCGACGCCTGACGCCAACGGCGACCTCGTCCTCAACATGCTGATGTCCGATCGCAAACTCGCCGGCATCGCCGCTGAAGACATCGGAAAATGCGCCCTCGGAATTTTCAAACGGGGAACGGAGCTCACCGGACAACGCATCGGCATCGCGAGTGATCATCTCACCGGCAACGAAATCGCCGAGAAAATCTCGAAGGCACTCGGCAAACCGGTTCGCTACAATCCGGTTCCGTTCGATGCGTTCCGCAAATCCGGAATGCCGCTCGCTGAAGAAGTCGCAAACATGTTCCAGTTCTACGTTGACTTCGAGGAGGAAGTTCTCAGATCTCGCGACATCGCGCGTTCACGCGAGCTGGATCCCGAGCTTCAAAGCTTCGATGAATGGCTGGCGCGCAACAAATCGCAATTCGCCGGCGCCGCTTCGTCCCGATAGGTTTCGGCTACCCGGAAATGTCTACTGACACATTCACACGTGACTGAAGGAAGCAACACAGAAAAGCAATTACTTGGCAAAGCCTACGACCAGGCGCTGAAATCCTACAACGAAGGTGGTCTACCGATCGGCGCCATAATGGCTGAAGGCGAAAAAGAAATTGCCGCCGGTCACAATCGAAGAGTTCAAGACGGCGACCCAATCGCGCACGGGGAAATGGACTGTCTCCGCAAAGCCGGCCGCCGAGCACGATACGACAACGTCACTCTCTACACGACGCTCAGCCCGTGCATGATGTGCGCAGGCACAATCGTTCAATTTGGAATCAAGAGAGTCATCGTCGGAGAAAACAAAAACTTCGTCGGCAACATCGATCTCCTGCGAAGTCACGGAGTCGAAGTCACGCTGGTTCAAGACGAACGATGCATCGAGCTGATGGAACGCTTCATTCGCGAGAGACCAGACCTCTGGGATGAAGACATCGCAGGCCGCGACCGAGTATAATTTCTCCCACAAGATTCGAAGGGATTCACAAATGCGCATGAGATTTTTCTTCCGAATATTCATTTGCGTCGGGCCAATCGCGACCGGTGCTTCAGGTCAGGTCACAACAATCCGCCGCCCAACCGCACCTCAACAGATCGCAGTCGCCGCCACTCCCGACCTCCCGCTCCTCGTCGGCATGAACAGCGGCCACGCACTCCAGATCGACGACATGGCAGGCGCAGCCATGCAGATCATCGACAGCGGTTTCAAGCAATCATCCAGCAGCGCAGCACCGGTACTCGGCCGCGGACCAACGGGACAAATCATCGCACTCGTGCCCGGCGGAATTCCGTCCGTTCGAATTCAGATTCCAATTACAAAGTGGCAATTCCTCGACGAACGGCTGACGGATCTCGTCGGAATGACATTCGACGCAAGCGGTGGCGTGCTCTACGCAACCAGTTGTCAAAAAGGACAAGTAATCCGCTACGACATGGCGTCGAAGGATCTACAAACGATCGGATCGAAAGGAACTGGTCTCGGACAATTGAGCTGCCCCGAAAAGATTGCAGTCGATGCAGCAGGACGCATCTATGTCGCAGATGGCAATCGAGTGGTGCGCATGAACGACATCACCGGCAATGGATGGACTTCCTTCGGCGAGCATGGCGGCGGTACTGGACAATTCAACTACATCCGCGGTCTCGCAGTCGATCGCAAGAATCGAATTTACGTGTCGGATTATTTCAACAATCGCCTCGTGCGGTTCGACGACGTGAACGGCGCCGGATGGACTGAATATCGAAGCGGCATCATGCAGCCCGAGGGTCTCGCCGTCGATTCGTACGATCGGGTCTACGTCGCACTCCCGGTGTCGAACCAAATTCTTCGCTTCGACGACATCAGCGGAGCCGGACTAAAAATCTTTACATTCCCCCGAAGTGAGCGGCTCGGCGGACCAAAAACGATTCTTCCGATGAAACGCGCCAGCGGTGGAGGCACAATTCGGTAGCGCAAGCCCGGGTGAAAGTTGTCGTTCACCGCTCACCCCCATGCACCTGCCCTTAACTCGTTCTCGCCGCTAACAAGCTTGCAAACGTGGAACGGAACTTCCATTGTGCCCAATACAACTAGAATGATTGTTGACCCACCCCACCATTCAAGCCGGAGGGGCAATCATGCAATCACCATTCAGCTTCAGACGAGGCAACACCGTACTCCAGCCTGAACTAGCAACTGAACGTCCGCAGCTACCAACTGGCCCATCCCCCGGCCAGCTCGCACGAGTAGTTGACTCCGCCTCATCGATCCTCATGAGCGAGCTCAAAATCGTGCGACAATACAACAAGAATTCAAATAGTTCCGCAGATCATCAATGCAGCTCCGCATCACTCATGCGGTACGTCCTGCGCGATCTGCTCACACAACTTCCGAATCGGGCGACATTCATGAATCGCCTCGATGCCGCACTTGAACAAGCAAAGCGACGAAGCGACGCCGGATTCGCACTCCTATACATCGGCATGGACCGCTTCAAAGTCGTCAACGAAAGCCTCGGCTACGCGAGAGGCGACGAATTTCTCGTCGGCGCATCACAGCGAATCGCGCGAGTCATCGGCCGTAACCATTTACTCGCAAGATTAGGCGGTGATCGATTCGCCGTCCTCATCGATGGAATGGAAACAGCCGTAGCTGTCGATGAAGGAATCAAACTCGCGAAAACCATTCAGCACGAATTGAGTGGACCACTACTCATCGGTCGGTTCGAACTTTTCGCATCGGCGAGTATCGGGATTGCACCGAGCTCTGCGTTATACGGATGCGCGGAAGAAGTTCTGCGCGACGCCGAAGTCGCCATGTATCGCGCCAAGCACCTCGGCAAATCGCACTGCGTTGTTTTCGATTCACTCCTCGACAGTCGACACGCAGCAACACTCGAGCTCGAGACGGATCTTCGACATGCAGTAAAGCGCAACGAATTCGAGCTGTACTACCAACCAATAGTCTCTGCAGTCACTGGAAGATTTGCTGCATACGAAGCTCTCATTCGCTGGCGACATCCGTCAAAAGGACTTCTCTCGCCGGCAAATTTTCTTTCGCTGCTTCACGAAACGGGTTTGATCGTATCTGCCGGCCGATGGGTGTTCGAGCAGGCATGTCGTCAAGCGAAAAAGTGGGAGCAGGAAGCCGGACACATTGTCTGCATCTCTCTCAACCTTTCAGCACCGGAATTCGGCGCACCCGGATTGGTGAGCGCAATTGCCGACACCATCGATCAAACCGGAGTGAATCCCGCGTCACTCACAGTTGAAATCACGGAAGGCGCTCTTGTCGCATACCCTGACGGCGGAGAGGACACGTTATCAGCGCTGAGTCAACAAGGTTTGCGCTTACTCATCGACGATTTCGGAACCGGCTATTCGTCACTCAGCTACCTCGGCCGACTTCCTGTGCGTGGACTCAAGATTCCTCGCGAGCTTGTCTCCCGAATCGACGATCACGCAGAAGATCGCGCGATCGTACACGCGATCGCCGCATTGTCACATGTCCTTGGCCTCGACGTCGTCGCTGAAGGAGTTGAGAATCGCGAGCAGCTCGCACAGCTGCGAGCAATGGAATGTCATCACGTCCAAGGGTATTTGATCTCGCCGCCGGTAGACGTGATTACAGCCGGCAAGATGCTCGGAGCCGAAGCCGCGTCGACGTGGAGCTTCGCGCACTAAGCTCTATTGCCCAACGTGTAGCGAAAGATTCGGTGTCGCGTCGGTAATACTTGTAAAACGAGACGAGAGACCGAAGTCTCTCGTCGCATTCGTTGAAGTTGTTAGTCGCGCGTACCCGGCGGTAACGGCTCGAATTCTCCTCCGCCGGATGTAGCGGAGCCAAACCGCGGAGACGACATGCCGCGGTTCTTTTCAACTCCATCCACAGGCGCGGTGTTCGTACGATAACGTGACGGATTCGCATCGAACTCACGCTTGCACTCGAGAGAGCAGAAATAGAAATCATCCCCCGCGTAGGTGCTGCGTGCAACAGCGGACGTCGAATCAATCGACATTCCACAAACTGGATCGGTTACGATAGCCATGGTTCCTCCCGTTAAGTCAAAAAACCCGCAAGCGCTGCGCCATCGATCCAGACAATAAAAGAAAAAACCCCGGCTGGACCGGGGTTTTTTCTTTGCCTCGGATGTAGCGCGCTACGATGCCGACGCGATGATTCGATTTATCAACGTCCGCAACGCAGCCGCATCACTCGCGCTCAGCTTGTGTGAAGCAACCAACGCATCGAGCTGATTGAGCAACGCCTGCAGCTGATTGACTGCCGCACCTGCATTAGCACCATCAAACGATGCAGTCGCGGCATTGAGCTTCGCCGTCAACGCATCCGTATTTCCAGCGTTGAGCTTCCCAGAACTGAGGAACGCGTTGACGAGCGTCTGCGCATCAGCAATACCCTGCTGCTGCGTCAACACTGTAGCAGTCGTTGTCACAGTATTAGTGAGCGTGAGTGGATCAGTCACGGTCAACGTCACGGTGTACACACCACCAGTCGCATACGAGTGCGTGACATTCACGCCGGTTCCCGTCGTGCCGTCACCAAAATCCCACGCATACGTGAGAGTCTGACCTGCGTCAGCATCACTCGATGCCGCCGCACTCATCGCAATCGTCTCACCCGGAAGTGCACCGGTGTTATACGGGCCATCAGTCGCAGCAACCGGCGGAACTGTGTTGCTCTCGACGGCGATCTCGATCTGGTCAGGCAGCGCCGACAACAAATCGTATCCGCTCAATGCTTCGACAGCATCGACCGTAGTCTCGTACGTGTGCCAATCGACGTTACGCACTCCCGCAACGTTCGGCATGATCACAGCAATCACCTGCACGTCGCTGTAGCTGTGCACGTCAGCCAGGCCCTGATCCTTGTTCATGATCACCGCAACTTTCCACGTCTGCGCGGGAATCACGACCTTTCCTTCGTTCTTCAGTGTCCCATTGTTACCGGCAACCCCGGCAATGATGTAAACCTCCTTGTTGTTCAGGCGCGCCTGATCACCAAGGTAGTTCTCCATGATCGCCCACGGTCCCTGATTGAGATCCGAAGCCTGCGGGACAACGTTGCTGAAGTAGAACGTGTACGCATTGTCGAGATTGCCCGACGTGCGGTCGAACGAGCGCGTCATGTGACCACGATCGATTCCGTATCCATTGATTGCAGCTGAACCCGTGTACGCCGCCGTCGTGTAATGCTGATAATCGGCGGGAAGTGCGGGATCATACGTGAAACAATCGCAGCGATCCTGAGGACCAAAGTGCGAAATCTCGAGATCGTAGCTTACCCAGTTCGGCGTTCCGCGATTCTTGTTGAACGACGATGTGTACTCGGGATGAACGATGATGTAGTCATCCGACGCATCAGCGTCAGTTGGAATTCCGAACTCTGTATTGCCTGCGTACGAAGCAGTCGAGCTCGCGACAGCAACAGTCGTCGGTAGACTCCACGTTCCAGTTGCACCCGTCGCAGCTGTGGCGCGGAGAATTGCAGTTCCCGCTGACAATGCGGTGAACACGCCATCCTGATCGATCGTCGCAATGTCAGGAGTTTCGCTTGTCCAAGTGAACGTCGTCGCGATTTGGTTTCCACTCGCATCCTCCAGGCTCGCGAAAAGCTGATCCTGGAACCCGACGGGGAGCGGCACATCACCCGGAGTCCTACCGGTGAAGAAAATTGCCGGCGGCGGTGGCTCTGCAGGATTGCAGGCACCGAACGTGTTGAGCGCGGGACCATACCATGTTCCGTCGGCAGCGCGCTGAAGCGAACGTGTAGACGAAGTACCGTCACCCTCTTGAACCCCGATGTCGGTCGAGAGAAGCCCAAGAGCAGGACCATTCGTAGCGGTCATCGTTCCCTCATATGACAGGAACTCGATCACATGACCGGCATTGTCGACGAGCGCAAATCCATCGGGCGATCCGTTCTGAATGCCGCCGGCTGGACCATCGATCGTCACCACGCCACGGTCGCCACAAGTAGCGGGGATTACTGCACTCAGCACGGTCGTGCTGTAAGAGGCGCCGCCGTTTCCGTTGTACAGCACCACTTTCCAGCCACTGAGATCGCCCCCGGCAGGACCTTCGATCTCGATCTTTTCATTTACATCCGTGCTGGCGTTGTCGTAATGAATCTCCGAGAATCGGACATCGCTCAATCCAGACGGTGGCGGCGTTGCAGTAACATGGAGCGTAGCTGTAGCCGAGATACCGTTCGTTGATGTTGCGGTGATGTCGACGTCGCCTGCGGCGGCGGTCGTCACTGCGCCATTCGCGTCTATCGTGGCAATCGACGGGTCGCTGCTCGTCCAGCCGAAATACGCGCCTGGAATTGTTACGTTCGAAGCATTCTTTGCAGTCGCCGTGATCTGAACGCTCGCTCCCTGAGTGAGAGTGAATGTCGTGGGACTGACGGTGACACTCGCAACTGTATTCGCGGCCGCAGGAGCAGCGTTGTCGTTGCACGCACCGAACGAATTCGCAGCGGGAGCGAGCCACGTCCCTGCCTGGTCGCGCTGAAGCGAGAAGCCGAGCGTCACACTGGTTTCGCTCACTTTGATGTCTCGCGCGACCATCCCCGATGCAACACCGTTCGTTGCCGTCATTGGTCCCTCATACGAGAGGAACTCGACGACATTGTTGGAGGCGTCTACAAGCGCCATTCCATCCGGCGAGCCGTTCTGGATTCCATCAGTTGGATAACTGACGACGACAACTCCGCGCGTGCTGCATGTGGCGGGAATCGACCCGGTCAGGTTGTCGGTTCTGTATGACGCGCCACCCGAGCCATTGTACAGAACGATCTTCCAGCCGGTGAGATCAGTGCCGGCCGGACCTGAGATTTCGATTTTCTCATTGGTGTCGGTGCCGACATTGTCGTAGTGGATTTCGCTGAATCGTACCGGCGGAAGAACGGGAGGAGAGACAGTTAGACGCGGCGCCTGTTTGGCGATTACATCGGAAGTTACGGGTGCGGTCGGCAGGTCAGTGCACGACGCAACGATGAGGGCGAGCGTAGCTAGAGCTACGCTGGAGATCGCGGATCGCATCAATTTTTTCGGGGACGAAAGGGGAAGGACGGAGCGGTACCCGAGAGGGAGCCGCTGTCGACTACTATAGAATAACGGGTCGCCCGAGCCGGAACAACTGTTCACTCAGCCTCTCTACAACTCACGTCTCGTGACCACCCCGTGTCTT
>Ga0310810_10010690_pt1 | contig 10699 bp, 7 predicted proteins | sample NCmetagenome_FD_207641 | JGI IMG/M metagenome (GOLD analysis project Ga0310810, IMG submission 207641) | Soil microbial communities from experimental microcosm in Duke University, North Carolina, United States - NC | ecosystem: Engineered > Artificial ecosystem > Soil microcosm > Unclassified ... | reverse complement strand
TGCTCCGCCCAGCCGGCGGAGCGGCCGCGCCGCCGGAGGCGGAGGCCGTGCCGAAGAAGGAGTCGAACGATACCGGCGCGGCTGTACCCGTCGGAGGCGGCGAGTCAGCAGAGCGAACGGCCGGCGCCACCGGGGGCGGCTCGTCGCCAAAGACCGATCCGAGAGACAGCGGCTCCCCCGCGGGGCGCGTCGCCGAGGCCTCTTCGGGCGGCGGCTCCGCAGCGGGTTCGGGCCGGGCCGGCCAGCGGTTCGGCGGGTCGCCCGGGCGCGCTCCCAGCAAGCCGGTGAAGAGCTCAGCAACTGATTGCCCGCCGGTCTCGCGCGCCGCGTACGCGGGGCGCTGCGCCGGCGCGGGAGCCGTGGCTTGGCGAGCCTCGAGCTCGGCGACCCGCGTCGCCAGGTGAGCAGCGGCGGGGCTACGACGAAGCAGCTCGCGATATACCGTCAAGGCTTCGGCGAGATGGCCCTGGCTGAGGAGGATCTCGGCCATCGTCTCGGTGACGACCAGCGCCGGCTCGGCAACGGCTGGTGCGTCGCCGAGGTCTTCCGGCACGGTCGCAGGTACTGGCTCGGGCTCGGGACGTGGCACCGCCGCCGGCTCCGGTTCACTCGGCGCCGCGCTTCCCGGCTCATCGAGCGCGTAGAAGTCAGGGGTGCGAGCGGCCCAAGACCCCGGCGTAGACTCGGCATCCGGCAGTTCCGATGGCGTGAGCAACGGCTCGGGCTCCCCGGGCTCCAAGTCGCTCAGCGCGGAGGTAATGGGCTCGGGGGGTGCGAGATCGCGACGAAGGTCGTCGATGCTTCCGATCGGCGTCCCGGTCACGTCCGACATCAGGTCGTCTACAGCGCTCGGCGTCTGGTATTCCGTCTGGCCTGAGACGCTCAGCACGATCTCCTCGGACTGCTCGATCCCGAAAGCGTCAACCTCCCGAATCGGAGGCGGGAGAATATCGATCTTGTCGACGCTCTCGGGCTCCTCCGCAAACACCGGCGCCTCCATCTCGGCTCGCTGACTCCCAGCCTCGTGATCCTGCAGAGGAAGCGGGTCTGGTGACGTGGTAGCGCTGTCGTCCGGCGTGGCAACCCACCCGATGTATTCGACCGGACCGGCGTCAGCAGCGGTAGGCGGCTCGGGCGTCACCTCGAAGGCGTCGGGCGGTGCGGCCGGCTCGTCAACTACCGGGATCTCCGGTTCCACGGTGTCGAGATGCAGCACGGGGGCAGTTTCTTGAGTTGCCATCACCTCGCCGGCGACGGTCGCCGCGCCCGGCACCGCCGAGCTTCCTTCCGCCTGCTCCCGCCGCAACTCATTGATCCGCTCCAACTGAGCCCGAGCTTCGTCGTTGCTTCGGTCCACGGCGAGGAGCGCGTCCAGCCAGCGCTCCGCGGCATCGTAGTGCATCAGGCGCTCGTTGATGTCCGCGAGCGCCTTGAGCGCGATCACGTTCTCGCCGTCAAGACTCAGGACGTGGCTGAAGGCACGCTCCGAGTTCGGCAGATCATTGAGGTCCCAATGGCAGCGGCCGAGCACGATGTTGGCCGGGATGTAGTCGGGATGCTTCTCGAGGCCGGGAGCGAGAATTTCCAGGGCCCGCTGGGGGTCCTTCTGCTTGCGGTAAGCCTCAGCGAGGGGGGCAAAGGTCAGGCCGCTCGGGTTCTCCCGCCAGCGGCTCTCGAGCTTCGCGATCTCGCTAGTGGACATCCCAATCCCGGGTCTGGGGGTACGCGACGGCGAGCGTGCTAAGTCATTGCAGGGGTTGTCGCGGAGAGTAGCGATCCGCGCGGGGACTGTCAACTGTCCAGCAGGCCCTGCGTCCTTGAGGTTTGACGTTGTCTGGCTTAAGCTTATGCCCTCTTTGTCTCGTGGGGAACCTGCATTGATGCGGTTGATTCGAGGTTTCGCCGGAAAGGTGGCCGGCGCCGTCTTCGCCGTCCTCATGCTGATCTTCATTCTGACCATGGCGCCGTGGGACAAGATCACCACCGGCACCGCGGTCGGTAAGGTGAACGGGCGCCCGATCGACGTGCGTGCCTACGAGGCCGAGGTGCAGCGAGCGACCGAAGTCCGGCAGCGCGAGTCCTCGGAGAACGTCGGGCTGGACGATCAGCAAGCCATCCGGAACGAGGTCTGGGACCAATTCGTCACCGCCGAGCTGCTCGAATCGCAGTACCGGGACCGCAATGTCCGGGTGAGCGACGACGAGGTGGTCGACGCGCTTCGCACGTCTCCCCTGCCCCAGTTTCTGCGCGAGCCGGAGTTTCAGACCAAGGGTCAATTCGACCTGGCCAAATACCAGAAGTGGTTGACCTCCAGCGTCGCCCAGCAGTTCCTCCCGCAGCTCGAGCTTGAGTATCGCGATCAGTTGGAGCGAGCTAAGCTGTTCCGCACGGTCACCGCGGATGTGTACCTCTCCGACCCGGCGATCTGGGAGCGGTATCGAGACGAGCACGAGACGGCGAAGATCGATCTCGCTGCCATCGTGCCGCGAACGGCGGTGCCGGACTCCTCGGTCACGGTAAGCCCGGCGGAAATCGATGCCTGGTACCAGAAGCACAAGACGGACCTAAACCGTCCCCGCACCATCTACACCAGCTTCGTCGCGGTCTCGCGCCTCGCTGACGAGTCAGATACAGCCGCAGCCCTGGCACGAGCGGAAGGTGTGCGGAAGGAGATCGTGGGCGGTGCTCCCTTTGCCGAGGTTGCCAAACGGGAGTCGGCCGACACTGTGTCGGGCAACAAGGGCGGCGACCTGGGCGAGTGGACAAGGGGGGCTTTCGATCCGGCCTTCGATTCGGTCGCGTTCTCGATAAAGCTCAACGAGACATCGGAGCCGGTGCGCACCCAGTTCGGCTACCACATCATCCAGGTTACCAGCCGTAATGGGAAGAAAGCCAAGGGCCGCCACGTTCTGATCCCCATCGAAGTGACGGGGAAGCATCGCGATCGGCTGGACGCGCAAGCAGATTCTCTTGACAAGCTCGCCGCCGAGCAGCTGGATCCGGCTGCCCTCGACACGGTCGCCCGCGCGCTCCGGCTCCAGGTCGGCAAGGCGAAGCCGCTCCCCGATGGCGGCAAGATGCAAATCGGGATGCTCACACTGCCGGATGCCGGTGCCTGGGCGAGCACGGCGAAAGTCGGTCAGGTCAGCTCGATCATCGAGACGCCCTTCGCGATGTACCTGTTCCGGGTGGACAGCATCCATCCTGCCGGGGTGCCGACGTTGGCCGATGCAAAGGACGAGGTCACCGAGGCGGTACGCAACGAGAAGAAGAAGGCGCAGGCTCGTGCGCTGGGCCAGGATCTGCTCAAGCGGATCGACGGCGGCGCCACCCTGGCGCAAGCGGCCGACTCGCTCAAGCTGCCGCACGAGGTCTACGGCCCGTTCACGCGGATCAACTCACCGATTCAGGATCCGCTCGTCACTGGGGCAGCGTTCGCTCTGCCCAGCGGCAAGCACAGCGGCCTGATCGACACCAAGGACGGGCTCTACCTGCTCCAGGTCCTCGAGCGCACCCCCGCCGATTCCGCTGCATTCACCAAAGAGCTGCAGCAAGCGCGAGCCCGGGCCAACCAGGAAGCACGTCAGGAACGGGTGCAGAACTACGTGGCGGGTCTTCGCAGCACAGCGAAGATCGTGGACAACCGGAGCAAGTTGCTGCAGACGCGGGGGCAGACGCAGGGGAGTTGATCAGCTATCAGAAGCCAGAACGTCGGCCGCCCTCCAGGTCCGGGACCTTGGAGGGCGGTTTTCGTTGAAGGAGAGGCTGACAGCTGACAGCTGACAGCTGTTAGCTCTACTGCGACAACCGCTTCGGCTCCCCCGACGACGGCGCGGGTTGGGACGGGGTGTCCAGCTGGCGAGGGGCCGGCGGGCGCTCGTCCTGATTGCCCAGAATCGCATCCTGCGTGTCGGTAAGGCTGCGCTTGAATTCCCGAATGCCCTTGCCGATCGAAGACCCTACCTCGGGCAGCCGTTTGGCTCCGAAAAGGAGCAGAACGACCACCACAATCAGCATAATCTCCGTGAAGCCGAGATTTCCCACAGGCCCTCCTAGAAGAGCGACCGCGCGATCAAGTACGCTACCAGCACACCCACCAGGCTGAGCAGCGAGACATGCAGACCGATGGGACCCAGGGTGAAGTTTACCACCAGGAGATCGATGGAGACAGGCCCGAAGGTCGGCGACGCCGTCGAGGTGAAAAAGGTCTTGGCGGCGCTGTCGGGGAGCCATTGGCGCAGGAACGAGGTGAGGAAGCCCCCCGCGATGAATCCGGTGACTAGCACCCCGATGTAGAATCCGGGCCGATGAGGTCCGCTGGCCATTCAGCTCCGCCGGTCGAGGACGTAGGTGATACTCGCTCGCAGGGCGTCGCGAGCGGGCGAGGGCGGCAGACAATCCAGCTCGGCATCGGCCTGCTGGCCGAGGCGCTGAGCCCGCTCGCGGGCGTAGTCGAGGCCGCCCACGTGGGCGACGGCGCCGATTACCTCGGCGATCTGGCCCTCATTCGGCTCGGCGCTCCGAAGCAGCGCCGCGACACCCCGGCGCTCCGCATCGCTCATCCGGGGCAATGCATGGATCAGCGGCAGGGTCACCTTGTGCTCCCGGAGGTCCGAGCCCGAGGGCTTCCCGAGCATAGCTGCGTCCGCCGTGTAATCGAGCAGATCGTCCACGATCTGGAACGCCATGCCTAACGCCTCGCCGAATCGCTGCACGGCCGCTCGCTGGAGAGCCGGCGCCTTCAACGCTCCCAGCTCCGCGGCTCCGGCCAGCAACGAGGCGGTCTTGGAGCGGATCAGCAGATCGTATTGCTCCTCGCTGAAGGAGAGCGGATCGTGGGCCAGCAGCTGGCGCATCTCGCCGACCGTCATCTCGTTGGTCACCCGGCTCAGCACTCGCAGCGCCTCGAACTGATTCAAGCGCACCAGCTCGATGACCGCGCGCGAGTACAGGTAGTCGCCCATGATGACCGATATCTGGTGGCTGAACAGCGAGTTGATGGTCGGCATGCCGCGGCGAAGCACCGAGTGGTCCACCGAGTCGTCATGCACCAGGGTCGCGAGATGGATCAGCTCGACCACGGCTGCGAGAGTCACGGCATGGTCCGTCGCAGACCCCGTCGCCTGATCGGCGAGCAGCATGATCGTGGGTCGGAAGAGCTTGCCCTGCATCTGGAGCAGATGCGAGTTCACGTCCCTGATCAGCTGAAAATCCGCCTCGATGATCCGGCGCAGGTCCCGCTGGACCCGCTCCAGCTCGCTCCGGACGGGCTCCTGCAGCTCGGCCAGCGTGACCGGGGCGACCGGCGAGCTCATGCGTTGCGACCGGCGGTGAGCCGCGGAACGCGCTCGCCAAGATCCATAAAGCGGATGTCCACCGCCAGCGCCCGCTCGTACGAACGGAGGGCATCCTTCACCTTGCCCTGGGCCTCCGCCGACCGCCCGAGCCAGTACAGCAGTCCGATCTTCGCCTCGTCGCCACCCGCCTCGCCGTCCACCCCTCGCCGCAACACCGTTTCCGCAATCCCGAACTGGCCCTTGTCGAAGAACGCGACGCCGAGCGCTTCCGAGGTCCGTAACCGGCCCTCCGGCGCGCGGAGCGCCTTCTGGAATTCGGCAATCGCCTCGTCCAGCAGGCCCATTTCCTTGAACGCAACGCCGAGATCGTAGTGGGTCTGGTAATCATCCATATCGAGGTTCTGCTCGATACCCCTTTTGAACTCGGCCAGCGTCTCCTCGAAGTTCTTCTGCTCGTCGTCGGTGGGGGTTGCGCCTTCGACCCTCATCCGAGTGTCCCGCGGCCGAGCAGTTCCGCCAAGCACCAATGAGCCAAGGTCGACGAAATCGTCTCTCGAGCCCGCACCGGCTCCCACCGGGGCGGCCGGCGGCGGGGTTGGGCTGGGCGGAGGCGGAGGCGGAGTCGGAGTCGGAGTCGCCCCCGATACTCGAGGTGCAGCTGCAGCCGCTGGTGTAGGCGCGGCGCCAGGGGGCCCGCCCCGAGCCGGCCTCCGAGCCGGTGGTTCCTCTTCGGGTGACGGCCCAAGCAGCTCCGCGAGCGCTCTTCCCGCGGCCCGGTTACCCGGCTCGTGATCGAGCACTCGCTGGTAAACAGCGATGGCTTTCTCGGTCTCACCGATCCGGCGGAGCGTTGCTGCCAGCGAAAGGTAGGCCTCCAGCATCCGGCCGCGGCTTCCGGTCCGATACGCCAATTCGACCAGTTTTTGATAGTGGGCGATGTCGTCGGGCTCGAGCCGAATCAATTTGACGATCATGTCGCCCGCTTCCTGCCAGGCTTCGCGCGCTTCATAGCATTCGCGGGCGAACACGAACTCGTCTGCGGCCCGCCGCGTGTCGCCGGCGGCGAGCAATGCCTCGGCCAGAGCATGATGCGCCGCGGGGTCTTCCGGACGATCCGCCACCGCTTGTTCCAGCGCATCCATCGGGCTCTGCCGCGATTCGGCGGCTGGCGGGGCAGCCTCGGCCGGGACGGGCTCCGGGGCCAGCGGTGCTTCAGCCGCCACCTCGCTGATCGTTGCGGCGGCCTCCACCGGCGCAGCCGTGGCTTCGTCGAGCTCGATCTCTGCGGGCTCGGCCTCGATGAAGTCGAGCGTAACCTCGGTTTCCGCCGGTGAGGCGGTGGGGATCTCGGCTTCGGTCAGGCTCTCTGCCAGCACGTCCGACAGATCGAAATCGGGTTCCACCGTGCTGTCGAAGCCAGCGGGCCGATCGGCGGGCTTGTCGAGGGCGAGATCATCCTCAAACCCCTCGATCTGTATCCCGTCGAAGTCGGACTGCACGTCGGGCAAATCGAAGCTCGAGGCCTCCCGCGGTGCCGCGTTAAAGCTGGTGGCTTCGAAACCGCCCAGCGGCTCGGCTACCTCCGGCTCCGGCGCGCCCGAATCCGCCTCGGCGAACGCCGCGTTGACTTCCAGTCCCTCCGGGGCAGCGACCGGCGGGGCTTCTTTCGCCGCTGGAGCGGACGCCGCGGGCGCGCCGAATCCGGTGTCGAGAAAAACCAGGTCGCCGCCACGCCGCCGATGCGCCGGCGTCTCAGGCGCAGCCTCTGTTTCGTCGTGTTGCTCGCGCGGCGGACGGGCAGCACCGGCGCCCCCAACTGCTTCCAGTTGAGCGCACAAACGGTCCAGCTCTTCGCGTGCGTGCTCGCCGCGGGACGCGGCCCGGAGCAGCTCGATCAACATCACCCGGATGTCCGGGCTGCCGGAGAACTGATCGGCGAACGCCTTGACGGCGCCGAAGGCCTCGTCGAGCTGGCCTTGAGCGTTCATGCGCTCGAGATACTCGAGCAAGTTGCGCTTGGCCTCGATGACCACGTTCTTGCGAGCGTGGAGGCGGGCGAGATGCAGGTAGGTCGCGGTCCGCCCCGGATTCACCCGCAGAATCTTGCCGCAGAGGGCGATCGCGTTGTTGAAGAAGCCCTGATCGCCGTACAACTCGACCGCACGCTCGTAGTGGCGTACGGCCGACGGCGTGTCGTTGACCTTCAGGTACAGGTCGCCGACGCGATTGTAGAGCGAGAGGTCCGGCGTCGCATCCTTGCCGGATTCGATTTGCTGGATGGCCTTGAGGTACACCTCAATGGCCTTCCGCCAGTCCTCCTTCTGCTCGAACTTCCGCGCGCTGTCTTTGAGCTTTTCCAGACTCATTCGGCATCGGGCGGAAAAGGGGGAAACAGGCGATGGGACTTGGACTTGGAAGTTAGGGAGGGGCCTCTACCGGGGCAAGCAGACCGGCGACTCACAGGGTCCCCGGATCCAGCTCCCCCGTCGCCACCGCGCGGTAGAGGCGCTCGAGGTCGGGGGTCGGTGGACGGTCCTCCTCCAACGGCGGAACCGGTGGCGTGAGGCCCCGAACCCTGCCATAAAGCTCGCCCACGCCGCTGCCCGGACGTAACGGCTTGAGGAACTCCAGTCCCTGGGCGGCGCAAAGCAGCTCAGCCGCGACCACCCGCTGAGCATTGGTCAAAATGCGCCGGGCCTTCACCGCGGCAGCCATGCCCATGGGGACGAAATCTTCCTGATTCGCATCGGTGGGGATGGAGCCGATGCTCGCCGGCATCGCAAGCGCCCGTGATTCAGCCACCAATGACGCGGCAGTGATCTGCACCATCATGTACCCGGATCGAAGTCCCGGATCGCGCGTGAGAAACGCAGGGAGGCCTTGCGAAAGGTCCGGGTTCACCAGCCGCTCGACCCGACGTTCCGAGATCGCCTGAAGCGTTGTGAAGCCGACAGCGAGAAAGTCCAGTGCCTGAGCAACCGGCTGGCCGTGGAAGTTGCCGCCGGACACAACCTCGCCGTCGTCAAACACCAAAGGGTTGTCGGTCGAGGCGTTCAGCTCGACCAGGGCGGTCTCCTCGGCGAAGCGCAGAGCGTCCGCGACCGCGCCGAGCACTTGAGGGGCACACCGCAGGCTGTAGGCGTCCTGCACGCGTGGATCGTTCTCCCGATGAGACTCCCGGATCTCGCTGTTTTCGAGCAGCGCTCGCATGAGAGCTGCGGCCCGCCGCTGGCCTTCGTGGGGCCGCGCGTCGTGAATTCGCGGATCCAGCGGCGTCGGCGTGCCCCGGAGCGCTTCCAGGCTCATCGCAGCGGCACCCAAGGCCGTTCGCCAGAGCACCCAGCCGTCGTGCACCAGGAGGGTGAGCAACGTCGTCTGCGCCTGCGTGCCGTTGATGAAAGACAGGCCCTCTTTGGGAGCAAACCGAAACGGCGAAAGCCCGGCCTCAGCCAGGCAGGGTCCGGCCGCCAGCCGTCGTGGAGCGCCCGGCCCGGTCGCGATCAGGTCGCCTTCCCCCATGAGTGCAAGCGCGACGTGGCTCAGTGGCGCGAGGTCGCCGCTCGCACCGACACTACCCTGTTCCGGTACCAGCGGCAGCAGACCTCCATTGAGGAGCCCGAGCAGCGCATCCACCAGCGCAGGGCGGACGCCGCTGGTGGGTCGGAGGAGCACGTTCGCCCGGAGCAAGATGAGGCCGCGGACGACGTCGGCAGGGAGCGGGTCGCCCACACCGGCGGCGTGGCTCCGAATGAGATTGGCCTGCAGCTGGTCGAGCTGGTCGGGAGGAATGGAAACGTTGGCCAGCTTGCCGAACCCGGTATTGATACCGTACATGGTTCGGCCGTCGGCGATGGCAGACTCGACGATCGCCCGGCTCGCGGCCAACCGCTCGCGGGCTCGAGCATCAACCAGCACCTTGACGCGGTTGTCCCGCGCGACCCGCACCACGTCGGCAATGGTGAGGGAAGCGCCGTCGAGCTCGAGCGGTTCCGGCATGGGCCCGAATCTCGACAGGGCAAGATCGCCGCACAAGCCGGGCGCGGTGCCACGCCCGGCGCGGCGGCGGCCGGCTAGGGCTTGCGACCCTTACGAAGCTCAGGATTACCGGGATCGGTCTGGAACGACCACTCAAGGATAAGGAACCGGTCGCCCACGTGGGTGGGTCGCACCGCGCCGTACAACACCGAGCCGCCGGGCCCAGCCGTCTCGAACACGTAGCCCAGGCCAGGCAGCGCGGTCGCACCTGTGGTGCTGTAGTCGAGCACCGGCGACCTCGAAACCAGGGGATCGGGAGCGAGGTCGATGCTGGTGAGGTCCGCCACCGGAAGGCTGTCATACAGCGCGAGCAGGGTCCCCGCGCGCCGCGGCAGAAAGAACAGGGAATCGTTCGCGTCCCGTTCCACCGAGAAATCCGCTACGGCACTGGTGCCGGATACGATGCGTCCGAGCTCGTTCCGCTCCACCAGGCCATCGCCGTTCAGATCGTTCCAGAAACGAAATCCACTTTGGGCCCCCTGCACCTGACGGGCGAAGACCACCACGTTCCTGGCGTCAGGGCGCGGGGTGTCCTGCCGCGGATCCGAGCGGGGCCCTTCGAGCTGGTCCAGGCTCATGGCGGTTACTGAAAAGCACTCCGCGATACCGTTGCTCAGCGCGCCGACCACGAACTCGGGCGCGACCGTCGAGCCCTCCAGCTGCCAGTTCGTGCCGCACTGACCGTTGAGGTAGTCGCTTCCGAAGCTGTAACTCGTGCTGTACACGCGGTAGTTCTGGAAGGCGTTGGGATTGGCCGCGAACGCGTTGTCGTCCCACACCAGAGCGACCGCGCCGTCGAGCGAGGTGCTCACCAGGCCAGTAGGCTTGGCGAGCACTGTTCCCGTACCGGGGGCCGGGCCGGTGGAGTCCGAGGAGCACGCGGCGAAGGCAACCACCGCGAGTATCAGGCACGCGCGCATGTAAACCTCTTGCATTGGAAGGCGATGACCTTGTCGCGCGCGTGCACGGGTCGTGCCAAAGAAGCGGGAGAAAGGGGAGTGGAAGGACGGGGAAACGGAGCTCCCCTTCCCATGCCCCTTTCTCCTTCCCACCCGTTTCCGTCCCGCCTAGATGACAGTTACTGCTCGAACGTGGCCTGGTTGTAGTCGAATTTGAGGGCCGGGAGGTCGATCAAGAAGATCGAGAAATACACCGCGAAATTGGTGTTCGCGTTCCGGGTGAAATTGAATTGCGCACGCCAGTCGTGCAGATCGCGCTGGAGGGCCACCGACTGCGACTCGAAGCGACTGTCCGTCAGGTTGTACTGCGCACTCCATTGGATAGTCCAGAACCGGGTCGGTGACAGGCCGGTGGTGAAGTTCAGGTTCTTCTGGGATGGAATCTCCGGTCGTCCCGGGACAGGTCGG
>Ga0310810_10010688_pt1 | contig 10700 bp, 11 predicted proteins | sample NCmetagenome_FD_207641 | JGI IMG/M metagenome (GOLD analysis project Ga0310810, IMG submission 207641) | Soil microbial communities from experimental microcosm in Duke University, North Carolina, United States - NC | ecosystem: Engineered > Artificial ecosystem > Soil microcosm > Unclassified ... | reverse complement strand
TCGAGGCCGAACTCATTTGCGATCACGCGCTCGACCTTGCGTGCGACATCTGCCGCCTTCCCCGAGCTCGAGAGCACCACGTTGCCGCTCTGGAGGTACGTCCGCACGTCGTCGAAGCCGGCGTCCTCCAGCGCGGTGCGCAGCGCCGGCATTGCGATGCGGTTGCGCGAGCCGAGGTTGATGCCTCGGAGGAGCAGAATGTGTCGGCTCAGCTATCCACCCTCCACGCGCGCAATCCAGTAGTCGCCGTAGCGCCCGATACGCGTGCAACTGTAGTCGCACTCCTGCGTGCGCCCGAAGGCGATCGCGCCCGTCGGTGGGATGCCCCCGTCAGGAAGCCGTACGACGCGCTGCTGCGAGATGCCGTGGTCGAGCGCGTACCAGCGCGCGAGCGTCAGCGGCTCGAGATCGTCGTAGTCGACGTAGACGGTGCCGCCGTTCTTCCACCCCTGCGCGAGCAGGTCCGGAATCCCAGCCTCGAAGCGGCCTCCTCGCAACGGTCCGTCGGTTGAGTAGTCGTGCACGAAGACCAGCAGCTGGACTGCACCTGCGACTGCGACCGCAATGCCAAGCACGCGACGGTGCGGCGTTCGCATGAGCGCCTCGATCGACGGGATGGCGAACACGACGAGCATCACCGCGAACGGTGCGAGACGCAACGCGTGAAACCGGTCGATCGTGATTGCGGCGGGAAGCGGCGAGACCACGAGCGCAGCCAACGCGTAGCGCCAGAAGGCATCGTCGCGGTGGTGGCGGAGGACCAGCACCAGTCCGGCGACGGAGAGAGCGACGGAGCCGGCGAGCAGCGCGCTCGCGCCCGGCGTGTGCGCATAGGGCTTGCTGTCCCCGGAGACGATGTAGTGCCAGAGCTGGATGTCCTGGACGTAGTTGAACCCGGTGCGCCACAAGATTTCGAACCACGAGACGCCTTCGTGGATGAACGTCGTCGCGTCGAAGCGTCGCGACAGCGCGCCCGGATGTGCATGTGCGTACAGCAGCAGCGGAATCTGCGTGACCGCGAACCCCCCGATCGCGGTGGCAACCCAGCTCCGACGGCTGCGGTTCGCGAGCACGAGGAGTGAGGCGGCGAGCAACGGCGCCAGGAAGCGCCCACCCGCGTAGACGTACGTGATCGCGCCGAGCGCCAGCGCGACGGGAGGCGCGCCGCGTGCGCGCCAGTCGTCGAGGCGTGCTGCCCGCTCCACGCCGAGCAGAACCGTGGCGAGGAGCAGCGGCTCCATCGACACCTCCAAGGCGACGCGACCCAACTCGAAGAACCATGGACAGAAGCCGGCCACCGCCGCAGCGGCGACGCCCACGGCGGTTCTTCCGCTCAGGCGATAGCCGAGCCAGCCGAGCAGCAGCACGGCGACGAGGATCGAGGCCGCCGCGAGCCCGCGCGCCACCTCGCGGTCGGGCCCCGTGACGCGAAAGGACGAGAAATAGAGGGGAAAGCGCTCGCCGTACTCGTCGCGCCCGGATTGCTCGATCGAGTACGCGTTGTAGGCCAACGCCGCCTCGTCGCGGAAGAAGCCCGGCGGGTTGCCCGGTGAGATCCAGAGCTGGAAGGCGCAGACTGCGAGGACGACCGCGATCCCGCTGAGCAGCGCGGGCCGCATGCTCCGCTAGATGGTCTTGAACTGCTCGAACGGCTGGCGGCAGCTCGTGCAGTAGCGCAGCGAGCGGCATGGCGTCGGGCCGAAGATGTTCTCCAGCCGGGTCTCGGTCGAGCCGCAGTACGGGCAGCGGAAGACGTTCGACTGCAGTTGCACAAGGGTCGGTGCCGACGCCTCACGCGGTGCCGGGGGCGCAAAGCCGGACGACCGCAACTTCTCGCGTCCCTCGGGCGTGATGCGGTCGGTCGACCACGAGTCGTCGGTCACCACCTCGATCTCCGGCTCCGCGCCGAGCTCGCGGATGCGCATGGCCATCGCGTCGCGCATCATTTCGAGCGCAGGACAGCCGAGGAACGTCGGCGTGAAGCCCACGTGAACCGTCCCGTTCTGCACGTCGACGTTGCGGATGACGCCGAGGTCGACGAGCGAGATCACCGGGATCTCCGGATCCGGAATCTCCGCGAGCGCGCCCCAGACCTGCTCGGCGGTTACCACGCCGTCCCTGCCGGCTGCGAGCGGCGCACCACGGTCATCTCGTCCCAGAGCTCGGCCAGCTCGGCGGTGTGGTCGTCGCGGCCTTCTTCGAGCAGTGGCTCGAGCTCTTCGAGTGCAGCGGTGAAGCGCGACTCGTCCTTCAGGCGGTCGAACCACATCTGCGCATGCATCCGGTGGTAGGCCTCTTCGCGATCGATCTTCGCCGCGAGCCCGGCGATGTCCGGGTCGTCCGACTGCTTCAGACGCTCGAGTCGCGCGGCGTCCGACTGCTCGTACAGATAGTGGCGCGCGATCGTCTTCTCCCAGTCGAGCAGCCGCAGCTCGACCAGACGCGAACAGCGGTACTCCTCGGGAGCGCGGTCGAACGCGAGCGCGTCGGCGCTCGTCCCGCGTTCTTTTGCGACGAGCTCGTAGAGCGCGCGAGCATGGCCGATCTCGTTCTGCGCGATCGAGGAGAACGCGACGTCCTCCTCGAGCAGCGGCGCAATCCCGGTCCACTCCGAGTCGCGCCAACCGAGGATCAGCTCGTCGTCAGCGATCTCCAGCAGGAGCTGTTGTTCCTGCTCGTTCACGAGCCTCCCTGAGCTTCTCCTTCAGTGGATAGCCGTCGACGCGGTGGTAGTTGCGGTTGAGCTCGTCGACGAATTCGTCGATCTCGATCACCGAGTCGCGCGGGACGATCCACAGCGACGTCGACTCGCCGCGGCGGCCGTACTGCTCGCGCGCGTACACATCCGCGAACGCGCCGTCGGGCGCCTCCACGGATCCGGCGTGCTGCAAGGGCTGCCCCTTGCGCTCCTGCCGAAAGACTTCGTAGATCACGCGCGCGACCGTTATGCAGCCTGGGCGAGCACGACCTTGCGCACCCACGCGGAGTTCTCGCGTGCCTTGCGCCTGAGGTCGAGCCGGTCTTGCGACTTCGGGCCGTGACCCGTGACGACGCTGCGGAGCTCGTCCCAGTCGGGTTCGGTGTATTCCCACACGCCCTCGTCGGACTTGCGCAGCTTCGGATCCGGCACGGTGAGCCCAAGCTCCCAGATCTGCGGGGCGTAGCCGTCGAGAAACTGCTGGCGCGCCTCCTCGTTTCCCTGCGATTTGATCCGCCAGACGTACATCGGGTCGTCGTCCTTCGGAATCGGGTTGCCGTGGAACTGCATCAGCGGTCCCCACCAGCGGTCGAGCGCCTCCTGCACGAGCTCACGTTGCGCGTCGGTCCCGTTCATCAGCGTCAGGACGACGTCGCGGCCGTGGAGGATGTGGAACGACTCCTCCCAGCAAATCTTTTTCATGATCCGCGCGTACGGCGCGTACGAGCACTTCAGCAGCGCCTTTTGCGAGATGATCGCCGCCGCGTCGACGAGCCACGCGATCACGCCGACGTCGCCCCACGTCTTCGTCGGATAGTGAAAGACGTTGTGGAACTTCGCCTTGCCTGAGATGAGGTCGTCGAGGCACTGCTCGCGCGGCTTGCCAAGATCCTCGACGACGCGATAGATCAGCTGCGAATGCCCGACCTCGTCCTGCACCTTTGCGGTCAGGGCGAGTTTCCGCTGCAGTGTCGGAGCGCGCAGGATCCACTCGCGCTCCGGCAACACGCCCATCAACTCGGAGTTGCCGTGCATCTCGATGAACTTGACGAGCTTGCTTCGGTAGTCGTCGGGCATCCAGTCGGCCGTCTCGACCTGGCCGCCGGACTGCACGTACTCGAGGAATGCTTGTTCGCGCTCGCTCATCGACCCTAACGATCGTTAGGGTACCAGGGTGGGCACGAGGCGAAACGAGCTCACGCGCCAGGCCGCCCGGCTCTTTGCTGAGAAGGGCTACCACGGGACGTCGATCGGCGATCTCGCCGAGGCGATGGGCGTCCAGAAGGGGTCGCTCTACGCCCACATCGACTCGAAGGCCGACCTGCTGTGGGACGTCGCACGCGACGGCGCCGCCGCCTTCCACGACGCCCTCGACGGGGTCGACGACGCGCTGCCGGCGGTGGAGAAGATCCGGCTCGCCCTTCGCGCGCATCTCCGAGTCGTCGCCGAGCAGCTCGACGTCGCGACGGTGTTCATCCGCGAATGGCGCTATCTCGAGGGCGAGCGACGCGAGGAGTTCCTCGCAGAGCGGCGCCGCTACGAGGAGCGCTTCCGTGCCCTCTTCCGCGAAGGCCGTGAGCTCGGCGAGCTGCGCACAGACCTCGACGACGCGACCGCGACGCTACTCGCCCTGTCCGCGGCGAACTGGGCCTACACCTGGATCCGTCCGCAGACGAACACGGACGAGCTCGCCGATCGCTTCTACGACGTCTTGCTCGACGGCATGCGCGGCTATGCCTCGCCGCGATAGGTGATCGCTTCGAGCCGGCGCCCGTCGGGATCCTCGAAGAAGAGGCCGACCCCGATGCCGTGGTCGCGCTCCTCGTTTTCGATCTCGGCCTCGTCCAGCGCACGCTTCAGCGCGGCCCGTTCTACCTCTGAAACCCGAAAGCCGATGTGCCTGCCGTGGCCGTGCGGGCCGGTCTCGTGGATGGCAATTGCTCCTTGCTGCACGTACGCCATGACCGGATGGTCCTCCTTTCGGACGATCCGCGCGCCGAGAAAACGCTCGTAGAACAGAGCTGCGATCGCCGGATCCGGGCTCTCGACGGCGACGTGATCGAGGCGTGGCATGCTCGTAGGACGATGAAGCGTGTCGCGCTGATCGTCAACCCGTTCGCGTCGCGCGTCGACGACGCGTCGGTCGCCGCAGTCGAGCGTGCACTCATGAAAGCGGCGTTCGTGCGGACCGTCCGCACCGAGCATCCTCGACACGCAGTCGAGCTCGCGCGCGAATGGTCGGAGGCAGATGCGCTCGTCGTCTTCTCCGGCGACGGCGGGTTCAACGAGGCTCTGAACGGAGTCGAGCGGGACGACCTGCCGATCGGCTTCGTGCCCGGAGGCGGCACGAGCGTGCTGCCCCGGGCGCTCGGGCTCCCGCGTGAGCCCGTCGACGCGGCCGAGCAGCTTGCCGACGCCATCGCGTACGACCGGACGCACAAGATCTCGACCGGACGCGTCAACGGGCGCCGCTTCGCGTTCAACGCGGGCATCGGGATCGACGCGGAGGCGGTCCGTCGGGTCGACGCGCTCGGCCGCTCGCCGGAAGGTCGCCGCCCGGGCGACCTGGCGTTCGTGTCGACGTTCGCCAAGCTCATCTTCGAGCGGCGTGGACGGCTCGATCCGGTGCTCGAAGTCGACGGCTACGGGCGCGCCGCGTTCGTCCTGGTCTCCAACGGCAGCCCCTACACCTTCCTGAAGACCCTGGCGATCAAGACTGCGCCCGAGGCCGCGTTCGACGGCGGCCTCGACTTCCTCGCCCCGCACTTCCTCACCCCGCGCACGCTCCCGCCGCTGCTGTTCGCGCTGGCGACGGGCAAGCCGGCGCGCAACGCCTTCCGCGGTCACGACCTCGATCGCATCGAGGTCCGCTCCGACGAGCCGTTGCCGCTGCAGGCCGACGGGGAGGACCTCGGCGACGTCAGCGAGGCGGTGTTCGAAGCCGAACGAGAGGTGGTGACCGTGCTAGGCTAATAGTCCGGTGCGGACTATTCCGCAGCAGACTACAAGCCTCACCACCACGGAGGGCGTGATCCTCGGGCTCCTCTCGGAGCGAGAGCGCTCCGGGTACGACCTGCTGAAGCGGGCGGAGGGCAGCGTCGCGCACATGTGGGCACCTGCGAAGAGCCAGCTCTATGCCGTGCTGCCGCGGCTCGTCGAAGCAGGGCTCGCGAGCCGCCGAACCGTCCGCCAGAGCCCCCGTCCCGACAAGCAGGTGTACCGGCTTACCCGTGCGGGCCGCGAAGCGGTGCGTGACTGGCTCGAGACGACGCCGCCGAAGTCGTGGGACGAGCTGATGCTCAAGGTGTTCTTCGCGGAGCTCTGCTCACGCGAGGCGCTCTTTCGGCAGCTCGACGATTACGCGGAGGTGCAGCGCAACTTCCTCGCGGAATACGAGGCGATCACACCCGCGACTCGCTACGGCGCGCTGACCCTCGAATACGGCCTCGAGCTGATGCCGGCGCGGCTCAAGTGGCTGGCGAGAGCCAAGCGGGAGCTCTCCCGATGATCGCCACACTGCTCACCGCCGCCGCCCTCGCGCTCTCACCGCAGGCGGCCGATGTCGTCGCCGGTCGCGACACTGTCCTGGCAGCTGCGCAGTCCGTCGCGCTGGCGCCGAAGCTGCTCGCCGCGCAGCCCCGCTTCTCGTACGACAAGCGGCGGCCGCTGCGGCTCAAGCTCGGAACGCCGCAGACACAGGCAGGCGTCGTGCGGCAGCCGCTGAGGTTCGACGCCGGCCACGGCCTGAAATCCGGTTACTGGACGCATCCGAGCGGCGCCGGGCCGTGGCCGGTCGTGCTCTTCTCTCCCGGCTCCGACGGCAACGCACGAACGCAGCTGCCCGACGCCGATCGTCTGGCGCAACGAGGTATCGCCTCGCTCACCGTGGCCCCGCCCGCGGCGCTGATCACGTGCCGCGCCGCAGCCGACGTGCGTGCATACGTCAACTACGTCGTCGGGCGCCGGCGCGCCCTCGACCTGCTCGCGAAGCTCTCGGGAGCCGACACGCATCGCGTTGCAGCGGTCGGTTTCAGCTTCGGCGCCGACGTGACGGCGACGCTCGTCGGCGTCGACCACCGGCTACGCGGAGCAGTTCTTCAGTCTGGCCGGGCTCACGACAGCGTGCCCATCGGTGCGTACTGCCACAGCGCGAGCTACCGCCGCGCCTACTCGGTCACCGACTCGGTGCGGTATGTCTCCCGTGCCGCCGGAACGGCCTTCCTCTTCCAGAACGGCCGGCTCGACCCGGACTCGCCCGAGGCCGACGTCGACGCGCTCGTCCGCGCCACGCGCGGGACGAAGGAACAGCGCTGGTACGACGCGCCGCACGAGTTGAACGAGCAGGCACACGCCGACCGCGACGCGTGGCTCGTGCAGCTTCTCGCCGGGTAGGCTTCGCCCGCAATGGCGGTGCTTCCGGCCGAGCGCGACCTGCGGCGTGTCATCGGTGACGCCGACGGCGCCGGCGATCGCGAGGTCGACGGGCTCGGCGAGCAGGAGCTGCTCGAGCTCTATCGCGCGATGGTCCTCCTCCGCACCTATGACGAGCGTTCGGTCGTCTATCACCGGCAGGGCCGCATCGGCACGTACGCGATCTTCTGGAACCACGAGGCGATGCAGGCCGGCGTCATGCATGCGCTCGACGAAGAGGACTGGGTGTTCCCGTCATACCGCGAGTCCGCGATCGGACTTCTGCGCGGCATGCCGCCCGCGACCGTGTTGTCGTGGTGGCGCGGACATCCGGCCGGCTGGTGGAACCCCGAGGACTACAACGTCGCGTCGATCTGCGTGCCGATCGCGACGCACGTGCCGCACGCCGCCGGGCTCGCATGGGGAAAGAAGCTGAAGGGAGAGCGGACGTGCGCGGTCGCCTTCTTCGGCGACGGCGCGACGTCGGAGGGCTCGTTCCACGAAGGCGCCAACTTCGCCGCGGTGACGTCGGCGCCGTTGATCCTGCTCTGCAACAACAACCAGTGGGCGATCTCGACGCCGCTCGAGGCGCAGACGCGCGCCGAGACGCTCGCCGACAAGGCGATCGGGTACGGAATGCCGGGCGTGCGCGTCGACGGCACGGACGTCCTGGCCCTCTTCGAGGCGGCGCGTGAGGCGGTCGCTCGCGCGCGCGCCGGCGAGGGCCCGACCTTCATCGAGGCGCTCTCCTATCGGGCGGCGCCGCATGCAACCGCGGACGATCCGCGTGCGTACATCGACCTCGACCGAGTCGAGGAGGAGAAGAAGCGCGAGTGCGTCGGCCGCTTCGAGGGCTACCTGCGCCGCGCCGGCATCCTCCACGACGACCTCGCCGAATCGATCCGCGGCGAAGCTGCCGAGGCGATGCGCGCCGGCATCGCGGCGGCTGAGGCCGAGCCACCTGCAGACATTTCACTGCTGTTCGAGCACGCGTACGTCGATCCGCCCGCGTCGTTCGGCTCCGATCTCGACGAGTTGCGGGGGACACTTGGCTGAACTGTCTATCGTGGAGGCGATCAACGACGCGTTCCATGTAGAGCTCGAGCGCGACGCGTCGGTGATGGTGCTCGGCGAGGACGTCGGGCGCGCCGGCGGCGTCTTCCGCGCGACCGCCGGGCTGCGCGACAAGTTCGGGCCGGACCGCTGCTTCGACACACCCCTCGCCGAAGCGGGAATCCTCGGCAGCGCCGTCGGCCTGTGCATGGCCGGTTGGAAGCCTGTTTGCGAGATGCAGTACGACGCGTTCTCGTATCCCTGTCTCGACCAGCTGATCACGCACGTCGGCCGCTACCGCTGGCGCACGGGCGGCAAGATGTCGTTCCCGCTCGTGGTGCGCATGCCGTACGGCGGCGGCGTGCGCGCGCCGGAGCTCCACGACGACTCGCCGGAGACGTACTACGTGCACACGCCGGGCGTGAAAGTCGCGATCCCGTCGACACCGAGCGACGCGAAGGGACTGCTTGCTGCCGCGATCCGCGATCCGGATCCCGTTGTCGTGCTCGAGCCGAAGCTCCACTACCGCACGCTCAAGGGCGAGGTGCCCGAGGGCGAGCACGTCGTCCCGCTTGGGAAGGCACGCTTGGCGCGCGAGGGCGACGACGTCACGCTCGTCGCGTACGGATCGATGGTTCCGCTCTGCGAGCAGGCGGCAGACGCGCTCGAGGACGTGTCGGTCGAGGTGCTCGACATCCGCACGCTCAAGCCGCTCGACGAAGACGCCCTCTTGACGTCCGCCGCGAAGACGGGACGTGTCGTGATCGTGCAGGAGGCGCCACGCGTTTGCGGCTTCGCTGCGGAGCTGGCGGCGATCCTGGCCGAGAAGGCGATCCTCGACCTGCGCGGGCCGGTCCTGCGCGTGACGGGCTACGACGTCCCGTATCCGTACTGGCAGATCGAGGACGCGTACATGCCGTCGGTCGAGCGGGTCACGGCGGCCGTCGGGAAGCTACCGGCTCGACTCGGTGCAGGACGATGCGTTTGCGCCGGGCAGGCGGCTGAAGCTCGTCCCCGAACCGGACAACGAGCACGATCCGAACGCGATCGGCGTGTGGGACGAGCACAAGCTGCTGCAGGCTGGGTACGTGCCGGCCGAGCTCGCGGCGGCGCTCGACGCCGACGCCTGGCAGGCGGTGTCGCTGCTGGAGTTCTTCGAAGGGCAGCAGCGGGTGGGGTTGCGCATTCTGCTCGCGCCGCGCGACGCGTGGATCGGAGCACCGCGCGCGTGATCCACGAGCTGCCGCACGAGCGACGCACGTTGCACGGCCACTTCTCGCGCGACCTGCCCGCAGTCGCGACGATCGATCCGGGCGACTCCGTCGCGTTCTCCTGTCCGAACGCGGGCTGGCGCGTTGCGGCCGACGAGACCTTCGAGCCGCGCGACGAGCAGCTCGACGCGGGCCACGCGCTGATCGGCCCGATCGACGTGCGCGGCGCTCGAGCCGGCAAAACGCTTGTCGTGCGCATCGACGAGGTGCGTCCGGGAGCGTTCGGTGAGACGTTCGCTCCGAACACGCGCATCGAGTGGGCGATCGACGCCGACGCCGCCCGCGCGACCGACGACCACGGGGCGACCGTTCGGCTTGCGCCTTTCCTCGGCGTGATCGGAATGCCGCCCGACGAGGACGGCGTCCATTCGACCGGGCCGCCGCGCCGGTGGGGCGGCAACATCGACTGCAAGGAGCTGGTCGCGGGAACGACGCTCTACCTGCCGATCAGCGTCGACGGTGCGCACGTGTCCGCCGGCGACGGGCACGCCGCGCAGGGAGACGGCGAGCTGTCGGGGACCGCGATCGAGTGCTTCGTCGAACGGGCGCAGCTCACCTTCGAAATTTCCGACCTCGAGCTGCGCACGCCCGTCGCGCGCACCGCGGACTCGTGGCTCGCGTTTGGCTTCGACGAGGATCTCGACCTTGCTGCCGAGCAGGCGATCGGCACGATGCTCGATCTGATGGAGCGCGAGCTCGGTGTCGACCGCTCGTACGCGATCGCACTGGGCAGCGTGGCCGTCGACCTGCGCGTGACGCAGATCGTCAACGGCGTCAAGGGTGTGCACGCCGTGCTCGCGGACGACGCGATAAGAATGGCCTGATGGCCTACGAGCTGAAGCTGCCGGACCTGGGGGAGGGCCTGACCGAAGGCGAGATCGCGCGCTGGCTCGTCTCGGAGGGACAAGAGGTGGCGGAGGACGACCCGCTCGTCGAGATTCAGACCGACAAGACGACGGTGGAAATTCCGTCGCCCGCCGCGGGCAAGGTGACGCAGATCCTTGTCGAGGAGGGAGCGGTCGTTCCCGTCGGCACTCTCCTCGTCGTGATCGGGGGCGACGGTGCGCCGCCGGTGGTGGAGAAGCCGAAGCCGGAAGCCCCTGCACCGAAAGGCAAGGCGACGCCGCTCGTCCGCAAGATCGCGCAGGAGCTCGGTGTCGACCTCGAGTCCCTCGACGGCACGGGCCCGCAGGGACGCATCACCGAGCAGGACGTGCGGTCCGCCGCGTCACCGCAGGAGGGTCGGCGGGAGCCGCTGCGCGGCGTGC
>Ga0310810_10010686_pt1 | contig 10700 bp, 9 predicted proteins | sample NCmetagenome_FD_207641 | JGI IMG/M metagenome (GOLD analysis project Ga0310810, IMG submission 207641) | Soil microbial communities from experimental microcosm in Duke University, North Carolina, United States - NC | ecosystem: Engineered > Artificial ecosystem > Soil microcosm > Unclassified ... | reverse complement strand
ACGGCGGGATGCTCCTCTCCGCGGTCGGCCTCGTCGGCGTCATTCTCCTTGCCGCCTTCATCGTCGGCGGCCTCGTCGGCGGAGTTGTCGTGTGGCGGAAACGCCGGGCCGACGCCGTCGCCCCACCAACGGACCCGGGTCATCAGCGGTTGAGGATTTGACTCTGGCCGCCTATCGGGCGGCCGTGTTCTGTGCGACCGCGGGCGCCTTCTTCAGCGACTGCTGATATCGCATCACACCCTGATATAACGCCTCGGCGATCTGCTGGCGATATTTTTCGGTCTTCAGCAGCGCGCCCTCGGCGCGGTTGGTGATGAAGGAGATTTCCGCGAGGATGCTCGGCATCGTGGCGCCTACCAGGACCATGAACGGCGCCTGCTTGACGCCGAGGTTCCGAGTCTTATTGTTCGATGAGCGCAACTTCTCGTACATCGAGGTCTGGATGGCTGCGGCGAAGTCGCGCGATTCGTCGAGTTTGTCGTTGAGCGCGATCGCCTTGACGATGTCGGTTACCTCGTGCATCGTCTTCGACGAGCTCGCGTTCTCGCGGGCCGCGATCCGCTGCGCCTCGGGATTCGGCGAGAGATTCAGGAAATAGGTTTCGATGCCGCGGAGCGCGGAGTTCTCGCTGGCGTTGGCGTGGATCGACAGGAACAGGTCGGCGCCGGCGCGATTCGCGATCGCCGTCCGCTCCTGCAGCGGGATGAACGTGTCGTCGCGGCGGGTCAGCACCACTTCGATGTTCGACTGCTTCTTGAAAAGCTTTTCCAGGCGCAGCGCGATGTCGAGCGTCAGGTCTGCTTCGTCGAGGCCTCTCGCCTTCGCTCCCGGATCGTGGCCGCCGTGACCGGCATCGATCACGATCCGCGAGATCCCGAGACCCAACTGGCGTGACAGGGAGAACGATCCGGTGCTGTTCGCGGCGGCGGGTGCTGGCGGTATCTCTACCGGCGTTGCCGGCGGCATCGCGGTTTCAACGACAGTGTTGGACGCTGCCTGCACTCGTGGAGTTGCCGGTGCAACGGGCGGCGGCGCCGGAGCCGTCGACGGCGGTGCCGCGGTGCGCTTCCGCTCGAAATCGATCACGATTCGATACGGGTTGTACAGCGAATAGACGCTGTAGTGACCGGCAGTGAACGAGAGGTCGAGGACGACGCGGATGCGGCCTCCGAGCTGGCGGCCGACACGGACCTGCCTGACCAGGTCGTCAGAGTAGGTCAGCGTCGCGTCCTTCAGCTCCTCGGCCGCGCGCGTGTTCTTCAGGTCGATGAAGACGCGCGGGGGACCGTCGATCCGTTCTGCGTGAAACTCCGGTTCATGTTCCAGTTCGAGCGTGACGCGCAACGTGTCGGGCAGAACCTCGCGGCGGATTGCGGTCAGGGTCACAGGACCGGTTGTGGCTGCCGGTGACGCAGTGGTCGTGACTGCCGGTTTGGGCGGCGCGGCCACCGGCACCCTGGCGACCTCCAGACGCGTCACCTCGGGCGGCACCTGCTTCACCAGCGAGCTGGCAGGAAAGTTGGCGGTCAGCGCCTGAAACAAGCGGATGGCGCGCGCACGATCGGAGGACTCACCGAATTGCCAGAAGGCATCAGCGGAGAGCATCGCGCCCTGCCACAGCGCGTTGTCCGAGTAACCGTTCGGCGGAAACAACCGCCAGAGATCCTCGTACGTCTTCGACAACGTTCGCATCCGCTTCAGTAGATCGGCAGCGGCGGCGCCTGATGGCGGGGAAGGATCCAGTTGCTGGCGAAGCTCGGTCTCTCGATCTTTCGCCTCCTGATACAGCTTCGCGACCTGCGACGACTGCGCGCGGACCGACACCGACAGCGCAAGCGCGACGAGCACAAGTGCGACAGTGCAGGGACGGGTCCTTAGACCTGTGCGTGCGAACGCCACGGTGGAGGGGCGGGTCTTCAGACCCGCCTCCGCGCCGAAGGCGCGGCGGAGTCTACCGAAGCTGCGCATCGACTTCCTCGAAGTACCCGCGATCCACGAGCACCTCGCGCGGCTTGCCGCCGGCACCCGGAGAGACGAGGCCTTCGGCTTCCATCATGTCGACCAGCCGCGCGGCCCGGCTGAAACCGATCCGCATCTTGCGCTGCAGGTACGAGATCGAGACCTGGCCCGTGCTGACGACGATGCGGGCAGCCTCGTCGTACAACTCGTCCTTCTCGTACTCGATGCCGGCAGCGCCGGCCTTCTCTTCCTCGGCGGTGATGGTCTCGTCGAACACCGGCTTCCCCTGCTTCCGCAGGAAGCTGGCGACACGCGCGCTCTCTTGCTCCGAGATGTACGGGCCGTGCAGGCGCAGGCAACGCGACGATGCCGGCGGCAGGAACAGCATGTCGCCCTTGCCCAGGAGCTGTTCGGCGCCGTTGCTGTCGAGAATGGTGCGCGAGTCGGTTTTCGACGACACGCGGAACGAAATACGCGACGGCAGGTTCGCCTTGATCAGGCCGGTGATGACGTCGACCGACGGCCGCTGCGTCGCCAGGATCAGGTGAATGCCGACGGCGCGGGCCATCTGCGCGAGCCGGCAGATCGACTCTTCGACCTCGTTACCCGCAACCATCATCAGGTCGGCGAGCTCGTCGATCACGACGACGATGAACGGCAGCGGCTTCGGCGATTCCGGATCGTCCTTGGCTCCGGTTTCCTCGAGCGCAAGCCGGATGTTGCGGTTGTACTGATCGATGTTGCGAACGCCCTCGGCGGCGAGCGTCTTGTAGCGCTCTTCCATCTCACGCACGGCCCATCGCAGCGCGTTCGACGCCTTCTTCGGATCGACGACGACGGGGGAGAGCAGGTGCGGGATGTCTTCGTACATCCCGAGTTCGAGCCGCTTCGGATCGACCATGATCATCCGCACGTCGTCGGGCGTCGATCGATAGAGGATGCTGGTCAGCATCGAGTTCAGGCCGACCGATTTTCCCGTGCCGGTCGAGCCCGCGATCAGCAGGTGCGGCATCGTCGCCAGGTCTGCGAAATACGGCTCGCCGTGGATCGTCTTCCCAAGGGCCAGCGTCAGCTTCGACGTCGAGCGCTGGAACGAATCGGACTCCATCAGCTCACGCAGCGAGATCGTCTCGCGATTCGGGTTGGGAATCTGGATGCCGACCGTGGACTTGCCGGGAATGCGATCGATCAGGACCGACTCGGCCTGCATGGCCAGGCAGAGGTCGTCGGCGAGGCCGGTGATCTTGCTGTATTTGACCCCGGCCTCGGGCTTGAACTCGAACGTCGTGACCACGGGGCCGGGATGAATCTGCGCCACGGAGCCTTCGACCGAGAACTCGCGGCACTTCTCCTCGAGGTTCCGAGCGGCCGCGCGCAGTTCGCGCTCGTCGATCTTCTGCTCGCCCTTCGGGGCGTCGAGGAGCGACGGCGGCGGCAGCGTGTAGGAGCCCAGCCGCCGAGGTGCCTGTGGTTTGACCGGCTCCGGCTCGGGGAGCGGAAGCGGCGGCGCGATGTCGGCGCGCTTGCGGGCCACGACCGCCGGTGCGGGTCGCGGTGCGACGTTCACCGGTTCGTCTTCCTCATCACGCTCGTCGTCCATGTCCGGCATGATTGGCTTCGCGGCCTTGAGCGGAGGAGCATCGGCGTCCTTCGCCTTCGCCGCCGCGGCCTTGTCCTTCTTCGTGGCCTTGGCGATGACGGCTTTCCGGGCCTTCTCCTTGCGCCGCTCATCGCTCCAGCGACGGAACCAGCCCACGCCACGGGCGGAGAGGTCTCGCGACTGCTGGCTGGCGCCGGCGAACATCCGGCCGAACGAGAACTGCGTGGACATGATCACCGCCAGCATCATCAGCGTCAGCAGCACGATGATCGCGCCCGTGCGATTCAGATAATCGGTGAAGATCCCGCCGAGCACGCCGCCGAAATAGCCGCCGGCGTCGAACGTCTTGCCGGCCACATCGGCACTGCCGACGACCAGGTTGAGGAACGCGCTGGCGCACGCGAACAGCAGGCCGCCGCCAAAGACCTTCGTGTAGACGGCGTCGGGCCGCTGACACCAGAAGTAATGCCAGCCGACGATCGAGATCGCGGCTGGAATCAGGTAAGCGCCGTAACCTGACAACTGGAACGACAGCTCCGCGAGGAAGGCGCCGACGCGGCCCACGAAGTTTGCGGGCGGGTGCGCGGCGCCGGTGGTGAAGAACCACACGGGATCGGTCGGCTCGTAGGTCACGAGCGAAATCAGCCAGATCAGCGCCAGCGCGAAGAGCGCCACGCCGAGAAACTCGCTGAGCCGCCGCGAGAGGGTCGATTCACGTGCCAATTCTTCAGATCTCCATCAGGACCGGGAGCACCAGCGGCCGCCTGCCCGACGTCCGCTTCTTGAAGAAGCGGCGCAGCTCCACGCGCAGCTTCTCCGTCATCAGTCCCTGGTCAGTGCGCTCTTCCAGGCTTGCGGTACCGATGCAATCGATGACCACCAGTGCCGCGTCTTTGAACAACGCGTCGGCTTCGCCGGCGTCGACGACGAAGCCGCGAGCCACGATCTCCGGTTCGCCGACGAGCGCGCCGGTGTGGCGGCTGATCGCGACCATGGCGATCACGATGCCGTCCGCGGCAAGATGACGACGATCGCGCAGGACCTCTTCGCCCACTTCGCCGACGCGCGTCACGTCGATCAAGACGCGGCCGGTCGGCGCCTTGTCGGCGATACGCGCGCCATTCCGGTCGAACTGGATGATGTCGCCGTCTTCCGCGAGCAAGACCTGCAGGCGCGGCTCGGCGCCGGCCATCACGCGTTTTGCGATCCGTGCGTGCTGGGCGAGCTGCCGGTACTCGCCGTGCACGGGCACGAAGAACCGCGGACGCACCAGCGAGATCACGAGCTTGAGCTCCTCGGCGCTGCCGTGTCCCGAGACGTGCACCCGCTTCATCGACGGGGTAATGATGTCGGCGCCGCGGCGGGTGATGTGGCTCATCGTGCGCGCGATCGCCTTCTCGTTGCCGGGAATCGCCCGCGCCGACAGCACCACGGCATCGTCCTCGGAGAGCTTGACGTGCCGGTGATCGTCGATCGAGATCCGCGGCAGGGCCGCCTGTGGCTCGCCCTGTGACCCGGTCGTGATGCACAGCACGTCCTGGGCCGCGTAGTTCTGGATTTCCGAATCCCGGATCTGCATGCCCGACGGCACGCGCAGGAATCCGAGCCGCTGCGCGATCTCGGCGTTCTTCTCGATGCTCCGGCCGACGAACGCCACCTTCCGTTCGAATTGTGCCGCGAGGTCCACCAGGATCTGCATCCGATAGATGCTCGACGAGAAGGTGGCCACGACCAGCTTGCCGTGTGTGCTGGTGAAAACCTCTTCAAAGCCGTCGATGACGTCGGTCTCCGGTCCGGTGAAGCCAGGCCTGTCGATGTTCGTGCTGTCGGCGAAGAGCGCGAGCACGCCTTGCGCGCCGAGCTCCGCGAGCCGATGCAGGTCGAAGTGCTGACCGTCGATGGGCGTCTGATCGATCTTGAAGTCGCCGGTATGAATCACCAGGCCGGCCGGCGTCGTGATCGCCAGTGCGACGCAGTCGGGCATGCTGTGCGTGACGCGGATGAATTCGACGGTGAACGGCCCGATGGTCACCGTCTCGCGCGGCTGCACGCGCTTGAGGCGGTCGCCGGGATCGATCTCGTGTTCCTCGAGTTTGGGCTCGACCAGCGCCAGCGTGAACGCCGTTCCGTAGACCGGCCCGTCGAACAGCGGCATGACGTGCGGCACGCCGCCGATGTGATCCTCGTGCCCGTGGGTCAGGATCAGCGCCTTCACCTGGTCGCGCCGTGCCTCGACGTAGGTCATGTCGGGAATGATCAGATCCACGCCCAGCTGGTCCGGGTCGGGGAACATGACGCCGGCATCCACGAGGATTGTGGTGTCCTCCCACGTCAGCGCCATCATGTTCATGCCGAACTCGCCGAGGCCGCCGAGCGGCACCACTTCCAAGGTGGCGCTTGCCGGTGCAGACACGTCGGGCATGAGGGGGTTTGTCATCAGGATCCCAGCAGTCGGACCGATGTCGTGGCGCGGACGTGAATCCGCTGCCTCCTTACATCGCGATGGTCGCCCTGGCGGGCCGACAGTCGCGTCATCCAGGCCGCTGGGAACGCCTGAAACCGTGGCGGGGCAACAACTTGCGAGAGGGGAACTATACCACAGCCCGGCAGAGCCGGGCGATTTCCCCGAGCGTCAACGCCTCGGGTCGCTTGCGCCCATCCACGTCCGCACGCTGGATGAGGTCCTCTGCCTGTTGACCGAGCGCGTCCGCGACCGGCTTGAGGGCATTCGCCAGCGTTTTCCGTCGTTGAAGAAAGATGCCCCGGACGATCTTCTCGAAGACGTCACGGCTGCCGACGTCTTCGGCAACGCGCCGAAACGTCAGGCGCACGACGGCCGACGTCACTTTCGGCGGTGGGCGGAACGCGCCCGGCGGCAGGGTCAGGAGGCGCTCGACGTCGGCGACAAGCGCCACCTGGATGGCCAGCGTTCCGTAGTCGCCCGTTCCCGGCTTGGCCACGATGCGATCGACCACTTCCTTCTGCAGCATCAAGGTGGCGTCGGTCAGCGAGCGACCCTCGTTCGCCGCCGCGAGCAGCTTGAACAGAATGGGCGAGGAGATGTTGTAGGGGAGGTTGCCGATGACCCTGACGGGCGCGGCTTCAGCCCGTGTGATGCGATGGAGATCGAGGTCGAGGAAATCTCCCTCGATCACGTGCACATTGCCACCGACAGCGTGGAGGAGCGCGGCCGTCAGGTCGCGATCGATCTCGACCGCGACGACCTTCCTGACCCGCGGCGCCAGCACCTGGGTGAGGGCGCCACGACCAGGCCCGATCTCGATGAAGACATCGTCCGGCCGAGGATCGACGGCGTTTACGAGCCGCGTCACCCAGGCCGGTTCGAGGAAGTGCTGGCCAAATCGCTTGCGCGCTCGCGGAAACGCGTGGCGCCCGGTACCGGCCGCGCGATCACTCGGATTCGCCACGCCAGTACCGTTCTTCGATTTCCTCGATTTCCTCTTCGCTGAGGCCGAAGTAATGCCCGACTTCGTGAATCAGCGTCTCGGCGATCATGTCGCGCGCATCCTCATCGTCTTCGGCATCCTGCTCGATGGGCCGCTGAAAGATGGTGATGCGATCGGGCAGGCGATTGCCCTCCGCCCAATGCCGCTCGGGAAGGGGAATGCCCTGATAGAGGCCGTATAACGAATCGGGCGGCTCGATGCCCATCTCCGCGAGCAGGGCCGCGTCCGGTTCGTCCTCGACGACGAGCGCCAGGTTCTCCATCTCGCGGCGGAAGCGCGCGGGAATGAGACGGATGGCGTCAGCGACGAGCTTTTCGAACGCGTGACGATCCATTGCCCTGGCGTGACCGCTTCGCGGATCCTGGTCTGCTCTTCGTGGGGCGACGCCTGCCCGTTGTGGGGCGAGGCTTGTCATCCCTCGACAATGCTCGGGATGACCCTGAGCGTGTCGAAGGGTCATCCTCCTGCGGACCTGACAAGGTCCGCCCCACGGCATGGCTGATCTCGTTCCGGTAGTAATCGCAGTCGTCGCGCACCGAGCACTGGTCGCACAGTGGTTTGGGTTTGCAGACACGCCGTCCGTGCAGGATCTGGACGTCCGATGCCAGCGTCCATTTCGCGGGTGGCAGCAGTCCGCACAACTGCGCTTCCACCTTCACGGGATCGTCGCCCTCGGCGATGCCGATCCGGTTCGACACACGGAGGACGTGCCGATCCACCGGCAGGCCCGGCACGCCGAGCGCGTGTCCCAGAACCACGTTGGCGGTCTTGCGACCGACCCCGGGCAGCGCGGTGAGCTTGTCCATGTCGGCGGGAACCTGGCCGCCATGCGACCCGACGAGCTGCCCCGCCATGCCGATGAGCGCCTTCGACTTCTGGCGGAAGAAGCCGGTGGACAGGATCATCTTCTCGAGGTCCGCCGGTTTCGCCGTGGCCATAGCGCGCGCGTCCGGATATTTCCGGAACAGCGCTGGCGTCACCATGTTCACGCGCTCGTCGGTCGACTGCGCCGAGAGAATCGTCGCTGCCAGCAGCTCGAACGCATTCGTGTAGCGCAGTTCGGTATCCGCGTTCGGATGCTGCTCGGCGAGCGTGTCGATGATTCGTTCGACGACCGTTTGGGGCTTCATGAAATGCAGAATGCAAAATTCAAAATGCAGACCTCGCTTTGCGTTGCCGGAGCGGCGCGGGAGTCGCGACGACAGCCCTCACCTACGAGCAGGGCTGCATTCTGCATCCTGAATTCTGCATTGATATCGCCGCTCAGTGAACAGGCGGGGTGTCCTTATTCCAGCCGGCGTTCGCGTAGGTGTCCTGGAACAGACGCATGTGTTCCTGCAACGCGGCGACGAGGTTCGGGACGAACTGGACGGGGACGACGATGCGCGCGCGGACGGGGGCGCGGACGACGTGCTCCTGCGCCGCGTCGCGGATCTCCTTTTCGGAGAGCGGCATCACCTCACAGAACGTCAGGGTGAAATCGAATGGCGTGTGAGCGATCGAGCAGAAGTTCGCGTACGTGCGCGGCTCGCTGGACTGCTCTTCCGGAAGAATCGTGAAGTTGATCTGTTTGCGGTCGGGCTGATCGGCCATAAGAGCAAACTGTAAACCGCAAACGGCCAAGTTACTCAGTACTTACGCATCACCCCCACCACGACCCCCTGCACTTGCACCTGATCCGGATCGACCATGATCGGTTGCATCGTCGGATTCGCCGGCTGCAGGCGGATGCGGCCGCTGTCGCGATAGAACTTCTTCAGCGTCACATCCTGACCGCCGACCAGGGCGATGACCATCTCGCCGTTGTCGGCGCTCTTGCGATCCTCTACGATGACGAAGTCGCCGTCGCGGATCTGCTCGTCGATCATCGAGTCGCCCTTCACCCGCAGGACGTAGCTGTCCTTGCGGCCGACCAACGTTTCCGGCACGGCGATCGTCTCATTGCCAGCAACCGCTTCAATCGGATGACCGGCGGCCACGAAGCCGAGGAGTGGCAGTTCCATCGCCCGGCCACCGACGCGTGTCGGAACGAGCTCGACCGAGCGGCTGCGATTCCAGGCGCGGCGGATGAAGCCCTTCTCCTGCAGATTGGTCAGGTGCTTGTGGACGGTGGCAAGCGACGACAGGCTGAATTGGCGTCCGATTTCCTCGAGGCTCGGCGCGTAGCCGTGCTGCGCGATGAACTCGTTGAGGTAATCCAGGATTTCGCGCTGACGTTTGGTGAGCGGAAGCACGTCCGCCTCCTCGATAACCTTCGCCGGATATTCGGCCGAGGTGGGCGCACTATAGTGCGAACATAGGGCGAAGATCAAGCCCTCAGACACGGGTGCTACACTGCCTTGCGGCACCCACCGGAGATCAGGTTCATGACCCCGACACGCTCGATTTTCGGCGTAATTCTCGCGGTGCTGCTAGCCGTTCCGGCCCTGCGCGCGGCCGACGTCTCGCGCCAGCAGGCCGATAGTTTCGCCAAGAAGGTCGCCATCATCACGCAGCGCGGCGCTGGTGCACCGCTACCGCCAGCAACCCCCCGGCGGACGCCGCTCAGCGAGGCGGAGCTGAATTCATGGTTCGCGTATCGCGCGGGCGCTCTTATTCCCAACGGCGTCACCGAACCGCGGATCACCATCGTCGGCAACGGCAAAGTGATGGGCGTCGCGACGCTTGATCTCGAGGCGTACGGCAAGTCGCGCCAGACAAAGGGCGGTTCGGGTCTGTGGGATCTGCTGGGCGGACACGTTCCGGTGAGCATCGAGGGCGTGCTGACGACGAAGGCGGGGAAGGGGAGCTTCAATCTGGAACGCGCAACCCTCGGCGGTTTTCCCGTGCCGAAGCCGTTCCTTCAGGAGCTCGTCTCGTACTATTCGCGCACGCAGGATCATCCGGACGGCGTGTCGATCGATGCGCCCTTCAGCCTGCCGGCACGCATTCAACAGATCGACGTCGCACCAGGTCAGGCTATCGTCGTCCAGTAGCCGTTGACCGACTTTCTCGAGACTCCGCTTCAATTCCTCAAAGGCGTCGGGCCACGAAAAGCGGCGGACCTGAAGCGCGCAGGTCTGCTGACCGTGGAAGATCTGCTGTACAGGCTGCCGTTCCGGTACGAAGACCGGAGTCACATGCAGCCGATCGCGACGCTGCGTCCCGGCATGCGCGCGGCGGTGCTCGGCGAGATCAAGAGTGCCAACGTCGCGCTGACGCGCCGCCGCGGCTTCAAGATCTTTCACATCGTCCTTGGCGATCAGAGCGGCGCGGTCCGCTGCACGTGGATGAACCAGGCATTTCTGGCGGACATCCTGAAGCCGCACCTGCGCCTGGTCGTCTTTGGCGACGTGAAGCTCGATTCAAGCGGTCTGCATTTTTTGAATCCTGAGTACGAGTTGGTTGGCCCGGCGGATATGGGCCCGGCTGAAGCCGAGCCCTACGACAAGTCCGGCCCGGAACCCGAAGAGACGGTTCACACCGGGCGCATCGTGCCGTTCTACGAGAAGACCGGCACGGTCACGCCGAACATGCAGCGGCGGCTGGTTCGGCAGGCGCTCGATCAACTGCCGGCGGAGATTCCCGACATGCTGCCGGCCGATGTTCGCAGCCGGCTGTCGCTGGTGTCGCGGCGTGAGGCGCTCGAGGCGTCGCACTTCCCGCCGAACGAGGCGGCGGTCAACGCGCTGAAC